>RRZU012845561.1_pt1 | contig 15401 bp, 10 predicted proteins | sample 2165561 | NCBI WGS metagenome assembly RRZU01 (sample SAMN10456909, study PRJNA506462) | wastewater metagenome | isolation source: wastewater sludge | place: USA: Moscow, Idaho
GGTGACCACTCTGTTGCGGCTGGCCCTCAACGTGGCCTCCACCCGGGTGGTGCTGCTGCACGGCCACGCCGGGGCGGATGCCGCCGGCAAAGTGATCGAATCGTTCGGCCATTTCGTGGTCGGCGGCAACTACGCCGTCGGCCTGGTGGTGTTCGCCATCCTGACCATCATCAATTTCGTGGTGGTCACCAAGGGCGCCGGCCGCGTTTCCGAAGTCAGCGCCCGCTTTACCCTGGACGCCATGCCGGGCAAGCAGATGGCCATCGACGCCGACCTCAACGCGGGGATCATCGATCAGTCCGAAGCCAAGCGCCGGCGCTCCGAGGTGGTCCAGGAAGCCGATTTTTACGGCTCCATGGACGGCGCCAGCAAGTTCGTGCGCGGCGACGCCATCGCCGGCATCCTGATCCTTTTCATCAACATGCTGGGCGGCATCGCCATCGGCACCCTGCAACACGACCTGCCGCTGGGCGAGGCGGCCCAGTTCTACACGCTGCTGACCATCGGCGACGGTTTGGTGGCGCAACTGCCGGCGCTGCTGCTGTCCACCGCCGCCGCCATCATGGTCACCCGCGCCTCGGGCTCCCAGGACATCGGCCAGCAGATCACCCGCCAGTTGTTCGGCAGCCCGCAAACCCTGGGCGTCACCGCCGGCATCATCGGCATGTTGGGGCTGATTCCGGGCATGCCCAACCTGGTGTTCCTGAGCCTGGCCGGCGGCGCCGGCTATCTGGCCTGGCGCACCTCCCGCCGCCCCCCGGCCCCGGCCCCGGCGGACGAGGGCGGCGGGACCGCCGGGCCGGGAGCGCCCTCCGGCGAGGAAACCCGCGAGGTGGGCTGGGACGACGTGCCGCCGCTGGACACCATCGGCATGGAAGTGGGCTACCGGCTGATCGCCCTGGTGGATCGCAACCAGAACGGCCAGTTGCTGGGCCGGATCAAGGGGGTTCGCAAGAAGCTGTCCCAGGAGCTGGGCTTCCTGATTCCGCCGGTCCACATCCGCGACAATCTCGATCTGGCGCCGACCGCCTACCGGATCGCCTTGCTGGGGGTGACGGCCGCCGAATCCGAGGCGTTTCCCGACCGGCAGCTCGCCATCAATCCCGGCCAGGTCCACAGCCCCCTGCCCGGCATCCCCACCCAGGACCCGGCCTTCAAGCTGCCGGCGGTGTGGATCGAGCCCAACCCGCGCGCACAGGCCCAGACCCTCGGCTACACCGTGGTGGACGCCAGCACCGTCATCGCCACCCACCTGAACCAGATCCTGCTCGGCCACGCCCACGAATTGCTGGGCCACGAGGAAACCCAGCAACTGCTGGACCGGCTGGCGCAGGCCATGCCGCGGCTGGTGCAGGATCTGGTGCCCAAGACCCTGGCGCTGCGGGTCGTGGTGCGCGTGCTGCAAAATCTGCTGCTGGAACAGGTGCCGATCCGGGATATGCGGACCATCGCCGAAACTTTGGCGGAGCACGGCTCCCGGAGTCAGGACCCCGACGTGCTGACGGCCGCCGTCCGGGTCGCCTTGGGACGGATGATCGTCCAAAATATCAATAGCTTGGAAGACGAGCTGTCGGTGATCACCCTGGCCGCCGAATTGGAACAGATATTGCTCCGTACCTTGCAGATGGGCAGGGACGAGCAAGCGCCCCTGGAGCCGGGACTGGCCGAGCGCTTGCACAAGGCGCTGCTGGAAACTGCCCAGAAGCAGGAGTTGGTGGGTCAACCGGCGGTGCTGCTGGTCCCGGATGTGATCCGCGTCATGCTGGCGCGGTTCACGCGGCACGGGATACCCAACCTCCACGTCCTCGCCTTCAGCGAAATCCCCGAGGACAAGAAGCTCAAGGTCATCGCCACAGTGGGCAAGTAAGCGAATCGAGCGCGGCCTGCCCCGGATGCGGAAGTCGCGACAACCGCAGGAACGAACACGATGAAAATCAAACGATTGAATGCCGCCAATATCCGTGAAGCGATGCGCAAAATCCGGGAGGAGCTGGGTCCGGACGCGGTGATCCTGTCCAACCAGCGCTCCGAGGCCGGCTTCGAAATCATCGCGGCGGTCGACTACGACGAACGGCTGCTGCAAGGGATGCAACTGCCGGCGGCGCCCGACGCCGGCGCGCGGACCCGCGCCGAGGCCCCCGAAACCGGCGCGTCCGCAGACGCCAACCCGGATGGGGAGGAACCTCGGCCGGCCGAGCCGGCGGCGGCGATCCGGACGATCCGGTCGGCCATTCCCGCCACCCCGGCGGCGCGGCCGGCGAGCGCCGAGCCGGCGGCGGAACCGGCGCGACCCGACAAGCCGCGCGTGGTCTGGTCGCAGGATCCGCTGCTGGTGGAAATGCGCCACGAGCTTCAAATCATGCACAACCTGCTGGAGCAGCAGCTCTCGGGGCTGGCCTGGGGCGAGCTGGGACGCCGGCAACCCCACCGGGCCGATCTGCTGGGCCAGTTGCTGGATTTCGGTTGCAACCCCAACCTGTGCCTGCACTTGGCCGACGCCGCCGCCGGCGAGTCCGACCCGGCGCGGGCGTGGCGGCTGGCGCTCGCGACCCTGGGGCGCGGCCTGTCCGTCACCCAGGACGATATCCTGACCCGGGGCGGCGTCGCGGCCCTGATCGGTCCGACTGGAGTCGGCAAGACCACCACCGCCGCCAAGCTGGCCGCGCGCTACAACTTGCGTCACGGCCCGAACCGGGTGGCGCTGATCACCACCGACAGCTACCGGATCGGCGCCTTCGAGCAGCTTTGCACCTTCGGCATGATCCTGGACGCGCCGGTGCGCCTGGTCCGCAGCGCGCAAGAGTTGCAGGAGACCATCCGGGCGTTTTCCGACAAGTCTCTGATCCTGATCGACACCGCCGGCATGAGCCAGCGCGACCTGCGCCTGTCGCAGCAATTCGCCCTGCTCGACGATCCCGCCCACATCCGCAGCTATCTGGTGCTGGCCGCCAACGCCCAGCACGCCGTGCTCCAGGAATCGATGACCGCGTTCGCCCGCGTGCCCCTGAGCGGCGCCATCCTCACCAAGGTGGACGAAACCACCCGGCTGGGCGCGGCGCTCTCGGCGGTGCACGAACAGGCCTTGCCGCTGGCGTACATCTGCAACGGCCAGCGGGTGCCCGAGGATCTCCAGGCGGCGCAGGTCGATGCCCTGATCCGGCTGGGCGAGGAATTCGCGGGGCTGTACGCAGCGGCGCTCGAAAACGATACCCTCGCGCTGACCTTCGGGAAGAGGTTGACCGCTCATGTCTGCTGTTGAACCGCTCCGCGCCCAGGCTTTCGGCATGTCACAATCGACCCATAACCGGCCCGTGCGCGTGGTCTGCGTGACCAGCGGCAAGGGCGGCGTCGGCAAAACCAACATCTCGGTCAACCTGGCGTTGGCCCTGAGCCTCCAGAACCAGAGCGTCATGCTGCTGGACGCCGATCTCGGGCTGGCCAACGTGGACGTGATCCTGGGGCTGCACCCGCTCTACAATCTGTCCCACGTCATCAGCCAGGAACGGACCCTGGAGGAAATCATCGTCACCGGCCCGAACGGCATCCGGATCATTCCGGCCAGTTCCGGGGTCAAGCGCATGGCGGAGCTGACGCCGGAGGAAAACGCCGGTCTGGTCGGCGCCTTCAGCGAGCTGAACGACTCGGTGGACATCATGCTAATCGACTCCGCCGCCGGCATCTCCGACAGCGTGGTCACCTTCAGCCGGGCCTCCCACGACGTCATCGTGGTGGTCTGCGACGAGCCGGCCTCGATCACCGACGCCTACGCCCTGATCAAGCTGCTCAGCCAGGATTACGACATGGACCGGTTCCAGATCCTCGCCAACCGGGTCGCCACCGCCCAGGAAGGCCGCGAGCTGTTCAACAAGCTGGTCCGGGTTTCCGACCGGTTTCTGGACGTGAGCCTGAGCTTTTGCGGGTTCATCCCCGAAGACCCGCAGTTGCGCAAGGCGGTCCAGGCCCAGCGCGCCGTGGTGGAAGCCTTCCCGAGCAGCCGCTCGGCCGAAGCCTTTCACCGGCTGGCCGCCCACATCATCGGGCGCTGGCCGATCCCCCGCAGCGCCAGCGGCTATCTGCAATTTTTCATCGAACGCCTGATCGACCCCGCCTACCGGCTCAAGGAACGCGGTGAATGAAAGGTGTGGCCCTGTACGCCAGCCTGGGCGGCGAGACGGCGGACGACTTGATCGCCCGCCACGCGCCGCAGGTCAAGCGGATCGCCTACCACCTGCTGGCCCGGTTGCCGGCATCGGTGCAGGTGGACGATCTGATCCAGGCCGGCATGTTGGGTCTGCTGGAAGCGGCGCGGCGCTACGATCCGGCTCAGGGCGCCAGCTTCGCCACCTTCGCCGAACCGCGCATTCGCGGCGCCATGCTCGACGAGATCCGCAAGGGCGACTGGACGCCGCGCTCGGTGCACCGCAAGGCGCGCGAGGTGACGGCGGCGATCCACGCCGTGGAAACCGCCACCGGCCGCGAGGCCCAAGACCGGGACATCGCCGAGCAGATGGGCGTGAGCCTGACCGAGTATCACGAGGCGCTGACCGACCTGCGCGGCCAACGCTTGCTGTCGCTCGACGAGGGCGGGCCGGACGACGAGAGCGAAATCCATCGCGTGCCCGCGCCCGGCGGCGATCCGTCCGAAGCCGTGGGCCGGGACAGCCTGCTCAAGCTGCTGGCTTCGGCGATCGATCTGCTGCCCGAGCGGGAAAAGCTGGTGCTGTCGCTCTATTACGACGAGGAGCTGCACCTCAAGGAAATCGGCGCGGTGCTGGGCGTGAGCGAATCGCGGGTCAGCCAGTTGCACGGTCAGGCGCTCGCCCGGCTGCGGGCGCGGGTCGGGGCCGGCGCGGCCTGAACCTCTGATCTCATCGGAGCGGAATCGTGGACATTCTCACTCTCGCCGGCCTGGTGGTCGCCTTCGGCGGCATCATCGGCGGCATGCTGATCGAAGGCGGCCACGTCAGCTCGCTGCTCAACGGCCCGGCGTTCCTGATCGTGGTCGGCGGCACCCTCGGCGCGGTGCTGGTGCAGATGCCGATGGACGTGTTCAAGCGCGCGCTCGGCCGCGCCAAGTGGGCTTTCCTGCCGCCCGCGGTCGCGATGCAGCCCGCCATCGAAAAAATCGTCGAGTGGAGCAACATCGCCCGCAAGGAAGGGCTGCTGCGGCTGGAGGATTACATCCAGCAGGAACCGGACCCCTTCGCCTCCAAGGCCCTGCAATTGCTGGTGGACGGCAAGGAGCCGGAGGAAATCCGCCACATTCTGGAAATGGATATGGCCATCCGCGAGGAAAACGACTTGCAGGCGATCAGCTTTTTCGAAGCGCTCGGCGGTTACGCGCCCACCATCGGCATCATCGGCGCGGTGCTGGGCCTGATCCACGTCATGGGCAACCTGGCCGACCCCAGCAAGCTGGGCGGCGGCATCGCCGCCGCGTTCGTCGCCACCATCTACGGCCTGGTCTTGGCCAACGTGTTCGCCCTGCCGATGGGCAACAAGATCAAGAGCGCCGTCAAGAAGCAGACCCGCCTTTGCGAGCTGTTCATCGAAGGCATCATCGCCATCGCCCACGGCGAGAACCCGCGCAACATCGAATCGCGCTTGCAGGGCTTCACCCAGGGCTGAGACTGCCGCGATGAGCAAGAAAAAGCACGCCGAGTCCCACGAGAACCACGAGCGCTGGCTGGTTTCCTACGCCGACTTTATCACCCTGCTGTTCGCTTTCTTTGTGGTGATGTATTCGGTATCCTCGGTCAACGAAGGCAAATTCCGGGTGCTGTCCGAATCGATGATGACGGCCTTTCGCTCCCCCACCCCCAACAGCATGAAGCCGATCCAATTGGGCGGGATGGTCGGGACACCGTCCCCGCAGGCGGTCGGCCAACCGAACATGAATCCCGGCGTGGCTCCCGATCTGCGGCCCCTGCCCACCGCCGTCTTCCAGCGCGCCCCGCGGGCGCTGCACGCCGTGGCGAAGGACTACGGCCCGGCCGGCAAACCTTCCGCGCCGGTCCTCGCCTCCGAGCTCGCCGACGGCAAAGCTGCGGGCGATCCGAATCTGGCCAAGGTCGCGGCCAAGCTGCGGGAACACTTGGCGAAGCTGATCCGCACCGATCTGGTCAACGTTCGCAGCAGCGACTTTTGGGTGGAGGTGGAAATCAAAAACAGCATCTTGTTCGCCAGCGGCAGCGCCATCGTCAACCCGGAAGCGCTGCCGCCGATGGCCGTGATCGCCGAAATCCTGCGGGAAATTCCCAACAGGATTCAGGTCGAGGGTTTCACCGACAACCGGCCGATCAACACGCCGATCTATCCGTCGAACTGGGAATTGTCGGCGGCCCGCGCCGCCAACGTGGTCCACGTTCTGATGAACGACGGCGTGCGGCCGGAGCGCATGGCGGCGATCGGCTACGGCGAGCACCAACCCATCGCCGACAACCGCACCGAGCAGGGTCGCTTGCAGAATCGGCGGGTGGTCTTGGTGATCATGGGCAACACCGACACCCGCTATCCGGCGGATTTCGACCAGGCCAGCGCCGCGCCGCCCGCGCCGCCCGCCGGCATCATCGCCGAGAACGCGGTCGCGACTCGAAAACCGTCCAAATAGCGACTCGATCTCATTCTCCACACGCGCCGGGGCAAACCCATGCACGATGTCTTGTTTCACGGTATCGCGATTTCCGCCCTGCTGATCGGCAACGCGCTGATGATCGCGCTGGGTTTTCTGGCGGCCCGGCTGTTCTCCCCCGCGCCCGAAACCGAAGCCGGCCGGGAAGAGCCGCCCAACCTGCATCAGGACTTGAAGGGCGTCACCCTTTCGCTGGCGGCGCTGGGCGAGCGGCTGGTGAAACTGGAAGTGCAAATCGGACAGCTCCGGGAGCAGGGGGGTCCGCCGGGGCTTCCGCTCAACCGGGACGCCGATCAGAAGTTTTTCAAGGTGGCCACCAAACTGGCCCTGCAAGGCGCCAGCGTGGACGAGATCATGGAGCTTTGCGGGCTCAGCCGGGGCGAAGCCGATTTGATTTGCATGTTGCACTCCAGCAACCAGGTCAGCCCCAGCAGCGTCGCCGGCGAATCGATCCGGCAATTCACCTCTCGCGTCGCCGAGTTGCGCGAGAGCGATCCGGTTGGCGGCGGCTAGAATCCCCGGTCGGGCCAGATCAATCCCATCCGGAAAGCGCCTTCGATCTCTCTCGACAACAGGCGGATCGCGGCGCTCGGGCCCGCCGATTTCACTGCCCCGCCGATCTCTGCGGCCCAGATCGGCATCAAAAAATCTTGAGTCGGCCGGGGAGAGCCAGCCGCCCGATGAAGTGACATTTGCTATGGGAACGGCAACGGGATTTTTTCGAAGACTTCAATCCGCCATCCGGCGCATGAAACCCAGCTCGCGTATTGTGTTCAGCCCATTAAGGCTGAAGCTCACGCTTTTGCTTCTGATGATTTCCTTGCTTCCCTTGGTTGCAGCCGGATCGCTCTCTTTTTATCAGGCCCATTCATCTTTGCGGAAAGAAGCTTTCAGCCGGATCGAAGCGATCCGAAAAATGAAAGCCCAAATGGTCGAGAGCCGATTTTACAATATTGCGAGCGACGTTCAACTGCTGTCCGGCCAATCCCTGGTGGTCTACACGATTCAGACATTACAGTCCGCAGCAAAGAATCAGGGATTGGGCAAATTAAGGGAATTGGGCTATCTCGGCCACTCCGAGCTGATCATTTCAAAAAACTATACCCATTACGATTTTCTGCATCTGGAGCGGCATTCTTTTTTTATGGAAACCGCCCGCGCGAAGGGCTATGACGATATTCTGCTGATCAACGAAGACGGAGACATCATTTACAGCTACGCCAAACAGGACGATTTCGCCACCAATCTTCTCGATGGCGCCTACCGCGAATCTACCCTCGCCCGGCTTTTCCAGGAACTGAAAAGCGCCGCCAACTCCGCCGATATCAAGATGACGGATTATTCGAGGTATCCGCCGGCCGGCAACGCGACGGTCAACTTTATCGGGGCTCGGATTTTCAGCAACAACCTGCCGATCGGCAATCTGGTTGTCCGAATGCCCCTGTCCACGGTCAATGACCTCATGCACGATACAACCGGTTTGGGCGATACCGGCGAGACTTACCTGGTCGGACCGGATAAACGGATGAGGTCCGATTCGCTGTTCAGCACCGAATCCACCGTGTTGTTGAAAACCGTGGATACGCCGACGGTCAATCTGGCATTGCGAGGGCAGTCCGGAGTGGAGCGCATCCAGGGATACTGGGGACATGATGTCCTCAGCGCCTATCAGCCCCTGCGCATTTTGGGGATAAACTGGGTTCTGATTTCCGAAATCGCCGAATCCGAGGCGCTGCAAAGCGCAACTCGACTCGGCAACGCTTTTGCGATCGTCATTCTGGCGGTTATCGCCATAACGACACTGATCGGATTCAAGTCGGCGAGCAGCGTGGCCAAGCCAGTGGCGGAGTTGAGCCGGGTGGCCACGGGAATCGCCAAAGGCGAAGTGGATCAGCGGATCGCCGTCACCGCAAAGGATGAAATGGGCGTTCTGGCCGATGCGTTCCGGAAAATGATCGCCTACCTGCGCAACATGGCGGATGTCGCCAACAAGCTGGCGGCGGGCAATCTTTCGAGCGAAATCACCATTCATCCGCATTCGTCCCAAGATGCGCTGGGCGTGGCCTTCGCGCAAATGATCGTGAATTTGCGCCAGCTTGTCCATGAATTGGGCTCGGCCAAGGAGCAGGCCGAAGCGGCAAATCGGGCCAAAAGCGTTTTCCTCGCGAATATGAGCCACGAACTGCGCACGCCGCTTAACGCCATTTTGGGTTTTTCCGAGCTGATGTTGCGCGAAGCCTCGCAGAGCCGGCAACCCCTCACTTTTTCCCAGAAGGAAAACTTGAACACTATTCAAAACAGCGGCAAATCTTTGTTGACGCTGATCAACGATATACTGGAGTTATCCAAGATCGAGGCGGGCAAGGCCACTCTAAACGAGACCGTTTTCGACTTCGGAAAACTGTTGACGGAGGTTGAAGAGCTATTCCGGCTGCGAGCGATGGAGAAAAAAATACGTCTCGAATTCGAATGGTCGCGGAACATGCCCCGTCACATCCGCACGGACCGGGTAAAGGTGCGTCAGGTCATCGCGAATCTGGTGAGCAATGCCGTCAAGTTCACCTCCATCGGCGAAGTGAAGCTGAGAGTTGACGCGAAGATCGACGATGAATCGCCCCAGGTCGGCTTTTCGGTACGGGTCGAGGACACCGGGCCGGGTATCGCCCCCGATGAGATCGGCATGTTGTTTCGGCCGTTTTTCCAAACCAAGATCGGCGCGGCCTCGCAGGAGGGAACCGGCCTCGGTTTGGCGATCAGCCAGCAGAACGCGAAAATGCTGGGTGGAGCAATAACTGTCGAGAGCGCCCCGGCGAAAGGTAGCGCTTTTACCTTCACCTTCAGGGCGATTGCGGAGCATGTCGACGCGATTCCATCGGGTTTGCCGGATCGGCAAATCGTCGGTTTGGCCCCAAGTCAAATGCGACTTCGCATGTTGGTGGTCGACGATAACCAAAACAACCGCCGCTTGCTGACGCTCCAGCTAAACGATTTGGGAATTGAGGTAAAGGAGGCATGTGACGGTAAAGAAGCGCTGGAATTATGGGAGCGATGGCAACCGCATTTGATCTGGATGGACATCCGAATGCCGGTGCTCGACGGCCTTGAGGCCACCCGCCGGATCAAAAGGTCGGACAAGGGAAAAAACACCGTGGTGATAGCCCTCACTGCCGGGGCTTATGCCGAGGACAAGGCCGCCGCATTCGAAGCGGGTTGCGATGATTTTCTCAGCAAACCGGTTCATGTCCAAGACTTGTTCAACGCGATGGGGCGGTTTTTCAATGCCCGCTTTGTCTACGCCGATTCGGCGGGCGATAGCGAAACTTCATCGGAGCAAGAGCGTGACCTTTCGACCGACGCCCTTTCGCGGATCGATCCCTCCCTGCTCCAACGCTTGGAAGAGGCAGCCATCCGGGCCGATATGAAGGAAGTGGATGAGTTGATCGCGGCCATCTGGAATGAAGAACCTGGCGCAGCCGATATGTTGGCGAACATGGCCAGAAATTTCGAATACCTTTCCATCGTTTCGGTGATCCGAAAAACCGGCCCGAGTTCCGGGATCGACGGCGATGGATCGTGAAGGTTCGAGGTAACTTTCATCTTTTTATGGGTGCGAGGTGGTTTCAATGCACAAGCGGCTACTCAGCATAGTGCTTCTGGCGGTTTTCTTGATTGGGTGTGGCGAATCCCAGCAGCCCGAAAGAGCGAGGGTAAAAGAGCCCGAAAAAGCGGCAAAAACCGAACCGGCGCCGAAAGAGCAGAATACCCCGGCCCAGGAATCGGCAAGTCTCATGAGAACATTTTACGATTGGCCGGCGATGATTGACCCGGCAGTGGGCAATTCGCTTTCCAGCTCGGTCGCGCTGGTCAATCTCTACGATTCGCTGGTGTTTCCCAACGCCAAAGGAGGAGTCGAACCTTGGCTGGCGGAATCCTGGATCGCATCTCCCGATAACTTGACGTGGACCTTCAATCTGCGCAAGGACGTTCGTTTCAAAGATGGAAGCCCACTCCACGCCAGCGATGTGGTCTACAGTTTTAACCGCATCAGGTTTATCAAAAAGGGTTTTGCGCCCTTATACGCGAACGTGCGCAGCGCGCGAGCCGTGGACGATTACACCGTGGAGTTTTCCCTGGAAAAGCCGTCCGCGCTGTTTCTGCCCAGCCTGATCCGGCTCTACATCCTGGATGCGGATCTGGTCGAGCGGCACACCGCATCCGCCGGCGACTTCGGCGCGAACGGCGACTACGGCACGACTTGGCTGAAAACCAATTCGGCCGGATCCGGCCCCTATCGGGTGCTGGAAATAGCCTTGGACGAGTTTATTCTGCTGGAGAAAAATACCGGTTGGTGGGGGAAATTCGCGCCCAATGCTCCCGACCTGTTCCGCATGATGGCCGTGCCGACGCCGCCGGAAATCGCCGGGCGCATGCTGCTCAGCGGGCAAACCGAATTCGGCCATCATCTCGAAACCCTCGAAAACCTGGACGCCCAAGCTCAGGCTCAGGGGGTCAAAATCGGGATGATGCCCACCCTGAAATCCTTGTACTTCGCCGTCCATAACCGCAAGCCGCCCACCGACGATATTAACTTTCGGCGCGCCATGGCGTATGCCATCGATTACGACGGGTTGCTGGCGCTGACTTGGCCCGGCATCAAGCAGATGCACGGGCCGGTTCCCGCCGCGCTGTTCGGGCACGACCCCGAGGTTTTCACCTATCGGCGGGATATGCAAAAAGCCAGGGAGTTCCTGGCGAAAAGCAAGTATGCCAGCGAGGGGTTGGACCGCTATCCCGTGGAAATCTACTGGGTGGCCGAGGCGGCCTTCGAAGAAAGGTTCGCCACGCTGTTCAAGGCGAACATGGCCGAACTGGGCATCACGATCAGGCCGGTCAAAGTGGCTTGGAAGGACGCGATCAAGGCGACGGCCAGCATGGACACAAGCCCCCACATCCTTATAGTCTATGTGGGTGCAGATGTCCCGGAAGCCGGGCAGATGTTATATCAAAGGTATCACTCGAACACCACCGGCAGTTGGATGCAAAACGAGTGGCTGCTCGATCCCGAACTCGACAAAGCGATCGAGGACGCCCTGACCACGATGGACACCCGACAACGGGTTGAAAAATACCGCGTCCTGCAACGCCAAATCGCGGAGCGCACGCCGTCTTTTTACATCTACGATCTGGTGCATCCGATGCCCTACCGCGCCGATTATGTGGACTGGCCGATGGTCCGCGGCGAAACGAGCCCGGTAACCGGCTATTTCCATTATGCGGCCCAGATCGGCATCAAGAAAAAACCTTGAACCGGACGGCAATCGCCCTGCCGATCAAGCCGGCTCGGCGCCGGCTCTTCTCCGGTTGTCTGCGGAACGGGCCATGGACGCGGCCCGATCCCTGATGGCAGTCATGCCTCAGGCGTAATCGTCCACCATCCCGAGCGGGTTGCGGGAGCGTGGCCGGGACGATTCTTCCGCCTCCATCGCCGCTTCCGCGCCCGGCGTGGCCGCCGGCCGGCCACCGTCGCGCTGGCCGTAAGACGGCTGCTCGCCGGCGCCCGCCTGCTGGCGGGCCAGCGACTGATCGGATACCTGCGCCTGGTTCAGGCTGATACCTTGGCCATCCAACATCTCCCGCAGCCGGGGCAACGCGCTTTCGAGCGCGTCCCGCACGGCGGCCTCAGGGCTGAAGAACGTCACGTTGGTCTGGTTGTGATGCTGCGACACCCGAACTTCGAGCGGCCCCAAGTCGGGTGGATTGACTTTTATTTCCGCTTCCTGAAGCCGGTTGTTCACCATCCAATTCAGTTGGTGGCCCAACGTCCGCTCCCAATTTTTCTGATTGAGATTCAATACATCCGGCGTTGTCGGCAGCGAAGCCGGCGATGCCGCCGCCTCCGGGCGGGCCGGTGTGGAGGAAGATGCGCCGGCCTGGGTCGGCGCTCCGCCATTGGCTGGCCCGGCCGGTTCTCCGGCGCGGATGGCCGCCACTTCCCGCACCGCCTCTTCGGGGCGTCCGGCCGCGAGCGCGGCAACCGTGTCGGCCGGTCGGCCCGGCGCTTGATTGGATGCCAACAGCGAAGCCAGCTCCTGACCGGCCGGCGGCAGCGGCCGAGCGGCATCCGCCCTGTTTTTGTCCGCCGCCGCTGTCGGTTGCGATGCTTGCTCGATAGTGCCCTCGTTTCCTGCCGGCGCCAGTTGCCCCGCCGCCGCCGGCTCGGAACCGATCCGGGCTAGGGATTCGGCCAGCCGGGGATGCCACTGCAACGGATGGCCGCTTGCCAGTTGCGCCGAACGCGGGTCGCTGACGGCGCCGGTCCGGCCAGCCGCACCGCTCTCCTCCTCTGCGGAGATTGCCCCAACAGAGATGGCATGGGTCGATGCCGCGCTGGCGGCGCTCGGCGCATCCGAGCGCGGCACGATTCCATGCGTCTGCCCGACCGCGACCGCTTCTTCAACCGCGACTGCCGTCGCCTCGCCCGCCACCGACTCCGCCGCCGGCCCAACCGCCGGTCCAGTCGCAGATCCGACCCCGGATCCAACCGCCGGCCCAACCGCCGGTCCAGTCGCGACAACCAAATCGGACGGGGATTGGGAATCGGCCGGTCGAGCGATCTCGGCTTTCCAACCTTCCGCCAAACTCGCCGCCGCACCAGTCTGCGGTTTGGTCATGGCGGCACCGGACGCCGCCCCAGCGGTCGGGTCGGGCGCCAGCGATGGGGAGACAGCCGATACCAAACCCAAACCGGCCAAGGCTTCGGATACCGGCTCGCCGGTCGGCCGCGCCAGCCCACGGCCGCCATCCACCAAGCGACCCGAAGCGGGCGTCGAACACCGTATCAAGCGCAATCGCGCCGCATCCACCGAGACGGTGGACGACGACGTCGCAACCTCCGAAGCACCGGCATTCCGCAGCGCTGCCCGCGCATCCATGAACAACGGCAGGCCGACCCAAACAGCTTCGGTTTCCATCTGTCCGGTCGCGGTGTCCGAATCGCTGGCGACGGCCTCGGTCGTCGATTCCTTCGACTCCTCCGGTTTGCCCTCGCCCGCTTCCTGGGTCAATCCCGCCGTCAACGCCGCGACCATAAGCTGTTCCCCGGCCTTGCCGAGATCCGTCGTATCGATCAGCTCCAGACCGGGTTGCGCCGCTGGCGGATTGATGGCCGACAACCCGGCCTCCCCGGTCGCGAGTCCGGAGAAAACCGCCACAGCGGGATTTCCCGAGGCGTCCGCTTGCAGCAGACTGAAGGAAAACGACTTTGCCATGGCTGCTCCCCCATCGGCTTCAACCGTGGTTCCCACCCCGATGACCTTGACGGCCGCGCCGGTGGCCGACGCTAAATTGGCGAGTTCAAGTTGAGCCATGATGTCGTTCTCTCCAAAATTATTGATGATTCCGGCCGTCGATCACGGACCTTCCCCGGCCGACGACCGTTGCCGTCCGCCCGAGCCGCGCAGGTTGCGTTCGTCGGTATCCCGCTGTTCGCGTTGATCTTCTTGGCGCGACTGAACTTTTCGGTCGCGCTCCATCACCTCTTCGAGCGCCTTGGTCTTGGCGTGCATTTGCACCCAATCCTGGCGCTTGCGTTGCAGTTCGTGTTGCAGCCGCTCCAGTTGTTGCCGCGATTGGGTGATGCCTTGATCCAGGCTGTTCAGAAACGTGGCGTAATCCTGGAACCGGCGGGCCGAAATGCCGCCGCTGCCTTCGCTCTGAAACTGGGTGGCGTACTCGCCCCGGAACAGCAATAGCTGCCGCAAGCGATTCTGCTGCTCGACCACGCGCTGCTGGGATTCGGCCAGCAGTTTGACCGCCTCGTCCTCCCGGGATTGCGCGACCCGCACCGCCGCCTGCAACGGATGGGATTTTTTTGCCATGGCGTTTTAAATCCCCCCTCACTTCCCCTTCCCTTCCCTGGACTTGGGTTGCAGAACCGCCTCCAGCGCCTGCAAGCTGTCGGCCAGCGTGACCTGCTCGTCGATGCCCTGCATCAAAAACTGTCGGAGTCGCGGATGGAATTCGCGCGCCTCGTCCACCGCCGGATCGCTGCCGGCGACATAAGCCCCGACGTTGATCAGATCGCGGTGCTGCTCGTAAGTCGAATAGACGTGCTTGAACCGCCGCGCCAGTTGCTGGTGGCGGGGACCGCTGATCTGCGGCATCACCCGGCTGATCGAGGCTTCGATGTCGATGGCCGGATAGTGGCCGGCCTCGGCCAGCCGCCGCGACAGCACCACATGACCGTCGAGAATGGCGCGGGCCGCGTCGGCGATGGGGTCCTGCTGGTCGTCGCCCTCGGTCAGCACGGTGTAAAAAGCGGTGATCGAGCCGCCGACCGTGTCGTTGCCGGCCCGCTCCACCAGTTTCGGCAGCTTGGCGAACACCGACGGCGGATAGCCCTTGGTGGCCGGCGGCTCGCCGATGGCCAGCGCGATCTCGCGCTGGGCCTGGGCGTAACGGGTCAGCGAATCCATCAGCAGCAACACCTGCCGGCCGGAATCGCGGAAATATTCGGCGATGCGGGTGGCCAGCGCGGCGCCGTACAGCCGCTTGAGCGGCGGGTCGTCGGCCGGAGCCGCCACCACCACCGCCCGGGCCATGCCTTGCGGGCCGAGAATTTCCTGAATGAACTCCTGCACTTCTCGGCCGCGCTCGCCGATCAGCCCGACCACCACCACTTCGGCGTTGGTGAACCGGGTCATCATGCCGAGCAGCACGCTCTTGCCGACGCCGGAGCCGGCGAACAGGCCCATGCGCTGGCCGCGCCCCA
>RRZU013318186.1_pt1 | contig 15396 bp, 12 predicted proteins | sample 2165561 | NCBI WGS metagenome assembly RRZU01 (sample SAMN10456909, study PRJNA506462) | wastewater metagenome | isolation source: wastewater sludge | place: USA: Moscow, Idaho
CTTTCAACAATGAGAAAAAACGACATAAATATTTGGGAATCTATCAATAGTATATTTTTAGGAAGTCCAATTATGCCATGAAATTAAGAAGATAAAGTTAAAAATTATCTTCTATTTTTTTAATGCCTGAGCAGTTACAATTATTTTTAACCGCATAATGTAGTGTTGAAAAACCATTGTTATTTTTTACTCTAATATCTGCGTTATTTTGAATAAGAAAAAAAGATGTTTTTTCTGAACCTGAAGATAATGAATATAATAAGGGAGTATCTCCTTCTAAACCTTTAGCTTCAATATTTGCATTATTTTGAATTAATATTTCTACGGCTTCTTTCGCATCAAAACAAGCTGCTTCTATTATTGGAATATATCCTTTTTCATCTTTATTTACATTAACACCTTTTTTAATCAGTAATAATAAAGCATCTGTTGCATTATTTTTTGCAGCAGCAATAATAGGACTCAAGTCACAACCTTTTTGATATGAAATTTTGGCACCTTTCGCAAACAATAGTTCCATCATTTCAGTATCATTTTTTTCAGTTGCTATGATTAAAGCAGATTTATGATAAAAGTTGTCTTCTTCATGTAAAACCGATTCAACTATATTTACATTAATTCCATTTTCAATTAAAAATTTTGCTATATCTCTTCTATTATTTCTTAAAGAAACGGTTAATGCCGAATTGTTTAGATAGTTAACTGTATTAATATTAGCACCACTCTTTAAAGCAGTTTTAATCTCACTTATATTCCCTGATTCAAAAGCAGAAATGAATTTATCATTTATACTGCAAAATACAATGTTGCTGATAAGTACTAAAAAAATCATTATTTTTTTCAAGTAAAAGACCCCCATTAAATTTTTAATTATAATTCTTACTGAATAGATGGAGTGTGTCCCATTTTCCATATTTTTATTATTCCACCGTCATAATCCCAGCTAGAACTTGCTAAGTATTCTCCATTAGGGCTAAAACTTACTGAACTTATACTTTCATTATGCCCTAAAAGAGTTTGAATTTTTTTTCCTGAACTTATTTCCCATATATTTATTGAATTTTCCATATTCCCACTTACTAAATATTTTCCATCCGGACTATAATTTATTGAGTTTATATCATTATTTGGTTCAGAAAAACATTTGATTTTACTACCTGTTTTAGTATCCCATATATTTATTTCTCCATAATAATTTCGTTCATCCCCATCATCATATCGATTACCACCGCCTGCTAAATATTTTCCATCAGGACTATAACTTAAAGAGTAAATGCAACTTTTAGGAGTTGAAAAAGCTTGAACTTCTTCACCTGTTTTGACATCTCGAATCTTAACCTCCCCATAGTCGTTAAACTCTTCATCAGTTTCATCTGTCCTCCAACTTCCACTTGCTAAGTATTTACCATTTGGACTAAATGAAACATCTTTTATACAAGTAGATTCTTCATAAAAACAAGCTATTTCTTCTTCGTTTAGTATATCCCAAATTCTTACTGTTCCATCATCGCTAGAACTAGCTAACAATTTACCATTTGGACTAAAATCAACTGATGTCACAGCATTTGTATGGCCTTCTAATGTGTAAGTAATACTACCATTGCTTAAATTAAAAATCTCAATTTGATTCTCTAAAGAACCAGCAGCAATAAACTTATTATCTGGGCTAAAATCAAGACACCTATAACGATTACTACCAGATAGTTCTAAAATTTCTTTACCTGTTATTGACCCCCATATTTTTATTGTTTTGTCATAACTGCCACTTGCTAGATATTTTCCATTTGGACTGTAGACTAACGAACTTACACCACCTAGATGACCAGAAATAGATTGAACTTCATTACAATCGTCATTATAGTTAATAGATGAATCTGTAAATATATTATCAAGTTCTATGGCATTTATTAATATTGTGAACAGTAAGAATAGAATGATGCCCTTTTTCATTTGTAGCCCCTTTCTTTATGTTTTAAGTTAAAAATAACAATTTTACTTGTTTAGTTTTTTCATTAGAAGATTTGCAATAACTAAATTGTTATATTCAATAGCAAGATTTAGGGGTGTTTTCCCATAATTATTAGCAGCTTTGCTATCTATTCCTTTACTTATTAAAAATTTTGCTAGGTTTGTATTACCGTTATAAATAGCAAGATGTAAAGCACTGTTTCCTGCGTAATTTGTAAAGTTAATTCTAAAGCCTCTACCTAATAAATAAGAAACAATATCCGTGTTATTATTACTAACTGCAATTAAATAAATATTATTTGACTCTTCATCTTTATAAGTATAGTCTGCTCCTAATTCATAAGCTTTTTTGAATAAATTAAAATCTCCATCATGTAATGCTGAAATTAAAGTGTCTGTCCAATATCCTTCGATAATTTCAGCTAAATCTCCGTCAGCATATTGGCTAGCCCTATATCCTTTATTACTTAAAATAGATACATTTATTTCTTTTTCTAATAGATATCTTGCAAAGTTTTCATTATTCCAACGAGTGGCTAAAAACAATAGAGTTTCTCCATCATTATTTGTTGCATTGACGTCCATTCCACAAGAAATTAAAAAATTTAAGGTTTTTATAGCTTTATTTTCCCCAGAAATCAATAATGCATTTTTTCCCAGAGTATTTTTTTGATTTAAGTTTATTCCAGTTGTCACAAGATACTTTGTTAAATCTAAATTGTTATCTTTCTGTACGGAATACATTAAGATATTATTTTTTAAATTGTCAACTTGATTAACTTTAGTACCTTTTTCAATTAATCTTTTAGTTAATTTCATATCTAAAATATCATTAGCATAAAATAAAGCAGTTTTACCATTTTCATCTTTAATTTCTAAATTTTTACTTTTATCTAAAAAAAGTGTAATTAAATCATTATTTTTATTTAGAATGGCTAACATTAATGGTGATTTATTCTTTTCATTTAAAATATCAAAATCAGTGTTTAGCTCTGCTAATTTATTAATTACCCTGATTGCTTTAATCTCTATAGATTTAAAAATTAAGCTACTTTTGGCTTTATTATCTAGATTTATTGAAGAATACAACGAAATAAAATTATCAGCATCATCTTTCTTTAAAAGCTCTATTAAAGCATTTTTATCAAATGCCCCTTTAGATATAAGAAAAGCTATGGCATCTTTTGAATTATTGTTAATAGCTTCTATTAATGCAGTATTTCCGTTGGAACTTATTGTAGCAATAGATATTCCATTATTAATAGCTAAGTTAATTAATTCTATTTTATTTTCTTTGATTCCCTCCCAAAATGTATTTATCCAAAGACTGTCTAGCATTTTAAATGTTTCATCGCTAGCATATTCAAAAGCCATCTTTGAATCATTATCTTTAATTTTGACATCTGCTCCATAAATCACTAATTTTTTAATTGCATAAGTATAATTTTCTTCAATAGCATAATGAAGAGGAGTTTTTCCTAAAGAATCTTTAATATTCAAATTAACTTTTTGAGATAATAAAAATTCAAAAGCATTTATATCTTTTTTAATTACTGCATCATGTAAATAAGTTATTCCAGAAGCATCCGTCTCATTTAAATCTATATTTTTGTTTGAGAAAAAGTTAAAAGTATCAGATGTTTTATTTAAGCCAATAAAAGTTCTAACTAATGAATTGTGTTTTGAGTCTTTAAATTTAGAACCTTTAGAAACTAAAAGTTCTGCAATTTGAAAGTTTTCTTTATCTATAGCTATTTTTAATGGTGAATTCAAAATATCATTCCAACCATTAATATCAGCATTATTCTCTATTAAAAATTTGGTAATATTATCATAATTTTTATAAATTGAACTTATTAATGGTGTATTACCACTTTTATCTTTCTCATTTAGATTAAAACCAAGAGTCGAAAGTTGTTTAATTACATCTAAGTTTTTATATTTAACTGCTAAGTTTATTAATGACTCTTTTTCATTAATTCTTTTGATATCTTCAGTATTGCTATACTCTAATATTTTTTTTATTTTAGATATATTATTTTCTATAATAGTGTTTATAAAATATGAGTCCAAGTCTTTATAAAACTTTGCTAATAATATATACTGCTCTTTATTATTAGAATTTAAAGAATTATCTATTGCTTCTTTCATATCTAAATAATAGTAAAAATTACTAGAATACTGTAGAAACTCATTCAATTTAATTCCATCATCCTTTAGGCATTCATTTTTAAATGAACTACTCCAAATCTGACTTATCTCTTTTTTTGAATTTAAATAATCAAATGCCGTTTTATTATTATTATCTAAAGTATCTAAGGCGACCCTTTTTTCTAAAAGAGTTCTTATGACAGTAGAGTTGTTAATTACAGATAAATGTAATGCTGTTTGTCTGTTTTTATCAAATGAATTTATATTTATATTTGAATTGATTAATAATTCAGCTATCTTATTTGATTTGTTTTCTATGGAAGTATGAAGAGCTGTTTTTTTATCTGAATTTACAAGATTTATATCAATATGTTTATCTAAAAAATATTTAACAAGCTCAAGATTATTATCATTTTTACATAGAATATGTAAAATCGTATTATTTTGATTATCTGTACAATTGATATTAGCTCCTTTTTTAATTAAAGCATCTATTAACTCCTTATCTTGATTATTAACAGCATAAAATAAAGCTGTTTTTCCATCGATATCTTTTATTTCCAAATCTTGACTTTTGTTAATTAATTTATTAATTCCATAATCAAATTTATTTTCTATAGCTAACTGCAATGGAGTTTGTCCTTTAAAATTTTTTATATTAAGATTGGGATTTTTTTCTATTATTAAATCAAAAATAGCTTCATCCTTTTTAAGTATTGCTACATCAATGGCAGTATCTCCCATTTCATCAATTTCATTTACATCCAATTTTTTTTCTAATAACATATTAACTTTTGTTCTTAGACCTGATTCAATAGCTTTATTAAGGTCATTAGCCATTATATGAAGGCTTAAAATAACTGATAATATAAAGATCTTATTTTTTTTCATTTGAACCACCTTATTTTCTATTAGTTAATTTATTTTTTGTAATTTTTTTCTCTGAAAAATAATTTTATTATACAGAAGTAAAATAATTAGGAGAAATTGCTTTCTCCTAATTTATACTAATATTTTCCTCCAAAGCTCTTTAAAACTTCTTCTACATCTTTAGATTTTGCATAACTTAACGCTGTTTTACCCATTACATCTTCTGAATTTACTTCTAATTCCTTTGTTAATAAAAACTTAATTGCAACTAAATTATCAGCTTCAGCAGCTAAATGCAATAATGTTTTATCATTTCTAAAAGTTTTATAGATGTTAAGTCCTTTCTCCAGTAAAAGCTCGACAACTGTTCTATAATTTCCTAAAATACTTAAAGATAAAGCATTTTCTTCATGGTTATTAGATACATTTAAATCTGCTCCTAATTTTATTAATTCCAGAGCAATATTTTCATTTTTATTTTTTAATGCATTTAAAAGAGGCGTATTACCTTCATTATTAACTGTATTTAGATCTACGCCTTTTTCAACTAGCGTTTTTAGTAAATGCTTATGCTCTTCTTCCAAAACATAAAATAAGGCGTTTTGACCAAATTCGTCTTTTTTATTTAAATTTTTATTTTTTTTAATTAATTTTATTATGTTAATGATTTTTTTATTTTTTATATCCAAAGTTGGAATGTTTTTTCTAGATTTTATTTTTTTTACAATTAATAGAAAAACACCTAATAATATAATTAGCCCTAAACCACCAAAAATATAAGAATTATAATCTACAGATAATAATTTTTTCATTTCTTTTGAACTTGCATAAAATGAAGCCTTTTTTCCTTCATTATTTTTCATATTTAAATCTGCTTTTTTTTCTAAAAGAAGTTTAACCATTTCCAAATCATTTCTTTGAGTTGCCATCATTAGAGCAGTCCAACCATTTTTATATACTTTATTTACATCTCCACCATTTTCTAATAAAAATAACAACAAATCTTTTTTACCATTAGCTATAGACCAACTTATTAAGGTTTCACTGCTATTAGAATCAATAAATGAATTAACGTCAAATCCGTGTTCAATTGCTAGTTTTATAAGATCTTCTAATTTATTAGTTATTATATAATCTAAAGGTCTTGAATTAGATGTACCCTTATCAATTTTAGATCCTTTTTCAATTAACAACTTAGCTATATCAAGTTGATTATTTTTTAATGCCCATAATAAAATACTCTCGTTATCAATCACCGTTCTTGGATTATCCATATTTATACCTTTTTCAATCATAAGCTTTAATATATCAAGTTGATTATTACCTAAAGCCATATCTATAGCACTAAAATTATTTCCTTCTAATTGAGCTCCTTTTTCAATTAAAGTACTAACTAATGTCATATCATTATTTTCAAAAGCCCAAATTATCAATGGTCTAGAATAGTCATAAGTAGTAATCGACATGTTAGGGTTTAATCCATTTAATAATAGAGTATTAACTATTTCTGTATTTGGAATATTTATTGCTAACTCAAAAGCACTCATACTATTATTGTTTTCAGCATTTAAATTAGTTCCTTTTTCTAATGATAGTTGAATTAAAGAATAGTCTACCAAAATTATCCCCATCATTAAAGGAGTATTTCCATTACTATCAGTAGCATTAGGGTCTAGTCCATTATCAAGTAAAAATTTTATTGTTTCAGTATTTTGAGTATATCCTAATACAGATAGATTTTGATAATTTAGAGCATTTATGTTTGCTCCTTTTTTAATTAGGAATTTTGCTAATTCATAATCATCTCTAGATATTGCCCACATGAATAGTGTAGTTCCATAATATTCATCAGTAACAGTATTTGGATCCATTTTGTTATTAAGTAGTAATTTTATCATGTCGAAGTTTCCACTATAAATTGCTGTTGATAGGGGAGTATTCCCATATTCGTCCGCCGCATTGACTGTCGAACTATATTTCCCAGCATAACTTGAAACTGTTAAAAGAATAAAGCTAATTATAAGTATAATTTTTTTCATTTTGCCTCCAATATTTATTAATTCTTTATTAATTACAAAATTATCTATCGTTATTTATATAGTCAACTGATTTCATATCGTATTTTTGAAGTAACTGTTTATTATTATATATATTAACCTTTTGGGGTTTTCCGTCATTGATTACTACAGCATAAACTATTCCAAGAAATGTTACATTAAATTTAAATGAAGATGTCTTCTCATCAAAATATCCAGTTTGTATAATAGTATCAGGTAGATCTAAAGTAGTTTTAGGATACGTAAAAGAAGCATATCTATATTTTCCATTAGTTAATTTATCTATTCTTATAATATTTTTTAAAGTATGAAATTGAAGGATAGGGGTTTCAAAATCTAATAAACTTTCATTAAGATTTTTAATATACATTGGTTCTACATTGGCAGTATTTTTTTTAGAATTGTTTTGAGTAATTTCATTGTTTTTTTCCGTGTAGCTTGAATATGTTTTTATATAAAATAAAATATTTCCGATGGTTACTAAAACTAAAGAAATAATAATAAAAGCTAATTTTTTGTTTGAGTTCTTATTAACATCTCTAATTACTGTAGTTGAATCTTTTGATTGTATTCGACTCTTTTCTAAAGTAATAATAGTTTCAGAATTTTCTTTTAAATTTCTTAAAAATTCATCTTCAGAGGCTCCCAGCCATGTTGAAAAGTCTTCAACAATTATTAATATTGTTTTTTCTCCTATACTTTGATTAGAAAGTAACTCATAAAATTTATTTTTTATAAGTTCACCTTTAATCTTGGTAACTTGTACATTCAACAGCTTTTCTAATACTTGCAGTTCATTTTTGGCATCTCCAAATATAGATAATAATTCTTTATAACTATCTTCTAAGTAGAGATTAGTCAAAATTTTATCTCTAATTCTTTTTCCAGCTTCATTTAATGGCAACATACTTAAATTTTTTATAGTATCATTTGCCATTTTTTCATTTAAAATTTTATTTTTTATATTTTCAGACATTATTTCTCCCTTTAGATATATACATAATTTATTTTTTTTATAATAATTTTTCTAAAATTCAAAATTTACTCTAACACTAACTTTCCCGTCGACGAATATTTCATTTTTTTTGATTAATATCACCCAATTTCTAGCAACTTTTTCTACGGCTCTATCAAATACCGAATATCCACTTTTTTGAGTTATTCCTAAAAAAATTGTTTTATTATTTTTCACTAGAAACTCTACTTCTACAGTTCCAATCCAAGCATTTTTTCCCGCTTCCTCGGGATATTCAGGCTTAACAAATTTTTTCCAGATAACATTACCATTATTAGAAGCAATAGCAGAAATACCTTTTAGTTCAGTTTTTTTCAATTTAGAACTTTCAATTTTTATATCATCTTGCCTAGCGCTGGTTTCGATAAGAAGTTTTTTAACATCATAACTATTTTGGATAGTTGTTATTATTAATGGAGTTTGAAAATATATATTTGTTTTTTCTATATCAGCTCCTTTTTCAATTAACAACTTAGCTATTTCATAATTATTATTCATCGCAGCAAACATAAGAGCAGTATATCCAGTATTATTAAAAGCTTCTATTCTGGCTCCTTTTTCAATTAATAACTTAACTATTTCGTAATTATTATTCATTGTCGCTATCATCAAAGGAGTATCACCATCATAATTAAGCGAATCTATTTCAAAACCTTTTTCCACCAATTTCTTTATCGTATCAAAATCATTTTTTTCAATTGAGTGGTACATTAATGAGTTTTCTATATTACAGTCACCATTTAATTCAGTGCTTTTATTTATAATAGTTTCAGTAGTAGCTATATTATCTGTTTTAATTAACCTTACAAATTCTTCACTTTGTAATGAAAAAATAAAAGTAGAAATTAACAGAAATATACAGAAATATTTTTTCATTTATCCTCCCAGAAAACTTAAAATCCATTATATAACATTACGTAATTATTATCAAGGGATTAGTGAAATTTTGTACAAAACAAATGATAAGTTTTCCTAAAAAAACAATTTATTTTGGTTTATATAGTAATCTAATCAATATAGTTTGATATATTCAATAACTATATATATTTATTATTGTCTCCCATCATTTTTGGCAGAGAACCCCCCATATAATCATTCATAATGAAATCATGCGGGCGTACCCGACCCGTTTTCATCATTTTCATTCTCCAATTACCTTAAAATCTTTAATCCTAGAAAAATCAAAATCATACAAGTATTCATATAACATCTTTTTCCTCAAATTAATTGGGAGATATTTTTGATATTTTGAGAATGAACTATCGGGTAATTTTTCCAACAATTGAGTTTTAATATCTAAATCAAAGAATTCTGGATTTTTAATTAATTTCTCAATAAACTCTTTAATTTCTCTTAAAGAAATATTAGACTTATTTTTTTTAATACTAAATCCCTTCCATCCAACGCCTTTAAGAGCTAGTCTATCATCTAATAACGTTATTGAGTTACCTAACGTGTAATTCAGTTTATCTCCTAGATATGTATAAAAGTTAAAATCTAAATTTCTCTCTTCTACATATAGAGAATCCTTTTCTAGTCCCATACTTACTTGTTCTCTTCTAAATTCTTCTAAAATATCTTTTTCTTTATTATTGAGAAATAAAAGGTCGTTTCCTCCCACTACAACATTAAAATATTCTTGAGATAACTCGTAACTAATCATCTTGCCACCAGAAACCCATTTAGGTGGATCGGCAAATGCTGATGGTTCAACATAAACAATAAATTTTTTCTGATCTATTTTTACCGTTTCCCAACATCGCCCTCCCAATATAAAATTAAACTTCTCCCCTAGAGCTTTAACAAACCAAGCTTCTATAGTTCCAATGCTCTTTCCTTTATTGTTCACTGTAAACTCTGATGGAGTTTCAAATGTAGAGTACAAATCCATGTAATTCATTTTTCCAAAAATGCTTTGCCCCTTGTCTCCAAGAAATACTCTATTCTTATCTTTATGTAGTATTTCTTCTTTAACCATATATTCTATAAGATTTTTATATTCTTCATTACTTATTCCACTAAATGAATAAACGTTAGTTAATATATCAAATATTTCATCTACATCTGCACCATATGATGACAGAGAAATTGTAATTATTTGGTGAAGTAGGATGTCATAAGCTTTATCTGTAACAAATACATCTTCTACCCATTTCTTTATTGCTAAATTTAATATTGCTATAGACAGAGCTAAATTTTCTTCAGTGGAGGGTAAGAATACAAAATGAGAAATTTTTCCCTGCCTTCTACCTGTTCTCCCTAATTTTTGAAGAAAAGAGGATACTGAACTTGGCATTTCTAAGTGCAAAACAATGTCCAAGGCTCCGATATCAATTCCCAACTCTAATGTATTAGTGGCAATAATTGTATTAGCATTTCCAAGCTTAAAACTTTCTTCTGTTTTTTCTCTGAAAAACTTATTTATTGAAGAGTGATGAATATAGCTCTCGATATTCTCTTTTTCCAGGCTTAATTTAAGCAGCTCTGCATCCTTTCTATTATTAGAAAATACTAAAGCTTTTCTAGAAACAATTCTCTTTAAAATCTCTTGAGTTCTTTCGTCTTTATCTTTACAGAATTTTATTTCAATTTTCTTCTCTTTCTTTTCATCTGAGGGGTAAACGACCGCATTTTCTCTTTTACTACTTCCTTGTAGCCAATTTGCTAGTTTTTCAGGATTTCCTACTGTTGCAGATAGCCCTATTCTTTGGATATCGTAATTACTGAATCGCTGAATTCTTTCTATCAGAGCCATTAAATGAACTCCTCTTTCACTCTCAGCAAATGCATGTATTTCGTCTATAACTATATAATGAAGGTCTTTAAACAATTCATCTTTATTCGCTAGTTTGTTCATTAATATAACTTCCAATGATTCTGGTGTAATCATCAAGATATGTGCTTTATTCTTTATAAATTTATTTTTTTCAGTTTTTTCTATATCTCCATGCCACTTAAAAACATCTCCATAAATAAAAGAAGAAAGCTCTCTAAGTCTTTCTTCCTGATTATTTAATAGTGCCTTAATAGGAGAAATATACAAAACAGAAACAGGAGTAAGTCCTTTCGTCATTACTTCACTAAGTATGGGTAAGAAAGCTGCTTCTGTTTTCCCTCCAGCTGTAGGAGCAAGAACAATAAGATTTTTACCATCACGAATTTCTGGTATTGTCTTTTCTTGTACGGGCGTAAGCGACTTCCAACCTAATTTTTTTATAATTCCATTTTGTATATTTTGATGAAGCATTTCAAAATTACTCATTAGCATCTCCTAAAAATTTAAAATGTGTGCTTCTTCTTTTTCCATATCACTTAATTCTTTTTTTATTTTGTCATCAAACTTGAACTCTTTTTCAGGCCAGTACTCTTCATATGTTTCAGCCTTATCAAGAATATCTACAAGAAGTCTTAAATATCCTCTTGGGCTAATTTCAATCTCTTTATTAAAAGCTACAGTTTTATCTTCTATAAGCTTATTAAGGAAACTATCTGTAACTTTAGTTGATGGACTCCAATTATGAGCTTTACCATGCAATATTCTCACTTTTTCTGAAACTTCAAGTAATTTTGAATTATTAAACTCTTTCAAATAAATTACTGGTTGTCTCAAATTTCTAAATTTATCTTCTTTATCTACTTTTATTCTTTGATATAAAGGCTCTAAACTTTTAAAACCTCTCTCTGTTTCCATTAGTTCTGTTGTTCCCGAATAAAGAAAAAAACAATTTTCAAATCCATTTCCATCTGCTTCATCTATAAAATATCTTAAATTTTCATAAGCTTCATCTCTACTACTCTTTTTAATGTAGTTCCTAACCGTTTCTAGCTCATCTATGATTATAGCTAACCCAGAATACCCTGCACTCTTCAAAAGCATGTTAATAGCCTTTATAAACAGTATCGAGTTGTTTCTTTCTAAGTTAACTGCAACATTCATTGCTTTCTTTAATGATAGAGAAATTTTTTCTCCTTTTAGCCAAGCTAACACGGCTTGAGCTGTTACATTATCACCTACAGTTTTAGCTTTATAGTAGGTTCTTATAGCATTAGCAAAATTTGATGAAACTTTTCCTAAGTCTGTAAGTTCCATTTCTATTCTTTTTTCCATTTCAGCCAGGAAGATTTCTTCATCATCTATTGGATCAATATCATTAACTTCGCAGATAATTTCTTCCATTTTAAGCAGCCATTCTTCAAGTATTATAGGCAATGCTGGAACTTTTTTATTCTCAGGAGTTCTCATATTCTCTATTATTTTTTTATAAACTTCCTCAAATTTATTTAAGGGCGTTTCCGATGAAATTACTACAGAAGAAACTATAAACTTCTTATCATAAGCCAATTTTCTTACAGAAGAAGCAAAGAAAGTTTTTCCTGATCCATAATCACCAATTATAAATTTAAAATCTCCTCTACCACTTCTAACTTTGTCCAGTTGGCTTTCTATCTCATTTAATTCTTTATCTATTCCTACAGCTATAAGTTCTGTTCCCTCCAATGGAACTGTTCCATTCCTTAAAGCTTTAATTACATCTGAAGATACCATTTGTCCTCCTAATTACGCATTATATATAAACTTATTGTTCTCTCCTATTGTTTCATGAATTATAAGATTTTTATAGCCTGTAGTTGTATCAACTTTTCTATTTATTCTACTAATTAACCCTGAAATAAGACTACTCTTTCCATATTCTTTTATTAGTATTTTTGTAAGATCTCTTTCATATAGTTCTTTTGAAGCCTTAAGCCTTTCAACAATAAAAATCTCTCTTTCAGATAAATTAAGATTCTTTAAGTCAATTTCAAAATCTTTTTTAGGCGTTTTTATCAAATCAATATGTTCTTTAGGTATTTCTTCTTTATGCTTATTCAATTGCTCGTCATAAGCAGCCTCAAGTTCTATTTCTCTTTTATCGTTATCTGTCACTTCATCTTCTACTATTTTAAATGCTCTATAGTAGTGATCTGAAGGATAAATATTAAATAAACTTAGTCCACGAGTCGTGTACGACCCAGGAAAAAACATAAGAACAGGTTTTTCATTATTATTAAAAATAGGTTGTAATTTATTTAAAGTACTATGCGTCCTAATTAAAGGATAAACAGATCCTACTCCATCCAAAATTACTAGATTACAATCAGAGGCCTTATCACCTATTTTTTGAGCAACTTCTTCGCCCTCTATAATATTTATTAATATATCACCTAATTCTTCACTTCCAATTTCTCTTTCACGCTCTAAAACATCATTTTTTATATCTTTATCTTCTAATATCTCCATATATATTTCTAAAAGATTTAACTTAATTACTGAAATTCCATAATAACTTTTAATTTTTTCAACTAAATTTTTACTATATTTTCTGACTTTAAGCTCATATTCTGGAGGATAGTCAAAAATGTAAAATGGAACCTCTCCGGCAATTCTTTTAGATTGTAAAAATTCTTTATTTGTTATTCTTTCTTCTATTAAACGAAGCCTAACATCTATATTTTCCATCTAGTTTCCCTTCTCAAGAAACAGCATTGCAGAGAGTTCTTCTGATTCTATTTTCTTTATATGTTCTACTGTTTTTTTATTTACTGAAGGAAGAATAATTGTGTAGTCGTGTCCGTCCTTTTTCAAATAACCAGCTTTTAAAGAGAATTCTATCACTTTATTTTTCATCCTTGTTCTACTTGTTTCTGACCAACTAGATATCTCTTCAATTTGCCTTTGTTTTTCTATCATAAAATTATCAATCTCTTCTTTAGTTACATATTTTTTGAGTCTTATATAATTAGAAAAGATAATTTCATTTAAAAAATCATATAGAATTTTTTCATTTTTTACTATTGAATAAAAAGTTATAAATTCCGTAGTTGATATATCAGCTTCTGCTAACTCTTTTATAAGTATCTCATCTAAAACAGTAAATCTTTTTATAACAATACCAACTTTCCGCCTTAAATTATTTGCAGAACTACAATCTAATATATTTTCTTGTAGCAGTGATTTTTTCAAATCTTCTATTTTATTTTCATTTATAAATTTGGCTGCCTGAATCATTTCCAAATTTAGAAACCCTTCTAAAGGTATTACTCTATATACCATCGTTTCCCCTTTACATTAAAAGTTATTAAACCTTATGTTAAAGTCATACTCATCAATAACTTCATCGTCTTCCAAATCTATTACTTTTAATTGATATTTTTTATGTAATTCGTACTTCATATTTTTTAAATTTAGTTGTGCAGTGACTTCCCTTGAACTTATTTTATCATCGATACTATCAAAAATTAATACCTTCTCATCAGATATTATTTCTGGTCCATCAAAGATTCCAATAGATACTTTTCTTCCAAATATTTTGTTTAAAGGATCTACTTTGTCTTTTTGCATAAACGATAAAATAATGAAGTTATTAGCAATTATCCTATTTGTATTTAATAGGTCGACACCGACCTTTTGTTTTTTCTCTATATCATTTTTAAGATATTTAAACTTTACTAGTGGAACTGTTACTTCTTGTAGACTTATTCCACCATGAACAAATTTAGTTCCTCCACCTTGCTGCTTAATTCTCGTATTTCTAAAAGGGATATATGCCTTTAAATTTTCATTTTTAAACATTCCTTTTATATCAAATTTTAGTAAACTCTCATCATCAAAGTTATCTTCTGAAACAATATATCTTTTTCCTTGTTCAATAATATTAAAATCAAATTTTTCTAATTTGTTATACTCTTTTAAAGAACTTTTTTGATATAAGAATCCATGGTCTGCAGTAATATATATGTTATTTGCATTAGCTTTATTATTAAGCATAAATACTAATGATTTTAGTTCTCTTATTGCCTCACTTACAGCAAAAAATGTTCTATCTTCTGTTTTAAAACTATCTCCCATTGCGTCTATCAAGTCATGGTAGATATAAATTATATGAAGCCCTCTAGTTAACTCTGCCATTTCCTCTTTGCTTTTTCCTATAATGTCTTTATAAGATATTGCCAAAGACTCTGGAACTACATCTTGTAGTATTTTTTGTCTATTTGCTATACTATTCACTGAAATATTATTTATAGTTATATCCCCGTCATTAAATTCAACATTTTTTTGAGGTAATAGTGCTGCCATACCTATTTTAGTAATACTTGGTATAGCTCCTAACATTGCTCCTGTCTCAACTCTAACTCTATCTGTAGATTCTTTAGATGGTTCTGGTGCAAAAATAAAATTAATATGATATAATCAATTAAAATTCTAAACAAGGGAGATATCAATGACACAAAACTTATTCAAATGGAAACATTTTCAAACAGAAATTGTTATGCTATGTGTTCGTTGGTATTTGA
>RRZU010916693.1_pt1 | contig 15395 bp, 7 predicted proteins | sample 2165561 | NCBI WGS metagenome assembly RRZU01 (sample SAMN10456909, study PRJNA506462) | wastewater metagenome | isolation source: wastewater sludge | place: USA: Moscow, Idaho
AAAAGCACAATTGCTTTGTTGGAGATTAGGAACCTTGAAAAATGACCATAAAGCTACTCCTGCTCAAATTTCTATGGCAAAAAGAAATAACGTGAGAATGGCAATTAACATAGCAAGAGAATCTCGTCAAATTCTTGGAGGAATGGGAATTATGGGAGAATTCCCAATGATGCGTCACGCTGCCAACTTAGAATCTGTAATCACTTATGAAGGCACAGAAGACGTTCACTTGCTCATCACAGGTCTTGATATCACCGGAATCAACGCATTTTCATAAAAATTATACTTTGTCAAAGCTTTAAAATCTTTGACAAGGTTAAAATAAATTCCCTGTAAAGCCTTTAAACAAATAGTTTTTGGGCTTTTTTTATTTCATTGGTACAACATAAGTGCAACAAATTAAAAAATTTTTGAAAAATTGAAGTTTCCCTTTTACTTTGTACTATAGCAAAGATATGAAATGTTTTTTTTGTGGTGTAAAATATTGATAAAATATAATTTATCATATGATCTATTTTAGTTTTGGGAAAATTTCAAAAAATTTTTCACCAAAAAAAACAACCATTATGATAAGGCAATAAAAATATGGTAAAATCATAATCATACGTGTGTTATGAATATGAGTGAGAATTGCTCTTTTTTGAGTTTCATTAAAACTTTCCTTGTAGTTCGTATTGTTACTCTATTAAATTAATCTACTCAATATTATTATAATCTTGAATTAAGAATTATTTAATTTAAATATCTAATTTGGAAGAATATAAGTAGAATAATTATTAGTCAATAATAAAAAAAATTATGATTAGCCCTCCAATTCTATATCTTTTTCTAAATCAAACCAATTCATATATTTTTCAGTCCTATCATTATCTGTTGAGCGTTTCAACTTAATATTATAACATAGAACTAAGTTATTCTTTTGTAAAAAATCTAGTAGAATTTCTTTTTTAATTTTTAAAGTAAATCCTTCAGATGATGGCTTATATCTTCTCCAGTTAGGTCCAGATGTATAAGAATTAATCCACCTAAATGCCCTTAAAAAATAGTTCTCTTGGTTTAAAAAAATATCTAAAAGGGAGAACTCCTCAATACCAAATTTTAAAAATATATCAGGAAACAAATTAATATTTACTAAATCCTGCTCGCCTCTAAAATTGTTGTTTGATATCTGTATCAATGGAATTATCTGCTCAAATGGAAAAGTCGAAGAATTGTATTCGGTTAAAGGTAGCTCATAAGCATATTGATTTTGTAATAGGATGAAAGGTAGTTTATCCATTTTTTTTAAATCAAAATCTCGCTTCTTTAGAAAAGTCCTAACTTCAAAATAGCAAGTCCCACTAAGTTCCTTATATCTGTTCACACGTTGGCTACCATATTCTACCAATGTGATATAATTTTCTTCACGATTAATTAGATTGTCTACTAAGCTATCAAAATCACTAAAATTTAAAAAATCTTCTTTTGAAATCTTTTCGGGTATCCAATTGATATAATCAGGACGAGTTATGATAGAATATATTAGTTTAGAGGGATCATAAACTCTAAATTTATGCTTAATACTTTCAATAAATGAGGGATCAAAGCAATTTCGTTTAATTTTAGAATGAAAAATTTTACTTAAGCTACTTTTAACCTCATCATAATAAGGAGATTGTATTTCAATCGTATCAAAGTTAGTATTTATATTGTACCTCCGATGAACAGCTCCTTCTTTTTCTACATCATAATTTTCAAAACCTTTGGAAGTAATATCTGAGTAGACACTATCAAAAAATGAATTATTTACCTCATTTTCATTTAATTCATAAAGCAAATCATATTGAAATGAAGAGTAAATAAATTTTCCAGATTTTCTCCTTTTCTTTAGATTATAATCCATTAGGATGATTGGGCTTACTGTATTCAAATATTGCAAATCTTTTATTTCATCTGTTGATAAAAATGACGTATTATTCTGATTGATTAGAAGAAGTAATTCTTTTGTTGTTTCTAAGATATTAAAATGCTCTTTCTTCAAAAGACTTATAAACTTATCCTTAAATTGAATAAGTATTGTTGTTTTTTGTAAAGCAATTGCTTGAAGAACAATAATGCTATATTCAACTTCATTGTCATTGCCGTTTTCAATACCAAAATATATAAATGTCTTTATATAATCTGAATTATCTTTAATCAGGTCAAAAGCAGACTGTAGGGCGAGTTCTCTGATTTTTATCGCAGGATAATTGAAAAGCCAAACCAAATGCTTTATTGTAACTTCAGAAAATGACAGTGCCTCAGAATGCCGTGATATAAACTCATATTTGTTCTCTTTATCTGGTAGACCCAAAGCGAGCTCTTGATTGTATTGTAGGTTTGCTGTGTAATATGTTTTGATGGATTCATCGTTAAAATAGTCTTGATATTTTATAAGCTTATTAATAGAGTTAGTTAAATCACCACTATATTTTCCTTTTTGTGTATAATAGCTGTTTAAAAGGAATTTCTTTCCAAACTCAGGATCTATTTTCAGAATAGTTTCAATAATATCAAAATCTAATTTATCCGGATCATTATTTCTCTGAAATAATAAACTGTCAAATTCAAATTGCGAAGACAATAAAATAATTTCTTTTGCTTTATTGACATCTATATTTATTAATCTATTAGCTATTTTTAGTAAAGAAGCAGACCTAATTCTACCTTTTGTCCATTTTTCAATGAAATTAAGCAAATTATCAATATTCAATAATGAGGATTGATTTACCAAGTTAAGAACCTCTTTGTCTGATAGTACTTGATAAAAAAGAATATCTCTTTGCCAATTTACATTGTACAGAATATTTTCAAAAAATTGTTCTATATCTAATTTTTCATCCACATAGACCCTTAGAGAGTTACTAGAAAGAATCTCATCAATATTTGATATGAATTCATCAAAAAGTTTTTCAAAATCTCTTAAATTGAAAGTAATATTAGAGTTGAAATATACTATTTTGTTTTTTAGAACAATATACTCTCTAATGATTTTATACTTATTCTTTTCAATAATGAGTTTACTTTCAGATGAAGTTTCATTATAAAAACTTTCAAACACAGATTTTGCTGAATGATATTCCTTTCTCAGTGATTGGTTTCGTCTATTTTGAGATTGAATATCAAATTGAGATTGTATATAAGCTTCAAACCCTCCATAGCTTTCTTCAAAAAGCTGAACCAACTCTTCGAACGATAATTTTGAACATTGAATGATGAATTTATCTTTTTTAATGTTTTCTTGTTCAGGAAGACTATTAATTGATTTTTCATTGTTAGTAATATCTGGCTCAGGCAAAGAATAAACAGTATAATCAATTGTTTTTTCAATCAGTATTTCTGAAAATTTGTTTAGCTCTTTTATTTCTTCAAGTTCGACTAAAGTATTGAATTTTACAATATCGACTATTTTAGTAATGACATCATTGTTATTAAAATGTATAGCTCGTAATAATAATTTCTTATTAAGGTGTATAAAATGAGCCTCACTAGTTCCGCCGTTTTTCCATCGTGGTAAAGTCTTAATAACAGCTAAATACAATTCCAAGTCATCATTGGAACAATTTTCTATCAAAGAACCAATTATTATATCTATTGCTTCATCTCGTGCAATATTTGGTTCCTCTATTTCCATTAGCCTAAAAGCTAATTCAGGATATTTATCCGCGGTAAATGCAATTAAATTAGAAATGCAAATATGTTGCATACGACCGTTTCCGGCTTCATTTAATAAATCCTGAATATGAAAAACTTCCGAAAGGCGTTGCAATGTTTTATCTGGATCTATTTTATGGATTAATTCCATTGGCTCTATAATATCGGAAGATTGATAATCTTTTCGATGGCTAACTCCAAAGGAAATATCTATGAGTTGATTATAAATTCTTTGAAAATCTTCTTTAAAACGGCACATTCCATAGCTTTCAGAAACCTCTGCCAAGTAAGAGGTTAGTGTAACCGTATCTTGCTCTAATCTTGCTATTTCTTCAGCGTGTGTAATGACTTTATAGATTAGCTCTGTAAAATTTTTATGTTGACTGTTATAAATTTCATTTGCAATTGTCAATCCAACCGAATAATGTCTAAATCCATCTCCACTTTTATCGAAGTTTATCCAATAGTTTACTAATTTTTCAAGATTTTCTTTTGACAACACTTGTGTTGACAGCCTAAATATATCTTTAAATAAATGTTTAATACTACTCGCAATGAAATAATCATCATTATTCATATCAAACAAACCGTGAGCTCTAGTTTGAAATTCTTTTTCACGTTTTATATAAAGACTTTCAATACAATCTTTAAATAATCTTAAAGTTGTCTCCTCATCCGAATCGTTATTTCTTACTGTATTCCATATATCGGATAGAATAAAAATGGAATCATAAATATCTTCTGCTGGACTTGATAAATAAGAACAATTTAACTGTAATTTTGGTATTAATTCTGGCTGAAAAATCCAGACAGGTTTCAAATCATTATATAAGTTGATAATTTCTTTTCGTAATTTATAACCCATTCTCACTTGTTCTATTAGTTTTTCAAATAGTTCAGGTTCGGGAATATCTCTTTTCGGAAATAGTTTTATAATTTCTTCATTAGTTAAAAAATCAGAACATAAAGAAATAAGTTTAAGATATGTTTTATCAGAAAGATTTGAAAAATCAATTTCTTTTATGATTTTGATAGCTGTATTTTTTTCTGTTGAGACAGGCAACAATAATTTTATTAATGCTAATTGGATTTTTGGAAATAACTTTTGATCTTCCTTAAAAACTTTTGACAGCTGAAGTAGCTTATTGTATTGTTTACATTCTGTTAAATGATTAATAATCTCAAATTTCATTTTAAGATTAATTCGAGCATTTTGTTTTTCCGAATGACTTTTCTTAAGATAGCTTCTATTGTGTTTATTTGATTCCTGCCATTTAATACTATCTATCTCTTTGAATAATTCAACTATATGATCATATATCAAGGATTCTGCTTCAAATTCTCGGGTTATACTTTTACTATCTTGATCTTTTAAAAATTTAGAAAGCCCCTGATTAATAATGTTTTGAGGAAGTAGATTCGCTGTGTTTTGGTAATATTTCCCCAAATAATAGCAAAAACCTTCTTTACTAGTCAGTACGAAATCGCCATCCCAAATCATTCTTAGGCTATTAGCTGTTTCATTAACATTCAATAAAAGAATTGGGAAATCAATGTCTGAGTTTTCTAAATTCCAACTTGCTCGATCAAACTGAGTTTTTAAAAAAGCTATTCTTATAAATTCAGAAAGAGAACTTTTCTCTATGGTTGCTTTTAATGCTATTTCGAGATTCTCTTTAATTTCTTCAAGAGATCTGTAATTGGCCCAACCAGATTTCACCCATTCCAATGTTGTAACAGAAATTATCTTATCATATTCTCCAACCTCATATAAATGAGAAAAATAATTTCTGTATGCTTCATCAGTAAACGGATTTTGTTCATAAAATATAATTAATGCTTTATTGAAAGTGTCTTTTAAATCTTCAGTTTTTGATATGACAAATTCACGGAAACTATTATGAAATATCGAATATGCTCTTCCGTCTATTTGTTTCAGCAAGTGAGAAAATAAACTAATTATACTTTCGACTTCTGTAAGAGTTCTATTTTCACCTGCTATTTTTAATATTTCTTTTATTGTGGCAATAGAAGTATTTTCTTTTCTATATGCTAAAACAGCTAAAACCCACTTTGTAAAAACATTATCCTCTATCTTTTGGAACAAATATTCGTGATAGGAATTAATCTTTCCGTCAATAAGATTGGGTAAATCCTCTAACGTTTTTTCATAATCTCTTTTATCAATTTTTATGAGAAGTTCAGAAATGTAATGAAGATAAATCGGAATTCCTCCGGATACTCTTTCAATTACATCAAGAATGTTACTCGTATCAATACCTTTATTATCAAGATATTGTTTTATTTCCATTTGAGTAAAGGGAGAAACTTTAATATACCTTCTTGCGTCAGAATCTATTTGAAGCTTTACAGATGGAGATAAAACAGTATCATACTGTGAACTTAATATAAAGTAAATATTGTCTGGTAAATCACCTTTGATATAATTAAGCAAAGATTTTTCCCCAAGTGTCGTGTCCCGATGTACGTGATCTAATCCGTCAATTATGAATATGATTTTCTTTTTTAGTGTGCTTAATTTTTTGATATAAGAGCTGAGTTTTTCCTCATATCGTTCAGAATATTTACTTGGTAAATCAACTTCTGGAAAGCTTTTTTCAATAGCTATACATAAGGATTTTAGAAAATAATATGATTGATGTCTGAATTCCCCAAAATCGTTTTTTACATCAGGAATAAAGCAATAATAAGCTAAAGTTATATCAAGTTGCTGTTCCTTAAATTTTGTGAGTGCTGTGGATTTACCTACACCAGGAAGTCCTTCAATAAAAATATAACCTCCTGAAAGTTCACTCAATCCTTTTTCAAGTTGCTCAAAAAAAGGTTGATTCGGAACATAATATTCATCATCAATTATTTTAAAATAATGTGATAATTTATCTTCGAATCTATCTAAAATACCAAGTTCTTTTAGTACTAAATCTTTTGTAATACCTTCTCCCGAAATACTCCATTTTACAGTAGAGTTCAAAAGTCGTTCAAACAAACTTGTTTCAATACCAATCATTTCTAATTTAGATTTAAGAACATTTTGAACTTGTTCAATAGGTTCTTGACTAAATTTAAACTCCAAACTCTTTATAAATTCATCGAAAGAATCTTCGTCTAGTGAACATTCCTGTCTTATTTTTTCTATTGTTTCTTTGTAATTCTCATAATTGGGCAAAGAATCATATCTGGCATCAGATTGTTTTAAGGATTCAAATATATTTGTTCTTATTTCAGAAAGACTATGGATTAGACCTTCGCTTTGACGCTTTTGATTGCTTTCTTTTTTAGTAGTAAATAGTGTTATCGAAAAGTTTTCACTATTTCGTTTTACACTTAAATATCCCTCTGATAATTGTTTGAATATTGATTTTTTTGGAGATTGAGCGGTCAGTAAATTATATAAAGTGTATGAGTTATCTCCATCCTCAGACCATTTTACTTGATAATAATCAATTCTATCTTCTCTGTAAATGATAATATCATCTATATGATTTCCTTTTTCATAATTCTCCAATCTAATCTGACGTATATCTGAATTGAAAAATAGGCATTCAATAATTTTAAGAGCCGCAATATTATTTTGATAATAAAACCCTGCTTGTGATGCTGAACCTTCCATTGTATATATTCAAATTAATAATAAATTAGATTGATAATAATCAATATTAAATACTCTTCAGAAATTTTGAAACTTTAAGTTCAAGTATTAATTGTGAGTTTAAATAATCTTACTTGAACAGAATTATATATGCTTTTTTTAAATTTAAATTCTTATATATAACTACCACTTTGAAATTTCTAAGTCTAAATAAATCCAGCATCATCAAAATATTTGTCAATTATATACCTTGCCAATCCTGCGTATTCTTGGTCAGGGTCTTTATATTTCTTTAGTATTCTCATTTCTTCTCTCATAATTCCTTCAAACCAAATTCTTTTCTCTTCTGATTCAGCCATATAACTATTGTAATTAATTATTGCATTTTCGACACGCTTAATTTGTGCTTTAATTTTAATAATCTTTTGTTCTCGGGCAATTGTTAGGGGTAGCCTATGCAAAGCATAAGTAATGATTGATTGCATTGCTTTTTTTTCTTCAAAATCTGTTAGACCATCATTTGTAATTATTGCCCCATCTTCATCAAATTTGAAGTACTTTTCTATATTATCATCTTTGCATGGATTTAGCAATAATCTTTCGGACTCCTCTAAATCAAAAGCCTTTTGATAATTTGCATTATCAGTAAAATAAATTAATCCATGATTATAATTTAAACGATGGACTTCTGAAACTAGAGGAAATTGGTCAAGTTTTCCAAAAACAGCTTCCTCTATATTATTCCCATTTTTGAACTCATGCGTATTGGTTTGATTACAGAAAGGACAAGCAAATAATAAATTATCCCATTCTGATGCCAACCAAAAATAGCCTGGCTTATTTGGATTTGCTTCTTGAATTTCTCCTTTAGGTCTAAAATGTTCTATATCTCCATTATAAATTGCTGTTATTTTACTTTCACAGTAAGCACATTTACCATGAAACATTGTTACAAGTAGTTTTCTAACTTGTTTGTTTGAATAAACAGCATAACTATCTTTTGTTCTTGAACCTCTTTTACCAGTTTTTTCATATTTTTTCAGATGATTAGCTACATCTCGAAAATATTCAATAGCATCCTTTGTTTCGAACTCACCATCACTCTGTGGATTTTCTCCAATTTTCAAAATGTCTGGACAGTCTAATCTTTTAACATTAATCATACAAATTCAGATTTAGATTTTTCCACACATCTTTCACTCTTTGTACCGCTTCTTCTTTTAAATTATTCCTATCTATGGTTTGTTTATCAAATACAACTTTTTCAGCTAATAATCTATCTATTACTGTGTACATAAGCTCATCTCTTAATGAATTTCCTAATTGTTTTTTATTTCTAAGAAATTCTCTTAATTGGTCTATCTCCGCCCTTTCACTTGGACTAACTTCATCATTTTTGGCTAATAACTCATAATACCGATTAAATGAAGCTTCTATTTCGGGGTCAATAAGACTATTTAATCCAAAAAATTCAGAAGCTAAAATTTGATCAACTCTTAAAGAAGCGGGATCAGGCAATTCGGTACTTGCAATAACTTGATCGTCTAAATTTTTAAGTAACAAAATTTCGTTTGTTTCTGCTCCTCTTAGACAAAGTGGATGATGTGTGGAAATAATAAAATTAATATTAGGGAATACTTCTCGCAGTTGCTTTACAATCCTCATTTGCCAACGTGGATGTAATTGATTACCCAGCTCGTCAATTAAAACAATTCCTGTCATCACAGACATATCTGACTGAGCATCTGAAAGCTTCATCATAATATCAAGAGCTAATGTAATTGTGCTTTTATAACCATCGCTTAATTCTGAAAATAGCTTCTCTGAATCGCCTAGAACAATTTCATCATTTTTTATGGAAAGGTTAGTATCTGATTTATCATGTGGCAATAATTTTTTTATAGACACTGCTACTTTATCAAAAAAGTCAATATCGTTTTTGTGTATTGCCCTCAACCATTTTGTAACATCATTTAATGGTTTAGTTGGCTTGAATAAATTTTGATAGCTTATTTTGGAAGTATCTCGTTTCGAATTATTTTCAATTTCATCAACTGAAAGCCTTAATGAGCCATAACCAATCAAATAAGAACTAAAATTACCTTCTTGCTCGACTATACCGGATTTACGAATTAGGGTAGTATGAATAATGTTTTTATTGTTCCTTTCCTTTATAATAATTTCAGCAGTTTGCTTTCTTTTCTTTATTAAAGATTGAACAATGTCTTTATTTATAAACTTTTTATCCCAACTTAGTCCAATAGCGATTGCTTGAAGTATTGAGCTCTTACCAACCCCATTTTCTCCAAGTAAAAACAGCCACGATTTTTTATTTATATCATCTTCTTTAAAATCAATTCTTAAATCATCAATGGATTTAAAATTTTTGATATGGATATATTCTATTGGGAAGTAGTCACTTTTTACAATATCTTTCCTTAATCCTTCTCTTTTAGTTGGTTTTTCTTTTTCTCTAAACCAATCCTCCTCCGTTTGAAAGTCTTCTAAACCTATTATTTGTGCCAAAAAAGGTTCAGTATCTAACTCATTTAATAGCACAAATCTTTTGTAGGAAAGAAATTCAATACGTGAATCTTCTAATTCATAGATATTCGCAAGATATTTCTTAACCGAACGATTATCAATTTGCTTTCCATTAATTAAAGACTCAACTGCTTCTATAATTTCTTTTCTTGCTTTTATTCGTCCTTCTATTAAATTAGTTCTATTTAGTCGTAATAATTCTATGGTTTGATTGCCTTCATCTGTTAAAGCATCAATATGACCAGCATCACTGTATAAATAGTTTAAATGATTACTTGGTTCATCTAAATATGGATTTAGTAACATCCTATGTTCATTTTCATAATCATCTTTTTCACTTAACGCCCTTATTCCTTTTATTGGAAAATAATTTGCTTTATATTGATTACATTCTTTACAAGAATAAACTAGATTATCCCACTCAAAAGCTAGCCACCAATACAAATCTTGATGAAATTCCTTTTTATCCCGTACTCCATTATAAGGTCTATATCTATCAATTATTCCTTTTTCAGGAGAAGTAATTTTAGTTTCACAGTAACCACACTTACCATGAAATACCTCATGCAAATATTTTTTTAACTCGTTGTCGATTTCTTTATTAAAAGGCCAGTCATGCCTTTTTTGGCTTCTATTTTTTGATGTGAAAAAGTCTTCCATTTTTTCAATAGCCAAATCAACCGTTGATGAACTTAAATATTCTGGAGCTTTTTGTTTTTCAATCTTAATCATCTTCCCATGTTTTTTTTCGCAAACCGTTCTAATATATTGGTACTAGGATGGTTGGTTAATGAAATCAATTTATTGGCAACAGCAACAGGAATTAAGGCATTTTCGTATATATCACACCTTAGTTTATCAATATTCATCAATATTTCTTGGATATTTTTTAAATCGCTCAGCTCGGGTTGATTGTAATAGGTATTGTGGTTTTCTACCGGTATCGTAAGGACATAAACCCGTTCATCAGAAGATTTATAAATAAACTTGCCACTGTAATATGAAGTACTACCGTATTGTTGTTCTTTATGGTTACCAATTTGTATGTATGTATAGATATGTTCATTATTTAGTAGAAAAACTTGTCCTGGATTTAATTTGTCTTTGATTTGTCTTGCATGGTCAACGAATGCTCCAGATGTTTCAACTCCAACAAGGTTTATCCTGTTACTTTGATTGAGATAGGTTAATAATGCTTGCATCGGTTTATGCATATTAGCCGTTTCTCCCCCAAAACTTAAAGGTCCATCTTTGACAAATAGAAAGCGGTCTACTAAACCTGTCTGAATTTCTAAAAGTCTTTTTATGGTATGAATAATAAGGAAACTTTCAGTAACACTTTCCAGATATGTGATAATTCCACTTGCTCCAGCATCATTATCAACTTTCTCAAATAACCTGAATACATCTGTAATCAATATTTCTTTATTACACTTATCGTGTGTACAGTTCCACGAATAGTTAGAAAGGTTTATTTTATCTTTTTCTAGTAAAATATCTTTGGTTCCACAATGTGGACATTGAGAAAGTTTGTAATTATTCTTAGTTGAAGAGGGATTGTATTTCTCAAATAGAAACCAATATAACGTTTCAAGAATTGATGTTGTGCCAGAGTGTTTCTTTTTAAAGAAATCATGAATGGCCTCCCTAACCGTTGTTCTAAAATCAATACCTTTTTTAAGAGCAACATTCTTTGTAGGTAACACAAACTTTTCTCTCTCTATTCTCTTCAATTTATTAATATCAGATGGAGACACAAACGGCTTCTTTTCCATTTCATCTAGGTCAGCACTTTTAATAAGTAATGAACCAAACTGAAAAAAGGTGATTAAGGAAGACGGAAAGTTTTTTTTAACTGGAATAGTTGTGCTTTCTCCATCAACAGCGACTATACATTCAATGGTGTTCGTTTCTGGATAGACAATATCATACTTAAGAGCATCATTCAATTCTACATCTTCTGCTTCAACGGGAATTTCACAATTGTTTAGGTATTTTTTTACTTCATCATCATTGATGATGTAAGTATGGGAAATTCTACTTCCTCTTTCAAAACTATTGTTAGCAAAATCGTCTGACATATTCGGCTATTTAAAAAGTCCTATTTGTACAGGAACAACGAAAGGATTAGAATACGTTTTCATCCTAACAAATCCCTTATCATTTTTTGCACTAAATTTTATTAAAGCATCTGCAAAATCACTAAAGTCATAGAATTTTCGCAACTCTTTTACTTCATCTTCATTGTTTAAATGAGCAATGAACCAGTTCTGTGTATTTTTAAGGATATTTGAACTGATTGAACTCACTTCCTGTGTAGCATATACCATTCCCAGATTCAGTTTTGCTCCCTCTTTAGCAATTCGGTTATATATTTGGCTTAAATCTTTGTCATCTTTTTTAGGAAAAAGGTTGTGGGCTTCTTCAAAGTAAAACTGAATAAAATTATTAGGCTTAGCATCAATGAAATTACTCATAGATGAATTAAAAATTGTTCTACAAATTTTTTCAGAATATAAATTCTGAATTTCAGGATCACCTTGAGATAAATCAACAATTACAATTTTGCCTTCTTTAACTAGCTTGCAAATATTATCTTCAAACAAATCTGTATTAGAAGTTGTATGATATTTTATCAGTGGGCGTAATTTTATAAAACTATTTACAGGGCCTCTTTCTCCAGAGCTTCTATATTGAGTTAAAAATCTTAAAATTGCTTTCAAATCATTATCAGCCCACTGCTTTCCTTTTTTTGACTCATAATTTTTTAAATAATCCCATTCGTCATAATTTTTCCAAACCTGAGTAAACCAAATAATCGCATCATCGTAAGAAACCCCATTTTTAGGGTTTATGCCTCCTTCTTTTACCTGTTCATTAATCTCATTATGTCCCTCAAAATAAATTTTGCTACTGCCTGTCACCGCAAACCCTGCTAGTTTTAAACAACATTTGTACGCAGCAATTTTTCTATCATATCTAATTTTATCTCCACCTTGAAGTCCTTCTTCTTTTTCTAGACTAACTCCTAGGAAATCCTCAACATAATCAGATTGTTTACCAAATTGCTTAAAATATCCACGCATTAATTCTTGCCCAGCTGGGATATCTTTATAAAAATTGATTTTTAGAACTTCAAAGTCATCTTTCTCCAAAACACTGTATCTTGTAACATCATGTTTATATTTTTCAAAAATTGCTGTTCCATCTTGCAAGTTCTTATTAGCATATTCACCATTAATATCGAAAATAATTTGACCTACTTTTTCTTTAGGAATTTCATTTTCATCATATGGATCCATTTTCTCTTCAATGTTTCCTGTAGTAATTTTTGATATTGCTTTTTTTGATAGTTCTTGAGTAGCCTCAATTAGCTTTTTAACTGTATTTGATTTACCAGTTCTTGTCATACCAAATAAAGCTGTTCTTTTACCCAATATATCTTTCGTATGCATATATACCTTTTCATCGGTCACGCCACTTTCAGTATAATTTTTCCTACTTGAACTATAGCGTACTGTGCCTATTGGGAAATTAGAATTAGGTTTTAATGGACCATCATTATCTCTAAGATTGACGATGTACTGAAGATATTTACCAATTGGTTTATAAACCTTATATAAATGAGGAGAATAGAAATTTTCTAAATCAGCACCAAACTCAATTTTACCGTCAGAAGTTTTATAAAATGTTCCTAGTATTGAACATTCCATACCAGAGCAGCTGAATTCAAACCTAGTAAACTGGTCAATTTGTCTATTTTTCCCAGATGTCTTTAATTCTTCTTTAAAATATTCAATTCTTGAACTAATAACACTATTGTCACTTGGAATTGGGCAAGGTCTTAGTGCTCTTAAAAGTAATGCTTCGTGTACCTTTTCATCATCAAAATCATTTTCATAAAAAGCCAAAAGAAAACAACCTTGTGCAATACCTCCTACATTATATTTCCAATTATCACAAGTCAATAAACTCGTCTTATTGTAGTCTATTTTAAAAGGATTACCAACAAAGTTTTTAGAATTGGTTGCAACTTCAAATATATCTGTCTTGGCAATATTTTCTAACTCATCTCTTAAGTTTTCCATATTTATAGCGATTTTAAAGGTGATTTCAAATTGGGTTCACTAAACCTAATAATTGCTTGTTCTATATAACTTTCTTTAACTTCAAATGACAGCCATTTCCGATTCAATTTTTCAGCACAATATCCAGTAGTATTACTTCCTGAAAATGGATCTATAACTAGGTCTTTTTCATCAGTTAAAAACTCAATAAAGAAATTAACAAGACCTCCTGACATACGAGCTGGGTGCGGTGTAATTCCTTTTTCTCTACAAGTTTTCAAAAAATAATCATTTGAATTGGTGTTTGAAAAGCTTAATACACTATGAGGCAATCGAACTTCTCTTTTATCATCAAGGGATTCCATCTCAAAAAAATTATGTGCTATACTTCCACCATTATCTTTTAAGAATCCTTCTTCACTTATATGATGCTCGGAAGGACGCTTACCAGCATTATAGGATTGTTTCTTAAGCAACTGCTTCATACTCTTGCTGTAAGGACGTAATACTCTACTATTATCTGCTTTTGGAAAGTCATTTTTGGCAATCCACCATACATGCGTATAACTATCTACAGTCCTTAAGCGATTTACGGTAACCCATTGAGCTGGTGAAGGTAATTTTGAGGGGTTATAACAGATGAATTCTTGTATTAATCTTAGGTTTGCATCAGGATGTTTTACCATCCCTAAAAGGCATTCTAAATGAAGTAAAGACTGTACTGGTCTCTCTGGTTCCCATGCATTACCAATTTCAATAACCAAAGAACCGTTATCTGATAAAAGATTGGAAAATATGGGAGCAAGTTTAACAAACCATTCTTTATATTCTTCTCCTTTTTTGTTGCCATATTGTTTTTTATTGTTCAACGGAAATGGAGGCGAAGTTACAATCAGATTCACTTTTCCTTTTAATTTAGAAAAATTTTTATCATTTTGGAGTAATTCAATTGAATTACCCTGCAAAAGCATACCTTTTTTAGTTTTGTATATCTGATAATCTTCTGATTTGTTAAATGTTAATTTCATTGATAAATTTTCAATAAATAATAAATAAATAAAGAAATAAAGTAAAAATTAAAGCACTTTTAAATTTACATTATAAAAACTCTTTTAAATTCAAAATTAACAATATTTTTTATATTTCTAAAATTTATTATTTTAAAAAAAATTAGGGTAATTAAACAATTTCTTGTGATTTAGATTCTAAAATTTTATTGCTTAACTAAATACATTTATATAGAGAATTTCCAAAAACTTATTTTTTACAAATAAAACCCGTTGTGCATTATGAATTAAGTGAGATAAAAGTTGTTCATTTGATTGAAAATCAGTAAATTGAATTAACCACAAAACATTTATAATGAACAACTTAGACGCAAATTACAAAAGAATTTTGGAAGTATTACGAAAAATATCAAATGAAAATTTATTGTCTTATCAAAGACGAACGCCAAAATTAAAAGATTTGGAGCTAATAAGTCTTGCTTTAACAGCTGAATT
>RRZU011355010.1_pt1 | contig 15393 bp, 16 predicted proteins | sample 2165561 | NCBI WGS metagenome assembly RRZU01 (sample SAMN10456909, study PRJNA506462) | wastewater metagenome | isolation source: wastewater sludge | place: USA: Moscow, Idaho
AATTCGCCGGGTCGGCAGACGTTCATCGTTTCGTCCAACACCAGTATCGCCGGACAGGCAGCAGCATTGGCACACTTTGCCGACCACACGCTCTGACCCTTTGCAGTAACGAGAGCAAGGCGCCATTGATCACCGACACCTTGCTGCCGCGAGGCCGTGAGCTTCGGGGATTGCGTGCTCGCCGGACGCCCGCGCAAATCGAAGGACCGTATTACTTCACTTCTTCCAGCGGCAGATTTGCGCCCTTCCACGCAAACAACCCGCCCGGCACGCGGTACACGTTCTTGTAGCCGAGCTTCTTCGCCCACGCGGCGCCGTTGTCGCTGCGCGTGCATTTGACGAAGCCGCAATACACGACGACCGGGAGTTCCTTGTCTTCGCCGAGCAGGGCGGCGTAGTCGGCTTCGGTCTTGCCGGCGGTTTCCTTGGTGTCCCACGCGGCCATCGGCGGCACGGGGAAGAGGAGGTTCTTGGCGCCGGGGATGTGTTCCTTGCGGAAGTTGCTCTCCGGCATGGTATCGACGATGACCATCGGTTTGCCTTCGTCGATCATCGTTTTCAGTTCGCCGACGGTGAGCAGGTTGTAGCCGGCGGCTTGCGTGTCGCGTGCGAGTTTGACGGCTTCGATTTCCTTGGCCGTTTCGGCGGCGAACTTGTCGTCGGCGAAGGCGGGCGCGGAGAGCAGCAGGCTGCAGAGCAGGGCGGAGGCGATGCGTTGGAGTTTCATGTTGTTGTCTTTCGATGAGGATTGAAGTGGAAATTTGTGCGCACGGATTATAGCCAGTCGGCCGTAAGCCGGTTCATTCGGAGCAGTCAGACTCGTTGGCGACGAAGTGGAAGTCGGCAAAGCCGGCGTGCGCCGCCTCCCCCGTATTGTCGGTATCGGACGCCAGCGCGATGCTTTTCAACTGGCCGTTGAGATCACCGAAGGCACGCTGAAAATCCTCAAGCACATTGCGCCGTTCATGCACCCAGCGCCCGACCTCGGCAGCGCCCGAACGCAGGACGAGCATGCGCGCACGGTCGGTATAGACGTTGTTCTGCAAGGTGCCGACCGGGTGCCGGTTATCCCAGATGTAGTTGAGCGCGGCGTCCGGCAAAAGGTCGCCGTAGAGCGTGCGACCGAGTGCGAGCTTGCTGCGTGTTCCGAAGTCGAGCTGATCGGACGGTACGTCAAAGTTGAGATAAACGCGCGCGGCGTAGTCGTCGCCGGATTTCTTCGTCATGTCGGCGCCGGCGACCGGGGCGTCGATGCGCCACTGCCAGCAGAGGATGGGCGTCGCTTGCAGGTCGACTTCCAGGGGTCGGCCGAGGATGGCCATGCTCTTGTCGGCGCGCGCTTCGACGGCGCCGACGCCGTCCCATTCGCGGATGGCGTACGCGGTCGCGGGAATGCGCGGATCGATGCGCTCGACCTTCCAGGGTGCCTTTATCTCCGGGCCGCTGGCGTCGAAGCGGCCGACCCATACCGACTCGGCGCTGGCGGCGGTGGCGAGCAGCGCACTGATCGCGACGACAACCGCCCTCATTTCCGCGGCAGCCGGCAGAAGCCCTGCGGCGCGACGTCGAGCGCTGAATTGAACTTGCTCGACATGTTCTGGAAGGCGATCAGCGCGGTGAGTTCGATCACGGCGTTGTCGTCGAAGCAGGCTTTCACACGCGCCATCAGCGCGTCATCGACGCCGACGTCGGTGCGCGTGATCGCTTCGGCGTAGGCGAGCGCCGCCTTCTGCCGCTCATCGAAGAGCGGCGAGGTTTCGAATTCGGCGAGCGCGGCGAGCTGCGCATCGCTGACGCCGCGCTTCAGCCCGGTCGCCGAGTTGATATCCACGCAGAAGGCGCACCAGTTGATCTGCGAGACGCGCACGGTGATCAGCGAGCGCAGCGCCGGTTCGATCGGCGAGCGGCGGCGGTCGAGCGCGCCGTAGAGCAGCGACAGCGCGGCGAAGACCTTGGGCGTACGCGCCCACAGGCGGGCCGGTTCGAGCTCCTTGCCGTAACGCCGGCGCTGGTTGGCGAAGATGAGTTTGGCGTACCAGGAATAGCGGAAGTTCGGATCGGTCGGAATGCGGGAGGAGGGTTCGGTGCTCATGGTCGGTGGCCTGAAGAGGACTGCTTGTGATGATAACAGGCGGCCCGCAATCGACATCTGTACAAACCCTTACAAAACAATCGCCGTTACGGTGCTAACATCGCCGGCTGTTCCGTACTTTGGCGCGACGCCATCATCAGGCGCGGACCCGCTGCGCATCAACCGCAAGAAGGGAAATATCGTGGGCGTACCCGAAACAGTGATTCTCGATGCAAATGGCCACGAACTCCCGGCGGGAATCGGGCAATTGCTTGCGATCATCGCGCGCAACCGGACGATCTCCCGCGCGCACCTCGAACAGCAGTCGCGCCTGTCTCGCGCGACGATCGTGCAGCGCCTCGGCGTGCTGTTCAACGCCGGCCTGATCACCGAGGCCGACGAGACGGCGCCGAGCGGTGGCCGACCGTCGAAGCTCCTGAAAATCAACGAGACCTTCGCGCTCACGCTCGTCGCCGACATCGGCGAGAGCATGATCCGTGTCGTGCTCACCACGCTCGAACCGCGCATCGTCGCCGAGATCACTTTTTCCAACAGCTTCGACATCCCGCCCGAGACGACGCTGCGCGGGATCATCGCGCAGGGCGAGAAGCTCCTGGCCGACCTCGGCCGCAAGAAGGCTGATCTGCTCGGTGTCGGTCTCTCGCTGCCGGCGCCGGTCGATTACGACAATGCGCTCGTCGTCGGGCCGTCAGTCATGCGCGGCTGGGACGGCTTCGACATCCGCGGCTGGTTCCGCGAAAACCACGCCATCCGCGTCTTCGCCGACAACGACGTGAATCTGATGGCCGTCGCCGAGCAGCGCGCGCACTGGCCGGACGAGGACTGTTTCTTCTTCATCAAGGCCGGCACCGGCATCGGCAGCGGCATCGTCACGCGCGGCGAACTCTTCCGCGGCGGTCAGGGCGCGGCCGGCGACGTCGGCCACATCCAGCTCGACTGGCCCGAGCCGCCGCTCTGCCGCTGCGGCAAGCTCGGCTGCCTCGAAGCCTACGCGGCCGGCTGGGCAATCGCGCGCACGCTGCGCGACAAGGGGTTCGAGGCCGAGAGCGCGCGCGACATCATCAACCTCGTCCAACGCAACGTACCGGAAGCGATCCAGCAGATCCGCTTCGCCGGGCGCGGACTCGGCGAGATCGTCGCCAGCGTCGTCAGCATCCTCAACCCGAGCCGCATCGTTGTCGGCGGCACACTGGCGCTGGCCGGCGAACATCTGCTCGCCGGCATCCGCGAACAGGTGAGCCAGCGCTGCCTGCCGCTCGCCACACGCAAGCTGCAGATCTCGACGGCACGCTCGGACGAACGCGCCGGCGTGCTTGGCGCGGCGCAGCTCGTGATTGACGAGCGGTTACAGTCGATCGGGAAGTAGGCGGCGACGCTGTATTCCGTGCGTCAGGCGCGGAATACAGCCCTTGTACATCCAATACTCACCCGCCCGACGGCGGCACCCCGTCGCCGCCGATGAACAGGCTCAACAGATGCGCCTGCGATACGGCGCCGAGCTTCTCCCGGATGCGTGCGCGGTGGAACTCGACGGTCTTCACGCTGATGCACAGCGTCTCGGCGATCTGGCGCGTCAGCTTGCCGGCGAGCATATGTTCCATCACTTCGCGTTCTCGCCCGGACAGCGTTGCCAGTCGCGCGCTGAGATCGCTGCCGGTTGTACCTGTCGGCGTCACTTTCCATTGCTCACGGCGCTTCTCCGCGTCGGCGTGCAGCGCGTTGGCGACGGCCAACACCAGGCGCTCTTCCTCGTGCGGCTTCTCGATGAAGTCGATGGCGCCGCGTTTCAGCGCGCGCACGGCGAGCGGCACGTCGCCGTGCCCGGTCAGGAAGATGATCGGGATCGCGTAGCGGCGCTTGTGCAGTTCATCCTGCAGGTCGAGACCGCTCATGCCCGGCATGCGGATGTCGAGGAGCAGGCAACCGGCGCGCTGCGGCCGATAGACGTTGAGAAAGGCCTGTGCCGAATTGAACGTTTCAACGCGCATGCCGGAAGCGCGCAGGAGCATGCCGAGGGCATCGCACACCGCCTCGTCGTCGTCGACGACGAAGACGGTCTGTTGGAGGGCGATGTCGGTGGCGTTCATTTCGTGTCTTCCTTGCCTTCAGCGGTTTCCGCCGGCAGCGTGATGTGAAAGACGCAGCCGCCGGTCGGTGCGGTTTCGTGCCAAATGCGTCCGCCGTGTGCTTCGATGACCGAACGGCAGATCGATAAACCGAGGCCGAGGCCCTTCTCCTTGGTCGAGAACAGGGCAGTATAGGCGCTCTCGGCGAGGTAGTCGGGGATGCCGGGGCCGTTGTCGGCAAAGGTCAGCACGATGGCGCCGTCAGGCGCGCGGTCGGTGGTGATGGTCAGGCGCCGCTGGTCGTCGGGGATGGTCTGCATCGCGTCGATCGCGTTTTGCAGCAGGTTGTGGATCACCTGCGCCATTAGCGTGCGGTCGGCGTGCGCGATCAGCGGGTCGGGCGTCAGGCGCAGTTCGGTGCGGATCGCATGTTCGTCGCGCGCGACTTCGAGCAGTTCGATCGACTCAAGCAGCAATTCGTTGATGTCGAAGCGGCTCGGCTCCGGACGGCGGCTGCGGATGAAGCTGCGGATGCGGGCAATGATGCGGCCGGCGCGCAGGGCCTGGTCGCGACTCTTCTGCATCGCCGTCACCAGTTCGGTGCGCTCGAAGCTCGGGTTATCAAGCAGGCGCAGGCAGGCGTCGCTGTAGCTCGTGATCGCCATCAGCGGCTGATTGAGTTCGTGTGCCAGCGACGAAGCGACTTCGGTCAGTTCGGCCAGGCGCGCAGTCTGACGCTGGATCTTCTGGTGTTGCCGGCGCAGCGACAGCGCCTGCTTTTGATCCGAGATGTCGGTGATCACCTGCAGCCGGATCGGATGCCCGCCTCTCCACGGGATCAATCCGGACTGCACCTGATACCAGTGGCCGTCGACCGCGTCGCGCAACTCCTTCGTGCAGAAGGTCGCGTCAAAGCCGGACGTTGTAGCTACCGAACCTTCTTGCCGTGGCGGCAGGCCGAAGCGGCGCGCCAGGTCATCGGCGTTCAGGGTCGCCAGATCGACGGCGAGCAGCCTGACCAGCGCCGGATTGACGTAGAGCAGCCGGCCCGATTTCTCGTCGAGCGCGTAGACCGCCGCGTGCATTTCCTCCAGCACCCGGCGAAAGCGCTCATCGGCCGCCGAAAGGGAGCGATGCAGGCGCGCGAGCAGGAGCGTCATCGTCACCGCGACCAGCAGCATCGACGTGCCTTCCCAGTAGAAGGGCGCGTCGCCTTCATACGGATGGATCGCGCGGAAGCTCATGAGCCAGAAGAGGCTGCTGATGGCCGCAAGGGTCAGGCCGGCACGTGCGCCACCGGTCCAAGTCACCAGAGCCACCGGGATCAGGTAGAGGATGGCGAAGCGCCAGGCGTAGCCGGTCGCGTAGTCGAGCAGGGCGATCAGGACCGCGAGAACGAGGGCGAAGGCGAAGGTCAGCGCGCGGTGTCGGGTTGCCCAAACGATCGGGCCTGACGCGGGGGCAGGAATGAGGGGCTGGGGCATGCGGTTTGCGGTTTGCGGTGAGGAGCAGTAATGCGAACGTGGGGAAGATGTGCCCGATTCTATATGTAAGGCAGCCGTGCCAGCGGCGCTAAACGCCACCGGGCCGGAAAACCAGGGGTAGCCCTAGGTTCCGCACGGCACGCTTTTCCCTATCCTGTACTCCGTTTCTCTGACTCTCCGTTTCGATAATCCGCAAGTGCGTGGCTGCGCGCTTGCGGGAAGGAAGGTGCACTTTGCTCGACCAAATCATGATGTTCCTGCAGGCGCTGCTCGACCAGACCGGCGCCGTCAACTTCACGCTCGGTAATCTGCTGATGATCGTCATCGGCATCGTCATGATCTACCTGGCGATCACCAAACACTACGAACCACTGCTGCTGATCGGCATCGGCTTCTCGTGCATCGTCGCCAACGTGCCCGGCCCCCCCGACGTACCCGGCGGCCCGGCGATCTCCGCGCTGCTCTACGCGGTGAAGGAGGGCGGTCTGTTTCACTTCGCCTACATGGGCGTCGAGAAGCTGATCATCCCGCCGCTGATCTTCCTCGGCGTCGGCGCGATGACCGACTTCGGCCCGATGATCGCCAACCCGCGCCTCGTCATCCTCGGCGCCGGTGCCCACCTCGGCATCTTCGTCGCGCTGCTGCTCGCCAAGCTGCTCGGCTTCACGCTGTCCGAAGCTGGTGCGATCGGCATCATCGGCGGCGCCGACGGCCCGATGGCCATCTTTGTCGCGGTCAAGCTGGCGCCGCACCTGCTCGGCCCGATCTCGGTCGCGGCCTACTCGTATATGGCGTTGATGCCGATGATCCAGCCGCCGGTGATGAAGATGCTGACGACCAAGGCCGAGCGCGATATCAGCATGGCTGAAGTGCGCAAGGTGACGAAGGTCGAAAAGATCGCCTTCCCGCTGGTCATTGCGATCATCGTGAATCTGTTCTTCCCGCCGGTGGCGCCGCTCATCACCATGCTGATGCTGGGCAACCTGCTCAAGGAATGCGGTGTCACCTCGCGTCTGTCGAAGACGGCGGCGGGCGGCCTGATGAACGTGATCATCATCATCCTGACCGTGGCCATCGGTTCAACGATGGCGGCCGACAAGTTCCTCACCGTGCAAACGCTGGAAATCGTCGTTCTCGGCCTGATCGCCTTCCTCTTCGGCACCGGCTCGGGTGTCGTCACGGCGAAGATCATGAACCTCTTCCTCAAGGAAAAGATCAACCCGCTGATCGGCTCGGCCGGCATCGCCTCGGTGCCGATCGCCGCGCGCGTCTCGCACATCGTCGCCTACGAGGCCAACCCGAAGAACCTGCTGATCTACCACGCGATGGGCCCGAACCTGGCCGGCGTGTTCGGCACGGCGATCTCGGGCGGCATCCTGCTGGCGCTCCTGGGCGTGGGGGGCTGAGCATGAGAAACGCATTTGCAGCCACGCACCCGCACGTTGAGGCCAAACAACCATGAACGCGATCGTTCCCGATACCTTCCAGGGCGCTGTCATCCTCAGCGTCATCGACTTCTTCCTGAGTTTCCTGATCATCAGCGGCATCGGCTTCGTGCTGTCGCTGTTCCCGCTGCTCAACAAGACGGCCGACCTGCTCAACGGCAAGGCGGCGCACGCGAAAACCGCGAAGCCGGTGGAGAAGAAGGCCGCCGTTGCTGCCAAGCCGGCTGCCGCAGCGGCGGCGCAAGAGCTGCCCGAAATGGCCGCGATTGCCGCGGCGGTCGCCGTGATGATGGACGGCACGCCGCACCACATCATCAGCATCGAACCGGCGGCGAGCGGCGCCTGGGTGCAGTCCGGGCGATTGGCGCACCACGGGTCGCACCTGGCGCGCTGAGGAATACGCCCTTCAGACGCGCAGCACGCCGGCCTCGGTGACGATCGCCGCGAGCGGTTCGTCGTGTTCTTCGGGATCGATCGAATCGACGCGAGCCAGCTCGAAGCCGACGCCGATGGCGATCGGCCGTGGCCGCAGCGACGCCAGCGTGCGGTCGAAGTAGCCGCCGCCGTAGCCGATGCGATACCCCCGCGTATCGAAGACGTTGACCGGGATGAGCAAGGCTTCCGGCGTCAGGAATTCACCGGATGACGGCGTCGGGATGCCGTAGCGGTCCGCATGCATCGTGCAGTCCGGCGTCCACGCGCGAAAGGTGAGGGCGCGACCGGCGTCGACGACGACCGGCAGCAGCGCGGCAAACCCCGGATTTCCTTCGGCCTGCCAGCCTTGCATCAGCGGGCGCAGGTCGGGCTCGTTCCTGTACGGCCAGCAGAAGGCGACGTGCATGCCGGCAAGTTCGGGGAAGTGCTGTGGGATGAGTTCGCAGACGCGCGTCGATAGCGCCGCGTGGGTCGCCGGCGGTAACGCCATGCGTGCTTCGATGCCATGTCGGCGCAGTTCGCGACGCCGGCGGGTGCGCGCCTCGAGCGCTTCGTCAGCGTGCAATCCGGGCTTCGGACCGGTGCTCATGTGGTATGCTCAAAGCCAGTGTTTTCGGGTTATTCAGCTTACCATGAAGCTTCTTCGTTCCGTCCGCTCCATCCGTTTCATCTCCTCGCTCGTTTTCTCGGCTTTCCTCGCGCACACGGCGATTGCCGCTTCCGACGATCTCCTGCTCGCCGCGCGCGACGCGGCTCGGCTCGGCGATCGCGCCCGGCTCGAACGCATCGTGCCCGAACTGCAGGACCACGAGCTTGCCGCGTACGCCGAGTACTGGCTGCTGCAGATCGATCTGAAAATGGAAAGCGCCGATCCGGCAGCGGTCAAGTCCTTCCTGGCGCGCAACGAGGGCAGCTACATCGCCGAACGGATGCGCAGCGAGTGGCTGAAGCAGCTCGGCAAGGACCAGCTCTGGGCCGAGTTCGATGCCGAATTCCCGGCCGTCGTGCAGCCCGATCCGGGGCTGGCGTGCTACGCGCTGCAGAGCCGCCGTGCCCGTGGTGACCAGACGATGCTCGACGATGCGATGCCGCTCTGGCTGACGCTCGTTGAGCCGCCCGAGTCGTGTTATCCGGTACTCGAAGCGCTGATCCTGGAAAAGCGCGTGCTGGCCGACGGCGTCTGGGAGCGCGTCCGTCGCCAGTTCGAGGCGAACAAGCTGGCCGGCGGTCGCTACACGATGAACTACCTGCCTGCCAGCCAGACGCCGGATGCGCGCACGGCGCAGACCGTGTCCGATTCACCCATGCCGTGGCTCGTCAAGCTGCCGTCCGGTTTCGGCGCGAGCCGCATGCAGCGCGAGCTGGCCGCGCTGGCCGTCGGGCGCATCGCGCGCAACGACCCGGCTGCCGCCGCAGCGCAGTTGCAGCGTATCGAGGATCAGCTGCAGGCCGGCGAGAAAGGCTGGGCCTGGAGCCAGATCGGCTGGCAGGCGGCGTTTCGGCACATGGACGAGGCGCTGCCGTGGTTCGCCAAGGCGGGCGACGCGCCGCTCTCGGACGAAGTCGCCCAGTGGAAGGTGCGCGCCGCGCTGCGTGCGCAGGCGTGGGGCGTCGTGCGCGCGACCATCGAGAAAATGCCGCCTGCGCTCGCCGAACAGGCGCCGTGGATCTACTGGCTCGGCCGCTCCTACAAGGCGGGCGGGCAGACGGAAGCGGCCAACAATCTCTTCCTGAAGATCGCCGGCCAGCCGAACTTCTACGGCAATCTCGCCGACGAGGAACTCGGTCGGGTGATCACGACGCCGCCAAAGGCTGAATCGCCGACGAGTGAAGAGCTGGCGACAATGGCGGACGTTCCCGGCGTACGCCGGACGCTCGCTCTTTTGCGCCTCGACATGCGCGTCGAAGGCGTGCGCGAATGGAACTGGGTGCTGCGCGGCATGGGCGACCGCGAACTGCTTGCCGCCGCCGAAGTGGCCAATCGCGCCGGCTTCTACGACCGCGCGATCGCCGCGGCCGACCGCACACGCAACGAACACGACTATTCCTTGCGCTATCTGTCGCCGTACAGCGAGCAGGTGCGACCGGCAGCCAGCAACCAGTCGCTGGACGACGCCTGGGTCTACGGCCTGATGCGCCAGGAAAGCCGTTTCGTGACCAACGCCAAATCCACGGTCGGCGCCTCCGGCCTGATGCAGCTGATGCCGGCGACGGCGAAGTGGGTGGCGAAGAAGATCGGCCTGCGCGACTACCATCACGGCCAGGTGAACGACACCGAGGTCAACGTGCTGCTCGGCACTTCGTACATGCGCCTGGTCATGGAGAGCCTGGACAACCATCCGGTGCTTGCTTCGGCCGCGTACAACGCTGGCCCCGGCCGCGCGCGCAAGTGGCGGGCGGCCGACCGCGAACTCGAAGGTGCGGTCTATGCCGAGACGATTCCGTTTACCGAAACGCGCGACTATGTGAAGAAAGTGATGAGCAACTCAGTCTATTACGCGGCGCTGTTCAACGAAGCGCCGCAGTCGATCAAGAGCCGCCTCGGCGTCATCGGTCCGCGCGTCGCGCTTGATCCCAACGCCGAGGAATTGCCGTAAAATCCTCGCTTTATTGCAACCTTTACCATCTCAGGGCGCCATGAATATCAAGAACGTACTTCTGATCGGCGGCAGCGGGTTTATCGGCAGCTGGATCGCAAATCGTCTCTCCGAACGCGGCATTCGCGTCGTCATCCCGTCGCGTCACCGCGACCACACCAAGCAGGCGACGATGGTGCCCACGGTCTACGTGGTCGAGGCCAACGTCAACGATCCGCAGGTGCTCGCCGGCTTGATGAAGGGTATGGACGCCGTGATCAATCTGGTCGGCATCCTGCACGACGGCGATTCGCGCCAGCCCTATGGCAAGCGCTTTGCCGAAGCGCACGTCGAGTTGCCGAAGAAGATCGTTGCGGCGATGCAGCAGTCGGGCGTTCGCCGCCTGGTGCACATGAGCGCGCTCAAGGCGTCGGCCGACGCGCCGTCCGCCTACCTGCGCTCGAAGGCCGCCGGCGAGGCCGCCGTGCTCGCCGCCGCCAAGGATCTGGACATGACGGTCTTCCGTCCCTCGGTCATCTTCGGGCCGGGCGACGCCTTCCTCAACAAGTTTGCGGCGCTGCTCGACCTCTGCCCGGTGTTGCCGCTGGCAGGCGCCAAGGCGCGCTTCCAGCCGGCCTACATCGGCGATGTGGCGGACGCCATGGTCGATTGCCTGACGCGCAGCGACACCTTCGGCCAGATCTATGAACTCGCCGGTCCGCGTGCCTACAGCCTGCGCGAACTGGTCGACTACGTCGCCAAGCTCTCCGGTCACTGCCGTACCGTGATCAATCTCGGCAGCGGTCTCGCCGCCGTGCAGGCGCGCGTGCTCAGCCTGCTGCCCAACCCGCCGCTGTCGCCTGACAATCTGCGTTCGATGCAGATCGACAATCTGACCGACGGCGCGCGCAACTACCCGGGCTGGAATCCGAAGTCGCTCGAGTCGATCGCGCCGGGCTATCTCGCGAGGATCAAGGTCAAGAGCCGTCTGGATGGCTACCGTAGCCACGCCGGGCGCGCCGGAAACTGATCGGAGCGCTGGATCATGCTGAAACTGGTGATCGGCGATCATAACTATTCGTCGTGGAGTCTGCGCCCCTGGCTCGTTCTGAAGCAGAGCGGGCTGCCGTTCGAAAAGGTGAGCATCCGTCTGCGCGAGAGCACCACCAAGGCGGAGATCCTCAAGCATTCGCCGTCGGGCAAGGTGCCCTGCCTGATCGACAGCCAGACCGTCGTCTGGGATTCGCTCGCCATCTGTGAGTACATCGCCGAGAAGGTGCCCGCGCTGTGGCCGGCTGATAGCAAGTCGCGTGCCGAAGCGCGTTCGATCAGCGCAGAAATGCACTCGGGCTTCGTCGCCCTGCGCCACATGCTGCCAATGGACGTAACTGCCTCGAAGCCGCACACGACGCGCACGGCTGACGTCGAAGCCGACATCGCGCGCATCGTCGACATCTGGGAAAGCTGCCGCAGCCGCTTCGTCGATGCCGGACCTTTCCTGTTCGGTCGTTTTACCATCGCCGACGCCATGTTCGCACCGGTCGTCTGGCGCTTCATCACCTACGAAGTCGATTTGCCTGCCGCCTCGCGCAAGTGGGTCGATGCCATGCTCTCCTTGCCGGCGATGCAGGAATGGCGCGCCGGTGCTCAGGCCGAAACGGCCGGCGGATAGCGGTCTTTCCGTTTCGTTGATGGCGCCCATCGACATACAGATCTATACAGTCGGTGGCGCAGTGCGCGACGAGCTGCTCGGCCTGCCGGTGCAGGATCGTGACTACGTCGTCGTCGGCGCCTCGCCCGAGGCGATGCTTGCCCAGGGCTTCAAGCCGGTCGGCAAGGATTTTCCGGTCTTCCTGCATCCGAAGACGCACGAGGAATACGCCCTCGCCCGCACCGAGCGCAAGGCCGGGCACGGCTACAAGGGTTTTGCCTTCCACGCCGCGCCCGATGTGAGCCTCACCGACGATCTGGCGCGCCGTGACCTGACGATCAATGCCATCGCACGTGCCGACGACGGTACGTTGACCGATCCCTTCAACGGCGTCGCCGACATCGTGGCGAAGGTGCTGCGCCACGTCGGCCCCGCCTTTGTCGAAGACCCGGTGCGCATCCTGCGCGTCGCCCGCTTCGCCGCGCGCTTCACCGATTTCGCGATCGCGCCGGAGACGCGGGAACTGATGTGCCAGATGGTCGCGGTCGGCGAGGTCGATCACCTTGTGCCCGAGCGTGTCTGGCAGGAACTGGCCAAGGGGCTGATGGAAGCGCGGCCGTCGCGCATGATCGAAGTGCTGCACGAATGCGGCGCACTGGCACGCCTGATCCCCGAACTCGACCGCTTGTTCGGCGTGCCGCAGCGCGCCGATTACCACCCGGAAGTCGACACCGGCGTACACGTGATGATGGCGCTCGATGAGGCAGCGCGAGCCCGTTATGCCTTGCCGGTGCGTTTTGCCGTGCTCCTGCACGACCTCGGCAAGGGGCTGACGCCGACCACCGATCTGCCGCGCCACCCCGGCCACGAGGTGCGCAGCGTCAATCTGGTCAAGGCGGTCTGTGAACGCCTCAAGGCGCCGGCCGACTGCCGTGACCTGGCGCTCCTCGTCGCGCGCTACCACGGCGATATCCGGCGCGGCCCCGATTTGCGCGCTTCGACCGTGACGCGCCTGCTTGAACACACGGACGCCTTGCGCCGCCCGCAACGCTTCGCACAACTCCTTGAAGCTTGCGCCTGTGACTACCACGGGCGCTTGGGCTGGGAGGACAAGCCGATTCCCTCGGAGGATCTCTTCACGCGTGCGCTGGCTGCGTTCCGTGCGGTCGACGCGGCGGCCATCGCGCGTGGCTGTACCAACCCGGCCGAGATTCCAGAGCGCCTGCACGCGGCGCGCGTGGCCGCGGTCAAGGACGTCTTGGCGCTACCTGACTGAGCACGCCTGCTGCGGTTCGCGAAATTTCTTCGGCATCGCATCAACCGATTTCCTGATCGGTCGTTAATGAACCTGTACGACCCATTTGCAGGAGACAGAAAATGATCATCGTCAAGGAAACGAGTACCGGTAAACGGCTGGACGAGGCGTGCAACTACAACAACGACGCTTACGACGACGAAGTTCTCTACACCGAATGGGCAAGGCTGCCGCGTGTGCAGGCCGGCTTGACGACGGCTTCGGTGACGAGTGCTTACGCGGAGCCGCTGGCCCGGCTTTTCTACAGCGTCAGCGACGAGCGTCATTGAGCGCTGCCGGGCTCCATCGGGTACCGCGCGACTAAAGCGACTACAGCGTCTCGCTGCGGTCGCCCGGCGCGAAGCCGAGCAGGGAGTCGTCGATCCCTTTTCCGAGGGCGATGACCTTGAACAGCTCGCCCATCTCAGCCGGCGAAATCAGTTTCTGCGCGGCCTGTGCGAGCGGCAGGTAACGCATCAAATCCTCCGCCGGTGTGCGCGCGAGGATGTCGGTCAATCCACAGTTGAGCAGGAAGGTTGCCTGCGTCGTGTAGCCGAGCAGTTCCAGCCCGGCGTTGAAGCCGGCTTCGACGATGGCGGTGAAATCGACGTGCGCGGTGATGTCCTGCAGGCCCGGGAGCAGGAAGGGTTCGCCGTGCGCGTGGTGGCGGTAGTGGCACATCAGCGTGCCGGTCGCGCGTTGCGGGTGGTAGAACTCGTGGCGCGGGAAGCCGTAGTCGATCAGCAGCAGCGCGCCCTTGTTCAGGATGCTTGCCCACGAAGCCGTCCAGTCGGCCGCGGCGAGGCAGACTTCGCTCAGGTAGCCGGGCGGGAGCGCGAATTCGTCGGCGATGGCTTGCGCTTTCTCGAGCACGCGCCCGGTCGCGGGACGATCGCTCCAGACGAATTCGCCGTTCTTCGTGCTGACGCCACGTTCGAGGATCGCCGCGTCGTGCCAAAGCACCAGATGCACCGGCATCGCGTCGAGCAGCTCGTTGGCGAGCACGAGGCCGTCGAAGGTTTCCGGCAGGCGGTCGAGCCAATGAACGCGGCCGAGCAGATGCGGCGCACGCTGGCTGATCGTCGCCCGTTGCCGTTCGCGCAGCTCGCCCGAGAGGTCAAGGATGGCGTAGCGCTCGGGCAGCGCGTCGCGCCGTTCGAGTTCGAGCAGCAGGTCGGCCGCCAGACGGCCCGAACCGGCGCCGACTTCGACGATCTGCGGCGCCGCCAGCGCCATGATCTGGACGGCCTGCGTCGCCAGCGTCTGGCTGAAGGCGGTGGAAATTTCCGGGGCGGTGACGAAGTCGCCGGCCGCGCCGAACTTCTGCGCACCGCCCGAGTAGTAGCCCAAGCCCGGCGCGTAGAGCGCGAGATCCATGAAGTGGTCGAAGCCGATCCAGCCGTCGGCGTCGTCGATTGCGGCCACGATGCGGCGCTTGAGCGCGTCGCTGAAGGCAAGGGCGTCGGGCGAGGGGGCGGGGAGTCTCATGGCAGTCAGAGCGGATGTTCAACGTGGAGCGTCGTCACGCTGCCGTAGTCGAAGGAGAGCTGCGTCCATTCGGCGACCGGCAGCCGCTGCCAGTGGCCGACCAGCGCGCGCAATACGCCAGCGTGGGCGACGAACGCGACGGCGGGCTGCGGTGCGAGTGTCGCAGCGAAGTCGAGCACGCGTGCCTGTAGTTGGGCGACCGACTCGCCATTGGGCGGGATGAAGCCGGTGACGTCGGCGGCCCAGGCGTCGAGGGCGTCGCGCTCGATGGCGTCCCAGGCGCGGCCTTCCCAGTCGCCGAAGTCGATCTCGCACAGGCGCTCGTCAATGATGGGCGACGGGTGCAGCGCTTCGGCGAGCTGTCGGGCACGGCGCAGCGGGCTCGAATAGACGGGAACGTCCCGCGGCAGCAGCGGCCGGATTTCGTCGGCGACGGCGTGCGGCGCGTACGCGTCGACGTCGAGCTGGCCATAGCAGATGCCGGCTTCGATCACCGGCTTCGGGTGGCGGATCAGGAAAACTTGCACAGCATGCCGCAGTAGAAGGCGACCTCGGACAGCTGCTGCGTCGCGCCGAGGCAGTCGCCGGTGTAGCCGCCGATCTGCTTTTTGAACATTCGGCCGAGCCAGAGCGTGGCGAGCAGCGCGAGGACGACGGCGGGGATCGATTGTCTTGGCGCGAGCAGCAGGAGCGGGAGCAGCGCGGTGATCGTCGCGAAGACCAGTTCGCCGCCGCCGATGCGCGTGGCGAGCGGCTTGGCCTTGCCTTCCTCGTCGCGCACGTAGTCGAGCTGGCTCATCAGCAGTGCCGCGCACAGGCGGGAGAAGCCGTGTCCGGCGATCAGCGTCACCGGGATCATCAG
>RRZU011842510.1_pt1 | contig 15392 bp, 17 predicted proteins | sample 2165561 | NCBI WGS metagenome assembly RRZU01 (sample SAMN10456909, study PRJNA506462) | wastewater metagenome | isolation source: wastewater sludge | place: USA: Moscow, Idaho
CGGCGGCGAGACGGATTTCGATGCCGGGATGCGCCTGCTGGAACCCCGGCAGACGCGGCAACAGCCACAACCCGGCCACCCCGACGCTGGCGGTGATGGTGACCGGTTGCCGCAGACCGCGCCGGGCGCTTATCGCGCTCAGGACGTTCTGCAATTCCTGCACGACACCATCGGCGCAGCGGTAGAGGCGCTCCCCGGCAGGCGTGAAGGCGATGGCGCGATGGCCGCGCACCAGCAGTTTGACGCCGAGCGCGTCTTCCAGCGCCCGAATCTGGCGGCTGACCGCCGATTGCGTCAAACAAAGATCGTCGGCCGCCCGCGTGATGCTCATGCGCCGGCCGACCGCGACGAAACCGCGAATCAAATCCAGCGAGGGCAGGCGCGCCAGCGGCAACGGCATCTCACCCGCTCCCGGCCGAAAGCGCTAAACCGACCATCAAGTCTCGCCCTCCCAATAATCGACGGCGTCCGCGCAACGGCCGACATGCGAAAACGTCCGAAGCGCCTTGTTTCCGCCCGGCGCGGCTCCCGCCATCACGAAAAACTTGCCGGAATCGGGATAAAGGCCGATGTCCGGCTCCTCCATGGTCGAAACGCACCAGTATTTCAGGGGCTGCGCGGAACGGTTGACAATTTCGTGCGCCGCCTCCGCGCCGCCCGGCGGCAGGGCGACCACGTCCCCCGCCCGCAGCGGCCGTTCGCCGCCGGCAAGGCGCAGCACGCCTTCGCCCTCGATCACGAACACCATTTCCTCGTTGACGAGGTGCGCGTGAAACGGCCACGCGCTTTTGCCGGGCGGCACCACGGTCAGGCGGCAACCGAGCTTGCGCGCCCCGGTGCGCGGCCCGACCTGCGCCATGTCCGCCGCGAACCGTTCGCCGTGGCGCTGTGGCTGCAATTCCAACTCCAACTCTTCGATATTGATGATCGGCTTCATCGGCATTCCCCCCGTTCGATCGAGGCATCGCGCGCCGCCTTCGCGGCATCTTGATTTAAAACCGGCCATCGCCGGTTCTCAAGCGAGCAAACGGCCGCTTTCGCATACGCTGGACGCATGGGAGCATGAAAACGTTGCGATTGAGCGCACCGACAAACTCGCCGTTCAATGAAAGTCCCACCCACGGAGAGTTTGCCATGCCTCAGCCCGCGCACCCCTTCAAGTTGTACGCCGACCCGCGTTCGGGCAACTGCTTCAAGGTCTGGCTGATGCTGGGCCTGCTCGATTTGCCCTTTCGGTGGGTCTCGGTCGATATCCTCGGCCGGGAAACGCGCACCGCCGAGTTTTTGCGGATGAACCCGCAAGGGATGGTCCCGGTGTTACAGTTGAGTTCCGGCGAGAACCTGTGCGAGTCGAACGCGATCCTCTGCTATCTCGCGCAGTGGAATCCCGCCCTGTTGCCGCGCGAGCCTTTGAGCCAAGCGCGGATATTGCAATGGCTGTTCTTCGAGCAAAACAGCCACGAGCCGAACCTGGCGGGGGCGCACTTCATGACCCGCTACCTGGGCCGCGCCCCGGACGATCCGGACATCGCGGGACGCATCGAGCGCGGCTATCGGGCGCTGGCCGTGATGGAGCAACGGCTGGCCAGGCGCGATTATCTGGCGGGCGAGACGCTGACGGTCGCCGACGTTTCTCTCTACCCCTATACCCAAACCGCCCCCGACGCCGGCTTCGACCTGGGGCGATTTCCGGGAATTCGCGCTTGGCTGGCGCGGCTGGAAGCCCGGCCCCGCTGGCTGACGATGGCGGCGCTGGCCGCCTCTCACGGCTCCCTTCTGGGCTGGAGCAAGCGAGTGTTGCACGGCGTGTGATCCGGCCATGCGGCCAAGACCGCCGCATCGCGGCGCACGAGGCCTCGCGGAAACCGAAACCGGGGCGCGCGGGCGAGCGGTTCGTGATTTCGAGAATCGTTTGTCGCCCCATTTCTGGAATGATCCGACGCGCCGGGAGGGCGCCACTTCGGCCCGAGCGCGCTGACGCCTATCGGGGGCAAACCGCCGCAGGCGACCCGGCGCCACCCGATTCGGAAACTCGCGCCCGGCCATTATTACGTAACACGTAAAACGTAATTTACGGCGATGACCGGCCCCGAAACGCTTCCGCTAACCCGCTTTATCGGAATTGTTAACGGAAACAACTGATACAAGTTGCCGGCCGGGCGAAATCGATCAGAAACGGAGCGCCGGAATACTTCGCGTAGGTATTTAACCGCATCGCGCCTCCGTCGCCGCAAAAACCGCTCGGTTGCTGCCTGGCCGACGAGGGCGCCCAGTCACGCGACGGAGTTATTTCCATGATCGATGCCATACGTATCGAGATGTTGCCCGGACACAGCACGGGAAATGCCCTTTTTCTGACCGGAGCGGCCACCGCGCACCAGGGTACCGCCGACACGGACCTCGACCCCGGTATCTACGGATTGGCCGTCCAAAAGGCGGCGAAGAAATGGGTCATCAGCGGGGTCAAAGGCGGGATACGCTTCTACGTCGAACTCGACGGGGCCGACCCCTGGACACTCAACTACGCCACCCCCTTGCGCCTCGAAGTCGTCAGAAAAGGGCAACTACTCAACCCCAACGAGGATTTGCTGGACGGCATCGGCCCGGACGCCTACCGCAACGATCCCCAGTATATCGACCGGGTCACCGCCGGCCACTACGATGTCGCGACCGGCAAATTCACCGTCGATCACGAGGACGACAGCACCGTCGAACTGGACTACGCCGCCATCCTCAAGCACATCCAGCAGCCGAACACGGGCGGCGTCACGATGTACGTCTATTACCGCAATCTTCAGAACTACAAAATCTATCCGCGCCTGTTCGACAAGAACACCGCGCCCAACATCGTCGGCATGGTGCTGGAAACCGAGCAGGCGCGGCCGAGCGCGGAAGGGCTGGCCCGGCTCGGGCGCTTTTTGCTGGAGCTGGTCAAGGTGCGGGGCAGCGCCTCGGCGGTCGGTCAGGTCTCGAGCCAGGTGCCCACAAGGGCTGCCGAGGCGACCTGGAAAGCGGTGCCCAGGACCTCGGCCGGCCTGATGCGGAGAATGATCCCGGGAATGACCGGAGGGAATACGCCCTCGGCCAATCTGCGCTTCCCTTCGGGCGACCTGCTGAAGTCGGGCGTGCAAAACAAGGGAGGGCAAGTCGTTTATCGGGTCGATGAAATGATTGCCATCGGCGCGAACGCGGCCACGGTCAAGGCGGCGCATCGCAGCTTGATTGTCGCGGCCGCCCAAGAGGCGCGGCGGCTGGGCCAGAAAACGTTCAAAATGTTCGGCGTTCAGGCAAACCCCAACGCCCGGCGGCACTTCGACAAGCTGGCGCGGGAAGTCGGCGATCCCCGTTCCGGGAAGCAGCTACCCTCGCCGATCGGCCACAGCAACTACGAAGTCACGCTCAGCGTCGACAAAGTGTTGGCCACGAACGTGCTCTGATGCTTTGCGGTTCCGCTTTCCCGGTCGGCGGCCGACTCCAGATCACGCGTGCCCTGGCGGGTCGCACCCGGTCCGGGACGCCTGCCCGCACCTGCCGCCGTCAGCCGATCACCGCTCTCCCGGCTCGTGGCGCTTGTCCCCGTCGGGGACGAAAACGTAACCCTTGCCCCGCACGGTCTTGATGGTTTGCGGCTTGGCGGGATCGCGCTCGATCTTGCGTCGAATTCGGGTGATGCGGATGTCGATGCTGCGGTCGAAGGGGTCCCAGTCCCGGTTGTGGGCCATGTCCAAGAGCTGATCGCGGGTCAGAACCCGGTTGGGGTGGGTCGCGAACGCTTGGAGAAGATCGAACTCCATGCTGGTGATCGGGATCTCGGCGCCGTTCGCGTCGAAGAGCTGGTGCGATTCCAGATTCAGCGTGCAGCGCCCGAAGCGGACGCCGGCCGGGGCCGCGCTGTCGGCGGGCGCCGCGCCCTGCACCGCCCCGGCCGAGGCGAGGCGGCGCAGCACGCTCTTGATGCGAGCCAGCAACTCGCGCGGATCGAACGGCTTGCCGAGATAATCGTCGGCGCCCATCTCCAGCCCCACGATCCGATCGACGACCTCGCCCGCCGCGGTCAGCATGATGATGCCGACCGGATAGCGCTCGCGCAGGAACCGGGCCAGGCTCAAACCGTCCTCGCCGGGCATCCGGATATCCAGCACGACCAGATCGACCGGCCGTTCCGCCACGATTCGCCGCAGGGCGGCGCCGTTCTCGGCCAAAGTGACCGAAAAGCCCTGCTGGACCAAATACTCCTCGATCATGTCCCGCAATTCGGGCTCGTCGTCGACAACCAGGATGTGCGTTTTGTCGTTCATGGCCGAGCTATCGTCGGTTCGATGGCGTTTCCAGCCCCGCCAGCAGGCTCCAAGCTTCCAATGCTCGTCGCCGGGAGCATCCGCTATCGGGGGCGGCTGAAACAATTGAAACAAAATACCGGGATCGAGAAATCCGACTGAAATCGAAGGCGCGCAATATTGAATTCACTCCGGTAAAGGTTAGACCAAAATGCGGCGACCTTGCCGGATCGACCCCGATTTCGCCCCACTCGGTCCGGGCGCGGTCGGGCCTATCGCTCGATCGAGCCACGTCGCCGCGCCAATCGGCCCAATCGGGACAGGAGGCTTCCAATGAGATCGCTGACGCCCAAACGGCTCCGCAAGGAAAACGCGGCTTATGCCGGCACCGGCGGAGTGAGCTGGGAAAACCGGTCCGGGGGCTTCTCGCCGGCCTTTTTCGACACGGAAAGCGGGTTCGTGCAAGTCGCCCGGTTCGGCGACGGCGCCCCGGCTCCCCTGCATGTGCTGGACGGCCTTCCCGACGAGTGGGTGCAAAGGCGGCGCCCTTCGGGCCAGGTGGTGGCCGTCAAAGATTCGGTGATCGCGGGATTCGTTCGCCGAGGGCGTTTCTACACCCGCCAACAGGCGGCCGAAGCGATGAGCGCCCTGACGGCCGGTTGATCTACGACATGGCTCGCGAGCGGCATCTCTCGTCGCCCGGAGCGGCTCGGCCGCCGATTTCACCCATCTGGCGCCGGGCGTGCCGCCTGCCGCAGCATCGCGCCGGGCCGGGCTCGGATGAAATTGGGCCGAAGGTATCGGCCTCGGCCGCACCGATGGTTTGGGTTAACCGTGTTGGCGACCGCGATTTTGGCGCGTTCGCGGCATTTCAACTGCGGGCATCGCTCGCGCGGAGTCGATCATGCACAAGATGAGCCGCACCGTCGCCAAGATTTTTCTCGTCGCCGGCATCGCGCTGAACGCCGCATCGGCGTCGGATATCGGCGTTTTCCGAGACAGCCCGTCAGTCGCGAGCGAGAGCCGGATTTGCAGAAATCAAATTCGCGGAGAGCTGTTCTCCAGAACCGAGCTGTTTTTCGGCTTATCGAGAGCGGGCGGACCCGACGTGACCGAAGCAGAGTTCCAGCATTTTGTCGATTCCGAAGTCACTCCCCGGTTTCCCGATGGGCTGACTTTGCTCGGTGGCAAAGGGCAATTCAAGGACTCGACCGGAACCGTCGTCCGAGAAGGAGCCAAGCTGCTGGTGTTGCTGTATCGGTTCGACCAGGAAAGCAATCGGGCCGTCGAGGAGATCCGCGACGAATACAAGAGAGATTTCCAGCAAGAGTCCGTGTTGCGGGTGGACGAGCAAACGTGCGTTTCGTTCTGAGCGGTCGCGAGCGATCTTCGACGAAATGGGCTCGCGGTGAAACCATCGATTGGCCGGAGGAGGCACAGCACATGATCGGGCGATTTCTCGGCGCGATCGGGCTCGCGGGTTGCTTGGCGGCGAACGCCGGCACCAAGAACCCGGTCCATCCATCGGATATCGGGATCAACGGAAGAGTTCTGGGCTCGGCGGAGCTGGTCTCGCTCCAGTCTCGGCTCGGCGTCCGGGTCGGCGCGGGACGCTATCTGATGGACCCGCGAAGCGGGTGCTGGCTCAACATCACCACCGGTTGGACCGGTTGCATCGGCGATCCCGAACTCCATCCGTGGCGCGGCGAACGGGGAGCACATGATCGGCGCGACGATTAGCGGCCATATCGAGCGGATAGCCGGTCTCGGGGCGAGCCGGAGCGAACTCGCGCGCTACACTTCATGTTGTGCGTTGGCAACGACCGAGGGCACACGCCATGCGTAAAATTTTCGCGTTGGTTCGGGTGATCGCGCTCCTGCTGCTCGTGGCGAGCGCCGCGTCCGCGCAAGACTATCGGGGCAAAAAAATTCTCTACGTGAACTCCTATCATCCGGGTTATGAAGGCAGCGATCCCATCACGGAGGGCATCCAGAGCGTTCTGGGAAAGCATAAGGTGGACCTCAAAATCATCTACATGGACACCAAAAACAACCCGTCAAACGAATTCAGCGAAGCCGCCGCGCTGAAAGCCAAGGCCGCGATCGAGGAGTTTAAGCCCGACGTGGTGATCGCCAGCGACGATAACGCCTCCAAGTATTTGATCGTGCCTTATTACAAGGAAGCCGATCTGCCGTTCGTGTTTTGCGGGGTCAACTGGGACGCTTCGGCATACGGATTCCCTTACAAAAACGTCACCGGCATGATCGAAGTCGCTTTGGTGTCGGAAATACTCAAACACCTCAACAAATACGCCAAAGGGAAACGCATCGGCTTTATTGCCGGAGACACGTTGTCCGAGAGAAAAAACCTGGAGTATTACATCAAGCGTTTCGATATCAATTTCGAAAAAATATACCTTGCCAAGACCTTCGAAGAGTGGAAACAGAGCTATTTGAAGCTGCAAGATGAAGTGGACATGGCGCTGATGACCAGCCACGTCGGCATCGCCGGCTGGAATGATCGGGAGGCGCGCGATTTTGCGGAGAACCACGCCAAAATCCCGGTCGGCACGGAACACCGGTGGTCGATGCCGTTCGCGCTGGTCGGCGTGGCCAAGGATTTCGATGAAATGGGCGTCTGGTCGGCGCACGCCGCCCTGAAAATTCTCGACGGCGTGCCGCCCAGCAAGATTCCCGTGACGGCCAACAAGAAAGGCCAGTTGCTGTTTAACGCGAGAATGGCCGACCGGCTGAAGGTCGGCGGCACCCCGCCGCTGGCGGAAATCCTTCGCTAGCCCGATCGCAGCGCGGTCCCGCGCCGATGGCCGAATCCAGCCCGAAAGTCCCGCCGCCGCCGTCCTTGACGCGGCAGACGCTTTTTCAAATGGCGATTCGCATCGCCCTCGTCGTGGCGGTCGCCACGGTCATCGGCTATTTCCACGTCCGACAAAGCCTGCAAGCGCAAGCCTTGCAGCAACTGGAAAAATACATCCAGGAGCGAGGGACGCGGGAAAGCGGCATTTTCGCGCTGGCCCAAGACAACTTGCGCGCTTTCGCCCGCGAGTACGCCAAGCGCCTCCAAAACCTCGGTGACGCCGACCCGAAAACCAAGTTCGACGAGCTGTTCGCCGCGCGCGACGATGGCAGCATCCGCCTGCGGGACGCCTTTTTCGCCGACCAAGGCATCACGGGCGTCGTCGGCAAGTACGTGAACGTCGACGCGGAGCTGCGGCGGCGGCTGGTGATCGGCCACGAAATGCTGGCCCAGTACGGCCCCGCCTGGCAAAACCGCTTCGTCAACCTTTATCTCACGACCCCCGAACACGCGATACTCCTGTACTGGCCCGGCAAGCCTTGGGGATTGAACGCCAACTCCTGGGAGGTGAGCGCCAAGCTGGCCCTGAGCGCGTCCGAGAGCGAAACGGTCCTGGTCATCGATGACGGCCAGCGCGCCGAACGGGCGCCGACCTGGTCCGATCTCTATTTCGATTACGCCGTGAACGACTGGATGGTGTCGGCCACCGAGCCGGTCAACATCGGCGGCAAGTACATGATATCGGTGGGCCACGACCTGCTGTTGCACGAGCTGATCGAGCGCACGATCGGCAGCCGCGTCGAAGGCACCCACAACATCCTGTTGCGCGACGACGGCCGCCTGCTCGCCCACCCGCAGCTCATGGACGCCATCCAGGCGCAGAACGGCAGCTTACCCATCGAGAAGGCCGGCGACGCCAACCTGCTGCGCATCTTCGATCTGGTGAAGGGGCGATCTCCCGGCGATGTCATCATCGACAACGATGCGGACGCGCAGTACCTCGCGGTCACCCGGCTACAAGGTCCGGGCTGGCTCCTGGTGACCGTCTTCCCGAAAGGGATCGTCGCCGAACGCGCTTTTCGCGCCGCGCGCTTGATTTTGATCCTGGGCGTCGTCGCGCTGTTGCTGGAAATCGCGATCTCGTATTTCGTGCTCAAAAGGCATTTGACCGAGCCGTTGACCGGGTTGATGCGGGCCACCAACCGGATCGCCGCCGGGGATTTCGACATCCGTTTGGACGATCGCAAGCCCGACGAAATCGGGCGACTGGCGCGATCGCTCAACACGCTGTGCCGGGAAATCGGCTCGCGGGAGAACGCGCTCAACGAGCGGACCGCGCAACTGGAGCGGGAATTGGAAGAGCGCGAGCGCGCCGAGCGAGAGATCGCCCGGCAGCGCGAAGCCTTGCACCAGAGCGAGAAGCTCAACGCGCTGGGCTCGCTGCTGGCCGGTGTGGCCCACGAGTTGAACAACCCCCTTTCGGTGGTGGTCGGGCGGTCGATCATGCTGGAAGGGGAGGTGGCCGACCGCGAAATTCGCGGCAAGATCGCAAAAATTCGCCACGCCGCCGAGCGCGGCGCGCGGATCGTCAAGACCTTTCTGGCCATCGCCCGGCAACAGCCGCCGGAGCGCAAGCCGGTGGCGCTGAACGAGGTGCTCGAAGCCGCCGTCGATCTGGTCGGCTACGGCTTGCGCACCGCCGACATCGCGACGGTCCTGGACTTGGCGCCCGATCTGCCCGAGCTGTCGGCCGACGCCGACCAGCTCACCCAGGTGTTCACCAACTTGATCGTCAACGCCCAGCAGGCGCTGCTGGGCGCGGCTCCGCCGCGCCGCCTGGAGATCGCCACCCGCCTGGAGCCGGCCGCTCGGGTCGCGCGGATCACCTTCACCGACAACGGCCCGGGGGTGCCCGAAGCGCTCCGTTCCCGCATCTTCGAGCCGTTTTACACCAGCAAGCCGGTGGGGGTCGGGACCGGCGTCGGCCTGTCGTTCAGCTACGGGGTCGTCGCGGCCCACGGCGGCCACATCGCCCTGGAATCGCCCCGGTCCGGGGGCGCCCGCTTCGTCGTCACCTTGCCGCTGGCGCCCGCCGCGCCCGAGCCCGCCCCGCCGCCGCCGCGCCCCGAAATCGAGCCCAGGACCATCCTGGTCGTCGACGACGAGCCCGATATCGCCGAGATGCTGGGCGAGCTGCTGGCGTCGGCCGGCCACCGCATCGATGTCGCCGCCAGCGGCAACGAGGCGTTGCGGAGGCTGGCCCGGCGACCTTACGACGCCATCCTCAGCGACCTGAAAATGCCCGACCTGGACGGGCCGGGCCTGTATCGCCGCCTGCGAGAAACCCATCCCCACCTGCTGGAGCGGGTGGCCTTCATCAGCGGCGACACCCTGGGGATGGGCGCCAGCGAGTTTCTGGCGCAGACTGGTCGCCCCTTGCTGGAAAAACCCTTCGTCCCCGCCGAGGTGTTCCAAGTCGTCGAGCGGATCTTGCGCTCGCCCGCGCCAACCGACCTCGATCCCCGGGCCGGCTCGGTCTAGCACCGGGCAAAACCGGCCGGCACGGGCCGGTCGCGCCGGTCTGCGGCGACCTGTCCGGCACCGTGTCGCCCCCCCGTTTCCGGACCCCGTCGCGCCGTCTTTCCGGTCAGCCCCGCTTCCCGGCTGGCCGGCCAAAGCGCATCCGCCTTGGGGGCCGGTTGCTGAAACCGTTGAAACAAAATCGCCGAGCGCCGAAATCGGATAGAAATCCGGGATCGCTAACTTGGGCTCGGTACAGGGCTTGCCCACCTCGCTCGGAGAAAAAAGCATGAACCGCGATACCGCTCTCTGCCTGAAATTATCCACCGCCCGCCAGTCGGGCATTCGGAATGGTTTGGCCGCCGCGTGCGCCCAAGCGCGGCGCTGGTACGCGGTCTACCACCAGCGCCGCGCCCTGGCCGTTAAAGCGGTGCTCGATAGCGAATTGCGCAAACTCGCTCACTCGCTCGAAGGCATGGTCAAGATCGATCACGGGTTCGGCGAAAATGCGCCCGGTTATAACGCGGCCGAAAGCGATAACGACGCCCGATGGCGAGCGGTTGATGTCATGGTTTACGGATCGCGACCGGCCGACATTAAATCGCCTCCCTTGCCGCAACCGCCACGGTGAGCACCCGCGATATGCCCAATTAGGCTCTCCCGACGCTGGCGTATCGGCCGTACAAATCAAATTCCGCAAATGGGAGAAAATGTAACAATATCAACGAGCGGTTTTTCTCTTTCTTTTCTGGTCTAGCATGAGCGATTGTCGTCTGCTACAAGCCCAGTTACAAATGAAACAAAATTCTCGTTTTTAGAAATGATCGAGAAACCTCGATAAGCGATGATTGCAATTACTCCTCACCGGGATACCGCCACACTCTCGTGGCGATGGCCGATAGAGAGTAATAATCTTGGCAGATTAAATCGCTTTGGGCGCAAGAGTCTTGCCGGTTATTATTGCCACTTGTTTGGATCACTGATTCCTAAGGAGAATCGAGCATGAAATCCGTAAATATGATCGGTATGACATTGGGTATTAGCTTGGCTGCCGCTCTGAGCAATGCGCCGACGGCGTATGCTGCAGTGAATAACCACCCCGGCAGCATTTGTCAACCCGATATTCCAAGCCAGCACGTTAATATCAATTACGAGACCACTGGGGTTAGTAATAATGGCCCTTCGCCAATGAATGTAATCTGTCCCACCATTAGGACAAGCACCACTTCTACTGGCGCCACTGTATATGTAGATGTAAAGCATGAATCCAATGCGACCACCCTCTGTTCTGTGTCAAGCTTTGACTTCAACGGTAACTTTTTGGGATCCGCCGTGGGCAGATTTGATGGTGCTGGCTTCAGGGAAATTGCCATGAGTCTCGGCCAAGGCAAGAGTTCATTTTGGAGCCGTTACGTCGTGGAATGCACGATTCCCGGAAACAAAATCGGCAGTATTCTCGGAATCATTCTCTCCGATTGAGTTCGCTTCATCCCATTCATCTTTTCTCGGGACGGAGATAATCCGATGAAACTATCAACCGTCGCGCTGCTGGTCGCGGCGACCGGGCTTTCCTTCGGCGGCTACGCGCTTTACTCAGATGTGGAGATACTCGCTCCCGATGCCGCCCCCGTGACCCTGCCGGAGCCGGCTTTGCCGGCAGCAGTTACATCGCGGCTTTCGCCCGCCGCCGACAATCCTATGCTGGTGGCACGGGTGGCCAGCGACGTGGCGGTCGATAAGACGAATGGAGACATCGCCGCCCTGAACGAACAGATCGTTCGTCTCAGGGCGGATGTTTCCGCCTTGCAGCGGCAAGCTCGGGAACTCGAACGAGCGGCGGCGGCCAACCAAGGCGGTGCCGATTCCGGCAACAGCCGACCGGATGACCCGATCGCTCGAGAGGAAGCCGAGCGGCAGCGGCAAGAGACACTCAACGTGATCGAAACCGATTTTCGGAGGGAATCAGTCAATGCTCGCTGGCGCTCCGAATCGGCGACGGCGATCGAGGAAGCGCTGGCAGGCATCGGTGAAATCCAGGGTGCGGCGCGCACCGTGGAATGCCGGTCTCAAACCTGTCGGGTCGAACTCTCCGGCGACAAGAGCGCGCTGAACGATTTCATGCCCGAATTTGCCCTGCGGGTGGGAGCGCTATTGCCCGGCATCACGGCCAATCAGATCGAGCACGGCGACGGCACCACCACCCTGATCCTTTATCTGTCCCGTCACGCTGACACGCTACCGGGCAGCAACGGCTGACCGCCTCGCACAACTTCATTTCGGGAGACTATCCGATGGGCATCGAGATCACCGCCATCGACGTTCGGATCGAGGAGCTCAGCTTGCCCGCCTTCGCGGGGGCCGCCGGGTTCCTGCAACGGACCGGCCCCATCAACGCGGCGCTGCTCGGCCTTTACGCCGGACCCGTGATCGGCGGCGCGGTCGCCGCTTACAACGTGATCGCCGAGATGCCGGGCACGGTGACGATGACCGATACCAACAACATGGTGCACAACGTCATCGACCGCCTCCAGCTCTTCCGCAAGCTCAACGCGAAGCGCAACATGAGCCGGCTCAACATTCTCGATCACGGCAACGGCAAGGCGATGCAGATCGGCGGCGACACCGTCGATGACACCAACATCGACTCCTTCGCCAGGATTTTGGGCCTGCTGAAAGGCAACTTCGACCGCGACGGCTTCGTTCACCTGCAACACTGCGAGATCGGCCAAAACGAGAAACTGCTCGCCGCCTTCGCCCGGATCGTCAACGTTCCGGTCTACGCCGGCACGGGCTACCACAACGGCGTCATGCGGGCCAACACGGGCCAGTACGTGCGCGCCCACCCCAGCGGCACGATCGACCGGAACGTAGGCAGACCCTGAGCGCGCTCGCACCCATGTCCGGTCGGCCCCGCACCGGCAAGGACTGTATCGGTTCGACCGACCGGAGGCTCCGACCGCCGAAAAACCCGGCGCACCAAGCGCGATCGAAGCTCAGCCCTCGCCCAGCACCCGACGCCGCAGCAGCCGCTCGTCGAGGGGGACGAGAATCACGATCATCAGCAGAAACAGGCCGCAGGCGGCCAGCAAGTGGTGGCTCATCTCGCCGGCCAGCAGCAGAAGACGAACCCCTTCCGCCAGGTGGTGCAGGGGATTCAGGAACAGCCACGCCCGGGTCCAAGGAGAGTCGCCCTCCATCGGAAAGTAGGTGCTGCTGGTGAAACCGAGCGGCATGATGACCAGGAAGAAGGGGATGTTCATGTGGTCGATGCTCGGCACCAGGGCCGTGAACAACAGCCCCAGCGTGGCGAAGGCCAAGGCGGCGAGGAACAGCAAGGGGAGAATCAAAAACGCGCCGATCCAGTGCAGGTGCAACCAGCCGGCCAAGGTGAACCCCGCCAGCACCAGGATCACGATCAGGGCGTAAATCGTCCCGAGGGTGGCGGCCCACAGCACCTCGCCCCAGACGACGTGCTCCAGCCGCACCTGGGTGACGAGCTGCCCTTCCCAGGTTTTCTGGTAGTGCATCCGGATGTAGGCCGCGAACAAGGCTTGAAAGAAGGCCGTCATGAACGCGGTATAAGCCAGCATGCCGGGCGCCAGATAGGCCAAATAGGGCACGGGTCGCCCGCGCCAAGCGAACTCCGGGATGAAGCCGCCCAGCCCCACCCCGAAGGCCAGCAACAGAATGATGGGTTCCAGCAGGGGCGGCAGCGCGGCCGTGTGCCAGTTGCGTCGGTACACGGTCAGATGCCGCCCCAAGACGGCTCGGCTCTGCCACTGAAAGGCGGCGCGGTAGCGGCGATGGAGCGTCATGTTTTCTCGGCCAGCTTCAGGAATAGATCGTCCAGGGTGGGAGGCCGGACCTCGAACCGCAAGTCGCCGAACCGGGCGCTGAACCGGGCCAGACCCGGCCCGTCCAGGGCGAGATGCAGGTCGGCGAGCACTCGGGTGGGTTCCGGCAGGCCCTCTTGCCGCGCCCACGCGCAGACCGCCGGCGCCGCCGGATCGCGGGCTTCCAGCACCAGGACGTGCTCGCCGACCAGATCGCCCAGCACGGCGCGGGGTTGTCCGGTCGCCACCATCCGGCCTTCGCGCAAGACCACCAGCTCGTCGGACAAGCGCTCGGCCTCGTCCATGTAATGGGTGGTCAGGACGATGCCCAAGCCGTCGCGCCGGAGCGTGTCGACCAGTTCCCACACCTCCAGGCGCGCTTGCGGGTCCAGCCCCGTGGTGGGTTCGTCCAGAAACAGCAATCGCGGTTCGTGGACCAGGGCGCGGGCGAGCATGAGCCGGCGCCGGTAGCCGCCGGAGAGGATGTCGGGTTTGGCGTCGGCGTAGCGGTCCAGCCCGAAGCGCTCCAGCAAGGCGGCGACCCGCGCTTGCGGCGCGGGCGGACGCGGGCGGAAGTAGCGGCCGACCTGCTCCAGGTTGCCGCGCACCGTGAAATCGGTGTCGAAGGTGTCGTCCTGGGTGCAGACCCCCACTTGCCGGGCGGCCGCTTCGGGGTCGGTGCGCCGATCGATCCCGGCCACGCGAATCGTGCCGGCATCGGGTTGCAGGAAGCCGTAGCACAGCCGCAGGGTCGTGGTCTTGCCGGCCCCGTTGGCGCCCAGCAGGCCCAGCACTTGGCCGGCCCGGCAGCGCAAGCCGACCCCGTCCACCGCGAGGCGGTCGGCGAACCGCTTGACGAGACCCTCGGCCCGCAGGACCGGCTCATCGTGGGTGTTCGGATCGTGGGCGGGCCATCGCTTCATGGCAAGCGTCCGCTCCGGCGCAACCGGCGCTCGACGCTCCGGCGGTAGAGCCGCGCCAGCCACGGGCGAATCCAGGACCGGCCGACGAGCCAGGCCAACGGTTTCAGGCGGGGAACCCGGTCCAGCAGCAGGATATACGCATCCAGATCGGACCGGACGCGCCGGCGCTCGTCCAGGACGTGCAGCTCGGTCAACGCCCGGCGCGGATCGATGCCGAGCGCGCGCAGCCGCTCGTCCTGGCCGGCGATGTCGAACCAGCAGACCGGTTCGCCGGCCCGTCCCGCCCACCGCTCGTCGCGCGCCCGGTCGCGGACGCAGCGCGGGCAGGCGCCGTCGTAAAACACGGTGATCTCGGGTTCGGGTTCGCCCATCGGTTGCCGCGCCTCGTCGCCCTCGCTCGCGAACGGAAGATCGCGATGCCGGAGGATTAGAGGCCGGCTCCCGGGCAAACGATCCCGGGGCCGGCGCCGATTTTCCGGCTCTCTTGACGCCCCCCGTCGCGTCGCGCAGAATTGATTGCGAACGCAATCAAAAGAGAAAGGACCCCCATGCCCGACGCCCCCAACCCCCCCAAGCGCCACGGCGGCCGGCGGCCCGGCGCCGGCCGGCGGTTCAAGTACGGCGAGCCCACCCGGCCCATCCGGGGCCCGCGCAGCCTCGCGCCGGCGGTGGAGCGCTGGCTGGCCGAGCGCGACCCGGTCCCGGCGGCCGGGGAGGCCGTGTGCCGGCCGGACCCGGCAGCGCCGCCGCTGGCGCTGGCGCGGTACGGCGCCCGGGTGCCGGCCGGCACACGGCCTCCCCGGCCGAAGATCACGTCGAGGGCCGGCTCGACCTCAACGAGCATTTGATCCGCCATCCGGCCGCCACCTTCTTCGTCCGGGCCAGCGGCGATTCCATGCTCGGGGCCGGCATCCATCCGGGCGACCTGCTGGTGGTGGACCGCTCCCTCGAACCGGCCCACGGCAAGGTGGTGATCGCCGTGGTGGACAACGAGCTGACCGTCAAGCGGCTGGAGGTCCGCGAC
>RRZU010510039.1_pt1 | contig 15389 bp, 18 predicted proteins | sample 2165561 | NCBI WGS metagenome assembly RRZU01 (sample SAMN10456909, study PRJNA506462) | wastewater metagenome | isolation source: wastewater sludge | place: USA: Moscow, Idaho
CCGCATCGCGTACGACCGTTGCCTCGATCAGGTTGGTTTCGCCCATGAACTGGGCGACAAACCGGGTCCGCGGGTGGCGATAGACCTCGTCGGCTGTCCCGAACTGCTGAAGCTTGCCCCCTGTCGCGTTGCCCTTAAAGGTGAGATGACAAACCCAACAAAATCAATGGCGATGCTTTGCTGTTAAATGTGAGATTTTGCCTTTAATTCCGACATTCTTGCCCCTAAAGCTGAGACAACGTTCAAGCGGGCAAGCAGCGGTGGGAGAAGATGGAGGACGAGGATCCTGGCGAAGCGGTTGGCGCCGAAACCCATCGCAGGGCCACGGTCCTGCGCCCGCTCGTGGAAGCCTATCTTGCGGGCGCCGGCAGTCTGGAAAGTGGTGTTCGGGATGCTGTCTGGGAGCTCGGCGTCAGCCGGGCGACGGTGTGGCGCTGGATCAGGCGGCTGGCAGAGGATGGTGGGCGGACCAGTGCGCTGGCCGCACGAAAGCGCGGTCGGCGCTCGGGCACGACGGTTATCTCCGGCGATGTCGAGGCGCTCATCGAAGGCCATCTGCGCCGGTACTATTTGCGGCGGGAGCGAGCCAGCCTGGCGCGCGTAGTCAAGGAGATCGGCATCGCTTGTCGTGAACGTGGCCTTCAGTCGCCAACGCGCCGGACGGTGCAGCGGCGACTGGACGCGCTGGACGAACGCGAACTCATGAGGGCAAGGGAGGGCGCAAAGGCGGCGCGCCAGAGGTTTGGCCCGGTGCCCGGCAGGAAGAAGGTGGGCCTTCCCCTCGATGTCGTGCAGGTCGACCACACGCTGGCTGACATCATTCTTGTCGACAGTTTCGAGCGCAAACCCATCGGCCGACCCTGGGTGACGCTCACGATCGACATCGCCACGCGGATGGTGACCGGATACTACGTTAGCCTTGAGGCGCCGTCTCGCCTCTCGGTGGCGCTTTGTCTGACCCGGGCCGTCGCGCCGAAGGCGGCGCTTCTGGCCGATCTGGGCAGCAGTGCACCCTGGCCCGCACAGGGCCGGCCGCGCAGCATTCACGTCGACAACGGCAGCGATTTCCGGTCGCGCACCTTCCAAGGGGCCTGTGCCGAATGGGGGATCGATCTCACGTACCGGCCCCTGGCGCGCCCGCACTTCGGCGGTCACATCGAGCGGCTGATCGGCACGATGATGGGGGCCGTGCACCTGCTGCCTGGAACGACCGATTCCTCCATTGCCGCCAAGGGCAGCTATGATGCCGAAGCCAAGGCCGCGATGAGTCTGAGTGAGTTTGACAGCTGGTTCGTTCTGGAAATCTGTCGCTACAACAACAGCGTTCACTCGAGCCTTGGCTGCACGCCCGTCGCCAAATGGGAGGCGCTGGCCGCGGAAATGTCGAGCGACATTCCCTTCGACATGGAGGCGTTCCGGGTGAGCTTCCTGCCAAGCGAGAAGCGCCAGATTCGGCGGGATGGCATTCATCTGTTCGACATCCGCTACTGGTCGGATGCCCTGGCGGGGCGGGCTGCCCGAAAGGACGGGAAGGTGGTCGTGCGCTACGATCCGCGTGACATCTCCGCGATCTGGGTCGAGCTCGACGGCGGACGGTGCGTGGAGGCGCGCTACCGAAACCTGGAAATCCCGCCGGTGTCGTTGTGGGAGTATCGCGAGGCCATGAGGATGGCGCGGACCTTAGGCAAGACGGGGTCTAATGAGCTGGTCCTGGCAGAGTTGATCCGACAGCAACGGCAGATCGAGGGGGAAAGCCGGATCCTGACCAAGGCCGAACGCCGATCCCGCGAAAGACGCAGTGCGTCGAAAGAGCCAACCCCAGCAGATTCCACGTCCGAGGGGCTGCGCCCGGTCGACACCGGTGATACGTCGCGCCCGTTGTTCAAGGTGGAGCGATGGTAAGGTGAGGGCAGGGGGAACTGGGCAAGACGGTCGTATCGCCCTCATTCATTCGGACATCTGGATCGGCTTTCCCCGCGCAGAGCGGGTGCTGGACAGGTTGCAGAGCCTGATCGACGCGCCGCGGCAAACCCGGATGCCAGGCCTTCTCGTCCATGGTGCTTCGGGCATCGGCAAGACGATGATCGCCCGGAGCGTCTCGCGCAGATACGCGCCGGAGTATGACCCGGCCGCGGGCATAACCCACACCCCACTGCTCTTGCTGCAGGCGCCGCCCGCTCCTGACGAACGGCGGTTCTATCTGCATATCCTCGCGGCGGTCGGCGCGCCGGCAACGACGCTGGGCGTCCGCGCACAGAGCGTTGCCGCCCTCGAAGTCCGAGTGATTGCCCTGCTGCGCGATCTCGGGCTTCGCATGATTATGATCGACGAGGTTCACAACCTGTTGGCCGGAACCCACCGCGAACAGCGCCGCTTCCTCAATGTCCTGCGCTATCTCAGCAACGAACTCGAGGCGTCTCTGGTCTGCTTCGGGGTCAGCGAAGCAGTGGATGCCATCCGTTGCGACGTGCAGCTTGCCCGGCGGCTGGACGAGCACCACCTGCCGAACTGGCGCGATGACGCCGAGTTCTCGGACATGATCCAGACCCTTATCGCGGCGATGCCGCTAGGGAAGAAATCCAATCTGAAGGTCAAATCGCTCAAGCAGATCCTTGCGCTGACCGGCGGAGTGACCTCGCGGATCTTCGCTCTGGTCAAGGATCTGTCTATCGATGCCATTCTCTCCGGCGAGGAATGCATCACCGATGACGCAATCACGAAGTGGACCCCGGTCTGGTCGCGCCACGCAACCGCTCAGCGGCGGCTCGAGCAGTCGGGAGCGTGACGCTGCGCCCGCTCCCGAAGACCGTCGCGCCACTCCGGGATGAGCTCCTCTCCGGTTGGCTGGCGCGGCTGGCGGCCAGTAATTATTGTGAAATCAGCGAACTTCTGGCGCATGTCGGTTTGGACAGCCGATATGCCGACACGCTGGACTTCGAACTCAACGCCGAAGCCGCTGGACGGATCGCCGCGGCGGCGCGCGTCTCTCCCGCGCTTGTCCAGTCGCTGATCTTTCCCGCACTGCCCCCGACCGAAGCGCAACTGACGGCGCAGGTTCCGTTCCAGCGTTGTCCCAGGTGTTCACGACTTGGCCTCGCGCTGAAGCATTGGCGGCGGGCCTGGGCATTCGACTGCCAGAAGTGCGGAGAGAGGCTCCTTCCGATCCTTGGTAGATCCGAAGTCGAGGTCCAGCCAGAAAAGTTGCTGCGTCGTGCCCGGAGCGGGGCAGGGCTGCTCGAGCAAGCCGCCACGTCCAGCAGCAGCGTCGATCTCCGTCGCGCGATGCGGGCCGCCCGTTTTGCAATGGGGCTCAAGAAGGTCCGCGGGGATCCGGCCTTCGCACTTCAGGGCCCCAGACCGGACGTGAGACTGTTCTGCCTCGCTGCGATCGCCGTGGCCCGGAAGCGCCCGCTGGTTAAGGCGGTGATGTTCAGCGCCGGCATCGACGGTTTTGCAAGGGTTGCGTTGCTGGCGGCATTCGAAAAGGAACCGCGCCTGCTAGTCGCCGTTGATCGGATCGTGGAACGCACCCGACAACGGACCTCCCCACTGGCAGCAGAATCTCACAATTAAGGGCAAGAAATGTCGCCCAACGCGCCGCGTCTCATATTTAACGGCAACGCGACACCGAGTGCCGCGTGCTAACGGCTGTTTGATTTGCCTCGTCCACGAGCGAACGATACTCACACTCGAAAAGCGCTTGGAGGAGTGTTCCATGACCAGCGATTTGATGAAGCGGCGGGCTTTGCTGAGGGGCGCAATCGGGGTGGCCAGTTTTGCATCCCTGCCAGCCTGGGCGCAGGAAGGCAGCACGGAGTTTCAAGCTCCCGTCTCCAGCAGCGTGCGGAACAACGTGTCCAGCTTCCGGATGCCTCAGTGGCAGGATTACTTTGAGAACACCCGCGGTGGCGCGATCCTTGCGGACACCAAGTCACGTGCACTGCACTTTTGGTCAGAAGATCAATCGATCTACCTTCTCTATCCATCGTCCGTCCCTCTGTCCGAGGAACTGACCCGGCTCGGGCGAACCGAGGTTGTCCGCAAGGCCGTGAACCCGCCGTGGCGCCCGACGGCTTCCATGCTCGAGCGAAACCCAGATTGGCCGAAGATGGTGGAGGGCGGTGCACCTGACAACCCACTGGGTGTTCGGGGATTGTATCTGTCATGGCCAGCCTACTTGATCCACGGTACTCACGACACCCGAAAGATCGGACGCAGATCATCGAATGGATGCATCGGTCTATACAATGAGCATGTCATAGAACTCTACGACATCGCACAAGTTGGCACTCAGGTGCTGCTGATCTGATTTCTTGTACCGCCACACTCTTTGACCCAAGCGGGTTTCCGTGACGGGTTTCACCCTTGGAATCCAGAAGGAACAAGCAGGCGTTAGCCCAACACAACAGTCGACAGCAGATTCACGTTTAGCACGATGATCACCGTCGCGATCAACCAGCACACGGCAGTCAACCACCATGGAGCCACCAGTTCGCCCATCTTGGCGCGGCTGGCGGTGAACATGACCAAAGGCACGATGGCAAAAGGCAGCTGGAATGACAGCACGACCTGACTGAGGATCAGAAGCTGCCCCACGCCTTCGGTGCCATAAAGCAGGATCACGAAGATCGCGGGCACGATCGCAAGGCAGCGGGTGATGAGCCGCCGCGCCCAGGGGGCGATGCGCAAATTGATGAACCCTTCCATCACGATCTGGCCTGCCATGGTAGCGGTCACTGTGGAATTGAGGCCCGCACACAACAGCGCCACGCCGAACAGGATCGGCGCCAGCGATGATCCCAGCAAGGGCTCTAGGAGCAAATGCGCCTTGTCGATCTCGGCCACGTCGTTTTCGCCCGCAGTGTAGAAGGTGGCGGCCGCGAGGATCAGGATAGAGGCATTGATTGTCAGAGCGAACATCAGCGCGATGGTGCTGTCCCAGGTCGCCAGTCGCAGCGCCTCGCGCTTGGCGGGCAAGTCAAGGCCGAAGGCGCGGGTCTGCACGATGCCGGAATGTAAGTAAAGATTGTGGGGCATCACGGTCGCACCGATGATCCCGAGCGCCAAATAGAGCATGGTCGGGTTGCCCAAGATCTCGCGGCTGGGGGCAAACCCGGCGATGACCTCACCCCACACCGGATCAGCCTGCGCGATGAGCACGACGAAACAGGCGGCGATTAGCGCCATAAGCGAGATGATCAGAGCCTCGATCCAGCGGAAGCCCTTGTTCTGGAGCCACAGGATCAGGAACACGTCAGCAGCGGTGATGAAGATGCCAATCTCCAGCGGAATGCCGAAGAGCAGATTTAGGCCGATGGCGGTGCCGATCACCTCAGCCAGGTCGGTGGCGATGATGGCCAGTTCGGCAAAGATCCAGAGGGGAATGGACATCCACTTCGGAAAGGCGTCGCGGCAGGCTTGTGCCAAATCGCGGCCCGACGCGACCGCCAGGCGCGCGCAGAGAGATTGCAGGAGGATCGCCATGATGTTCGACAGCAGCGCGACGAACAACAGCGTGTAGCCAAAGGCCGCACCACCCGCGAGCGAGGTCGCCCAGTTGCCGGGGTCCATGTAGCCCACGGCCACTAGGTATCCGGGGCCGATGAAAGCAAGGAAGCGCCTGAACCTGCTGGTGCCGCCATTGCCGACCGCGATAGTGCGGAAGACTTCCGAAAGGGAGGGTGTCTCGCTCTCTCGACGCCAAGCGTTCGCGGACATGGATTTTGCTTTCTGCAGTCATATGGTCGCGCCAAAGTCTTGGCGCACAAAGTTAGACAGGGCTAACAATCTGCCCTATGCCTTTACTTGTCAATCCATCCCATGCGACACTGACGCGATGACAGAGTTTGATCCTGCACCCCACGCCACATCGGATGACCGGCCTGCGGACCTGCGCGCCGGAGCGTTTCAGGGCGTGCGCGAAGCCCGGCGCAATGAGCTGGCCGAGGATTACGTCGAACTGATTGCGGAGTTGATCCACGACCAAGGTGAGGCGCGGCCCGTGGACATCGCCGCGCGGCTTGGCGTGAAAGTGCCGACGGTGAGCAAGACGCTCGACCGCCTGGCGCGGGAGGGGCTGATCACGCGCGCGAAGTATCGGTCGGTCTTTCTGACAGATGACGGGCGTTCGCTGGCAAAGGAATGCCGGCGGCGGCACGAGATCGTGCTGCGCTTTCTCATCAATCTGGGTCTCGACCCCGTAACGGCGGAGCGCGATGCCGAGGGCATCGAGCATCACGTCAGCGAGCGGACGCTGGCCCTGTTTTCGGCCTTCGCTAGCCGGTCCTGAACGCCGTCAGCTATTCTGGACCGCGAACCGCACATCGGCGATCAGGCTGTCGGCGCTGAAGTTTTCCAGCCGCTTTCCGTTCAAGAAAAACGTCGGTGTCTGGCGGATGCCCAGGGCTTCGACATCGGCCGCGTCCTGGTTCAGAATTCCGGTGATCCCCGGGAAGAACTGGTCGGTTTCTGCCTTCTCGAGATCGAGACCTGCCGCACCAGCGATTTCCCAAGCGACATCCATCTCTGGCGAGCCGTGAACGGCCCAACCGGGCTGCTGCTCGAGAAGTGCGTCCAGCACCGGCTCGAACTTGTCCTGCATCCGCGCGGCCTCGAGGATGCGCACGGCCTCGTCCGAGCCTTCGTGGAAGACGGTGTAGCGCAGCACAACGCGGACCTGCGTCGGAAACTGCCGTCGGATTTCCTGCACCACCGGGTGGTAAGCGCGGCAGGCCTCGCAAGAGGGATCGAAGAACTCGACCAATGTGACGGGCGCATCGGCGGGACCGAAGCTGGGGGAATACTCTCGGACCAAAAGCGCCTGATCTGCGGTGGGCGTGGCGGCTGCCAGTGCCTCGGCCTCGGCTTCACGGCGACGGTTCAGGATGATGGTGCCAGCTGCAAAGGCGGCAAGCCCGACTGCGGATGCTCCGATCAGGAGGTTGCGGCGATTCATGGGCGGTGCCCTTTCGGCAAGAGGAGACAAACAAGGATCGCCGCGAAGGCGACCGCTGAAAGATAGGGGATGGGCAGGCCGAGGATCATCTGCGCCTCGCCGGTGCAGGATGGGCCATTCTCAGTGCAAGGCACGATAGGCGCGGGCAAGAGGCCGGCGTATAGGCCCGAATGCCAGGCCGCTAGCGCCAGCCCGGCCAAGGCCAACGGCAAGGCGTATGTGCGCGCTATGCCGTCTGCACGCCAGAGCGACAGACCAAGGATTGGCACGAGCGGGAACATGGCGATGCGCTGATACCAGCAGAGCGTACAGGGCATCTGTCCCAACACTTCGCCGATAAAGAGCGCGCCAAGCGTCGCCGCCAATGCAATCAGGAAGGCGGCGATCAGTGAGAGATCGTCGCGCGACAGACTCTGCGGGTCAGCTTTGGTCAAGAACAGGCTCCTTGCGGCGTCGAAGGGGAAGAGAGGCGGCAAGGATCAAGACCGCGCCCAGAGTGATCGCAATATCGGCGACGTTGAACGTGGGCCAATGCCAGTCGCGCCAATAGAAATCAAGAAAATCGGTCACGGCACCCTGTCGCAGGCGGTCGATGATGTTGCCAAGCGCCCCACCCACAACCAGGCCATAACCTATTCGTTCCAGCGGGTGCTGCGCCCGAAAAGCCATGACGGCGAAGGCAAGCGTCAGCGCGCCCGTCAGCGCCGCCATCAGGAGCGGCTTGCCCGCCATGACGCCACCCATCATACCAAAACTCGCACCCTCGTTGAAGCCAAGGGTGAGGTTGAAGCCCGGAAAAACCGGGACCGCAATCCCCTGCGACAGCGCAGACAGGGCCGCTGCCTTGGTCAATTGGTCTGCCACCACTGTGGCAGCGATCAGGCAGATCAGCACCGCTCGGGTCATCGTGCAGCCTTTCGGTTTATGCCGATCCAGCGCGGGACCGATGCGGCGTAACGGTCATAGTCAGACCCGATTGCGTCATGCAGGGCGGCCTCTTCCGACCGGACTTGCGTGCTGGCCGACCAGAGAAACAGGATTGGCGCGAGGACTGTCGGGACTGCCGGAACCGCCATCGCAACACCTGCCAGCAGGGCAAACTGACCGACAAAGGTTGGGTTGCGGCTAAAGCGGTAGAGCCCGTTCGAGACCAGATCGCCGGTCTCGCCGCCTGCCACGCCGACGCGCCACGACGATCCCATCGACATCTGTGCTGCAAAGGCGACCATCGCGCCAAGTCCGGCGACAAATACTCCGATCAGGCCGAGGACCACGGCACCCCCCTCGGTCCAGAGGGGATCGACCTTGTGCAGGGCAGGCATGGCGAGCCAGAGGAGTGGCCCGAAAAAGGCAAGTACGAAGGCGAGACGGAAGCCCATCGCAGCCAGACGGTCGCGTCCCGTGGCGCGCGAAAACAGCCAGACAGGCCGACCCGCCGCTTGCGCCGCCAGCGCACTACCCCAGAAGAACAGAGCCAGATAGCCGAACAGAAGGGCCAACGCGGCCCAGCCAAAACCTGAGATCATGATGTCAGCTCTTACGCTCAGGGTTGAACCGAAGCAGGCGCAGGGCGTTCAGGGTCACAAGCACTGTCGCCCCGGTATCGGCCAGGATCGCAATCCACAGGCCGGTCAGACCGAAAACCGAGGTCACCAGAAACACGGCTTTCAGCCCCAATGCGATGGTCACGTTCTGGCGGATGTTGGCCATCGCTACACGCGACAGGCGGATCGTGGCGGGGATGTCTGTCACCCGGTCGCGCAGGATTGCCGCATCGGCGGTTTCCAGCGCCACATCGGTGCCCGAGCCCATCGCCACGCCGACCGACGCCTGCTTCAGCGCCGGCGCATCGTTGATACCGTCGCCAATCATCATGACGCCACCCTTGGAGCCAATCTCGCGGATATAGGCGAGCTTGTCTTCGGGTAGCATGTCGGCCTCGAACCGCAGGCCGAGGCTTCCGGCAATCGCGGAGGCTGTGCGGGGGTTATCCCCGGTCAGGATCACAGAGGTCACCCCCATGGCCGTCAGCTGGCGCACAGCATCCTTGGCGTCCGCCCGTGGCTCGTCTCGCATGGCGATCAACCCAAGTGGGGTCTTCTCGCGGAACACCGCAACAGCGGTCTTGCCATCCTCTTCGAAGATTGTGGCCTGTCGCAAACCAAGGCCTTCAAGCCCACCATTTTCCATCGCGTAACGCGGAGAGGCGACCCATGCCGGCGCACCACCCACCGTCGCGACCACGCCTTTCCCCGTCAACGCCTTTGCATCCTGCGACGACAGCGCGGCCACGCCTGCGTCCTTTGCCTTGTTCAGGATGGCGATGGCCAGCGGGTGGCTCGACCCCGTCTCGACCCCGGCCGCAACGGCCAGAAGCTCGGCTTCGGTGGTGGCCCCGAACGGCACGACGTCCGTCACCTGTGGACGACCATGTGTCAGCGTCCCGGTCTTGTCGAAGGTCACGACATCAACCTTCGCCGCCGCCTCGATCACGGCACCGCCTTTCATCAAGAGGCCGCGCCGCGCGCCCGTGGACATAGCCGAGGCAATGGAAGCGGGGACCGAAATGACCAGCGCGCAAGGGCAACCGATCAGCAGTAGGGCAAGACCGCGGTAAACCCAGGTGTCCCAAGGCTGGTCGAACGCCAGCGGCGGCACCAGCGCCACCAGCGCCGCCACGGCAACGATGGCGGGCATATACCAGCGGCTGAAGCGGTCGATGAAGCGCTCGGTCGGCGCGCGGGCCTCCTCGGCCTCTTCGACCAGACGGATGATGCGGGCGATGGTGTTGTCTTCCGCGCCCTTGGTGACTTTTACCCGCAGCGCTGCCTCGGTGTTGATTGCGCCTGCGAAGACCGCATCCCCCGGCCCGCGCGTCTTGGGCACGCTTTCGCCAGTGACCGGGCTTTCATCGACGCCCGACGTGCCGTCCACGATCTCGCCATCCGCCGGAATCCGGTCGCCGGGGCGGACCAGCACGGTCTGGCCGACGTTCAGGCTTGCGGCAGGCACCTCGCGCGTGGTGTCGCCGGTGACGAGTTGCGCGGTCTTCGGGACAAGATTTGCCAGTGTCCGGATCCCGTCGCGCGCTTTGCCTGCCGCGACGCCTTCCAAAACTTCGCCCACGGCGAAGAGGAAAACGACCAGCGCCGCCTCTTCGGCCGCATTGATGAACAGCGCGCCGATGGCAGCGATGGTCATCAGGCTTTCGATGGTAAATGGTTGCCCCATCCGCAATGCCGCAAAGGCACGCTGCGCCACCGGGGCCACGCCGATCAGACAGGCCGCGACGAAGGCCCATTTGCCGATCTCGGGCGCAAGATATTCGATGATCCAGGCGGCACCCAGCAAAAAGGCAGTGAAGATCACCAGCCTACCCTTGGCCGTTTGAAACCACCGCTTGCTCCGGTCAGCAGGGTCGTCATGGATATGGCCGGCGCTACCGTGGCTGGACTCGTCCTGCTTGGTGCCGGCTGCCTTTAGGCCGTGATCGTGACCGGCATGATTGTGACTGGCATGATCGTGTTTGGCGTGATTGACATCCGCATCCGCGTCAGTCTTTTCGACTGCAGCTTGTCCGGGCAAAACGAACTCCTTCTTCGCCGATGCCGTGCGTGGCGCAATCTCGTAGCCAAGTGCGCGGACAGTCTTTTCGATCCTGTCTTTCCCGGTCTGTGTTTCATCGAGCGTCAGTCGCAGGCGCTCCGACATGATCCCGACCTCAACGCCGCTTACTCCCGGCAGACGCGCTACAGCATCTTTGATTTTAGTTGCGCAGGACCCGCAGTCCATGCCTGTCACTGTCCAGTCGCAGGACGTTTCGCGTGCAGCTTCTGGCATCGTCATTCCTCCTGCCGCAGGGCGGGCAGTTGATTTCATCGAATCAGTAACCTAATGTCTCTAGCAACTATAGCTTCAAGAGGAATCTGATGCTGACCATCGGAAAATTGGGCGAAGCCGCCGGGGTGAAGGTTCCGACGATTCGCTACTACGAGCAGATCGGCCTTTTGCCCGAAGCGGAGCGTAGCGCAGGTAACCAGCGGCTTTACAGCCGCAAAGCGCTGGAACGGCTGGCCTTCATCCGCCACGCCCGAGACCTGGGCTTCAGCCTCGAGGCAATCCGCGACCTCCTCAGCCTGTCGGACAAGCCCGACCAATCCTGTGCCGGCGCCGATGTCATCGCCAAGGCGCAACTGGCTGAGGTCGAAAGCCGTCTTGCGAGGCTGACGGCGTTGAAAGGTGAACTGGAACGCATGGTCGTGCAATGCGCAGGCGGGAAAATCGCCGATTGCCGGGTGATCGAAGTGCTGGGCGACCATTCCCTATGCTCTGCTGATCACCGCCACCCCGAGCCTGAGCCGAATTGACGGCCGCCAAAAGCGCGCGTGCGGTTGATGCCGGAGCGGCGTCGGCGCGAGATCGCGGTGTGCTTCATCTACTGGACATATACGCGCCAAGTCGCAACAAAACTTTGACTGGTTCCCGGTTTGGCAAAACCTGCCATCTTCTCCAGTCTGTTAACCTTGGTACTTTCGAATCTTGCAAGAAGGTCGGATGCGGTGAATGATGAGATCTACATCGATGCATTTCTTTTCGGTTCCTGGCGTGCAGAGCAGTAGTGGTCGAATCATGTTTGACTAACGCACCAGTCGTTCTATTTTCCCTCCTGACCGGCGCGAGACGTCACGTAACAAGCAATCGCTCAAACCAAAAAGCTGGTCTACGACTGCTTACCGTGGCCACGCGGTCATCGCGATATCTCAGTCGCGATGACCGCGTGGCCATGGACCGCAAGGATGGCCGCGAACCTTGCGCATCCGAATTGTTCAGCGACTCTAATAACCCGGGCATCGTAGGCCGCTTTGCCAATAAGCCTGCAGAGATCAGATGCGTGAAACTGCCAATTCTTGCTCGGAGCAGCCGAAATCAGCCGCTGCAGTTCCTGTTCCTTCAGGGTTGCCGCGCGCTTCGGCTCTACGTGCACAGCGCCTTTCACTTTCGTTTCTGGCAAGGCGCGCCACCGCCGCATGAAGCCCAGAAGAAACCCCGCGGGCACAGCTGCATTCCCGCGCGCTCTGTTGAAGGCAACGAAGCGCTCCCAGATGACCTGCGCATCGACGTTCCAGCAGGCGAGCGACGCTTTCGCAGCCTTGATCAGATCCGCCCAAGGTGTGCGATAAACGTTGCTCCCTGCATCAATGTCGATCCTGCCTGCAAAGATAGTTTTGTTCTTAGAGTCTCTAGATAGTGATGTGTCGCCTGAGGCTGACACGACATCTGGCGGCGCATAGGCAGCCTCGTGCCCCCCAAACCTGAAGAGCCACGGCGCGAACTTACCGTTTGGCTTCCACCGGACCAGCGCCAATCCTGAAGCCGCAAGCTCGACCAACAGTGCCGTGAGGTGCTGACGCGACACTCCCATCTTCTCGGCGAGATGCGCCAGCGTGAACGCGGCCGTTCCGCGTTCCAGCCCGTTGTAGCCGTCCTTCCAAGCAATCCCGTCGAGGATGATCGTCGCGAGCTTGTGCGCCGCCGTGGAGAGCGGCGTTTCGGTGATACGGCGCAGGATGGCACCGGTCGTGAGTTCCATGATGTGTCGTTCCGTCTTGGGGCGACACCAGACCGTGAGGCGTGCAAAATTTCGTTCCGGCAAAGGCATTTGCCGGTTGAACGGGTCCAAAGCTCGCGCTAGATTCCCACTACCACGAGGGAATTCAGCGCGGCGTCAGGCCTATGGTCTGGCGTCGTTTCTGTTTCTAGGAGCCGCGTCTTTCGATCGTTTCGGCGGAGAGAGGTCGTTCAGGGCTCAGTAGTGAACCTCTTCATGTCCATAGCTGCCTTCATAGTCGCGCCACTCAACGAAGACTGACCGGTGCCGATAGTCGCGGCAGTCCGCCGGCACAGCGAGAACTGAGGCGGCCGGAACGGCAGAAACGCTGCTCCGGCGACGGCTGTAGTCGCCCTGAGCGCCATAGGTGCCCATGTACACGACGCCCCAGCTGTTGCAGTCGCCATGCTGGTTCCTTCGTTGCTGGTAGGTGATCTCAAAGACCCGGATCGACCGGACGAAGTCAAACGCCGTATCGGAGATGTCGACATCCGCCCGATTCTGGACAAGCTGAAGCTTCAGCTGTGTTTCTGGAATCAAGACGAACGGCACCGGTTCAATGCGAACGCCGATGTCGAACAAGCGCTCCAACGGTTTCGCCTCCCCACGGAAACTCGCCCGCATCGGGCAGTTCCAGATCTGCAGCGGCGGCTCAATCGGCCAGGGTGTGATGCGGCGAATGAATACTGCCCGTGCATGGGCGCATTCGGCGGAGGCCGGCCAGCCCCCCGCGAGACAGAGCAGGATCGCGCAGTCTACCGGATAGGCAGCAGCCGGTGATACGACGGCAGTCGAAAGTCCGAGGCCGAGGAGCAGGGCAGGGAGGTGACGTTTCACGGGAGGTCCTTTCTGACAGGGATGGTGTTGATGAGGCGGGTGTAGGCCTCGGTCGCAGCCCGGGCTTCGTCCATGACGCGGGCGCGCTCTTCATCGAGGCAGGCGATGTGTTCCGTGATCGACGAGAAATACGCCTCGAACTCTGCGGCGATCTCTGTGCGGTACTCGGCTAGGACGTCTACCGGCAGTTCGGTCATCGGTGCTTCGGGCGGCAGACACCGAATCACCTCAGGTTGTGCGGCGGCGGGAACCACACCGAACAAGGCGCAGGTTACGACGGCGAGTGCGACACGGAGCACGCCCACCTGGGATAAGAGATTCCCTCGGATCGGCACCGGAAACGGCGCACGATTTCTCTTGTTTCGCTGGCCGTGCGAACGTTGCGGGCCGCTTAATTTCGTCGACATCTCCAATCCTTCCCCTGTCATCTGCCGCCCGACCGCACATGCCACGGAGGCTTTGGCTGCTCGCCATGCAGACTTATTTTATCGTATTTGTCATTTTTACGTTGTATGCGCCAGACTTTCTGTTAGGCATCGCCGCACGGAAAACTTTCCGTTACAACGATCCCCGACAGATCGAACCCGAGGGGAACCCATGACGACAAGAAGACGTGCTTTGCCCGTCTTGCTGGAACGCGATTTCCGCAAGATGGCGGCAACGGAAGGAGCAACGGTTGAGATCGAGTGTGTGTCAGCTCCGGACCCCGAGGGGCGCTTTTCCGGCGAGTGGCTGTTCTATGTCGTCAACGCCTCAGGCGAACGCTTCATGCTGGTTACAGCCCTTGCGCGGGAACGGATCGTCAACTCGCCGATCGGGATGTTCGGCCTCGCCTTCGGCAAGCTTGCCCTCGATCATCTCGACGTGCCTGCTGTCGCTGGCGATGTCCGGCGCGGCATGCGGAGCCTCGCAGGCCGAGGTGATCCGGTGGAATGAACGGGAAGGGCAGGGGGCAGAGATCGAGCTTGCCGCACTCGATACATCCGTCCTGCGCTATGACGGCCAAGGGAAACTGATCGTCCCGACGCGGCGGGAACAGGAAGAAGAAGCCCGGGAAGAGGAAGGGGAGACGGCTGAGGTCTCCTACAGCTCCAAGGGTGTCGCAGCGCCTGCGGAAGTGTTGCCCTCGATCCGGCTCGTCGCGGCACGCTATCAGGATGATCCGGCTCTCTCGGCGCTGGACCTCTCACCGGCCGAATGGGCCGCGTTCTTCCAAGCCATGATCAAGGTCGAAAGCAATTACATCCAAGGGGCAGTCAGCCACGCCGGTGCCCTGGGCCTCGCGCAGCTGATGCCCGGAACAGCGGACTATCTGCGCGTCGATCCGGCCGATCCGATCGAAAACCTCGACGGTGGCGCACGCTATCTTCTCGAGCAGATGGCCGAGTTCGGCAGCCTTGAGCTTGCGCTTGCCGCTTATAACGCCGGTCCGGAAGCCGTGCGCAAATACGATGGCATCCCGCCCTACGACGAGACCCAATCCCACATCGTAAAGGTGATGGCGGCTTACGACCGCATCCTCGCCGATTTCTGAACAGAAGGACAAATCCAAGACATGCGTAACGAACAAGCGGCTCTTCTGGGCCTGACCCTTTGCACCCTGGTGTTGGCGCAAGCCGAGCCTGCTCTGGCACAGGTGGTCTTCACCAAAGCCGAGACCGTGGCGACCGGCATACTCGCCTCATTCCGGGGCACGCTGGCGACTGCCTTCTTCGGTATCGCCTTCGTGGTCACCGGCTTCCTTGCTGCCTTCAACCGCATCTCCTGGGCCTGGGTGGCGCTGGTCGTGGTCGGTGCTTTCCTTGTCTTCGCGGGGCCCGCCATCGTCGCGAACCTGCGCTCGTCCTTTGTCAATCGGCATTCAAACGGGCCCCCTGATCGGCGTCCAAAAGTGACCCCTTTGGCGGGCGGGTGAGCAGGCCCGTGGCGGCGTAGCTTTCCAGCTGGCGCAGCCGACGCGGGCCTGCGTTTTGGAGGGTGTTCAGGCTC
>RRZU011854593.1_pt1 | contig 15388 bp, 8 predicted proteins | sample 2165561 | NCBI WGS metagenome assembly RRZU01 (sample SAMN10456909, study PRJNA506462) | wastewater metagenome | isolation source: wastewater sludge | place: USA: Moscow, Idaho
TGGGCTTCTTGTTCGAGATATTGATGGCAATGGCAAAATTGACAATGGTAAAGAACTCTTTGGTGATAATACTATTCTTCAAAATAATCAAAAAGCCACTAATGGTATGGAAGCTCTTGCCGATTTAGACAGTAACGGTGATGGCATTATCGACAATAAAGATATAGCTTTTAACAGCCTAAAAGTATGGCAAGATCTAAACGGTGATGGTATTAGTTCATCAGATGAACTGATTACTTTAGCTGACGCCGGTATTACAAGTATAAACTTGAAGGATAAACAAAGTATTAATCAAAAAACTGAAGGTGGTTTTATCAAAGAATCTGCCACTTTTACCAAAGCTGATGGCTCAACCAGCATCTTGGCTGATGTCAATTTCAATAAAGATACTATTCACTCCAGATATCAAACAAAAGTGGCTTTGTCAGATACCGTAGCAAAACTACCAAACGTATACGGTAGTGGTAGATTGCTGGATATACAACAAGCAGCAATGAAGTCAAATGAGTTAGCCAAATTATTGGAGCAATATATTGCAACTAATTCTCGTAGTTCGCAACAATCCTTACTTGACAAAATAATGCTTGCTTGGGCTGCTACAGATCCACAATATACAGAAGCAGATATTGAAATCATGCGGCCTGATAATATGCGTTGGCAGCAATCAAGCGATTCAACAAATATTATTTATTTGCGTCGTGGCGAACAAATTCCTGAATACCTGTTTCGAGAACCACCTCCCCCACAAAAAGCCGACGCTGTACTAGAAGCTAAGGTGAAATTTGTTGATGCTATGCTCGGAATTACTCCGACAAATACATTGTTTGAAGTAGACCGCAGTCAAATTGCAAGCTTTACAGAAGCATATGACAGTGCCAAAACAATCCTCTATAAAAGCCTATTAAATCAAACTATTTTAAAACCATATTTGGAAGCAATTGATGTCTATACAGACGGTCAAAATATGGTGATGACATTTGACAAACTTACCCAACTTATCACGACAAAATATCAAACTAATGCATTGGGAGCATTAGAGGACCTAAAGGATCTGTTAGTACTCAATGGGGCCATACTACAACTTGGTGGATGGGAACAAGGTTTTGTCTTACTTCAGCAATGGAAGGATAATTTATCATCAATTTCAGCAGAAAATAAGGCTTATATTGATGAAATGTTTAAAGAATTTGATACTGAGTCTGAAGTCGGTACCAAAGGGAATGATTTTGTCTTCCTTAAAAATGAGTTACAAACTAAATACTCTGCCTTAAAAGGTAATGATACTGTCTTTATTAACACAGCGACAGGACAAACTGTCGAAGGTCGTTGTGGAGATGATATTATTATTGCGGGAAAAGGTAATGATTATTTAGTTGGTGGAACGGGACGGAATACGTATATTTTCTACAAAGGAGTTGGAGAGGATATTGTTAATTATGATAATAATTATACAGGTGAAGAGTTTGATAAATTGGCCTTTTTGGATGTAAATGTAAATGAGGTTACATTTTATAGTCAGGATAAAAACCTTATTGTTGGTTTTGGTAGCGATAAAGTAACTGTTCTTGGTGTGCTGGACACAACTTCCACAAAAAATATACTTCTTCAATTTAAAGACCAAACCCTTACTTTACAAGATCTTCTTAAGAAACCATTACAAAGCATTGTAGCTTCTGATGGTGAAGAATATATCAATGGTTGGAAAGGCGCAGATATATTAACTGGCAATAACTCCAATAACCAAATTTTTGCATTTGATGGTGATGATACGTTAACTGGAGGTGAAGGCAATGACCGCTTAAAAGGTGGGGCAGGTATAGATACTTATAACTTTAGTCGAGGTGATGGTATCGATGAGATTCTTGAGGATGGCTATTCAATCGAAGCCAATCGTATTGTCTTTAAAGACATTAATCCGATTGATATCCAAACGATTACTTTCCAAGAAAATGACCTAGTTATCCAATATAATCAAAATGATAAAATTTTCCTAAAAAATTATATTGCTAATAGCCAAGATTCTGCCCTCAGTATTAAATTTGCTAATGGTACAGTTTGGCAGAATAATGAGCTTATGGCAAAAGTTACCTTTGAGGGTGGTAATGAGGCTGATATTATTACTGGGACACTTGATAACCATACTAATATCATCAACGCCCATGCTGGTAATGATACTGTTCATGGTAATAGAGTTGCCCAAAATATCATTGATGGAGGTGATGGTTGGGATGAACTTCATGGAGGTGACAAAACAGACACTATCAAAGGTGGTATAGGGGAAGATTTTATTTACGGCGAAGCTGGCAATGACCATATTGACGGCGGCGCTGATCATGATACCTTATTTGGTGGCGATGGTGATGACACTATCAATGGTGGAAATGGCAATGATTGGTTACAAGGCGATACTGGAAAAGACATATTGGTAGGAGGGTTGGGTGATGACTCCTATGATGTGGATGCTTTAGATACCATTATCGAAAGTCCAAATGAAGGCTATGATGCTATTTTTATTGCTAACGACTTTAACCTAGCAGGCAGCAACCTTGAAGAAATTCATCTCAAAGGTAATGGTAATTTTAAAGCCATTGGCGATGCAGGAAATAATGGGCTTTATGGCAATGAGGGCAATAACTACCTTGATGGTAAAACAGGTGCTGACATTATGGCAGGAGGTGCTGGCGATGATTACTATGTCGTAGACAAGTACGAAATGCTAGAAAAAAAACCTGACGGGACAATTAATTTTGTCCGTGGTGACCAAGTCGTTGAAGGCATTCTTCATGAAAACTATGTCTATGGAGACAGCGGCGGTAATGATACCGTAGAACAATGGGACGATCACCATTTCTATCAACAAGATGAAATGGGGAATTGGATTGATACGGGTCACTATCACCATTTACAAAGTAATATCGAAAATCTTGTTCTGAAAGGCCAAGCCAAGACTGCTTTTGGTAATGCTCTTGACAACACTATCGCCCTAAATGAGCAAAATAACTTTATCAATGCCTTAGGCGGCAATGATACTATTATCTACCAGAAAGGTGGCGGAAATGACACTATTGTCAGCACAGACAGCACTATAGTTCAAGACACCTTAGTCATTCAAGGATACGACTTAAGCGATGCCATCTTTAGCAGGGTGCAAAATACTGCTAGTAAATCTGATATGCTGCAAATTCGTTTTGTTGGCAGCAAAGATACCGTTACCTTGCTAGATTATTACGCACTAGCCACAACGCAAGAGGACAACACTGTTGATAACAAAATTGACCGCGTTATTTTTCAAAATAATGGTAAAGAAACAATTCTGACTCAGGCACAAGTGGATGCTGCTACTGTTTCACAACACGATAACCATGCACCAATCGTTAATGCCCAAATACCTGTAATAAAAGTAAGCCAAACAGCAAACTTGAGCTATCAATTCGCCAGCAACATCATCGTTGACCAAGATGCGTGGGATAAAACTTTATCTTACAAAATTACCAGCATGGATAGGGATGCTAATGGACAGTACCAACCAATGCCTGCTTGGTTAACCTTTGATGCTACCACACAGACATTAACAGGCATACCACCAAAAGAGTTTACTGGAAACCTATCATTATGGTATTGGGGGACTGATCTTTTTGGGAATAGTAAGGCTACTTCATTTATAGTCAGCGTAACCCCACCTAATCAAGCTCCAGTTGTTGTCAATGCAATTGCAGACCAAACTATAAATTTTGGCACAGCTTTTAGCTACAATATACCAAGCATAACCTTCAAAGATCCTGAAGGCGATACCATAACTTATACGGCGACATTAGAAGATGGGGGTGTGTTACCAAATTGGTTAGTGTTTAACCAGACTACACGTACTTTTAGTGGAACGGCTCCACAAAACAGTAACCCCATTAATGTTAAAGTTATTGCCACAGACACTTTTAAAAATAGTACCTCTGATGTTTTTACCATCAACTTTGTTGCCCCCAACCTAACCATTAGAGGTACAAACTCTGCTGATACCTTAACAGGCAAAGAAGGGAATGATACTTTAAATGGATTGGCTGGTAATGATACGCTTATTGGTGGTGCTGGTAACGACAAACTAGATGGTGGTACTGGTGCTGATAAAATGACAGGCGGGGTAGGAGATGATACTTACATTGTTGATAATGTAAGCGATATTGTAAACGAATATGTCAATGAAGGTACAGATACGGTACAAAGTAGTGTTACTTACACCTTAGGTAACAATTTAGAAAATTTAACCCTTCTTGGAACAGGCTCGATAAATGGTACGGGTAATGCTCTTGACAACATATTAAAAGGTAACCAATCATCTAATACACTTACTGGTGGTGCGGGTAATGACATACTTGACGGCGGTTTGGGGGCAGATAAACTGATTGGGGGTACAGGAAATGATACCTATGTACTCGACAATACCGGCGATATTGTTATTGAAAACACCAATGAAGGTATCGACACAGTTCAAAGCAGTATTACCTACACCTTAGGAAGTAACCTTGAAAATCTCATTTTGTTAGGTGTAAATGCAATTAACGGTACAGGTAATAGCCTGAATAATACAATCACAGGTAACAATGCCAACAACACCTTAACAGGTGATGCTGGTGATGATATCTTGGATGGAGGATTGGGTAATGATAGCCTAACTGGCGGAACAGGTAATGATACTTATATCTACCGAGCTAATCAGGGTGTAGATAGCATTAATAATTCAGGTGGTGGTACAGATAGCATTAGCTTTGTTGATGTAAATGACAAACAACTAAGCTACCATAAAGATGGCAATGATTTGGTTATTTTGGTTGATCAAGATTTAGGTCAACAAGTACGAGTGAAAAACCACTTTGTCACAACGACAGATAATGCTATTGATAAAATTACCACCCAAAATGGAATCAGTATCACTTCAGCTATGATCACAACTAAATTAACGACATTGCCAAGTATACCTGATATGTCTGGTAATAATGTGCTTAAAGATACTTTAGGCAACGATACTCTAGCGGGTGCAGCAGGAAATGACACTTACTATCATACTGGTGGTAAGGATGTGATTATTGACACCGCAGGCATTGATACCCTTATCTTTGGCAATGGCATTACTTACAATCAAGTTGGCTCTGGCTTGCTCCAATCAGGCAATGACTTAATATTACGAGTTGATGGCAATAGCAATAATGAGGTGACTTTGACCAACTTCTTTAAAGATGCTAGTAGTATTGTAGAAACTATCAGTTTTGAAACAGGTGGACATATAAGTGCCGAACAGATTTATTCTTTGTTTGGTAAAGCTATACCACAACTAACGCCTCCTATTGTCACCTCCCCAAACATTCAAGGTGATGCGAATAATAATGACCTAATAGGTAAATCAACCGATGATACCATCCAAGGTCTAGCCGGTAATGATCGATTACAAGGATTAGCAGGACATGATAAACTTGAAGGCGGTGCTGGAAATGACATTCTTGTTGGTGGCATAGGAAATGATACATTAATAGGAGGATTAGGTAATGATTTATATTACTTTAAAGTAGGTTTCGGTCAAGATACTATAGTCAACACAGGTGGAGGAGTAGATAACATCTACTTAGATGGCTTGACCTTTAACCAATTATCACAAGGCTTACTTAAAAGCGGCAATGATTTAACATTAAAAGTCTCAGGTTCAACTGACCAACTTACCCTTAAAGATTTCTTCTTGGGTGGTGATAATGCTGGAATGAATATTAATTTTTCAGGGGGAGGTAGCTTATCGAGTGATCAGATATTTGGAGCGTACGGACAAACTAATCCTGTTCCAAGTAAAAACATAATGACTGATTATCAATATTCACTATCTACAATGTTAAACTTGATGGATGATTATAATAAGGTCAGTCCCTTAGCAAGTGAATCGACGGTATTATAATTCCCAACCTACAAAAGCTAGTCTTTCGACTAGCTTTTGTAGTTATTACAAGTAATGTGATTGGTTAATAAATACAAATCAACACCCGAAAGCATAAACCAAATAATCAGCAGGATGGACTACTGATTGATTTCTTCTCTTTACTATAATGCTTATTTTCAAAAAGGCTTGCGGTTAGCCGCTATTTGCTACTGGCTGTCAAACTAATTCTAAAATCAAATCATCTCATTTTATCTGTTGTAATAACAATTCCTGCAGGAGGGGGCAAGTCGGGCTTGGGCTTGCCGGTTGTGTAGGCCGCCGAAGGTGCCGGAGCGGTCGGCATGGTCAAGTCTGGCTTGGGGGCGTGGGGGCGTTTCGGGCGAACCTGAGAGAGCCGGAAACGGGGCTGCTGCGGGCTTGGAATTCAGATACCTTTTTTCTGCCTGCCGGTTTAAAACAGAAAGGCCGCCCGAACAGGCTGGCGCCCTTTCTGTTTTAAGGCTCAATAACACAATCTATCGTCTACCCTGTTTCAGGATATAACGCCCTAAAATCCTCTATTTTTAATTGATTTTTCATATTAACAACACCCAAATCATAAATATATTTTCTCTTTAAATTTTGGAAATGCGTTGTATTTGTGCAACTTTTTAGGGTTTAGCTCCGATTTGGAACGCATTTTCTAGCAAAGCTTAAAGTTTGACATAAGGCTGTACCCCCATTTTTTCCATTTCACGCTCGAACCATGCCGCCGGGTCAATATAAAAATCAGCCGGAAAATCCAAAACCACACTAAAATCAACCGGGGTATTTTGCCAAAACCATTTGGCGGTAATGTCCAAATTGCCAAACGAATAAACTTCAACACAGCACCCGATTAAAGCAAATTCAAGCGAACCGCTAACACTTCGAATGGTGGCTGTCATCTGTACTATTCCAAATTCCCGTTCAATCTTCATCAATCCCCTTAAAGCCTGATACAAGTTTATATATCGGTCTACATCAAAAATAACAGTCATGTCCTGAAAACATTCTCCCGTACAATCTACAATTTCTTCATCACTGGCATCGATGTTATCCAGTTCGTTATCCAATTCGGCTACAAACAAGCGGCGGCCTTTCGCGTCGTATTCAAAATGATATTTCATTTCAAGCTCTCCCTATTTCGACAATTTCATGAATGCGCCCATAAACCGCATGACGCAAAGCGGTTTTATCTGCGGCGCAAAGCTCGTACCAATGTCCGTATTGGTTCAGCAGATAGCGTTTCAGTACGGGCGAAAAATCAAACATCCACCCCATCACGGGTATGCCGCGCCGTGAAAAGCTGTTGTTTCTCACGGCTCGGGTTATATAGTTTTTATCTTCACGGTTCAGACAGCCGCCGCTGTTCACCTTTTCCATTAAACGCGCCGCATAGCAGTTCGTCGGCGGCTCGGCGGCGGCGGTATCGCTAAAGCGGTAGCAGACTACTTTTTGCATAAACTGATTTTTCATTGTTCCACTCCGGTCATTTTTTCGGGTGGTTTCAGACGGCTCGACGGCCGTCCGAAACCGTCAAAATAAAACAAGCTGTTCCTCAAGCGTGATGAGTTCGGCCGGTACGGCCGCCGCTGTTTCTCCGCCGCGTTCGGCGACGATTTTTTCCTCCATAGCTTGAGCAATACCGCCCAATATCCAATCTGAAGTACACCATGCTGACCAAAATTCACGGGTTAGGCTGTCACCGTGTACGATTTTTGCGGGAATGCCGTAAAGTTGGCATTGGATAAAACACATCTGCACGCATAAAATATCGATGTCCACGCCTAGCGCTGCCATTCTCTGCGACGGCGTATAGCCCGCCTCCCGCACATGCTCGGCAAAAGCAATCAGGTTTGCGCCGCTGCCGCAGGTCGGCTCCAAAACACTGACGAACTTTTCCGTTTTCAGCTTCTCGGCTACATCCAAACCGCCCAAAGCAGCCATTAATTTGCTTATGCAGTACGGCGTAAAAAACTGCCCTCTGTTTTCGTTGCCTAGCCCCAAATCCATATAAAGGCGGCCTAAAACATCATCAAATACCCCCTGCTCCTGTGCCTTATTAACGGCAAACATCAATACACCCAGCATTTCGGGGAAGCGGCAAAAATCCGCTTCGGGGTATTTTCGGCGTATTTCGTGATAGCGGCTTTCACGTTGCTCCCACTCTGTATCAAATGCGTATTGGTTGATTAAGGCAATGGCCGCCAGCTCGATAAAATCCCTGAATACGTCGGCTACGCGGAAAGCTGCCCCGAAAGATTGGAAACCTTTGACTAATTCATGATGGATATTTTCCATTTCGTCTTTTCCTTTATCGTTGTTCGGGCGGCCTGTTCAGGCCGTCCGAATCGGGTTTGGAAGTAATTACCACCAACTGTCGTAAAAGACGGCCAAGCCGTTAGCCAAAGCCGCGCGGGCGGCGGCAATGAATTTCTTGGTTTCCTCTATATCCTCGGGATATATCTCCTCACCGCCGAAGAAAAAGCCCGGCGTATGTTCCAGTTCGTTATTCTCCAATGCCTGTTCAAGCCTTTCCAAGTCGTCAAGTTCCAATCTGACGGTGCGGCAATTGAATACCTCAACCCCGCCTTTTTCCCGATACAGTTTTTCCATCCATCTGTGCAGATGGTTGAATTTCCGCCAATAGGCAATATCGGTTATCTGTGCCTGCTTGCGCTCTTCTTCGGTCGTTGGCATAACATCAGTTTGTCTGCCTGCCGCAAATTCGGCGTTCATGGTGTAGCCATACATATCCAGTCCCATAATTCACTCCATTCTATTTATGCAAAATTAATAACAATGCTTTACAACCATCGGGGGCGGTAGCCGCCGCGTTGTGATGTCGTGAAGAATTTCAAAGCGCCAAAAGTCCAGACTGGCTTTGTGCGGCTTTCATCTTTGTCCGGTGCGCCCCTATGGCGTGGTGGAAAAGGTGGAAGACGTGCAAAGACACTCGTCTTGGTCTGGACTTTTGGCGCTTTGAAATTTAGACATCAGGAAACAACGCGGCGGCTACCGCCCCCGATGGTTGTTTATGGGACAGCCGCTTTCGCGGCGTTTCCGCCTTTTGGCGGAATTCTTAAAACGCCTTTAGGGCGTTTTTTGGCACCTTGTGCCTATCCTGCGTTCTAGCAGAAATACACTTCTTTCTTAGGAAATATCCGTTTTTGAAGGAGGAGGTACGCGCGGAGGGGAGATGGATTAGTTCATTGATTAGATATTGATGGTTTGAAGTAGATTAATTGTAGTTTTAAATTAGATTGAATTAGATTAAAAGTAGATTTATATTAGATTATAGTTAGATTTTATATAGTCCAATAACTAGACTTTGTTAGGCTTAGATATAGTTTGCATTAGATTCAATTAGATTGAAGATAGATTACATTGGATGTATAATAGGTTGCAGATAGTTTTAATTAGACTGTAATTGGATATGGGTATTTCTGTTGAAAATTTTATGGCCGGCCAAACAGAGCAAGGCCGCCAATCGAAACTGGAGCCGTTCAAAGCCGATATTTTGCTGCTCAAGAAAAACGGGTTTTCCCAAAAGCAGATTCAGCAGTTTTTGGCGCAAAACGGTGTCCGTGCCGGGCTGACGACGATTAACTGGTTTATCCGCTCCCGGGGGCAGGAGACGGTTTCTGCGGCAGTAAAAGTATCAAAAAAATCAGATGATGTTAATCAATTAACGATTGGCTCGAAGACCGTTCCCGATCCGAAACAGCAGTCAAACGATTCCGAACAGTCGCAGCTATCCTACCCCAGAAAATTCAGTTGGACTGACACCCCACCTGATGACGATGAACTGTTCGGGACAAACCAAACTTACGAACATCCGGAAAACCAAGAAAAAGCCGTCTGAAAATTTTCAGACGGCTTTGAAACAGTTCAACGACCATAATGATAACGGCAGGCATAAACGGTAACTGTGTTTTCTTCAACTGAGTAAACCAGCCGGTGTTCACGATCTATCCGGCGCGACCATAGACCTGATTTTTGATGGCGAAGTTGTTCCGGTTTGCCTATTCCCCTTGGGTGGTTGGCCTTAATATCGTCCAACGCCTGAATTAAGCCGCGCCGCGAAGCGGCGTCGGCTTGAATGAATTGTTAGGTGCCGGCCCGAAGATCACTGCCGCAGTGCTTGCATTTGATTGCTTCTGCTCGCACCGGCTCGGCGCAGAATTGACATTTTTTCATGTCACCGTAGCTGCCCGTCTCAGCAGCCATCTGCTCCTTGTTCTTAGCCATAATTGCCCAGAAGAAGCCGACAACCGGACACAGAAAAGCAACTGTCCACATGGCTAAGGGCTTGGCAGCCATGTTGTTTCCGAGCATGAACGATACAAGAATCATCAGCGGCACGGCGGGAGCAGCCATGGCGAAGAAGAGGAGAACGCCCGAGCGCCCCTTTTTACTTGCAATGAACGAAACGAGCAGACAAGCAACGAGAAAGACAATTACCCAATGGATTGGCTCCATGTGATTCCCCTGATGTAAATATCAATCCGACCAGATAGAGGCAGGCCCTGACTTGCGTTGTGTCCCTGTGCGGTCAGTTATCGTGATGTTGTCACCTTCTCTTTTCCAGCAGACGAGATTGCTGATCCCTGTTCCGGGCTGATCAGGCTTGCGAATCTCAACTGTGTTCCAGCCATCACATGCACCCCCAATGCTGGATGGAACCTCAAGAGCCGCGTACTCCGTGCCCGCGTCAATTTTGAGGCGCCCTGTGTAGGTCGCGCTGCCTTGTTGTGGGGAGCAGGCAGTGCAGGCCAGCAAGAGCGAGATTGTTAAAGTACGAACCATGGAACCCCCTGATGTTTCATCGGCACCTAACGCCTAGCTCACCGGAAAAATGGGAGCGCAGCGAGTATTTTTTCCGGTGCAGCTACTTGTTAGCTGCTTTATGCTCAAACCATTCGTCTAGATAGGCTTCCAGGTCTTCTGAAGTTTCTATGCCTGCCAATTCAAGCTCTTCAGCATCATCTAGGATTAAACCACAGTTATCACACTCGAACTGGTCTTTGATAAACAAAAGACTTATTCCATCTTCTGTTTCATCTTCTTCGGTATAGCCATAGCAGATGGCATCGTTCTGACATACTGGACATTTTTCATCACGCATCTCCCACTCGTTAGAGCCAAAATTCCAAGCGTATAGAAAATCCAACGACTTTGATTTTGCCTTTGCCTGCTCAATCGATTGGTGAACTTTATTTACTCGCTCCTCGTTATAACGTTTGATGATTGCATCAATTTCCTTTTCGTTTGATATAAGAAACAGCCACTTAAACACCCCGTCGTCTTTTGCGAGCTTGAATAATTTGCATGCGATGTAAGCAACACGCTCCAAATGGTATTTTTGAAACTCAGGAAATGCCGCATGAACCGCGATATTTCTTACTGGTGCAAGTAACGACAAATGTGGCTTAAACTCTTGTTTTCTATCTGGATAAAGTTGATAAAAAAATGAAGTAGCCTGACTAATATCTATAACTTTTTCAGAAAAATTTCTGAGATCGCCGATAAAGGAATTGGGGGTGGCCCCTGAAGGCATCGATGCTGGATAATGAAGCATGGCTAGTGCTTCTTTTGATAAGTTTGGGTACAAACAACTGAACATTTTCCTTGCGATGATTGCTTTCAAAAGCAACTCACAGGAAATTGATAGGTTTCCAAGCACTGCCTGAAACCCTTTCCAAGGACGCTTTTTACCATCTATATACAAACGAATGCCGAGGTTGAAATAGCTCAGCGCAGCGTCTTGGAGAGACTTAGCAATGTCATCTGATATTCTGTCAAGATGTTTTTTTAGCTCTTCACTCATAGCTCAACCCACCTAACGCCGCGTTAAGGGGCAGCCGATGCTACTACCAAGCTTCCGCATAACATCGTAATCACAAAAACCAACGCATGATAAAAATGCCACGCGTTGGCTGTCCCTCTTTAACGCCTTGTTAGCTGTTTTTACCCTTCGGCTTCAAAATGAGCAAACACTTCAGCACCAGTCATATTCTGAGTTTCGTTTTTGAAATCATAATATTCGGGCTTTTCATCAACAAATATTTGATGAGTAAACTGAAAATTGTCTTCACCTTGAAGCAAGCCAACAGGCAGGTGATACTGATTTGCAGGCTTAAGGTAATAAAACAAATGTGTTCCACACTTATTGCAAAACCCTCTGTCTGCCCACTCTGAGGATGAGTATCTTGTGACGCTTTCTTCACCTGATATTTTTACTGAATCAGCACAGTCGATAGCTAGCATTGGACCACCACCCCAGTTGCGACATATGCTACAGTGACAAGCTGCCACCTCATTACTAGCATATTCAACTTCTAGTGCGACGGAGCCACATAAACATTTAGCATGACCTTTCATAAATCCTCCAATAATTTTACAGGTAAGACACTTTTAACAGCTAACGCCGCGCTCTGCGGCAAATTCGGAGCGCAGCGGAGAATTTGTCCGACAGCAGCGCTTTGTTATACGTAACCTGACCAGAAGCAAAATGTTTACTCAAATCTTTGCTCCCGCCGGTTGTACTCCTCAGCCTCACGCTCTCTATTCTCTCTAATAGACCTATTTAGAAGAGAAAGCTTGGTCCTGGCTATCTCTCGAACCTCAGGAGAGACATGATTTAATAGGTCTGCGAATGCCTCCGATCGAACTTCAAGAATATCGGCAAGTGATCCTGACCAGCCACTAGGAAAAGATCTAGAGAAAATAGTTTCGACTATCGCGACTTTGTTCTCTGCGGCATCTAAAAGTGATGTAATGTGATGACTGAGAACTAATTTCTTTGGATTGTCTAGTGGCTGTGATTCCTTGTCTAAGGACGTGTATGCCGAAACGGCACCTGCTACTTTATGAATCCTATCTTGATTTCCATTACACCAATTCAGCACGCGCTCTATAGGCGCTAAGTTTAATGGCGAGCTACTACGATGGACCCTATCTTTAAAAAGCAAATATATAAGTTGTTCGCTATTCTCACTATCTATTAACACTCTATCTAATACAAATTCAGGATATTTTTTCACTAGATAGGCTATGACAGTCTCTAATTCGAAGCCATATAAGCGATACGTCTCAACGCCACTGCAAAGCAAGTTAATAATATCGCGAATTTCATTCTTCGGTGCTGGCTCTGATAAACACTCTGCAATAACACGGTCCATTCCATGGAGCTGTTGCCTGCTAATTTCGTCCCTGTGCATTGATAAGAGTTTCAAAATGGCCTGCCTTCCGACAGATCGTAGGTCATCGCTAGGACTGTAGTTGCTACCCTTTTCAGTAAAGAACCGCATACTCAAAATTTCAATGGTTGAAAATATCCCATCGGTTAAACCATTAAGTGCGGCAAGTAATTCTGATAAATCATCATCAGAAATGGTTTCATGAACTCGACCGTAACTTACTTGTTGAAACCTCCATGCTTCCAGTTCACCAGCCTTAGCCAGCTCAATAAGCTTTTTTGTACCCCAAGGGGCTATCGGCGTTGCAGACAAAATATTAACAAAATACGGCTTAAGCTCTGGCACATCTAATACAGACTCTTGAAGTTTCCGAGACAAGCCAGGGTCGCCGGCATGAACTCCAGCAATAAAACCGCAAAAGAGGATAGGCTGTACTACTTCTAGCTCCTGCTTTTTCATCAGGTGGACAAGCGTATCAAAAGTTAAAGCTTGGTCTGATGAACCTTTGGCCAACCCTTTACCGAATGACCAAAGCGCATCAATATGTTTTTCCCATAACCTTGGCGCCAATCTTTCAAGGTAATCAGGTTCAGATGACGCAAGCTCACCTAGTTTTTCTATCTTCTGATGAATTTTTTCAGAATTTTCTGTGTAATCCCCGCCTCTAACTTCTACGTGATCCCATGTGTTAGTCAGAGCATATGCCTCGATTTCGAAATAGGGATCAGCCGGTGCGGCTAAATGCTCAAGTGCTTCAATCCTTTTGAATAACTCAGGTGTGTGTTTCTTCCCGTTGTAATGTATTGTCCGCTTAATGGCCATCCACATATCTGGCCATTTACCGCCAGCGCCATATTTGCGCACTATGTTTTCGAGAATGTCAAAGCAGCCTGCATAGCTCCATAATCCTACAAAATGGTCTGCTAGTATCGCCTTTGCCCAATTACAAATGGGTTCATTGTCCGAATCTAAAAACGGCACTAACAACTCGATATAGCCTACGTACCAGTCTAATTTCTCTTTATTCGTTGTAGGCTGCCATCCAAAGTCCCTGCTACGAGCGCCAAAATCAAACTCTCCAAATGAGCTCCAATGAGAAGCCTCAAACGCGGACCGAAGAATTTCCTGCGCAATCTCACGCTGTCTCAAACTGCCAGAATTTAACATTCCATTCACAAAAGAATGTCTTCGCGCTGGAGTAGCCTGTGTCCCAGAGAGGTATAATGAAAAAAGGCTCGCCAATTGATTAGCGATACTATTGTTGTTCTCACCAGCTTTTTCTGTTTCCGCAAAGCGAAGAATTAGCCCAGCAGCACGGTCGAAGTACTGATCATCATATGCTATTTTTCTAAGTAATCGAACGAACGTAGGAAAATGTTGATTATCTCGCGAGCAGAAATCTCGAGCTTCCGAAGCTTTCTCTATAGCGATTAAAACTACATCTGGAAACACAGGTGCGATGTGAGTTAGTGCCGTAAGCAACTCAGCATTGCACTGTGCAATGTTATGAAATGGCCCATCAATCCTCATCCACGTATGGGCGAGATATCTAGCAGGTTCGTAGTCATGCAGATATCCTAGTCGATGAGCGCATGATTTGAATAAGCGAAAATTATCAGTCTTTAACAACTCAGCATTAATTATATCAGGTTCGATGTTCTGAAGAGCTCGCCGTGCGAGACGGTTAGCTACTGCATGCGGGAGCACTGCTCGCCAGCTTCCCCGCTTTTGCGATAGCTGCCTCCGCAATAGCTCTGCATGATTGCGATTCAACCTGTCACGTTCAAATCCGCCAATTCTAGAAAGAGCGCTCAATTCATCATGGAACTCTTTCGGGGAAACATTGAACGAATAAACTAAGGATAGGACCTCTGCGCTTTCAAGCAAACTCTCGGTTGACCCTTTTCTTTGATTGAAGAGCCTCTGGAACAAGTCTTCATCAGAAAAATTTGCCAAGGTCTCATCTGCACCCACTCGACTCGCCAATGCGATCGCAACACGTGCATTGCCTCCGGAAAACTCTGCAACTTTATCGGCATTAACGCGCCCTAGAGACGGAAACCTCTTTTGAATAAGTTTAGAGACGGTCTGCTCGCTTGATGGTTCGATATGTATTACTTCTGTTTCTTCTGGGCGATCATCCGAAATATCATATTCGATCGTAAGAAGACTCAACTTTGCTTGATTTGAAGAAACCTGCTTTTGCAGTTTTCTATGAACATCTGGTGGGCAGTTATCCAATACCAAATAA
>RRZU011023123.1_pt1 | contig 15387 bp, 11 predicted proteins | sample 2165561 | NCBI WGS metagenome assembly RRZU01 (sample SAMN10456909, study PRJNA506462) | wastewater metagenome | isolation source: wastewater sludge | place: USA: Moscow, Idaho
ACGATGGTGTCCAAAGCGGACTGCGCTTCCAGAATCGTCTCGGAGGAGGACAACACGTGTTCGTTTTGCGTTAACACCAGGGTTTGGATTTCTTGGGCAGCCATGGAGGAGCGCACCGAAAGTTTACGCACTTCGTTCGCCACCACGGAGAAGCCTTTGCCCGCTTCCCCGGCACGGGCCGCTTCAATGGTGGCGTTGATGGCCAGAATGTCCGTGCGGGCTGCGATTTCTTGAATCACGCGCACGATTTCACCCACGCGGTCCGATGACGAGCGCATGGTGGCCATGGCGTGGACCACTTCGCCCATCGTGGTGCTTCCTTCTTTGGCGCTGGTGGCGGCCTCGTTGGCGAGTTTGCTCGCGGTGGCGGCGTTTTCAACGTTTTGGCGCACGGTTCCGGTGAGGTCGTGCATACGCTCTTTCACCTTATGCAGCGCGATTTCCTGTTGTTCCGTTTTTCGGGCGAGTTCGGACGTGCCGGTCGCAATATGGCGAGAGGTGGCGAAAAGCACACGGCCACTTCCTTGCGCGCGGCCAATCAATTGCGACAAGTTGTGGGCAACCTGGTCGGCATGGGTCAGCACCGTTCCCAGTTCATCCCGAGGAACTTCGCCGTCGTTAGCCGGGGAGAAATCGCCCTTGCTGAAATTGGCAAGGCGGTGTGTCAGACGACGAAGGCCTTCGGCAATTCCGGAGTAGAAGGAGAGCAACAAGTAAAACGACAGGAACGCCGCGATCGCGTACAGCGTAATGACCGAATGCAATACGGATTCACGGGCGCGAACGCTCTTTTCAAACGCGGCGGCCAACAGGGGCTTCACCGTATCGCCCAGACCGTAGACCGCCCCCATGGTGCCTTGCCAGGTTTTGTCAGAAATCCCTTCCGCCGAGCCTTTGGCGAGACGTTGCTCGATATGTTGCAGCAACGTTTCAACGGGCTTGATATTGCGCATGGAGGCTTCCAAAGCCGGGGTTAAAAATCCCTGACCTTGCATGCGTTCGTAATTTCGACTGATGTTGTTCCAGCTGATGCGGGCGGTGGCCACGTACTTCTGGGCGAGATCTTTTTGCTCATCGGACCAGGCCGGTAGGCTTTGCAACGCGTAAAGCGCGCTGACCGAGTCGCCCAAGGGCAAGATGGCCTGGCCCACCAATTCACCATACAGGTAGCTCGCGGGTTCATCTTCCACGAACAAATCGGCGCTGCCCGCCACCACATCCGTTATCATCTGGACTTGCGTGGCGGCTTTAGCGAATAAATGCCAATCTGTGGCTTTGGCTACGGCGTTGGTACTGCCCTTCAGAGACGCCAGGGCCTGCGCCATGGTGGCATCGTTTTGAACCCCCGCACGGGTTAAGGGATTTTGGACCAACGTATCCAACGATTTGTAGTCCGACGCAATGCGGGCGGGAGTGGCTTGGGTGGCGACGGAGTACCGCAACGTGCCCAAAGCCTTGGAGGCATCGTACATATCCGAGATGTACACCAAACGGGCCTGCTTTCGTTCCACCAGCCGCACGTCGTTGTTGAGTTTGTTGTACATGACCCCGACCCCGATGAACGCGGGCATGAGGAATGCGACAGAGATGATCGCGAATTTCCCAATGAAGGGTACTCGGTTCAAGAGCAATTCGGCGGGTTTGGTTAGAAGTTGAACTCGCGACATAATAGATGTCCTTACGAAGAAAATGAATCCATGAGTCCCATCTCGGAACTGGTCATGACTTTCTCAATGTCCAGCAGCATCACCGTATGGCCAGCTTGGCGCTCGGCGATACCATGGAAGTATTGAACGTTGAGTTTGGAGTTTAGGGTTGGTGCTGGCAAAATCTGCTCCTTGCGCAAACCGGCAACCTCCTTGATGGCGTCCACCACGATGGCCCACATGCGACGTTCAATGGTGAGCACGATGACCGCCGTGCGGGATTCAAAATCTTGAGATACGCATTGCCATTTACGGCGCAAGTCGACAACGGGAACGATGTTACCTCGTAGATTGAATACACCCAGCAGAAAGTCCGGTGCTTTCACCAAGGGGCGTACTTTGATGTCGGCCCACGAACGCACTTCGGCGACGTTCTCAATAGGAATTCCGTAGTAATCGCCCTCCAGTTCAAAATGAAGGTACAGTTTGTGCTCGGGGTCAAACAACGAGGCGTCCAGGGAGGACTCATCGTTCAACAGCAATCGGGTGATACCGGACATCATACGCGTGCGTCCTCCGCGTATACCCACTGCTCTTCTTGCATGGCGCCGGCCATTTCAATGACGTCCGCAGGCTCCAACACCAGGGACACCGTGCCATCGTTGCGAATGGTGGCACCGAAAATACCCGCGCTCCGCCGGTAATTGCGTTCCAAGCTTTGGAGCACGATTTGTTGTTGACCTTCCATCTTTTCAACCCACACCACAATGCGTTGATTTCCGGATTCCAATACGAGCCATACCCCGTCGGTGTACCGGACAGTGGAAGGTGCCAATGAAAACAATTCATGCAAATTGATGACGGGCAATTGTTGGTCGCCGACTTTGACCAGATGGCCAAAACCTTTCATCTTGGTGATTTCGCGAGGGTCGGGCGTCATGGTTTTGACTAAATTGCTCATGGGAACCACGAAACTATCCCCCGACACCCGTACGAACATCCCGTCCAAAATGGAAAGGGTCAATGGAAGGGTGAGCGTAATCTTCATCCCTTTGCCGTACGCGCTGTACACGTCAATCTTGCCATTCAAGTCTTGAATGTTTTGTCGAACCACGTCCATTCCCAAGCCGCGCCCGGATACGTCGGATACGGAACTGGCGGCGGAAAAGCCGGGCTCAAAAATCAGGTTCCACACTTCGGAATCGGACATGTCTTCTGGTGCTTTGTTCAGAAGTTTTTTCTCCGTTGCTTTGGCGAGCAATTTTTCGCGGGACATGCCCCGGCCATCGTCCAGGATTTCGATAACGACCGCGTTGGCTCGGTGGAACGCACGCAAAAGGATATAGCCTTGCTCGGGCTTGTTGGCCGCTTTTCGATCGGCGGGTGTCTCAATGCCATGGTCCATGGCGTTTCGAATAATATGCGCGAGGGGATCCACCAATTTGTCCACCAGCATCTTGTCCATCTCGGTGGTTTCGCCCATGGTCTTCATCACCACGTGCTTGCCTAGCTTCAGATTGAGTTCGCGCACCATTCGGTAGAACCGATTGAACACCGTGGACATGGGAGTCATCCGGATGGACAACACAGACTCCTGCAATGCTTTGGTGTGCTCCACCGCCGTCGTTAATGCGTCAAAAATCTCCGCGTGCGTGGAAGGGTTCAACGCTTGAATCGATTGTTGCAATTGGTCTTGCGCAATCACCAGCTCACCCACGAGGTCGACCACCGATTCGACTTTTTGCAGGTTGACGCGAAGCGAAATGGCATCCTGCGCGGCTTCTTTTCGGTCAGCCGCACGTTGAAACTGGCGAGCCCCAAGGGTGGAGGGTTTTTGTACAGGGGGAACGATGTTGTACGGAAGCGATGGCGATTCACCACGAGCGGGAGGTTCCGTTAAATACGCTGGGTTGGATAGTGGATGGTCCAGCACGGACGTGGGGCCCGCCGTCAGGATTGGCGTAGAGGGAGTAGAAGACGCGGGCGCGACTTCGGGTTCTTCTGGTATTGGGGGTGGCGATGGAACTTGGCTAGCCAAGTCCAAGGCGGCCAATTCGGCGAGCAAGGGGTCGGAGACTTCGGCGGAGGCCATGTCTTCCACTTGAACGGGTGCGGTAGGCTCTGGGGCAGTGGAAGTCGCCCACTGCAACGCGGCCATCTTCTCTTCCGGTTTGGCCAGTGCGTCCATGCCCCAGGGGTCCGTATCGTCCAATGAGAAGGCGGGCAACCCCGGAGGTGGAGCAGGAGAATCTTCGGCAAAAACAATGTCGAACAATCCAAAGTTATCGTGGTTGGGTCCTTGAATGACATCGATCTGGATGCTATCCTCGTCTTGAACTACGAACCCCAGGGTTTCCCGAATTTCTTTCTCAGGCGCCATCGTTACCAGGTTCAGGTGATAGAGAACTTGGCGTTGACCATAACCTTGGTTTTTGGGTGTGCGGGTATCCACCACGGTGTAATCACCGAACTCGGCCAGTGCCTGAAATACATGCTCCACCTTGAACTCGGCGACATTCAGCACAAAGATGATTTGCAGCGTGCGTTCGTTGTTGTGGAGCAACTGGTTCAGTTTTTCTTTGGCGGACAGCGAGGGCGTGGTGGACACCGGAGGAGGCGCGGCAACATTGTCCACTTGGTGCTCTTCCGTATCCACGAGAACCGAACCGTACGGAGGCAGCTGGGCTTTCATTTGCTCCAACCGGTGGCACAACTCTTGCATGTAGTGCTCGTCTATCTCGCGGCCGCTTTTGTAAGCTTGCAGCGACGCGGATAGGAAATCTTTTCCTTCCAGCAACAGTCGAACGGCGGCAGCGGTAAGGCCCCCATTTTTTTGACGATGCACATCCAGCAGGCTTTCCATCTCATGGGCCACCTTGGATACTTGGTTCAGACCGCAGGTGGCGCTATTGCCTTTGATGGAATGGGCTGCCCGCAGGATAGCGTTCACGGTCGCATCGGAAACCTTACTGGGACGTAGCTCGGACAGCAACGTCTCCAGACTCGTGAGATGGTCGTCGGTCTCCTCAAAGAAGACCTGAAGGATTTCATCCAAGTCGTTGTTGACACTCATTGTCGAAATTACCGGAGAACTTTTTGCACCATGGCTATCAGGCTGATGGGGGTGAATGGCTTATTCATCCAACCGGTGGCACCCGCCGAACGCGCCGCATTTTTCATGGTCTCGGTTGTCTCCATGGTCAACATCACAATGGGGATGTCTTTGTATTCGGGCATGGCCTTCAAGGTTCGGATAACTGCTAGACCATCGATATCGCCTGGCATTTTCTGGTCCGTGATGATGAGGTCGTAGCGTTGGGCCTTGGCCTTGTCGAGACCAGAAGCACCATCGGCAGCAACATCGACTTCGTAGTGAACGTTGTCGTCGCTCATGTCGCTCATGGTGAATTGAATCATCTGACAAATAGAGGCTTGGTCGTCGATAGAAAGAATACGTTTTATGGCGGTCATGGACGGGTACTCCTAATGGGCGTATGAGACGAGGATACGCCAGATAAACGAGTGGCGTCGAACGATTGGCGAATTCTCCGCTACGAGCAAAGCGAGTTCGGAGAAGGAAAAACAAACGTTTTTGCGTAGCAAGAACGTTTATGGCGAACTCGATGCCATGCCGAAGGCATGGTGAAGAGTGAAGAATCAAAGGTTTACGCGAAGCGGGAACCTTTATGACGAACTCGATGCCACGAATGAAATGAGTGCGGAGAAGTGAACGTGTCCACGTAGTGGGCGCGTTTATGGCTAACGCGCGGATGGAGAGCATGAACGCGTGGTCAATACGAAACTCGAAAAATGTGGAGTATAATAAAAACAACGTAGCGTTGTTACGTATAAATTTTTAGGGTGAATCTAATAATTTAGGCACTCACTAAAAATTAGTTACTAACTAAATTTTTGGATTGACCTATTACATTTTTTACTTGAAAACATGATGGGGGCCGACATGGTGGATTGAAGCCTTGAATGCATCGTTCGGCATTCACCCATCGCGCCAAAACGAACCGTGCTGGGAAATGCATCGTTCGGTTTTGATTTTGAGGACATAGACTAAACGTCGACGATTCGAGGACGTTTAGTGCGCCAACGAGGGCGTGGCGCTTGACACAACCCAGCATCTATTCGATATCGACGACGATTGCATCACGTTTCTACGTTGTTTGGTATTTCTTTGCCGTAGACAACGAATAATCCGCAGTTCATGGTTACTCTCCTTCGATCTGGCCATCGATTTTTCTACCGTTCGAAACGCTACGGTGAATAGCAACCGGTACAATGATGAAATGTCTTCTTCTACCTCCACTCCTTCTCAGCAACTCATCGCGTTGCTGCAAACGGTTAAAACCAAAATCGCCAACGGTTTGTCTTCGGATGAACGCGCCAAAATCGCCAAAGGCATCGAACAGATGGCGAAGGTACCGGATACCTTGATGGGGGCCATTGCGGTGGGGCGCCTTTGTCCCGATGCGGTGGAGCCTCGCGTGTTGGTAAGCGCATGCGAGCAGCATAATCCTTTGCTTTTGGACGAGCTGTTTAATTTCCCCGGGGTCAACACGACAGGGCTTCAACGCGCCATTGTGGAGTCATCCTCGTTGCCCCAGGCCATGGGCAGGGTCCTTCAGTGGTATCCATCGGGAAGCGACATGCCCGACGTATTGCAGCGTGTACTTGCTCAGAAAACGTATCGAAAAGTGGTCGCCGAGGCTACAAGTGGACCGGATCATCGTCAGGAGTTAAGCCAAGAAACCGGGCAGGTGTTGACGGCCGCGCTGGATAAGATTGGGACCCTTTTGGTGGACCGCGATTCGGTGTTTATGCTCTTGCGTGCCAGCCATTATGTTCTTCGTGGGATGGCACGGCAGATTGAATTGCACCATCAACTGCCCGATGATTTTCCAGAGCATGCCCTTCAGGCAGCGTGGCGATTCCATCGGCTGCAGCCCGATACCCAGGTGGCGACCAACATGGCGGCGTTCACACTGGCGACCAAGGATCTCTACCCAGAGGCACTGCACGGGTTGACGGTGTCGTTCCCCGAAGCGAGTCAATTGTTGCAGCCTGTTTGGAATGGCGATGCGAGTGCGGTTCGAGAATTTCTTACCGAGTTGGGTGGCAAGGGCAAGACGATCGTCTCTCGAAATTTCGACAATGAGGGAGCTGGGTTAACGAACTCGATACCATGAACGTAGTGAATGCGGAGAAGGAGAAGTGGATGTGCTCACTCTGTAGACACGTTCATAGCGAACTCGCCACATACGAAAAAGGCCGGGTTTACCGGCCTTTTTAACGCCTACGCATGTATATCACAACGTATAGGTAGGCTGCTTTGAACGGTCCGTCCCCAATAACTGCTTATCCACGATTTGTTTGAACAGTGGAACCGTAGGTCCGTCCAATACTTGAACCCCTACACCGGTTTGATTGCCATTGGAGTTAACCCACACGACTTTGCCATCCAATCCAAATTTGGTGGCCTCTCCCGGTAAATCGACCAGCAGGCCCACGAGGGTGCCCATGGGCAGCACCACACCCTTTAGGAACAAACCGCCGTTACGTACAAACGGCATGTACGCAGCAAGCAAGGTGTTTTTTTCGCGAATGCTGTAGTGGAAGGCAACAAGGTCCATGATGGTAGTATGCGAGGTACTGGAGAGGCTTACCAGAATTTGAAAAATGGCATGAAAAAGCCCGCTGGGCGGGCTTTCGTTGGATTAACCGGCCACGCTGCCCATTTTGAAAATAGGGAGATACAGGGCGACCACCAAGCCACCAATGATAACCCCCAGGAAGGCCATGATCATGGGCTCCATCAGGGATGCCAACGCGGCAACGGCATCGTCCACTTCCGCCTCGTAGAAGTCGGCGACTTTGTTGAGCATCGAATCCAGTGCACCGGCTTCTTCACCGATTTGCGTCATCTGAATCAACATGTTGGGGAATACCGTGGCCTCGACCAAGGCTTGGGTCAATGTCGTACCCACGCTAACTTTGTTGCGAATTTCGTTGGTGGCTTCTTCAAAGACAATATTTCCGGTGGCACCTCCCACCGATTCCAAGGCTTCCACCAAGGGCACACCTGCGGCAAACATGGTGGCCAGGGTACGGCTCCAACGAGCGAGGGCGCCCTTGTACACCAGATCGCCAAAAACGGGTGCCTTGAGCAGATACCGTTGAAACATATGCTGCAACTTAAGAGATTTTTTGAACATCGAGCGGCCGCCAATGAAGGCACCCGCGATGCCTCCGAAGATAGCCCACCAGTAAGCAACAAAGCCATCCGAGAGGTCCATCACAATTTTGGTAGGCAGCGGCAGGTCCGCACCAAAGGAACTGAACAGTTCCTTAAACGCGGGAATCACCCAAATCATGATGACCGCAACGATGACAAAGGCCACCACGATAATCGCCGTGGGGTAGAACAACGCGCTCTTGATCTTGCTTTTTACGCCCAGGATTTTCTCTTTGTACACCGCCAGGCGGTCCAACACGGTCTCCAAAATACCGGCCGCTTCCCCTGCTTCGACCAAGTTGCAATACAGAGCATCGAAGTATTTGGGATGTTTGCGCAGCGCCTCGGTGAGGGTGTTCCCCACTTCAATATCGGACTTGATGGTACTCAGCAAATTACCCACGCTAGGGTTATCATGGCCTTTACCAACAATGTCCAAAGCTTGCAGCAATGGAACGCCCGATTTCAGCATTGTAGACAACTGGCGTGTGAAAAGGGTCAAATCCTTTTCGTTGATTTTACGCGCGCGTTTGACTTTTTGCTTCTTGACGATGAGCTTGTTGTAGCCTTGTTTTCTCAAGGCTGTTTTGATGGCGGCATCTCCCGCCGCGCGCATCTCGCCATGAACCTTGCGCCCATTTCGGTCCACACCCGCCCAGATATAAAGCGGGAGCTTTTTTTCTTTCTCTTTGGCCGTGGAGGCTTTTTTTCGGGTTGGACGTTTGGACGCGGTTGCCATATTTAAGTATCCTTGAGTTCAAGCGTTGGTAACGGCTTCTACCTCATCGAGGGGCGTGAGACCTTGCTTTACTTTGATGATGCCGGACATTCTCAAGGTTTTCACCCCTTCCTTGATGGACTGGGCTTCGATATCCATGGCGTTGCCATCGTTCAAGATGATTCTACGGATTTCGTCGGTTACGGGCATGACCTGGTAAATACCGACACGGCCTTTGTAGCCCATTTGGCGGCAACGTTCGCAACCGCCTTCACGTGGTCCAAAGATCTGAAATTTCTCCTTCAAATCCTCGTCCGTGAAACCCGCGTCTCGAAGACGCTTTTCCGGAATTTGAACCGGAACCTTGCAGGTGCACAAACGACGAGCAAGCCGTTGAGCGGTAACCAAAATCACGGCCGAGGCGATGTTGAACGCCTTGACGCCCATATTGGCCAGCCGCGTAATGGTCGTCGGCGCATCGTTAGTGTGCAACGTGGACAGCACCATATGCCCAGTTTGAGCGGCTTTGATGGCGATATCCGCTGTTTCCAAATCGCGAATTTCCCCGATCATGATAACGTCCGGGTCTTGCCGCAAGAACGACTTCAGGGCCGCCGCAAATGTCAAGCCGACGCGGTCATTCACGTTCACCTGATTCACGCCGGGCAAGTTGATTTCGGCAGGGTCTTCGGCCGTGGAAATGTTGGTGCCTTCCGTGTTGATGATGTTCAAGCAGGTGTACAACGACACTGTTTTTCCTGATCCGGTAGGTCCTGTTACCAACACCATGCCGTAAGGGCGTTGCACCGCGTTCAGGAGGTTCTCTTTTTGGTCCGGGTCGTACCCTAGCGCTTCAATACCCAAGGTCGCGCTGCTGGGGTCCAAGATACGCATGACGATTTTTTCGCCGTGCAACATCGGGCAGGTGCTAACCCGAAAGTCGATAACCTTTTCGGCCGATACGCGCAATTTGGTTCGACCGTCCTGGGGGATTCGTTTTTCCGATACGTCGAGGCGGGACATGACTTTGATACGGGCGGCAATCTTTTCCACGTACGCACGGGGAGGTTGCGCCATTTCTTTCAAAATGCCATCGACACGGAATCGAACGCGGTAGAACTTCTCGTACGGTTCGAAGTGCAAATCCGAAGCACCCAGTGAAATAGCATCGAACAGCATCTTATTGACGAATTTCACCACCGGGTTGTCGGCGGCTTCATCGGTCAGTGCTTCGATGTCTTCTTTTTTCTCTTCCTCGTTTTCTTCTACTGCGAAATTGATGTCCGAATTGCCCACCAATTCTTTCATGGAGGATTCGGTACCGGAGAGAAATTTGTCAACGGCAACTTGTAGCTTGTCGTCATCGCAAACGACCGCATCCACGGACATAGAGGATGCGAATTTAATGCTCTGGATGGTCTCCGTGTCGGAGGGGTCCGACAAGGCGACAACGATGTTGCGGCCTCGAACCCAGAGGGGCAATACTCGATGCTCCACGACCACATCTTTTTTCAAGAGGTCGGGGTTGAGCACCGAAGGATTCAGGGCCGTGATATCAAAGTAAGGCACACCGAATTGCTCGGCTAATACCTGCGCGGCGGTAGCGGCCCCAACGGCTTTGCTTTTGACCGCGTGCGAGACGAACGAAATCTTGGCGGTCGTCGCTTCTTGTTGAATTTTAGCGGCCGTATCGCGGTCAAGTACGGCGGCTTTAACGAAGGACGACGCCACGCGGGAGAGTGGCTGTGGCGTCATGGAAACTCCAGGTTAAAGACCGAAGGCCCCTACATCCACATCCTGTTTCTTTTCTCGATAAACGGGAATGGGGAACTCGGTGGACGATGGTTGCAGATCGCGTTCTTCTTGAATGAACGTTAGAAGTTCCACGGCATCCAGCATTTCGGAAAGGGCGCTTACGCTCATCAATTCGAAATTGGGGTTGTTCTTCAAGAACAATGCACCCGCAGCGCTCTGATCTTTGGCGATAACGCCCGCGAAAATGACATAGCCATTTTGAGCGGCATCGCTATTTTTTTCTAGGCCCATCACGAGAAACACTTGGTTAGCGGGCGTTACGGGTTTTACAGACATGAGTAAAGTCTCCTCTTTCATGGGCTAGTGTGGAGGAAGCGAGTAAGCTGCGCAAGAGTTGAATTTATGCATGGAATTCAACGCTCTAAAAATGAACGGCGCTCGATTGCGTGGAAAGAAAATGAAGAGTGATGAATTCCATTTTCCAGGATAGTCAATCAAAGGTTGGCCCTTGGCTATGAGGTTGGTAGCTTAAAGGATAAACATTGAGGAGTATCTCCAATTTGGCGACCGTCGCATGGATTCGGTATTCGGAATCGGTATGGTATCCCGCGCGGAGCCAGGACCTCCCACGTCTGGAGCATGGATGGCGCTGTAAATTAACCTGGCCCGCGAATGAATCACCCGAAGCCTGGAGTGTCGGTCCTTTCCAAGGTATTCTCCATCGCGGCGATGGGCATATTCACTGGAGTCGAATCAACAAGGGCGAGTACGTCTTGGAGGATGAAACCAATCGGTGGACGATGTTGCCCGAAGATGTGGATGTGGACGAATGCCTGGTGCATTTACGGGCTCACTATGTAGACGACACCGAGGGCATGGAGTTTTTCCTGGATGAAGAGCCGCGTGATATGTGGGACGCGGACATTTTCGAAGTGCAGCTTCAATGGGATAACCAAGGGGCATACCTTCACGTGAACACGGATATACCCATTCGTATTTCCTGGCATGTGTTTGAAAATGGATTATGGAGGCGAAAACGCATATTCGCGTCGGACGGAGGTATCCATCGGGTCCGTGTGGTGCCCCCGGTAGGAGATTTTGTATTTCTTCAAGGTGAGGGCGACGGCAATACGTACGAGCACGTGCATCGAATAACCGTCGTGGGGCGACCCGGCATTGCGTCGGGCCGCTATCTCTGGCATCGAGGAACGCTGTACAATCCTCGGGATGCACGGGGGTTGCCTTGGATTTCCACGGTGGTGCCCGTATTCCATCCTTCGGACATTGAACGTTTCCCACGAAATTCCCGTGCGCATCAAGTGCAATGGTGGATGGAACAAGCGCCTTGGACGGATGACGCGATTGCATTCGCGCGGGAACACTTTCCGAGCTTTTCCATTATGACCATGGGGAGTCTGGATAATCCTGGGGATGTCATCATGTTGAAACCGTATGAACTAGACGAGTCCCTGGACCCGTCCAGGCTGTACGCGTTTGACTTGTTTGCGGATTCGGGCGATTCGCAATACGGGCCCCAAAGCGCATGGGTTTTTGACAGGCTTCGGGATCCACGGTTTCAACATCTGCGATTTGTCGAACGCTTGTGGGCTAATGCCACCAGCAGCACGGGGAATCCCTCAGGAACCCCTCAGTATGGATTTGGGTACGGTTTTACGCGGGGTGTTGAGCACGACACGCTCTGGCCCATGGCCTCCCGCAATGCGTATTTGCGGGAGCAAAAAGAAGATTTCCCCTGCTCGACATGTTCGTACAAATCGGCATGCCGCCAGTTGATACCCAGCGGCATTGCTGTGGAAAGTAACACCAAGTTAGCCCTGCCCTGGGTAGCTATTGCGAAATCAGGATGTGCCTTGGTTCGTTGGAAGAATGAAGCGCCTTGATGCGGTGGGTGCTTCGTTAAAACGAAGAGCTCGACATCACGTTTTGGGCACGGTAACGCCGCGCTGCCCCATGTATTTGCCATTACGATCAGCGTACGAAGTTTCGCACGGCTTATCGCCACGGAAGAACAGGAATTGAGCCACACCTTCGCCTGCGTAAATACGGGCTGGAAGCGGCGTGGTATTGGAGAACTCCAGCGTAACTTCGCCTTCCCACTCGGGCTCCAGAGGGGTCACATTCACGATGATGCCGCAGCGTGCGTATGTGCTTTTGCCCAGGGCAACCACCAGGACATCCCGTGGAATTCGGAAATACTCCATGGTGCGGGCAAGCGCGAAACTATTCGGCGGAATAATGCAGGAATCGCCCTCGTAATCCACGAAGGTCTTGGGGTCAAAATTCTTGGGGTCCACGATGGCCGAGTGCACGTTCGTGAAGATTTTGAACTCGCGGGCGCAACGGACATCGTAGCCGTAGGACGAAGTGCCGTAACTGATGATGCGCTGGTCATTGGAATCTTTACGAATCTGACCGGGCTCGAAGGGGCTGATCATCCCAGCCTCGGCTAGGGAACGAATGGTGTGGTCGGAGAGAATGGACATGGCTTTTAGAATGCCAGGTCGCGAGCGCCATGTCTAGAATCAGAACATGGCAAAAAAATGGCTCCCGGAGGAGCCATTTTCGTATTATTGACGCTGCAAGATGGGGGCGTTACCAGTATCCCAGCGTTGCAACACACCACTTTGGGTCTTCAACTGCTTGACTTCGTTGGGATTCACAAAGTCGCTACGACCTGTGATAGGACGACGCAGACGATAGAAATCTCCCACGGCTCCCGGTGCATCCTTCAATTCGTTGGTCAGCCAGGCAATGCAGCCTGTTGCGGCCGGACTGGAGCCATCCGGATTGGGCGGAGCATCTTCGAAGCGATTGTAGTTGGCAGCTTTTGGATTTCGATAACGGGCATCGCGATTGTCCGGGTCGTAAGGTTGTTTGGGCAGACCCACGATACAAGCCCCTGGTGACCAGAAATTGTCGTTGTCCTTGGTAATCGCTTCCAGGTATTTGGCTACGTCATCTTCTTGCCGGCCGGAACCCAACGAATCCAGTTGGGATTGGAATCCCGTTGCATTTCCTACGTTGATGCCCCCCGGTCGACTCTCGGTTAGGTACCCGATAATACCCGCTCCGAGTCCGACGAGAACCCCCTCCGTTACCGCCAGAACCAAAAGCGTATTGGCCAACGTCAACTCCCCAACCATGATGATCCCTGCCATATAGGATGAGCCGCCGAGGAATAAGGGAGCCATCGCCTGCGACACCGCGAAGGTTACCACCGCCAGCACAATCGCGATAATGGGCCACCAATTGGTTTTGGCGAAATGCTTATGCTGATGCCACACGTTCATCCAACCGTTCGGAACATCTGCATTATCGGAGACTTGAAGGAATGTAACCCCTGAAAACACGACGCAATCGTTATCACCCATGAGGTCGTTCACACGATTGGAAGGTTTTGCAGCAGCCATGCAGGAAGATGACTTGAACGCGGTTACTTTTGCTTTGCCCACAGCGTTGTCGCCCGATCCCAAGGCGAACCAAATCGGACGGACTAAGGCCCAGCTTTCAGTATGGTAACGACGGCGAATACACATGCCGAGTACACGTTTTTCGCATTTGTTCCAACTGGCAGAGTCTTGGGTGGTTTTGGCAACTGCTACGTAACCCCGCTGCGTACCATAATGGCGCGCCCAAGTTCCAACCACCGCGAGGAAGGCGCCCAATTTGATATTGCTGTACACTTTGGTGCCAGCCGCGCCGGTTGTAGGAACAAAATCTTCGAAAGGATTCACTCCACGAAAACCTTTTTTGATTCCATTGTCGGTTGCGAGTAGAACGCCATCTTCAGGACCGAGGGGGGTAGATTCGATTTTTAGATAGGGGTCCATGGACGCGCTATCATTTTTCAGCTCTATGTCATTTTCGATGTCCGTCGCGCGGGGATTTTTGATGTCGCTCGACTTGCCGCGCAACGTCTTGGCCTTGTTGCGATAATCAACCGCAGCATCTCGAATTACCGTCCCGTCCGCTTCTCGTGCATAGGGCGTACGACGAATTGTCATGACTTGAATGTAACCTTGTCCTCGATCGGGATAGAAGCGGGCCCAGATCATGGGAGAGCTTTCGCTGAAATCAAACGTGTTGCCCGCAACCGTTCCGGTCTTGGAGTTTACAATCAAAGAACCCATGTTGTTGCGACGCGTTTTGGCATCTCCGGACGTCATCACATCTTGCCCAGCAGGGTTGTCCAATTGTGCATTCAGTTGCTCCAACAGTACGGGATCCGTAATCGGCACCATGGACACCAGGGGCTCGTCTCCATTTTCTACGGAGGGGCTCGATGGCGAAACCGGTGCGCCCATGGACATCAACGGATTCAACGACTCGAAACCTTGCCACTCCACGGCGGCTTGGGCTTTTTTCGCATTTTGTTCAATCAAGCCGTAGTTTTTGATGGTGCTGGCAACAGCGATGCCCATGGTTTGCCATGAGAACACCGCGATCAGGAACGTCGTAATGATTTTTTTGAATTGCATGGTTCCTTCATCCTATCAATAACGTTGGTACAACCGAGCTGAGTTGCAAATTCCAACACCTTTGCCATAGCCGTAGGCATTGGGATCGTATTGGCATGACTCGAAACAGGAACGTTGCGTGTTGTAATCGTGTTGAAGGGTGGTAAGAGATACCCAACTCCACGAGGTGAGCCACCGTACTTTCGTGACTGTGGGATAACTCGTGCAATCGACACCGGTTAAGTCAGGCGGGGGCACGGTAGTGGTGTCGAAGCAAGCTGCAGGCGGGATGCGTGGAGGGGCACAACTTCCCGTTGTGCTAAGGGCTGCGTCGCAAGTATCCGTAGCATCGTCTGTTTTTTTCGTCCAAGTATAGTCTTGTGTATAGGCCCAGCTAACTTCACAGTCCACACCAAGGAAATTATTGTCGCTTCCATTGCCTACATGCCAGTACGCGCCATAATTTGAACGGGTACCGCGTTGATGAGCGGCTGCAGCACCACCGCCGTCCCCTGCAAAATAAACGTTGCTTGGAATACCACTGTC
>RRZU011804046.1_pt1 | contig 15387 bp, 10 predicted proteins | sample 2165561 | NCBI WGS metagenome assembly RRZU01 (sample SAMN10456909, study PRJNA506462) | wastewater metagenome | isolation source: wastewater sludge | place: USA: Moscow, Idaho
ATATATTTAGTTTGAGATAAAAATAAAATTTACTCCAAAAATATAATTAAGGCGTTGGTTCAATTTTGAACTGTTTTTAATCTCCTTCGGAATGAATAAAGTGACTTAAATATATATTATTACAAAAGCCAGTTTAATTTTGGATAAAATCTAAACTCATCTTTCCAAAGGCTATTTCATAGCCAAACTTTTCCAAGATTTCATTTGATTTTAAAACCAAAATTGCACAATGCTTTTTCCATAATATATATTTGTTTAGTAGATTGTAGATAAAATTAGAGAGTTCTATTGTTTAAGGAGATTTGGAATTATTTTAAGTATATCAATAACTACTTATTGTTAGAAGATGTTTTAAAACTGTAAACTATACACTGTTAACTTTCAACTGTATTTCACAGCCTCTCGCTTATAAACTTTAAAATAAAGTGTTTTAACAAAATGGATTACTTTCCATAGAAACAATAGATTAAAAAGCTTCGGCTTAAGAGAGAAAGAAAACTCTTCACTTTCCACTCTCCACTATCAACTGCTCTTAAAGCTTTCAACTATTTTTGCTGTTTTGGATAGGTGGGGAATTATTTTACGAATATATATATATATAAGGAGACAATGAGAGGGGGGATAACTTGATTATAAATAACGATAATTTTATAGATGAGTTGAAAAAAGGTAATGAGAAATCTTTGGACTATTTAATAGACAACTATGGTTGGATTATAAATACTGTTATAAACAAATATATATCATATATACCAGAATATCGTGAAGAATGCTTCAATGATTGTTTATTGGGAATATGGGAGAATATAAGTTCATATAATAGTGAGAAATCAAGCTTTAAAAACTGGGCTGGAGTAATAGCTAGATATAAATCAATTGACTATATGAGAAAATATTTTAAATATAGTGAAGAAAAAAACATTGATGATTATAATTTAAAAACTGATGATAAATCATTAGATAATTTATTGAAAGAAGAATTAAAAGATGAAATAGAATATATATTATCATTTTTATCTAATGAAGATAAATTGATATTTAAAAAATTTTATTTAAATGAAAAGACTGCAGAAGAAATATCCAAAGAAATGAATATTAAGGAAGAAGTAATTTTTAATAGGTTATCTCGTGGAAGGAAAAAGCTTAAAAATTCATTTGTGAGGAGGAAGAATGATGGATAAAAATTTATATGAATTATTTAATGAGATTGAAGTTGAGATTGATGAAAATGAAAGAATAGACTTAGATGATATATCTAGAAAAAAATATAAGAAGAATATGCGAAAGCTTATTAGAAAGAAAAAGAAAATAAATATAAAGGCAATAGCTATAGCAATGTCACTTATATTATTATTTAGTAAAACTCAATTTGGACAAAAGGTTTATGCAGATATAAGTACAAAATTAAAAGAAATGTCTTATACAGCAATGAAAATAATTTTTAATGAATATTCTAATGAAGATTACAAAAATTATATTGAAATAATAGACAAGATTGTTGAATCAAAAAATATAGGAATTAAATTAACAGAGGTAGCAGCAGATAAGAACTCATTATTATTAGCCATGGTAATTGATATGGAGGATGAAATACAAGATTTAAAAGATTATAATAATATGAATATAAATAGGTATGGAATAGATATTGATTATGATCTAAAAATTAATGGTAAAAAGATGGATGTAATAAATGCAGTTTCGTTAGCGGAGAGAATTGACTATAATGGAATTTATGGATATAAAATATTCTTGGATATAGAAAATATAGATGAAGCTCCATTTGATATTGATGTAGATATAAATAAAATTACTTTTAGAGACAATATAAAAGCCGATAGAGATATAGTTAAAGAAATAAAAGGGGATTGGAAGTTTGACTTTACACTAAGTAAAGAGGAAATATTTACTCAATATAATAATTTTAAATTAGATAAGAGTTTATCACATAGAGATATAGATTATTCTCTTGAAGAATTAACTATATCACCAATAAATGCAAGAATAGTTGGTAAAATAAATTTAGATAATATATCCAAAAATGAAAAAGATTATATTAAAGATAATTTCATATTAAAATATTTACTTGTATTTGAAGGAGAAACAGATACAGGAGAAAAATTCTTGTTTGGTAATGGAGATGTTGATTTTAAAACAGGTGATATAATATTCAAATACTTAGGAAAGGACTATTATCCATTAAGAATTTATACAACAAGTGATCTTATAAATAAATTTAAAAATGTAAAATATATAAAATTAACTCCATATTATTTAAATAAAATACCAAAAGCTGGTTTTGTAATGCCTCAAATTGAAGATTTAAATAATCGTCTAGACTATGATAAGGGTGAAGAATTTATTATAAATTTAGAAAACTAAATAGTATCTTAAAAATGGGCTGTGTTATTTATAAATAACACAGCTTTTTATATTGTCAAGTTATGATAATCTTCATAATATAGTTATTATTATGATATAATTAATATACTATAAAGTAAGAAAGGATTTGAAAATGAAGAAAATTTTAGATGATCATATATATATGATAAGTCCGACTATAACTAAAATTATAACCAAAATAGTATTTAGTTTGGTTTTTGTTTTTTTATGGAACAAATATATTAATACTAAAAAGCTATTTACAATTTTTAATACACCATTTTTATTTTTTGGAGTGTTTTTTCTTGGATTAGCTTGGTTTAATTATTTAAAGCTTGATGGAGTAAGTATTATTCCAAAAGGGAATAAAGAGATGCATAATAAAAAGAAAGAAAAGAGAGAAAATAGAAAGAAAAATAAACTACATAGTTCAAAACAAACAGTAGACTTTATAGATGAGGAGATAGAGTCGAGAGATGAACTAAATGAAGAAGAGATTTCAATAGTAGCATTAATTTCAAATATTGTAGTAGGATTACTTTTCTTAATCCCTTCAATAATTGCAGCAATTTAAGGCACAAATGAAAGTAGAAAACATTAATGATTCAATTAAGTGAATATTACAAAATTACTATAATTATGCATTGATATGAAATTGATAAATATAAACAAACTAAATTTTATACACTAAATTTATTTGAAAAAAACTTAAGAAAAGACAGTTTAAAAGAACCAAAGAAGAAAAAAACAAAACTTTAAAACTGTATAAACTATGGACTTTTGTGGTTTCTAGTAAAAGTAAATTAATAAAAATAGAATTAAATTTATACTATACAGAGTTGTCAGAAAATGAAAGAGAGTGAATATTGACAAAGTATTTTATAGGTGATATTCTAGAACATAACATGAATATTCGCAAAATAATGAATGTTCATAAATGCCTTTTAGTCATATAATATGAACTAAAAAGGAAGCATATAACTTGGTCAGAAGACCCTATATAAAAGGAGGATTTATCATGAGTAAGAAATCAATTTCAAGAGTACTAGCATTACTATTAGTTATGATCATGGTACTAACTGGTTGTGGTGGAGGAAAAGACACTTCAACAGGAAATGATGGCAAGACAGATGTAGCAACAGATGACAAGGATGACAATAAAGGTGAAACATCAGCAGATGCAATTACCGATTTAGTTATTCCTGTATTATCACAAAGAGAATTAGAAAGTTTTAACTACTTAAAAAGTCAAAAAGGTGAGGACTCAGAAAATTTAACTAATATCTGGGATGGTCTACTAGAAGTGGATACTCGTGGACAATTAGTTCCTTCAATCGCTGAAGAGTGGGGAACAGAAGATGAAGGACTTACTTGGACTTTTAAAATCCGTGATGGAGTTAAATGGGTAGATGTAAATGGTGAAGAAAAAGCAGATAATACAGCAGAAGACTTTGCTACAGGGCTAGAATGGGTACTTAATTTCCATAAAAATGGGTCTAATAATACTTCAATGCCTATTGAGATGATAAAAGGTGCTGGAGAATATTATGAATATACAAAAACTCTTTCTAAAGAAGAAGGAGAAGCATTAACGGCTGGCGAAGGCTCAAAATTCTTAGAAATGGTTGGTATAGAAATACCAGATGCAAATACAGTAACTTATCATTGTATAACTAAAAAACCATATTTTGATTCATTAGGTGCATATAATTGTCTATATCCAATTTCACAAGGTTTAATAGATGAATTAGGTTCAGTAGAGGCAGTTGTTGAAATGAACAATGAAAATATGTGGTATAATGGTGCTTACACTATGACTAGTTATATTCAAGGTAATGAAAAAATATTTACAAAAAATCCAATGTATTGGGATACAGAATCAATAAGATTTGATACTGTGACTAAAAAAATGGTTGACTCAATGGATATTGCTTATCAATTATATGAAGCAGGTGAAGTAGACTATGTTTCATTAACTGAAAGTCAAATAAATACAATTAAAAATGATCCAAATCATAAATATGCGAACTATATGGTACCAGATGTTCCGGCAAAATATTCTTATCAAATGCACTTTAACTTCAATAAGAATAAAGCAGACGGAACACCAGATACAAACTGGAATACAGCAATAGCTAATACAAATTTTAGAAAAGCAATTATGCATGGAGTTAATTTGGAAGAAATATATAAAAGAGGAAATGCTTTAGATCCTTATGCACTTGAAAATAATTTCTATTCAATGAAAGGTCTATTGTATAACTCAGAAGGTAAAGATTATACAGAGTTAGTGAGAGAAGAAATGGGACTTCCAGCATCAGATGGAACTAAGATGGCAAGATTAGACGAAGCTAAAGCGGCAGAATATAAAGAAAAAGCAAAAGAAGAACTAACAGCATTAGGAGTTACATTCCCTATAGAAATAGACCATTATATACAAGCTTCAAACCAAACAGCATTAGATACAGCAAATGTATTGAAAAAAGTAGTTGAAGCTGGATTGGGTGAAGATTTTGTTAAATTAAATATAAACACTTTTGTATCATCAATAAATAAAGAAGTAATCCAATCACATTTACATTCAATAGCATTAAATGGTTGGGGAGCTGACTATGCAGATCCACAAAACTATTTAGGACAAGAAACTTATGGAAATGATAATGCATATTATTCAGCTAACTATTCATATATAAATGATATAACTGAAGAAACAGATGCAAACAAAGATTTATTAGCAGCATATAAAGAATTTACTAAAATGGTAGAAGAAGCAGATGCTATTACAGATGATTTAGACGCTCGTTATGCAGCATATGCTAAAGCAGAAGCATTTATGTTAGAAAATGCATTAGTGGTACCATATAACTATGGTAAAGGTGTAGCGTTATCAAAAATAGACAATAGCAGTAAGATGTTAGCTATGTTTGGTGGACAGAATGAGAAGATGAAAAACTGGAAGACAAATGCAAACGGATATACTACTGAGGAAGCTGCAGCGTTAGAGGAAGCTCGTGACGCTGGAAATAATTAGGGTGAGGCTATGTTGAAATATACTGTAAAAAGACTGTTACAATCAATTGTAACAGTCTTAATAATCGTAACAATCGTGTTTTTATTAATGAGAATGTTACCAACGGATTATTACTTTACTGAAGACCAACTTATGAAATTTACAGAACAACAAAAAAATGAACAATTGGAAGCACAGGGTCTCTTGGATCCAAAACCAACCCAATTGATTAACTATTATAAGAATATTGCAAGAGGAGATTTTGGTAAATCTTCAAGAATTCAAAATGGTGTAGATGTAACTAAAGTAATAGGTGGGAAATTTGCTATCTCAATGAAAATGGGATTAATTTCTGTTGTATTATCATTAATTATAGGTATGTCAACAGGAATGATGCAAGCAAGATTTAAGGATAAACTTGGAGATCATATAGGTACAGCATATACTGTGTTTGCAAATGCAGTACCAGCACTGGTATCTTATTCCCTTGTACTTATATTTGGTTCCAGAGTTTTAGGATTACCATCCATGTATTCTTCGAGAAACCCAGGACCATCTAGCATATTGCCAATTGTGGCAATTTCAATTGCAAATATAGCTTGGTGGGCTTTATGGACAAGAAGATATATGGTTGATGAAGTAAACAAAGACTATACAAAACTTGCTAAAATAAAAGGTTTATCAAGTGGTGAAATAATGAGAAAACATGTACTTAGAAATGCCTTTGTACCATTAGCTCAATATTTACCAGCTTCATTGATAACAACAATATCAGGTTCAATACTTGCTGAGAGATTTTTCTCAGTACCAGGAATGGGACCATTACTGACAGATTCAATAAATAGATATGACTTAAATGTTGTACAAACACTTGTAATACTTTATTCATCATTAAGTATTTTAGGAGTATTTTTAGGAGATGTACTTATGATGATTGTTGACCCAAGAATATCATTAACAGGTGAAGGAGGTACAAGATAGTGGTAGAAAATAATAATTTATTAAAAGAAGAAACTATAAATGAAGATGAACTATTCCACTTTGTAGAGTACTCACCAGAAGCAGCAGAGAAAATTGGATATTCAGATTATTCATATTGGAAATCAGTTTTCCAAAATTTTTTAAAGAAAAAATCAGCGGTTATATTATTTTTTATATTTGCAGCATTAGTAATATTTTCTTTTATAGCATTAAGAATAGGAAAATATGATTATACAAGACTAATACCAGATACAACAAAAGCTTTTATAAGTCCAAATAATGAATATTGGTTTGGTACAGATAACTTAGGTAGAGACTATTGGTCACAAGTATGGTATGCATCACAAGTATCTATAAAACTATCTTTTATAGTAGCAATAGGTGAATGTATACTAGGAGTTATTATAGGATGTCTATGGGGATATGTAAAATCCTTAGAGAGAATAATTACTGAAATTTATAATCTTGTAGCAAATGTGCCAATGATAATATATATGACATTAATAGCACTTTTAGTAGGACAAAGTTTTGCTATAATGGCAACATCATTAATAGCATTTGGTTGGCTAGTAATGGCAAGGAATGTTAGAAACTTGGTTATTATGCACAGAGATAGGGAGTATAACCTTGCTTCAAGATCATTGGGAACGCCAATATCAAGAATATTAACTAAAAATATATTACCTCAATTAATATCAGTTATTATATTGAGATTAGCATTATCAATACCGGGAACTATTGCAATGGAGTCAATGTTATCATATCTAGGACTTGGTCTTGATATAAATACACCTTCATTAGGTATATTACTAAGAAATGCAAGAACATTTTTCTTGGACTATCCATATTTATTGATATTCCCTGCAGTTATAGTATCATTGATATCAGTTACATTCTATTTAATAGGTAACGCATTCTCAGATGCTTCAGACCCAAGAAATCATGTATAGAAAAGAACAGGAGGAAGAATAAATGGCAAAGGAACCAATTTTATCCGCTAAAGATGTGGAAATACAATTTAGTCTGCGTGGACAAAAATTAACAGCAATCCGAAACTGTTCTCTAGATCTATACGAGGGTGAAACACTAGCGATTGTAGGAGAATCAGGTTCAGGAAAGTCTGTATTTACAAAATCATTTATAGGAATGTTAGATGCCAATGGTAGCATTACTAATGGATCTATAATGTATGATGGACAAGATATATCAAAGTTTAAAACAGAAAATGAATGGATGAACATAAGAGGAAAGAAAATATCTATGGTAATGCAAGATCCAATGACTTCATTGAATCCATTGAAAGTTGTTGGAAAGCAGATACAAGAAAGTATTGAACTTCATCAAGGATTAAAAGGTGAAGATGCTAAAAAGGCTGCAATAGATATGTTAGATAAAGTAGGTATTAATAATCCTGAAAAAAGATATAGCCAATACCCACATGAATTTTCAGGTGGTATGAGACAGAGAGTTGTTATAGCAATAGCAGTTGCATGTATGCCACAAATATTAATTTGTGATGAACCTACAACTGCACTAGATGTAACTATTCAAGCTCAAATTTTAGGATTAATAAAAAGTTTACAAACTGAATTAGATATGACAGTTATATATATAACTCATGACTTAGGAGTTGTAGCAAATGTTGCTGATAGAGTTGCAGTTATGTATGCAGGACAAATAGTAGAGTATGGAATGGTAAATGAAATATTCTATGATGCTTGGCATCCATATACTTGGGCATTATTATCATCATTACCTCAATTAACAATTAAAGGTGAGCCACTACCATCTATAGAAGGTACGCCACCAAACTTATTTAATAAAATTGAAGGAGATGCATTTGCACCACGTAATAAAAAGGCATTAGCAATTGATTTTGTTAAAGAGCCACCATTCTTTGAGATAACAGAAACACATAAAGCAAAGACATGGTATTTAGACCCACGTGCTCCAAAAATAGAGCAACCAGAAGCTATTCTTCGTTTGCGTGGAGAACACGGATTAAGTTCAGAGAGGAGTTAAAACATGGTAGATAAAGAAAAATTAATAGAGATTAAAGATTTACAAATTACCTTTGGAAAAGGAAAAAAAGCATTTACAGCTGTTGACCATGTTAACTTTGATATATATAAAGGAGAAACTTTTTCTCTAGTAGGAGAATCAGGTTCAGGTAAAACTACTATTGGTAGAGCTATTTTAAGATTAAATCCAACATCTGCTGGAGAAATCCTTTTTAAAGGTAAGCAGATAAATGGGAAAATATCTAAAGAACTTGATGAGGAAGTAATCCGTAGCTGTCAAATGATATTTCAGGATCCAATGGCTTCATTAAATGAAAGAGCAAAAGTAGATTATATAGTATCAGAAGGCTTGATAAACTATAAACTATATAAAGATGATAAAGATCGTGAAGATAAAGTTCAAAAGGCCTTAAATGAAGTAGGTCTTTTACCAGAATTTGCTTCTCGTTTCCCACATGAATTTTCAGGTGGACAAAGACAACGTATAGGTATAGCAAGAGCATTGGTTATGGAACCGGAATTTATAGTAGCAGATGAACCAATTTCTGCACTAGATGTTTCCATACGTGCACAGGTATTAAACTTACTAAATAATCTTAAAAAAGATAGGGGATTAACATATTTGTTTATTTCTCATGATTTATCTGTAGTAAGATTTATATCAGATAGAATTGCAGTTATATCAAAAGGAAGAATTGTTGAGTTGGCAGAATCAGAAGAACTATTCCGTCATCCATTACATCCTTATACTAAAGCATTATTATCTGCAGTTCCTCAACCAGATCCAGAAGTTGAGAAAAATAAGAAATTAGTAGTATATGATCCAGATATGCACGATTATTCTGTAGACAAACCAATTTGGGAAGAAATTCTAGATGGGCATTTTGTTTATGGAAATGAAAAGGAACTTGAAGGTTATAGAAAAGAAATAGCTGAAATAGAAAAATCTAAATAAAAATTTTAAAGCACTTAAGTAAGATATTATATTTTACTTAAGTGCTTTTTTTATTCTAAAAAAAGTTATTTTGTTTAAATAAAAAATAAAAAAGTAAAAAAATATCAGTAATGAATAAAAATGTATATTAATTAAATATAAAAATATTTCATCCTATGAAATCTTGACAAATTTTATAAAAATTGATATTCTTTGATTAAGAATATTGTGATAAATCAATATATTCGCAATTCATTTTGTTTATTCTCATCAAAAATTCTAATAATAAATAAATCAAGGAAATATTCTTAAATATTCATAAAAAGATAAAATATAAAAGGAAGAATTATTATTTATTAGAAAGAGAGGCGTAAAAATGAAGAAAGGTTTAAAGCTTGTATCATTATTTTTAATAATGGCATTATTGTTAACTAGTTGTGGAGGTACTGCAGAAGAACCAGAAACAACTGAACCAGAGACAGAAGAAAGTACAGAGGAAACAACTGAAACAGAAGAAACTGTAGAAGGAGAAGAAATAAAAGACTTAATAATCCCAATTTTGTCATCAAGAGAGATAGAATCATTTAACTTTTTATATAGTCAAAGAGGAGAGGATTCTGAAAACTTAACAAATATATGGGATGGACTATTAGAAGTAGATATATATGGTGAATTAGTACCAGGAATTGCAGAAGAATGGGGAACAGAAGATAACGGACTTACTTGGACATTTAAAATTCGTGATGGTGTAAAATGGGTAGATATGAATGGAGAAGAAAAAGCAGATAATACAGCGGAAGACTTTGCAACAGGTCTTGAATGGGTGCTTAATTTTCATAAAAATAGTTCCAATAATACATCAATGCCTATAGAAATGATAAAAGGGGCAGGAGAATACTATGAATATACTAAAGAATTATCAGTAGAAGAAGGAGAAGCATTAAATGGTGGAGAAGGTTCGAAATTCCGTGAAATGGTAGGTATTGAGATTCCAGATGCAAATACAGTTATATATCATTGTATAACAGAAAAACCATATTTTGACTCCCTAGGAGCTTATAATTGTCTTTATCCAATTTCTCAAGGTTTAATTGATGAACTTGGTAGTGTTGAAGCAGTTACTGAAATGAACAATGAGAATATGTGGTATAACGGAGCTTATACAATGACTCAGTTTATACATGGTAATGAAAAGATATTTACAAAAAATCCACTATACTGGGATACTGAAGCTAAGCTATTTGATACTGTAACATTTAAAATGGTAGAGTCAATGGATGTAGCGTTTCAATTGTATGAAACTGACGAGGTTGACTATGTTTCATTAACAGAAAGTCAATTGAGCACAATTTATGGTGATGAAAATCATGAATATCATGATTTTATAGTACCAGATGTACCAGGTAAATATTCTTACCAAATACATTTTAATTTTTTGAAGAATAAAGAAGATGGTACGCCTGATACAAATTGGAATACAGCAGCGGCAAATAAGAATTTTAGAATGGCATTGATGCATGGAGTTAATTTAGAAGAAATATATAGAAGAAGCAATGCAATAGATCCATATGCAGTGGAAAATAATTTCTATACTATGGAAGGTTTAGTATATACATCAGATGGAACTGAATATACAGAATTAGTAAGACAAGAAATGGGATTACCAGAACCTGATGGTAAAAAGATGGTAAGATTAGATGAAGCTAAAGCGGCAGAATATGTAGAAAAAGCAAAAGAAGAATTAACAGCATTGGGAGTTACTTTCCCAATTGAAATAGATAATTTTATTTCTAGTAAAAATCAAACAGCATTAGATGGAGCTAATGTATTGAAGAAAGTAATAGAAGAAGGGTTAGGATCTGATTTTGTTCAATTAAATATAAAAACCTATGTAACATCATTAAATAAAGAAGTGATTGAACCAAGACTTCAATCAATAACAACAAATGGCTGGGGTGCAGACTATGCAGATCCACAAAACTATTTAGGACAGGAAACTTATGGAAATGATAATGCCTATTATTCAGCTAATCACTCAAATATAAATTATATAACTGAGGAAACTGATGCAACAAGAGATTTATTATCAATATATAAAGAGTTTACAAAATTGGTAGAAGAAGCGGATGCTATTACAGATGATTTAGATGCTCGTTATAAAGCGTATGCAAAGGCTGAAGCATATATGTTGGAAAATGCATTAGTAATTCCATATAATTATGATATTGCTTGGGCGCTATCAAGGGTAGATAATACTTCTAAGATGCTAGCTAAATTTGGTGGACAAAATGATAAAATGAAAAACTGGAGAACAAATGCAAATGGTTATACTACAGAAGAGATGCAAAAACTTCAAGATGAAAAAGATGCAGGACAATCTAAATAGTATTATTAGAAGAGTAAACTATTATTAGTTTACTCTTCTAATTTTATCTATAAAAATAATAGTTATTTATTAGTCATAATTTATTAAAAAAGTTAAAGTTTAGCAGATTAGTAAGAAGAAATAATAAAATATGTTTTAGCAAATATTCATAAAATTACAAGAAGAAAAGGCAAGATTTAAATAAAAAAACAGTATAATAAATATGCTTTATATTGAGATAATATAGATGGTTTCAAATAAAAGTTGTTAAAATAAAAACAAGTTTAATCATAAAAATATTATTATGTTAAAAGTGAAAAGGTTTGGACTTGACAAGTATAAATAAAATTGGTATTCTTAACAGAAGAACATTCCAATTATTCAAAATATTCATGTTATTGAATGCTTATTAAAAATCATAACTTAATTTAGTAAGAATGTTTCTTTGATTTCCGGAAAAGCAATCATGAAATTAGTAGGACTCAAAAATTATAAAGGGAGGAATTTAGATGAAGAATAAATTCAAAATATTGGCATTAATCATGGCAATGTTACTAATACTAACTAGTTGTGGTGGAGGTACAGGAGAAGAGAAGAAGCCTGAAGAGACTGGGGAAAAGACAGAAACTGAAAAAACAGAAGAAGGTAAAGAAGAAGTAGTAGCTGGTGAACCAGTAAAAGATCTAGTGTATCCGAGATTACAAAATAGAGAAATGGAAACATTTAATGTTCTTTATAGTCAAAAAGCTCAGGATTTTGAAAATTTAACTAATATGGTAGATGGGTTATTAGATGTTGATAATTATGGTAAACTTATTCCATCAATTGCTAGTGAATGGGGAACAGAAGATGCAGGTAAGACATGGAAATTTACATTAAGAGATGATGTAAAATGGGTAGATATGAATGCAGAAGAAAAAGCTTCAGTAACAGCAGAAGACTTCACTACAGGTCTAGAATGGGTACTTAATTTCCATAAAAATGATTCATCAAATACATCAATGCCTATAGAGATGATTGAAGGCGCATCAGAATATTACGAGTGGACAAAGGAGCTTACTAAAGAAGAAGCTTATGCATTAACTGGAGGAGAAGGTTCAAAGTTTAGGGAAATGGTTGGAGTGGAAATTGTTGATGGTAATACATTAGTTTATACTTGTATTACAGAAAAACCATATTTTGATACAGTGGCAGCTTATGCATGTCTATATCCAATGTCACAAGAGATGGTAGAAGAACTAGGTGGACCAGATGAAGTTAAAGCAATGAATAATGAAAATATGTGGTATAACGGTTCTTATACAATGACTCAATATATACAAGGAAATGAAAAAGTATTTACTAAAAACCCATTGTATTGGGATACTGAAGCAGAATTATTTGATACAGTTACAATAAAGATGGTGGAATCACTAGATGTGGCTTATCAATTATATGAAACAGGAGAGATTGACTATGTACAATTATCACAAAGTCAATTAGATACAATATCAAAGGATGCTAACCATAAATATCATGATTATTTAATACCAGATATATTAGAAAAGTATTCATTCCAAGTACATTTTAACTTTAATAAGAAGAATGCAGATGGAAGTCCAGACACAAATTGGAATACAGCTGTAGCAAATAAAGCTTTTAGACAAGCTTGGTACTATGGAATTGATTTTGAAAATTATTTTAAGACAATAAATACTATGGCTCCTTATAATATGGAAAATAATTTCTATACTATGAAAGGTTTAGTGTATACTTCAGATGGAACTGAATATACCGATTTAGTAAGACAAGAAATGGGATTACCAGAACAAAATGGCGAAAAAATGGTTAGACTAGATGCAGGGAAAGCAGAAGAGTTAAAAGCTCAAGCAGTTGAAGAATTAACAGCATTAGGAGTTACTTTCCCAATTGAAATAGATCATTATATAGCTGCAGGAAACCAAACGCAACTAGACACTGCTAATGTATTAAAACATATGATTTCTGAAAATCTAGGTGATGATTTTGCAGTATTAAATATAGGAACTTATGTATCTTCAATGTCTAAAGAAATTGCAGTTCCACATCTACATTCAATAGCTATAAATGGTTGGGGAGCAGATTATGGAGATCCACAAAACTATTTAGTTCAAGAAGTTTATGGAAATGACAATGCTTATTATTCAGAAAACTATTCATATATAAATGAAGTTGAAGAAACTGATGCAACAAGTGATTTGTTAGCGACATACAAAGAATTTACAAAAATGGTAGAAGAAGCAGATGCAATAACAGATGATATGGATGCTCGTTATGCAGCTTATGCAAAGGCAGAAGCATATATGTTAGATAATGCATTAGTGGTACCTGTAATGTATAGACAATATATGTCATTATCTAAGATAGATAATACATCTAAGAAAAATGCAATGTTTGGTATATCAAATGAGAAAATGAAAAATTGGAATACAAACTCTAATGGATTTACTACAGAGGAAGCAGATGCATTACAAATAGAAAAAGATAAAGGGAATTAGAATAAAAAATAAAATAATTGACAGCTCTATAACTAATATCAGTTATAGAGCTGTTTTTTGATTTAAGAGAATTTTGAAAATTGTTAGGATAAATTATTAATTTAGTTTATTCTTTATTTAATTTCTTAAAAATAAATTTATTAAAAAATTTATTATTTTTATCTTAGAGGATTTTCAAGTACTGATTTGAATAATAAGTATAGCAGAAAATAATATAAGATTTTCATAAATACATTCTTCCTTAATACTATAATAATATTTATTTATAATAAGACTTGACAGAATATACAAACAATTATATGATTAAAATGAATATATTCGAATATTGAAACAAATCGGAAAGTATAAAATGTTAGTTAAATATTCTTATTTAAAATAAATCAATATTTAATGACAGCCAATATTAAGGAGGATGGATATGAAAAGTAAATAATTGATTAAACTATTATCGTTAACAATGGTATTGGTATTATTTTTGACAGGATGTGGTGGAGGTTCAGGAATAAAGAAAAATTCTGAAAAAACTGGAGAAAAATTAGAAGAAGGTAAAGAAGATATAACAACAGGTGAAGAAATAAAAGATCTAGTTATACCTAGAATACAATCAAGAGAAATGGAAACATTCAATATTCTTTACAGTCAAAATGCTACAGACTTTGAAAATTTGACAAATATGGTAGATGGATTATTAGATGTCGATACACATGGAAAGCTTATTCCAGCAATTGCAAGTGAATGGGGAACAAAAGATGCAGGTAAAACATGGAGTTTTATATTAAGAGATGATGTGAGATGGGTAGATATGGAAGGAACAGAAAAAAGTGAATTGACAGCAGAAGACTTTACTACAGGTCTGGAATGGATACTTAATTTCCATAAGAATGACTCATCAAACACATCAATGCCTATAGAAATGATTGAAGGTGCTGAAGAATACTATGAATGGACCAAAACAATTTCTAAAGAAGAAGCCTATGAGTTAACAGCCGTAGAAGGTTCAAAATTTAGAGAAAAGGTTGGATTGGAAATTGTTGATGGCAATACACTAGTTTATACATGTATTACTGAAAAACCATATTTTGATACAGTTGCAGCTTATGTATGTCTATATCCTATGTCACAAAAAATGGTTGAAGAATTAGGTGGACCAGATGAAGTTAAGGCTATGAACAATGAAAATA
>RRZU012521705.1_pt1 | contig 15387 bp, 12 predicted proteins | sample 2165561 | NCBI WGS metagenome assembly RRZU01 (sample SAMN10456909, study PRJNA506462) | wastewater metagenome | isolation source: wastewater sludge | place: USA: Moscow, Idaho
AAGAAAACTGCACAAAGCAATATCAAAAAATTAACAACATGCGTCCTCATTTTTTCAATGCTATGTTATAGTTATAATATTGAGTCTCTCCTGTAATATCGCTGATAACTTTTAGAAATGGAGGAAAATTGACCGATTCTGTAGCTGCCACACCTTTAGTTTCGAGGATCATCAGATTACTTACGGGTGAGAGATAACTGTCAAGTTCAAAATATTGGCCTTTCCATACAAAACTACGGCGCAGTTTATGAATAGCATGGCGATAAGGATCCGCCTGTTGCAACAGACTTTCATAGAGGTTGTTCCCTATCTGGCGCTCAGTTTCAATTTGTGCAGTAGCTGAAATTTTCTTTTTAGTAGTAAGAACATTTACTTCCTTGCCTTTCCAACTTCGTTTACGCATCCTGACCTCACTCCCCGGTTCAGTAACAAGATAGGTTTGATAGATCTCACTATCTATACTTTCAGGAATTCCGCCAACAAGATGAACAATATATTTTCGTTCCTCTTCTATGGATTGTGGGAGTCCCAAAACATTGGAAATTTCTTTGATGACACGTCTCAATTTTGTATCAAAGTTATCATGGTTATTGATAACCCGATGATGGGGATGGCCACTCCATGCCTCAATGACTTTTTTATCAACGACACGGGCGAGTTCGATACCCTCCGTCCGTTCTTCATTATTTGCAGTAGTATAATATTCTTCAGCACCATCAGCAGCTGATACAAGATGGAGCACTGCATCATAGCGGCGGTCTCGAAGTTCCTGAGTTGATGTTCCGACATCCTGGGTAATTTGATTCCATATTTCCGGTTTCATATAAGCAGAAATATCCATAGCTCCACGGTCACAGATAATAATGGCTTTATCCCCATAACTTTGAGCAACCTTCTCAAAATGATCTTCCAGAGATAATTGCATCTCTAATGTAGCTTTTTCACCTTCATAGAAAAAAGTATGGTTGTCTGTAAGATAATCCATACCTGACTGGCTGAAAAGTGTAGGTACTTCTGGTACCGTGAATACTTTCCAACCGAGATTGGAAAAATGTTCTATGACCTTAACTAACGCTGTCGTCTTGCCGGCACACGGTCCACCAGTGAGGACTATTTTCTTGATTTTCTCCATGAACATAATCTTAGCATACGCAAAGTTAGCAAAAAAATCATTATCTTTGCATGAAAAAGAAAGAATTTATGATTACAAAAGATAGCATTGAAGCAGCCTATTGTTTTATCCACCAAAAATACAGAGTTTTTGCCTTCTCAGACAATCCGATACAAAAGGACCAGATTGAATGTGCCATAACACAATATGTGGAACAAATGAATCCGGATTTATATGCGAAATTATCAGAAGGCAAAAAGGATTTTCTCTTGACACATGCCTCTTTTAAGAAAGATATGGAAAAAGCTGAGAATCTGCTTGAAAGCATGCTATAAAATCCCTAGTTTTCCCTTTCTTCTGCTTAATACTATGAATGAAGAGCTCGCATGGCATTTACCACACAAATTACCATGACACCGACATCACCAAACACGGCTATAGGCATAGCTAGTTGACCTAATGATCCAATAGCTACCAAAAACAAGATAAGGACCTTTACAAAAATCGCGAATCCGGAATTCTGATGGGCAATACTTAAAGTATGTCTTGCAATGCGGATGGCTACAGGTATCTTTGACGGTTTATCATCCATTAAAACAACATCAGCTGCTTCGATAGCAGCATCACTTCCCAATCCCCCCATGGCAATACCGACATCAGCTCTTGCTAAAACCGGAGCATCATTAATGCCATCGCCAACAAATCCAAGACTGCTGCCAACGGGCTTCTCCTTGAGAAACTGTTCTACATGACTTACTTTATCAGCAGGCATTAACTCTGAATAATAAGCATCTAGACCTAGCTGACCAGCTACAAAAGCCGCTACTTTCTGATGATCACCGGTCAGCATTATATTCTTCTTTACGCCAACATGCTTGAGCTGGCGGATAGCATTTGCTGCATCCTCTTTGATCTTATCTGAAATAATAATATGACCTGCATAAATATCTTCTATAGACACATGAATGATGGTACCGGCATGGCCTTTATCCATATCGCATCCTGGTATCTTTGTGCCTATTGCGGTCATCATCTTTTCATTCCCGACACAAACAGTTTTGCCATTGATCATAGCTTTTACACCTTGTCCTGCTACTTCTTCAACTTGTTCCACTTTGCAATTATCCGCTTCATCAGGATAAGCCTCGCGCAGGGCTGAAGCAATGGGATGTGTAGAATATCGCTCTACATGAGCGGCAAGATGAAGCAACTCTTTCTCTGTAATTTTATCAGGATGAACCGCATCAACCTCAAAAACGCCATGGGTCAAAGTTCCTGTTTTATCAAATACAAGAGTAGATATTTTCGACAATGTATCCATATAGTTTCCGCCTTTGATAAGAATACCCTTGCGGGAAGCTCCACCAATACCTGCAAAAAAAGTAAGAGGCACAGAAATAACAAGAGCACAAGGGCAACTTACGACGAGAAAGCTAAGGGCCCGATAGAGCCATATTGTAAGGCCATTTGTATAAGAATCATAAAAGAAAGGTGGGATAAAAGCAATGGAGACAGCAAGAGCTACAACTATAGGTGTATAGATATGAGCAAACTTATGGATGAAGGTCTCACTCTTTGACTTATTCTCACTAGCATGTTCTACAAGATCTATAATCTTGGATGAAGTAGACTCACCGAAACTTTTTTGTACCTTGACTTTCAATACGCCTGAAACATTAATGCAGCCGCTGATAATGACGTCACCTTTCGTAACAGTACGAGGTATACTCTCACCGGTTAAAGCTACCGTATTCAAACTAGAATTGCCATCAGTAATGACTCCATCCATTGGAATTTTTTCACCTGGCTGGATGAGAACAGTCTCCCCTATCCTAACTTCATCAGGATTAACGGTCATCATCTTATCATTCCTGATTACACGGGCAAAGTCTGGGCGGATATCCATAAGCTTTGCAATGGAACCACGACTTTTGTCTTCAGCATAATCCTCAAAAAGTTCACCTACCTGGAAGAAGAGCATGACAAATACGGCTTCAGGCATTTGCTGTTGTGCCCCCGGAAGGAAACCGATAAGAAGTGCGCCAATAGTGGCAATACACATCAGAAAATCTTCATCGAAAGGATCTCCTTCCCTGATTCCTTCCCAAGCTTCACCTAATATGTCATAGCTGATAAGAAGATAAGGAATAAGATAAACCACTAATTGCAAACCTATTGGCAACTCTGAGTTCGTAGTAAATAACCAGGCCAAGCCTAATAGCAAAGCCGTTACAAGTATTCTGATTAATTTTTTATTCATAACTTATATCATTTTCTGCTGCAAAGGTATAAGTTATTTTGCGCAACCAGGTTGCAATAGTATACCACTAAGATTTTTCAATAAAATTTATTCTTTTGGAATAAAGTCGTTTGAGTCCTCTTTTAATCTTATATTATCCTCTTGGGGTTCACTGCCAGAGTCATCTAAAACTTCTTCTTCTGAATCATCTCCATCCCATTTAGCATAAGCATGACCATATTGTATACTTTGTCCCACAATAAGAATTATATAAACAAGAACTGAACCGAAAATATTGAATACACCTGTAATAAACAAGGCAACAGCCAAACCAGCTCCATCAGGATCAAGAGTATGGATGGCGACACATATACTCCATGGAATAGTTGGTATTATCGTTAAAAGAGAAGTGATCACCATTAAAGTAATCCCCATCGCAATAAGGCCTCCATAGGTATTCCATCCCAGATGGTACCCGTTACGGATTGCCGTCATAATACCATCAGACTGATACATATAATAAGGCATTATCATAACCATAGGTATTATTCCTATAATAAACAGAGGTATCGTTATGATTAAAGTATATAAAGAACTTACAGCCAAAAGAGTAACAACAACAACAGCTAAAATAAAAATAAGAGTGATGACAACACCTAGGATGAAAAATCTTCCAATATTATGAAAGAAACTCTTCTGAATATCTTTCCATAAGATCCCCTGTAAACTGTTTTCATGATCCATATATGCTTTAATAAGAGTGGTCTGTAAGGCATAAAAAATCCATGTCACAATAAAAATCATTCCACTTAATGGTGCTATCCGTTGGCACATATCCAATATAGCTTCATTTCCCATCAATGTTGTATGCTGCTGGAAACCCTCTGGTGACAGTGCAACTTTATTGAAGAAAAAAGTTAGGATTAAAGTTAAAGGCAAAATAACGATTGCATTATACTTTAACAATACTTTCCAATTCTCTTTGACAAAGTTAAACGTATCATCAATTTTCTCTGAGAAAGTACGTTCTTTGTAGAATTCAATTCTTTTAATCATAATTCTTTCTTTATAAATTATACGATAATATATATTAAACAGGAAATAAAGGTGTTTTCGCGTGTTGATTATATCTCATATCTTTCCTATAATGGAACTCATTGGTATAAAATTAACATCGATAAGTCTTTTGGTTACCTGGTTACAGTAGTGCAAATATAAAAATAATTTCATATATGCGCAAATGAAGAGAGTGTTTTTTATGACAATATATATAAACAAAAAAGCGGTGAATAAAATCCCCGCTTCAACGTAGAGCTCCAGTCTCACGACTGAAAACTCATATAACATTTAATCTAAACCTAAAAATAATCTTATAAACCTAACTAAAAACCTAAAACCTATGAATGTTATCCTTTTATCAATCTAATTTTACCTTAGCTAACACCATAACTAATTTACAAACCTTAAAACCTAAACAATCTAATAACCTAAACTAATAACCTTTTGTCTTTATCTCTTAAAGACAATGCAAAGATACGGTAAATATCAAGATCTCCAAATAAAAAGATGCTGAATAACATAAATATTATTACTTTCTTGATTTATATCAATTATTTGTGTCCGCACACACATGTTCTTAAGCATGCATTATATGCAGAACTTACTTATCCTTCTTTTTTAAAAATATAAATATTTAAGGGTCTTTCTTGCTAATTATTTAACCGATCGCAAGAAAGGCCCTTATTAATCATTCTATTATCAGATGGATAATAAAGAAGAATAATATAAATTAATAGGCATCTTCTTCCTTAATTTCTTTTTTATCAATTTTCTTTTTATCAATAGAATACCATGCATACGAACCATAAGCTAGGATAACTGGTATCAAAAACGATACATAAGTCATCGCTTTCAAAGTAACCTCACTACTACATGAATTCTTAATGGTAAGTGAGTCTTGAAGATTGACATTTGATGGGTAGAAGGCTGTATTGTCCCATCCTGCAATAAGAAAAAGAACAAGGACGACAAGGATTACTCCAATGCCTGCGGCCCAGATACCCTTAATATAGTCTTTCTTAAGAATAGTACGGATTACGCCATAAAGCAAAAAAACGACCCCAACAAGAAAAAGAATAAACAGTGGCCACATATCAAAAAGATTATGAAGATATTTCATCGGCTCCATAAAGATAATATCTGAATCCGGGCTAACGGCAAAACCATCCTTTATCAAAGTACGAACTAAAAAAGTAAGAAAGAATAAAAGAAAAATAATAACATCAGGCAACAATCTTCGGCGGCAGCGCTCGCGAATGATGTCATCAGCAATATTATTTCGGATATAAAGATTGCCTAAGACTCTTGCCAAAAAGAATACGGCAATGGCAAAAATGAGATTCCACACATCAAGAAGGGCATCAAGACCACAGCTGGCGTTTGCCCAATGACTGATAACGGGTTGGAGACCTGCTGTCATATTTGCCTTGTTAATGACAAAATTACTACCATCAAAAAAAGTAGCAACAGCTCCGCCTAAAAGTAAAGGACCAACAACACCATTTATAATCAAACAAACCTGAAAGACTTTAGGGCCCAAAAAATTACCTAATTTATTCTGAAATTCATAACTCACAGCCTGAATGACAAAGGATAAAAGAATAAGCATCCATATCCAGTAAGCTCCTCCAAAACTTGTGCTATAGAAAAGCGGGAATGACGCAAAAAACGATGCTCCAAAAGTAACAAGAGTCGTAAAAGTAAATTCCCATTTGCGGCCGGTAGAATTGATAACCATGCGGCGTTCTTCTGGTGTCTTTCCAAGACTGAAGATAAGAGTATTTGCTCCTTGAACGAAAAGAAGAAATACGAGGAAAGCTGCCATTAATGAGACAACAAACCACCAGTAAGACTGTAAAAAAGCGTATGTCATAGTTAACTGATTTTAAATGTTATCATGTTTATCCTTTACATTTACCTGCATTTCCACAGGTTTTGTGCTATATTCCGGTCCCTTTTTAATCTGCTTACAAAGAATATTAATTTCCACAATAAGCATTGTCGTGAAAAGGAAAAGGAAGATAGAGAAGGTCAGTGCTATACTGTTTGACGGAATATCAGATACAGCTACTCCTACAGGAAGCATGTCCTGAATGGTCCATGGCTGGCGGCCTATTTCTGCAACAATCCACCCTGATTCACTGGCAATATAGGACAGAGGCAACATGACAATAGCAGTCACAAGCAACCATCGATAACGGCTGATATCTTTTTTATATAATAAGTATAGCGTTACTATATAAAAGAGTATCAAGAGGAAGCCAATGCCAACCATCAGCCGAAAGCTATAAAAAGTAACAGGAATATAAGGGACCAGCTCACTGACATTCTTAATGTATCCATACCCGAAATACTTGATGTTTTTTTGTAAAATGGATAATTGAGCTTTCGCCGCGACAGGCAAAGAGACTGAAGTGTATTTTTTCCCTCCGGTAATTCTACGATAAGATTGCAAAGCCATAATAGCCTTCTTGCCGCTTGAAATCTTTTCTAACATAGAAGGTTCATGAATACCATTTTCATTAAAATAGCCTTTGATAAGATCGTTGATCCCGGGAACATAACCATGTGCCCTCCTTGTAGAAAGAAATGAAAGTCCATCAGGAATGGAAATTTTCCATGAAGCTGTCTCTCCTTTCTTATAATCTGGCTGATGAAATAAGCTAACAGGAGAAAAAACGGTCAGACTTTGATCCTTTCCTCCATGATAGAGAGCCTCCATTGATGCTAATTTCATAGGCTGAGTCTTACCAACCATATAAGCCGAATTATCGCCGGTAAAAGCTGCAAGAACAGATGCTGAGAGCCCAACAATAACACCGATCTTAAGACTTGATATTGCCAGCTTCTGTTCACGATGCCGGAGCAGATACCAGCAACTTACAGCTACCGTAAAGGTTGCTCCAATAATCCAGGAAGAAGTGACAGTATGAAAAAATTTATCGACAGCAAAGGGTGAAAAGGCAACATCCCAGAAATTTGTCATTTCAAAACGCATCGTGTCTGGATTAAACTGTTGTCCGATTGGATATTGCATCCAACTGTTGGCAACAAGGATCCACCATGCTGATATGGTAGCACCAAGTCCGGTAAGCCATGTGGAAGCAAGGTGAAAGCCATGTGATACTTTATTCCACCCAAAAAACATTACAGCCACAAAAGTACTCTCCATAAAAAAAGCAAGTATTCCTTCTATGGCGAGAGGAGCACCAAAGACATCGCCGACCATCCATGAATAATTACTCCAGTTTGTTCCAAATTCAAATTCAAGTATAATACCTGTAGCAACACCCATAGCAAAATTTACGCCAAAGAGTTTTTGCCAAAAACGTGAAACATCTTTCCAAAATTCTTTTTTTGTACGATAATAGCAGGTTTCGGCAATGCCCATAATCACAGCAAGTCCCAACGTAAGCGGGACAAATAACCAGTGATAAATCGCAGTCAATGCAAACTGAGCTCTCGACCAGTCAACCGTTGACGCTGTAATGTCTAATAGGTTTAACATAACTTTAAGTTTTTATGATGTATGTATATTTATTTACTTCGAGCAATGATCTGGGTAGAAACATAATCTGCTTCTTGTCCTTTAGAAACCTTCTCGTGCAAAAAGTTGGGGAAAAAGAAAACTTTCATAATTACAAATATGATAAAAAGTTTAATGAGAATGACAACCCACAGTGTCTTTCCCAAAGTCATACTCCGGAAACCATCATAATAGAGATGGAAGACTTTTAAAAAAAAATTATATAATGATCCTTTCTCCCAATTCATAGATTATATACTTATGATTATTAATTTAGCAGACTCTAATACTGCTCTAGCCCATCAACGATGCAAACGTAATGAATATTTTTGAAATAAGCAACTGTTCATTGAAAAAATTTCAACTTTATAGTCATTATCATTTCCTAAAAACTTCATTACATGATTTTCTTGCCTATCCCATATATATTCAGTATCTTTGATACCTAATATAAATTGCTATAGAAAAATGAAGAATTTTGCAGCGATAGACTTTGAAACCGCCAACACCAAACGAAGCAGTATCTGCAGCGTCGGTATAGTAATTGTACGTGATAATGAGATTATTGATTCATTCTATTCGCTCATCCATCCAGAACCTGATTACTATATTACTATAATTACTGGTGCTCGCAGGTGCACGGACTGACGAAAGCTGATACAGAAGAATCTCCCGTATTCAGTGAAGTGTGGGGAAAAATAGAAAATATCATCAAAGGACTCCCTTTAGTAGCCCATAATTGTCCTTTTGATGAGAGCCGTCTGAAAGCGGCTTTCCATGTCTACCAAATGGATTACCCTGAATATGAGTTTTATGACACGCTATGTGTCTCAAGACGTGTATTTCCAGAATTACCTAACCATCAGCTGCAAACAGTAGCTGCAAAATGTAATTATCAGTTGGAAAATCATCATCATGCCTTAGCTGATGCTGAAGCATGCGCATGGATAGCTAGGGAAATATTGTAAATTACTGAAATCTCCATCTCAAAATATAAAATATAAAGTAACTTGCCCTGTCAAAATTTGAACAAACATGCTAAAATAATGCAGAAAGGTTTGCTTTTTCTAAGAAAATGTGTATCTTTGCTCGGTTATTATAAATCAACAACAACTCATCAGGAATTTTTCTGGTGTTTAAGAAAAAAGAAATTATGTGTGGTATTGTTGGATATATCGGCAACAGGGATGCATATCCTATTCTTATTAAAGGTCTGCATCGTCTAGAGTATAGAGGTTATGATTCTGCTGGTGTTGCATTGATCAATGCTGAAGGAAAATTAAATGTATACAAAGCTAAGGGTAAAGTTTCTGATTTGGAAACAGTCGCAAAGGATAAAGACTGTGCTGGCACTGTTGGCATTGCTCACACCCGTTGGGCCACTCACGGAGAACCATCTGTAAGAAATGCGCATCCGCATGTTTCTCAATCTGGTAATCTTGTTATCGTTCATAATGGCATAATCGAAAACTTCGCAGTGTTGCGTAAACAGCTTGCAAAAAAAGGATTTACCTTTCAAAGTGATACAGATACAGAAGTATTGGTACAATTAATTGAATATGCAGAACAACAACATAAAAAAGGATTAGTCAATGCCGTCCGCCATGCACTTCGTAAAGTAATTGGTGCTTATGCTATTGCTGTAATTGACAGAAATAATCCTAATCAGATTGTAGCTGCACGCAAAGGATCACCTCTAGTTATTGGTGTCGGAGAAAAGAATAGTGAATTCTTTATTGGCAGTGACGCTTCTCCTATTGCTGAATATACTAAAAATGTAGTTTATCCTGATGATCAACAGATCGTTGTTTGCGAATTGGGCAAAGAACTTCAGATCATCAATTTGGAAAATGAGCCTATTGATGTTGCCATACATAAAATAGACATGGACTTAAGTATGCTTTCAAAGGGCGGTTTCCGTCATTATATGCTGAAGGAAATTTTTGATCAACCTTCATGTCTATCTGATTGTATGAGTGGTCGCTTGGTTAAAAACACTAATAATCAATGGGATATAGTACTGAGTTGCATCACTAATTTCAAAAAGAAACTTATAAATACACCACGATTTATTATTATAGCTTGTGGAACAAGTTGGCATGCCGGATTAATTGGAAAACAAATGATAGAACAGTATTGTCAGGTACCTTGTGAGGTAGACTATGCTTCTGAATTCCGTTATCGTAATCCTGTTATCTATCCTACTGATGTTGTTATTGCTATTAGCCAAAGTGGTGAAACGGCAGATACACTGGCTGCTATTGAATTGGCAAAGTCTAAAGGTGCTTTCATTTTTGGTATTGTCAACGCAGTTGGTTCGAGTATTGCTCGGGCTACAAACTCAGGCATTTATATTCATGTCGGTCCTGAAATCGGTGTAGCCAGCACCAAAGCCTTCACAGGACAGCTTATGTGCCTTTATCTCTTTTCTTTGGCTCTAGCTAAAGAAAAGGGGACAATAAGTGATGATGTCTATCACGAAACAGCTTCTGCATTGAAAAGTATTCCTGAAAAAATTGAAGAAATACTCAAAACAGATAAAGAAATCAGTCAATTTGCTAAACTGTTTACCTATGCAAAAAATTTTCTATATTTAGGAAGAGGCTGGAACTATCCGGTAGCTTTGGAAGGTGCTTTAAAATTGAAGGAAATCAGTTATATTCATGCAGAGGGGTATCCTGCTGCAGAAATGAAACATGGCCCAATCGCTTTAATTGACTGTGATATGCCTGTATTATTTATCGCAACTCGCCATCAACACTATGATAAGATAATCTCCAACATGCTTGAAGTAAAAGCAAGGGGTGGAAGAATTATAGCTGTTATCACAAAAGATGATATCGAAGCAAAGAAAATAGCTGACGAATGTATAGAAATCCCAGAAATTTTAGCTGATGTTGAACCATTGCTAACGGTTATACCATTGCAACTCATGGCTTATTATGTTGCTGTGGAAAAAGGACTAAACGTTGATATGCCTCGTAATCTTGCAAAATCAGTTACTGTAGAATAATAAAATAATAATTATCAAAAGACACTGAAGGGTAAATAATATTAATTATTTACCCTTCAGTGTCTTTTGAATATGAAATGTCCTAATCTACTTGCGTGATAGATTTGAATTCTTCATTGCCAATTTCTATTAGGGTAATACTATGTCCGGAATTGGTCAAGATTGGATTATTCAAATTCCAGGAAAGTATCAAACAATTATTGCCATCTGGATCCATAAAAGTTTGAGATTCATAATATTTTTTTGTGTAAAGACGAATCATTTGTACTTCTTCTTGCCTAATATCCAAATCAGGGAAACGATAGATACGATGCATTGGAGCGACTAAACGACCATGACGATCAAGATAATTCGTATCATAGACTAAAAATTTGGCAAGATTACAATCATTGTTAACCCGGAAAACGACACGCTCATTATCTGTCCCAGGTTCATTCAATTCATATAATTCTATATCCATTTCTATCTTCTATTATATTAGTTACTAATTAAAAGCTAAAATATTCTTATTTCACACTTCTTACATTACCTGTTCTCTTAAGCACACCCCAACTCTGCAATTCGCCCTTGATAGCTTTCTTATAGCTCTTAAACAAAAAGATATACATAATCCAACGGTAACAGAGACGCTGAGGTATAATAAGCAATAATTTCCATAAATTATCATGTTCACGAATATATGCCATAATGCTCAAACTACCATCAATAAGCAAGAAAATTCCATAATAGAGCAAAACTTTATAAAGATTACCTGTAAACAAGCCTAGAATCATAAGGACATCTGCAAAAGGCGAAAATGTAGGGATAATGAACTGGAACACCAACATATTAGGTAAAGCCCACAAACCTAGTCCCTTATATTTCTTGTTAAATAAAACATCACGGTTTTTCCAGAAAGTTTGCATAATGCCAAAGCACCAACGAGTACGTTGTTTAATAAACTGCCCCAACTTCTCTGGTACCTCTGTCATAGCAATAGCATCGTTCTCATTTTCAATACGATAACCAACACGCAAAATACGTATGGTTAGGTCACAATCTTCTGCAAGTGTATCATTTTGCAATCCTCCGGCATCAACAATAGCCTGTCGGCGATAAGCACCAATAGCTCCAGGTACTACCGTAATAGCATTGATAGACGAATAAGCCATACGATCAAAATTCTGACTTGTGGTATATTCTATGGCCTGCCAGCAAGTCAAAACATTACATTCATTGCCTACTTTGACATTGCCAGCTACAGCACCCACCTTTTTATCTGTATCAGCAAAAAAATGATCCATCAACAAACTTAAGGCATTACTGCGAAGTTTGGTATCAGCATCAACACAAACAACAAATTCTGCATTAGTATTTTCGATGCCATAGTTAAGTGCCGTCGCCTTGCCACCATTCTCCTTAGTTAAAATTTTGACCTTTGGATTATCACCATAAGCTTCTACAACACGTGTATAAGTTCGATCTTTACTTCCATCATCTACGAAAACAATATTATAGTTAGGGTAATCTTGTTGCAATTGTGCCTCGATTGAAGACAAGCAATCTACCTCTTCATTATAAGCTGGAATAATAATAGAAACGAGTGGATAGTCGTTAGGTCTGTTATGCTCAAGCTCTTTTTTAATATGACGTTTATGCCGAGTTTCCTTCAACATCAAAAACCACATAAATACGAGTCGCGCTAAGCCTAAAAGAAGAAAAAGGATAAAACAGGCATCAATAAAACTGGAAAAGTTGTAGATAAATTCCGCCAAAGTAAGATTTGCCTGCATTATATAATACTCTTTCCCCTTAGGAATCGCCGGCATTAACTGTGCTCTGCTTCGTCCGAGATACTGGTCAAGAGTAATAAATTTATAACCCTTTTTCTGCAAAGTCTTGATAATGTGAGGCAAAGCCGTAATTGTCGGCTTACGAGTCCCTCCTCCTGCATCATGCAGCAAAATAATATGCCCGTCTCCTTTTTCTACTCCATCTATAACACGATGATAGATCTGATCAGCAGTAACACCTGGCTGCCAGTCATTAGGGTCAACAGCTTCTCCTATATCAATAAAGTTTTGTTTGCGAGCTTCTGCCAATGGCAATAATTCATCATTGCCAGATGGGTCACTATCAGCATTATATGGAGCACGAAACATTACAGTACTATAACCGGTGCAACTCTCTAAAAGTAGTCTGGTAAGACGAAGTTCCGCGTAAGTGCGCTGAGGAGAATTTTCTGCCACATTATGATGAGTAAATGTATGATCGCCTATCAGATTACCTGCGTCAAACACTCTCTTTACCCATGGTAGATTCTTTTCCATCTGAATACCTACCATAAAAAAGGCCGCATGAACATGGTATTTCTTCAAGGTATGAAGTACACTGGGAGTCCACCGGCTGTCAGGCCCATCATCAAAAGTAAGTAAAAGTTCTTTCTTTCCACAATGTCCAAACTTCTGAAGATCATACGCTGTAGGTACTTTTATATAATTTTCCTCTGCAATAAGCATCGCATGATTGTCTATTTCAAAATTGACCTTACCATCATGTGGCGTATTTATTACATTCATAACTTCTCCACTGCCTAAATAGCTGGCAACATGGCTTGCATGAAGTATTTCCAAATCCCCTATGTGCAGCTTGGTAACACCATTTCTGGAAAGATCTTTATTATAAAAACTCCAGAGACGTTGATCTTCACTGCCCAAACGCCAAACACCAAAGCCTGCAATATGATACTCACAACCAAAGCGCATCGTATTAAAGTTTGTAGCAGCATCATTAAAATACACCTGGTGCATCTGGCCTATATTGTCCCTATAAGCATAATTAAGGCAATAAGTATCATCATCAAAATTAATAGAAGAACCTGTATCATCAGCTACAGACATTGCATCATTAAAAGTGACACTTTCATTATCATCACCTTTCTTATTCCAATCATAACCATAAGCAGCAATACCCAGGATGATTTTTTGCTCCGGCACTTTAGCACCAAGAGCATCTATCTGCGTCTCTATCCATCGTGATGCAGAAACTGGGCCAGGGCCCGTAAGCGTATTATGCTGGTCATATGCCATAAGCATAAGATAATCATCATATTTAACAAGAGACGCGACATCATAGTCTTCATTCCCAGGAGCAATGTCTTGCGTCACAAGAAGTCCATGATCATGAAAAACATGTGAAAGTTGAGCAATAAAAGACGTAAGTTCATCATTGGATGGCTCCTGTAATTCCTCAAGGTCAACATTAATACCAACAAATTTATTACGAAGGCATTGTACAAGCATGCTGTCAATAACTTGTACCCTCAATTTGTTATTATGGAGAATTCGATGAATGCCTTTTGGATTAAAACTACCATTCCAGGCATTGCTCAACATAGGCATTACTGGTATACCAGCTCGTTTCATAAGCTGATAACCTCGATTGTCGGTATGATTAACTATTTTACAAGTCTTCGGATCAAGAAAATACCATTCAGGAATAACAAGATTAAGACTGCTAATAGCCGTTTTTAGTGAAGCATATGACATAGGATCCCAGCTGACATAAAAAGCAGATCGAATACCTGCATCTTTCTTGCTCCATTCTGCTATATATTTGCTGTTGTTCCCATTATAACGACGCATCCGATTTGTCGTAGCATCATGCCATTTACGATCATTACTGCGAAATTTCTTACCCTCTAAAAACCTGCGAAAGCCTTCATACTCATTTGAAAGAGTATTTGATTTAAGATATGGCTTTTTAGCCATAATAACACTACTATAATCCTCCTTAAAAGGAATATTAGGAGATCGGTCTATCCAAAAACTAATAATGAATACGATCAATAACAATAAAAATAAAGTAAGTATCAAGATGATACTAGCCTTAAATCTTTTCCAACGAGATTTACTATTTGTTTGAAATACTTGTCGTTCCATACAATGTCCTGATAAATAGGTCACAAATGTACATTAAATTAATGGTATGATCACTTTTTTATAGGGTTATTTAATAATAATTAAATACTAAGGATATTTCATAGTAATATATTAGTTATAGAACTCAATTATCTCCAGTTGTTTAAATTTCTATTTACATCTCTCTAACAGAGATTTAAAAACATTTTATCAAAACATTAATCCTATAATATATCTTAAAATATCACTTATTTTCTATGCAATATATACATCCTTATAATGTAAAATTATTTGAATAACAACAAACTATCCTATATATAGAAAGTATATATATATAAAAATTGCTAAAACAAACTACAAGTTCCAAGAAAAATTACTAACTTTGAAATATGAAATAAAATATCACTAGTGTCTCTTAATATATGTTAATCGTATGTAAATTCAATACTGAGCTGCTGCTCGTTGCCATTAGCCTGCTCTCGAGCCAGAGGTTCGAAGAGCTCCTGGATGGTATCCTTGACAAGCAGTGCACTACCCATG
>RRZU013465683.1_pt1 | contig 15386 bp, 15 predicted proteins | sample 2165561 | NCBI WGS metagenome assembly RRZU01 (sample SAMN10456909, study PRJNA506462) | wastewater metagenome | isolation source: wastewater sludge | place: USA: Moscow, Idaho
ATTAAATCTCTGAAAGAATTACGTGATATCGGGAATTCGGTTTTGGTTGTGGAACACGACAAAGATATGATTATGGAAGCGGACCACGTTTTGGATATTGGTCCAAAAGCAGGGAAATTCGGGGGAGAAATTCTTTGGCAAGGAAATCCGAAAGACATCAAAAAAGCCAATACAATCACAGCCGATTATATCACAGGAAAACGTAAAATCGAGATTCCTGCTGAACGACGAGCTGGGAACGGAAAATCTATTATTCTGAAAGGTGCAACCGGAAATAACTTAAAAAATGTAACGCTGGAGATTCCGTTAGGGAAGTTGGTTGTTGTTTCAGGAATTTCGGGAAGTGGAAAATCTTCTTTGATTAACGGAACATTGTACCCGATTCTGAATCGTCATTTTTACAGAGCAATCCAAGAACCTTTGCCATATAAAAGTATCGAAGGCATTGACAATATCGACAAAATCGTAGATGTTGACCAAAGTCCAATCGGGAGAACACCGCGTTCCAATCCTGCGACTTACACGGGAATGTTCACCGATATTAGGAATCTTTTTGCCGAATTGCCGGAGAGTAAAATCCGTGGTTACAAAGCGGGGCGTTTTTCTTTCAATGTGAAAGGTGGAAGATGCGAAACTTGCCAAGGTGGTGGTTTGAAAGTGATTGAAATGAATTTCCTTCCGGATGTTTACGTTCATTGCGAAACCTGCCACGGAAAACGTTTCAACCGCGAAACTTTGGAAGTTCGTTACAAAGGAAAATCTATTTCTGATGTTTTGGACATGACGATTAATGAAGCGGTAGAATTCTTCCAACCGATTCCGAAAATATTTAATAAAGTGAAGACTTTGCAAGATGTTGGTCTAGGTTATATCACAATTGGACAGCAATCGACAACTTTAAGTGGAGGAGAAGCGCAACGTGTGAAACTCGCAACTGAACTTTCCAAAAAACAAACAGGAAATACACTGTATATATTAGATGAACCAACAACCGGACTTCATTTCGAAGATGTGAAAATCCTGATGGACGCGATCAAAAAATTGGTAGACTTAGGGAACTCGTTCATCATCATCGAACATAATATGGATGTGATTAAATTGGCGGACCATATTATTGATGTTGGGCCAGATGGAGGAAAACACGGTGGACAAATCATTGCAGAAGGAACGCCTGAAGAAGTAATTAAATCTAAGAAAAGCTTGACCGCTAAGTTTTTGAAGAAAGAGATGTAATTGGTATCATATTTGTGATTCTGTACAAAAAACAGTTATGAAATCATTTAAAATTTATCTTTCACTTGTTGTTTTCTCTCTTAGTATCATATCTTGTGAAGTAAGAACTACAACAGGTGCTAGAGCGGTAAGTGGAAAATCAGTCCCTCCAGGACAAGCGAAAAAGATTTACGGAACCAAATCGGCCAGACCATTTGCGCCAGGACAGAATAAATAAATTTTTTTCTTGATAGCGATATAACAATAATCCCTTTCCATACGTGGAAAGGGATTGTTTTATTAATTAATTGTTGAGTTTATTTTTCAAAAACCATATAGCCAAAAGATCCAAGACTGATATCTGATCCGTTTATTAATGTATTTTTTTCACCCGAAAAAACATTTTTATAATTGGAATTTAGATGGTCATCTAGTATTTTCATATTGACATTTTCTTTAGTTGTATTGATGAGTACCAGAACTTCTTTATCACCATTTTTTCTGAGATAAGCAAGAATCTTATCATTGGCAGAGGTGTTTATCCAATAGGTTGTAACAGCTGGATCACCTCCCCGCAAAGCTGGATTTTCAGATTTAAGAGTAAGTAATGTTTTGTAAAAATTCTCCAGTTCATATTTTCCGGTCCACGGAATAGGATCTTTTTCAAAAAATTCTAAACGCTTAGCCTTCATAGGCAATTCCTGCCCAGAATAGAGCAAGGGAACACCGTTCCAGGTAGCGGAAAATACGGCTAAAGCTGGGGCAAAATCACCATACTTTTCATATTCGGTTCCGTTCCATGAGTTTTCATCGTGATTGGTTGTAAACCAGGCTCTCATAGAGTTATCTCCAATTTTAGAATATTGTTCCAGTAGGTTTTTCAGATCAGAAAGAGGAAGATTTTTTTGATAAAAATCCTGAGAAAGATGCATCCATTTCCAGCTGTAACTGGCATCGAAAACTTTACCATAGTCCGGAGATTCTAATTCGTCAAACTCGCCAAGGAAGAAAAGAGGTTTTACTTTTTCTACCTCTGGTCTGGCTTGTTGCCAGAAGTCAACTTCTACCCAACTTGCAAGATCACATCGGAAGCCATCAATATTCGTTTCTTTTACCCAATATTTCATCGCCTCTATCATCGCCAAACGCATTTCCTTGTTGGAGTAGTCTAGTTCTATAATGTCGTCCATTCCGCTGGCTTTATGAAAACTGCCGTCTGCATCTTTCAGATACCAATCTGGATGGGTTTTTGTCCAAACGTGATCCCAACCGGTGTGGTTAGCAACCCAATCAATGATTACCTTGAAACCCATTTTGTGAGCTTCATTCACCAGATGTTTAAAATCATCTAAAGTTCCAAATTCCGGATTGATGGTTGTATAATCAGAAGCTGCATAAGGACTTCCCAGACTACCTTTTTTGTTTTTCTGTGCGATAGGTGTAATAGGCATAAACCACAATGTTTTTACGCCCATTTTTTTTAGCCTTGGCAAGTGCTTTTCAAAAGCGGAAAAAGTACCTTCTGGTGTATATTGTCTTACGTTTACTTCGTAAATATTGGTGGTGTGTTTCCATTCTTGTGGTAATTCCATAGCTTGATTCTGAGTTTTGCAGGATAATAACAGTGCGGCTATTGCCGGTATAAGAATTAGTTTTTTCATTATAAAAAAATTTCTCTTAGGGTTGTGAATTTTATTGTCTATTCTGTAAATGTAATAAAAACAAATCATGCTGAAAACCCCAAGATTGTTAATGTTTTCTAAATGTATCTTTTATAATGTACTATTTTTGTTTTCTAATAAATATTTTTTTCTGCAGATATAGATAATCAGTTTGATGTGCTAATCAAAATCAGAAAAAATCTAAAAATGAAGACCTGTCTATAAAAAATAAAAAAACCCGAAAAACTTCGGGCTTTATTATTAAAAGGATTAATCCTCATCGTCTTCTTCGAAAACATCATTGTAACCGGTATCTTCTTCTTCATCATCAAAATCATCATCATCATCAAAACTGGTTTCTTTAAAATCTGCATCAAAATCTCCAAAATCATCATCCAGAAGCGGCATTGCAGAGCTCTTGTTTTTTCCGCTTGCTGCGCCATTTTTGCTTGGTGCCTTTAAAGGAACATTTCCAAATCTGTAAACAGTTATCGGATAATTGACTGCTGGTTTCTCATCATTTATTTCCAAAAGCTCGCAGAAAAATTCCCAAAGGTCTATAAAACCATATTGAAATCTCATTTTAGCACCTACTTCCGGAAAACCCTCGTTCAGATAAATATCGGACATGATTTCTCCGTCTCCGTCATCACTCATATCTTCCAAAGGTACAGCACGACCTTCGTTCCACTCATCATCAGAAAAATAAAAGGATGACAACTCTTCGCCAGGCAGGCTAAACGCACTTTTGATACCCAAGTGCAGATTCCATAGTGTCTGTTTGTCTTTGATTTCAATATCTCGGAAAATTGTCTCTTTGGCGTCTAGAATTACTCTTATCTTATAAACCATTTTAGTTTTACTTTAGCTTTGTACTAGGTTGATTAATGATGCAAATATAAAACAAATGAAATTTCGGAAAAGTTTCTGAATAATTTTTTTTGAAAAAAGTTTTTTATAAATTTTGCGCTTTTCCGGGTATAGAATTACCCTTGGAGATACCATTTATTTTCTTTATGCTCGGAGTCGATTTTGTTAGTTTAAATTTAAATTTTGTTCCGGAAAGATAAGTACTCTCTACAGCTATAGATTGCTGATGTGCTTCCAGAATATGCTTCACAATTGCAAGACCAAGACCAGAACCGCCTTCTTTTCTGCTTCTGCTGCTTTCTACACGGAAAAAACGTTCGAAGATTCGTGGTAAATTTTCTGGCTTTATTCCCATTCCGTTGTCTTCTACAGAAATATGAATACTTTTTGTACCTTCCCTTGTAGAGACAATAATCTGTGCTTCTTCTCTGTTAGCGTATTTTATAGAGTTGGAAATCAGATTGATAAGCACTTGCGAAATTCTTTGTTTGTCGGCAGATACAAAAAGCTGAGGCTGGGTGGTTTGCAACTGCATAGTCATCGCAAGTTTTTCTCCTTCCATTTCCAAAAGATCAAATATCTCCTGCACCAAAAGATTAATATCAAAAATACTGTATTTCAGATCAATTTGTCCGGATTCATATCTATTAATCATATCCAGATCCTTCACAATATTCAGAAGCCTTTCCACAGAACTGTCAATTCTTTGCAGGTATTTATCACGAATAGATAGATCCTCCACGCCGCCATCTCTGAGTGTTTCTATGTAACCTTGCATCGAGAAAAGTGGTGTTTTCAGCTCGTGAGATATGTTTCCGATATATTCTTTCCTGTAGTTTTCCATCTCTTTCATCATATCAATTTCTGCATTTTTCTGATTCATCTCGTGCATCTTTTCTCCTAGTTCTTTAAAACTGAGATCGGAATCATAATCGTGAATAATGTCTTCCGGAAGGATATTAGTGATTCTGCGGATCTGATTTTTGCTATAATAATTGAATAGAAACTCCAACACAAAATAATTTAGTACAAACAGAAACCAAAGAGTGAAAACAAGAAAATAATTAAAATTTCTTGTCTTGAAATAAACATCATCGGTGTAAAATTCAAAAACCAGAACTACGCTTCCAATTACCGTAACCAGAAGCATAGATGCAGCTACAGAAAGCCAGTTTATTTTTATTGAATTTCTAATTCTCATATCAAAAAAAAGATTTTCTGTCAAGAAAATCCTAAACTACTAATTTATAACCAATTCCTTTGAGTGTCTGGATTGTATTGATTCCCAGTTTTTCTCTCAGCCTTCTGATGTGAACATCAATAGTCCGCTCGCCTACAATCACATCATTTCCCCAAACTTTTTCAAGGATTTCTTCTCTTTTGAAAACTTTGTCAGTATTGGAAGCAAGCAGATAAAGCAGGTCAAACTCCTTTTTTGGAAGTAAAAATTCTTCTTTTCCTTTTGATACTTTGAAATTATCTTTATCAATGATCAGGTCGCCGATTTCGATATAATTAGAATTCTCCTGGGATTGTGCACCCAACTGCAAAAGCGCTGCTACTTTCGATACTAAAACTTTTGGTTTAATGAGTTTTACGATATAATCATTTGCTCCTGCCTGATAACCTGCCAATTGAGAAAACTCTTCGCTTCTTGCAGATAAGAATACAATGAGGGTTTTTTGTAGTTCTTTAATTTTTCTTAGCTCCTGGCATGTTTCTATACCATCTTTTTCTGGCATCATTACATCCAGAAGAATAAGGTCTGGTAAGATTTCTTTTGCTTTTGCAATACCTTCATTTCCGTTGCTTGCAGTAAAAACATGGTAGCCTTCTTTTTCCAAATTATATGAGATGATCTCTAGGATGTCTTGCTCATCATCAACTAAAAGGATTTTTTTACGATTCATTACGATTTATTAATTATCCCAAAATTAAAAAAAAATGAATGGTATATAACTATTTGTTCAAAGTTCACAGAAATTTAACATTTCCTAAATAATAATTTTCAGCCTATAATATTATTTTAGGCTTAATCAATAGTTATAAACGTTTTATTGTTCGGGGAAATTAAGTTAAATTTGCGCCTCAAGTTCAGATTATGGAAGAAGAAAAAAAATCACTCAATTTTATTGAACAAATCATAGAAGATGATTTGGAAAATGGCTTGGATTCCGGAAAATTACGTTTTCGATTTCCGCCAGAACCAAACGGTTATCTTCACATAGGTCATACAAAAGCGATCTGCATCAATTTTGGTTTAGGAGAAAAATACAATGCGCCTGTCAATCTTCGTTTTGATGACACCAATCCGGAAAAAGAAGAACAGGAATTTGTAGATTCTATTAAGAAAGATGTAGAATGGCTTGGTTTTGAGTGGGATAAAGAATGTTATGCCTCAGACTACTTTCAGCAGTTATATGACTGGGCTGTAGAACTTATCAAACAAGGAAAAGCTTATGTAGATGAACAACCTTCCGAAGATATAACAGCTCAGAGGAAAAATCCTTTTGAACCAGGTATAGAATCGCCATTCAGAAATCGCCCGGTAGAAGAGAGCATAGCGCTTTTTGAAAAAATGAAAAATGGCGAATTCGACGAGGGTGCAATGAGTCTTCGTGCAAAAATCGATATGACATCTCCTAATATGAATATGCGTGACCCTGTTATGTATAGGATTCTAAAGCGTCCGCATCACAGAACTGGAGACAGCTGGAAAATTTATCCGATGTACGATTGGGCACACGGAGAAAGTGATTATCTGGAGCAGGTTTCGCATTCGCTTTGCTCGCTGGAGTTCGAGAACCATCGTCCGCTTTACGAATGGTACCTAAACCAAGTTTATAAGCAAGGAAAAGTGGCGCCTAAGCAAAGAGAATTTGCAAGGATGAATGTTTCTTACATGGTTACATCTAAAAGAAAACTACAACGATTGGTCGCAGAAGGTGTAACAACTGGATGGGACGATCCTAGAATGCCAACTATTTCTGGACTGAGAAGAAAAGGTTACACACCGCATTCCATCAGAAATTTTATAGATAGAGTAGGTGTTGCAAAAAGGGAAAACCTGATTGATATTCAGTTATTAGAGTTTTCTGTGAGAGAAGATCTTAATAAGATTGCGACCAGAGTAATGGCGGTTGTGAATCCGGTAAAACTTATCATAGAGAATTATCCGGATGATAAGGAAGAATGGCTGGAAACAGAAAATAATCCAGAAGATCAAAACGCTGGAACAAGGCAAGTACCGTTTTCAAAAGAACTTTATATAGAGAAAGAAGATTTTCAGGAAGAAGCAGATAAAAAATTCTTCAGATTAAAATTGGGAGGCGAAGTCCGTCTAAAATCTGGGTATATTATTAAGGCTGAACGTGTAGAAAAAAATGATAAGGGAGAAATAACTACTATTTTTGCAACTTATGATGAAGATTCTAGATCGGGAAGCGGAACAGAAGCCAGTCTGAGAAAGGTAAAGGGAACATTGCATTGGGTTTCTGCAAAACATGCCTTGCCCATAGAAATCAGAACTTATGAAAGACTCTTTACATCAGAGCAGCCAGATGCGGAGAAAGATGTAGATTTTATAGAATTTATAAATCCACAATCACTTAGAGTTTCTTATGGTTTTGCTGAGCCAAGTCTGAAAGATGCAACCTTAGAAGATCATTTTCAATTTCAGAGAATTGGATATTATATCAAAGACAGGGATTCTTCTGATGAACAACTAGTATTCAATAGAACCGTGACACTGAAGGATGGTTATAAACCTTAACTTCGACATATATTAATAAAAAAATCAGACATTGGTCTGATTTTTTTATTAATAGGTTTAATGAAATAATTCCGTTGTTTTCTAGTCTTCAAATAAGGGAAAAGTATGACATTATTTTTATAGAAAAACTTTTGCATCAATTTTCATACTCAAGTTTAACTTTACAATTGGTCATAACCTGCAAACGTTTCAGCTACGATTGCTTTCCATTCCGGATGCTTTTTGATGTATGCAAAAATATAAGGACAGAAGGGAAGTAGTTTTTTTCCATTCTCTTTTATATATTGTAATGTTTTCTCAACCACTGCAGCAGCAGCGCCCGTTCCCAGTAGTTCCGGTTCTGCTTCTGTATGTACTAGAGCAATCTGATGTTCTCCCTCGGCGTAATCGTAATTAATAAACGCTAAATGACCATCAACTTCTATGTAGAAACGTTTTTTTGCTTCATCTTTTACAAGTGTTAATTCTTCGAATTCTGGTTTCATCACTTTTTTTTAAAAAAATTTATTATGTTCAAAATTAGCGAAAAAATAAGATTGAAAGTTAATGTTGGTTTTTAAAACAAAAAAATCCTGTAAAGCTTCGATTACAGGATTGATATTTCGTAATGATAAATTATAATGTTTTGAACTGCTCAAGCATTCTGATGTCATTTTCGAAAAACATTCTGATGTCGCTCATCTGATAAAGAAGCATCACAATTCTTTCAATACCCATCCCAAATGCATATCCAGAAAACTTGTCCGGATCTATGTTTACGTTCTTTAAAACGGCAGGATCCACCATTCCGCAGCCCATGATTTCCAGCCAGCCCGTTCCCTTAGTGATTCTGTAGTCTGTTTCAGAGTTAAGACCCCAGTACACATCTACTTCAGCACTTGGTTCTGTAAAAGGGAAGTAAGAAGGTCTCATTCTGATTTTTGATTTTCCAAAAAGTTCAGTTGTAAAGAACTGAATGGTCTGCTTTAGATCTGCAAAACTCACATTTTCATCAATATAAAGCCCTTCGATCTGGTGGAATATACAGTGCGACCGCGAAGAAACAGCTTCATTCCTGAAAACCCTTCCTGGTGCGAGAATTCGCATCGGCGGCTCATTATTTTCCATATACCGGATCTGTACGGAAGATGTATGTGTCCTAAGAAGAACATCAGGATTTTGCTCAATGAAAAAAGTATCCTGCATATCTCTTGCCGGGTGATATTCTGGGAGATTCAGAGCTGTAAAGTTATGCCAATCGTCTTCAATTTCAGGTCCGTCTGCAACAGCAAAACCTATAGATTTGAAGATGTCAATGATTTTATTTTTTACAAGATTGATGGGGTGGCGAGAGCCCAGCTCCAGTGGAAAAGCAGGTCTAGAAAGATCTTCCTTTTCGACAATAAGAGAACTTTCCGAAGATGTTTTAAGCTCTTCGATTTTCCCGTTTACCGCTTGTTTCAGAGTGTTGATTTTCTGGCCGGCATCCTTTTTCTGGTCGTTCGGAACTTGTTTCAAAAATTCATAAAAATCATTCAAAACACCTTTTTTTCCGGTAAAGCGGATTCGGAATTGCTCGATTTCGTCCTTTGCAGAAGATTGGAAATTTTGTACTTCTACCAACAGCTCATCAATTTTCTCTAGCATTGCTTATAATAAATTATAGAGTGCAAAAATACGATTTTAAAATAAAAAAATCTGCCTTTAAGAAAGCAGATTAATTATAATTTTATGCTAATAGCAAAAAGCCAGATGCAAAAAGCTATTTATTTCTTTTCAATAGCCTTAACTTTCATTTGAACATTGATCTCGTTTTTGATAAGACCTTCTGCAGCAGGCATCTGAAATTTAATTCCAAATTCATCTCTATTAATGTCTTTCGGCTCTGTTGCAATACTAAGCTCCCCATCTTTTATTTTAACATTGGCATTAAAAGTAGCTGGTTTTGTAATTCCTTTAAGAGTCAGATTTCCATCTAGTACTGTGTTGTAATCACTTCCTGCTGGCGCTTCTGTAATTTTTGTGATTTCGTAAGAAGCGGTTGGAAATTTCTCTACATCAAAAAAATCTGCACTTTTGAGATGCCCAATAAGTTTTGAATTGCCATCAGTTTCTTTCAAATCTTCATTCGCAATAGAATTCATATCAATCACAAATTGCCCGCTTTCCAGCTTATTATCTTTCACAGTAACTTCACCACTTTCGAATTTCAAAGTTCCAATATGACTAGTGTTGTCGGACTTCACTACTTTAAAACCTTTCCATTCTGCTTTACTGTTCATTGTATCTATCACGTATATTTGTCCATTTGTAGTAGTAAGCACTTCATTGCTTTCGCTGCTGACGGGTTTGTCTTTTCCGCAGGAAATTACAAAAATAGAGGCTGAGATCATCAGGATAGCTGCAATAATGGTTGTTTTTTTCATATCAGACTGTAGAAATTTAGAATGCTGAGTGTCCATTTGCTTGGTTTTCACTCAGAATATTTTAATTTGTTATTAAGTTTTACGTTCTTTGCTAAAATAATAAAATTATTACACTTCAAAAAACAATTTTCATAAAATGCTCTTAGAAGTCAAAAATCTTTATTTCAATTATCAGACCAATAATCCCCTGTTTCATAACCTGAACCTGCATGTAGATGAAGGTCAGATAGTTGCTTTGGCGGGTGAAAGTGGCTGCGGCAAGTCAACCTTGCTGAGCCTGATATACGGACTGATGGATTGGCAGAGCGGTGAAATTATTTTTGACGGTGAAAAATTGTTTGGCCCAAAAGGAAATCTAGTACCTGGAGAGTCGAAAATGAAATTCGTAGCGCAGAACTATGATTTGATGCCCTACGGGACAGTTTACGATAACGTTGGAAAATACATTTCTAACATCAATTTAACATCAAAAAAAGAGAAAGTTGATGAATTATTGGATATTGTTGGACTTACAGAATATGCGAAAGTGATTCCTAAAAACTTAAGCGGAGGACAACAACAACGTGTGGCGATTGCCAGAGCTTTGGCTATACTTCCTAAGATGCTTTTGCTGGATGAGCCTTTTAGTAACCTTGATTTTTCCAGAAAATTCGAATTGCGAGACAAGCTGTTCAGTTATGCTAGAGAAAACAATATGAGTCTGATAATTTCTACGCATAATCTGGAAGAAGTGCTGCCTTGGGCGGATAAAATCGTGGTGTTGCAAAATGGTAGGCTGATTCAGAATGATTCGCCAAAAGAAACTTACGAAAATCCTTACAACGATTATGTTGCCAAGCTTCTGGGCGAAGTCAATATTTTTACAGAAGGAGAAAAAACTCAATTTAATCTTTCCAAAAAGCATTACTTTCCGCATCAGATAAAAATTGCTGAAGGTGGAATTGAAGCAAGTGTTTTAGAAAGTCTTTTTGCGGGTTCGCATTACCGAAATAAGGTCAGAATTAATGATAAATCAATTGTTGTTTACTCTCAAAATAAACTTTCCGGCAACGTAAATTTAGAGTTTTAATTGTCACCCATATCCAGATTGTTGATAAAATATTGATAACTTATAGATTTTCAGTTTGTTGAATTGTATAAAATTTATAATTTTGACAAACGAAAATACATAAGGAATTTTTTGGTTAATTCTCTTTCTGCCTTAGGGACTGGAAATTAGCTTCGTTACTGCGAACAATCAGAGTCTTTGAAAGTTTACCCTGCCAAAATTTTCCTTTTTTTTGTTTGATACTGTAAAAGGCTTCGACTCCGCTCAGCCAGACATTTAGTATTTAAAATTGTCACACGGAGCGGAGTCGAAGTGTTTTATATATAGAATTTTTTAAGCCTTCTTTACAAACTCAGATTTCAAAGCCATAGAACCGAACCCATCAATTTTGCAATCGATATTATGGTCAGAATCTGGACGAAGACGGATGTTTTTAACTTTGGTTCCTGCTTTTACAGGTTTTGGAGCACCTTTCACGGGCAAATCTTTAATCACAATTACAGAATCTCCATTTTGCAATTCTTTCCCAAGAGAATCGAAAATTTTGCCTTCCGCTGAAACTTCCGCTGGATCCCACTCGTGAAAACATTGGGAACAAACTTGTAGATTGTCTTGTTCATAAGTGAATTCGGATTGGCATTTTGGGCAAAGAATTGTGTCGCTCATATATTTTTGTTTGAGAAGCAAAGGTAAGATTAATTACGTTTATTTTGAAATGAGATAATTCATAAGTCAAGAAATCTATCATTCATTATTTATAATTCATCATTAATTTTTAGATTTGTGCGCAACTAAAATAAATCTTCCTTTTAAAATGAAACACCCGTGGTGTTCCATCTAACCATTAAAAAAATAAAATTTATAGATGAAAAAAACCGCTTTATACGATAAACACGTTTCTTTAGGCGCTAAAATCGTTCCGTTTGCAGGATTCGAGATGCCTGTTCAATATTCTGGAGTTACAGAAGAGCATTTTGCTGTCCGCGAAAAAGCGGGAATTTTTGATGTGTCTCATATGGGACAATTTTTCATCGAAGGTCCTTCTGCAAAAGACTTGTTGCAGTTTGTAACTTCTAATAATGTTGATGCTTTGGAAATCGGAGATTCGGCGTCTAGCCAAAACAGGAAAGCACAATATTCCTGTCTTCCTAACGAAAATGGCGGGATTGTAGATGATTTGATTGTTTATAAAATCGAAGATGAAAAATATTTTGTAGTTGTAAACGCTTCAAATATTGATAAAGACTGGAATCACATTGTAAAATACAATGAAAAGTTTGGAGCCAAAATGACAAATGCTTCAGATGAAATGTCATTAATCGCCATACAAGGTCCAAAAGCAACTGAAATTCTTCAGAAATTGACTGAGACAGATTTGTCATCCATTCCATATTATCATTTCACAATTGGTTCTGTAGCTGGTTTTTCTGATGTGATTATTTCCAACACAGGTTATACGGGTAGTGGGGGATTTGAGATTTATTTCAAAAATGAAAATGCTGAAGACATTTGGGATGCGTTGACAGAAGCAGGAAAAGAATTTGGAATGATTCCTTGTGGATTGGCTTCTAGAGATACTTTAAGATTAGAAAAAGGCTTTTGTCTTTACGGAAACGATATCGATGACACCACATCTCCGCTAGAAGCTGGATTGGCTTGGATAACAAAATTTGATAAAGATTTTGTAAATAAAGCATTCTTGGAAAATCAAAAAGCTGAAGGAGTTTCAAGAAAATTAGTAGGTTTCGAAATGCAGGAAAAGGCAATTCCAAGACACGATTATGAAGTGGTGGATGCGGAAGGAAATATCATCGGAAAAGTGACTTCCGGAACAATGTCGCCAATGAAAAAAATAGGATTAGGTTTGGCTTATGTTGATAAACCCAACTTTAAATTAGGTTCAGAAATCTTTATCAGAATCAGAAACAAAGATATTCCTGCGAAAGTGGTAAAACTGCCTTTCGTTTAGTTTTCAGACGAATTGATATAACTGATAGATAATAGAAAATGCGTTCAAAAATATGAACGCATTTTTTTACTTCTCACATCCATCATCCTACTTCTATCTACTTCAGATAATTCGTAATACTTTCGCTCATTGGATTGGTGGTACAAACGAAGCTGTCGATAACGTGACCATTCTCATCTAGAAGAATCTTTGTAAAGTTCCAAAGGATTTTAGTGTTTTTTACACCATTTTCTTTTTTCTCTGTGAGGAATTTATAAATCGGAGCAATGTCATCACCTTTTACAGAGATCTTGGCAGCCATTGGAAACTGAACGCCGTAATTTCTCTGGCAGAAAGTCGCAATCTCGTGATTAGATCCAGGTTCTTGTCCACCGAAGTTATTTGCTGGAAAACCTACCACAACCAATTTGTTCTTGTATTTTTCATAAAGTTTTTCCAAATCAGCATATTGAGGTGTAAATCCACATTCGGAAGCAGTATTCACAACCAATATTTTTTTGCCTTTGAATTTAGAAAAATCAATAGTAGAACCATCCAAAGCCTCAACTTTGAAACTGTGAATCGATTTGGCCTGAGCCTTATTTTTTGAAAATCCGAAAAGTGATAGCATAATAATGAATAAAAATTTCATAAATTTAATTTGAAGTTCAAATTTAAAACAAGTTTTGGTAATAATGGTTAATTATCAATTATCTTAAAGAAGCGCCCACTCCAAAGCTTTTTTCACCAATTCCGAAACTTTGTTGCAATTCGTCTTAGCGAGGATGTTTTTTCGGTGTGTCGTGATGGTATGATAGGAAATATCGAGCATTTCGGAAATTTGTCTGGATGATTTTCCTAATGCCAAAAGGGAGAGAATCTCTGTTTCTCTTTTGGTTAGTTCTACATGTGGTAACTCAATATTCTCATTATTTCTGTACTGCATCTGGTGAAAATCGTTGCGTTCTCCAATGCCAACTACCAAAACAGTGTACGGATTTTTCTGTGTGATATGGTGGATATTGGTATGGATATTTACGGATTGATGTAATCGCCCGTTTTCATCTTTTAAGGTATGGAGTGCCTGATGATGAAACATCTCGTAGTTGCCTTTTCCTGTTTTCATCCGAAAGCAATAGCTGCATTTAAGATTTAATTGATGTTCCCATCCTATTTGCTGTATTTTCTCAATAGTCATTCTTTCGGCTTGCAGTACAAATTCGATATCATCTGGATGTATAAGTTCGATGATTTCTTTAAGATGCTTTGGGAATTTTTTAAGCCCGTGCATGAGTAGCAGATTAGGATCATGGTTACTTAGAGTGCTGTTTGCTAAATTCAGAACATAATAGTAGAACTGACCTATGGCAAACATTTCTCCGATTATCTTTTCAATGGGAGGCGGTCCAACAATCTCCTCATTATTGTTGCTCAATGCTTCGGGATGGGAATTCCAAACATCTGACAATGGATGTTTTTTTATGAGATGGGCTATTTGTTTTTCTTTCATTATTTAGTTTTTATAAAATTAACAAAATTTTTAATTAAAAATACCCTTTTTAAGGTATTTACTTGTATTGTATTTTCATTTTAGATTTGAGATAAAGATAATAACTATGGAAACTCTTTTTTACAGACCCGTTCTCATTCCTTCTATTTCAGTCTCTCCATTTGGTTTCTCTCAGGAATACAAAAGTGCAAAATACCTAAAGGAAAGCTTGAAACAAGACTTTGCACTAACAGACACAGTCAAATATTTTGATTATTCGCTACGCATTTTAAAACCATACAAGATAAAAAACGGAAACTTATCTGTTGAGCTGGAAATCCGTGAAAGTGGTCATCTCTACCACGAAAAACGTGAAATCACGATTGGAGAAGTAGAAATGGTAGATAAAGACCTTAATATAATTTTAATAGGGAAAAAGAGCGAATCCGTATCCGTTACAACTACAGAAGTAGTGGATTGACAAACGAAATCCTCAGAAATTGAAAAAAGCCCTTATTGCCAGACAGCCATCCGTGCTGGTAAGAAAAACAAGATAATTGGCGAGCATCTGCAGTTCTATTTTGCTAAGGCGAACAGGTGGATTAGCGTTGGACAATGGAATGATTGAGTTGTTGGGTTTCAGGGACTGAGAGTAGGATAGAAGGGCTTCAACTCCGCTCAGCATGACAATGGGAATTAATCAGTTACTTAAAGTTTTCACCCTTAGTATTTTGATTTCACTCGAGAAAAATTTAGTCGAAGTTTCAATATTAAACAGTGTTACTCTAATGGCGAACTAAATCTATTAAAAAAAAAAAAAAAATACAATTATGCCACCCCATTAAAATTTGATCGAGAGCGGTGAGCCGGACGTAACGGGCGCTGTTACTAAAAAATGGTATGCTGTAGCAGCCAACGACAGAGAGGTAATATATTACATTTTTCAGAAACTGTTTCTAATATCAAAATTGCTGATTTTTC
>RRZU010141316.1_pt1 | contig 15384 bp, 9 predicted proteins | sample 2165561 | NCBI WGS metagenome assembly RRZU01 (sample SAMN10456909, study PRJNA506462) | wastewater metagenome | isolation source: wastewater sludge | place: USA: Moscow, Idaho
ATTCTTTTAAGATTGCTGTAATAGCTTGTAATACTGGGAAAGTTTGTTTTTGGAAAGAGAATTTCCCTGTGTCAAACAAGATAGTTTTAGCATAGTCATTCAATTTTTTAACAACTTCATCACTTACTTCAGGACAACCTTTGTTAGCAACAGTTCCTTTAACAGTAGGACATTTGTCATCTTTGTCAAGAACAGAGTCTCCGTCAGTATCTGGCCAAGGACAACCTGCATTTTCTTTAGGACCTGCAACAGTAGGACATTTGTCATCTTTATCTGCAACACCATCTCCATCAGCATCTGGACAACCTTTCAATGCAGCTAATCCAGCTTCGTCTGGACAAGCGTCATCTTTGTCAGCAATTCCATCACCGTCTCTATCTGGACAACCTTGTAAAGAAGCTAAACCAAATTCAGTTGGACAAGCATCTTCACTATCTTGAATACCATCTCCATCAGTGTCAGGACATCCGTTAAATTCTTTCAAACCAGCAACTTCTGGACAAGCATCATCTTTGTCATATATTCCATCACCATCTGTATCTTTACCACCAAATTTGAAGATGATACCAGCAGTATGTTGAAAATGAGAAGGAGCATCAGGAGTTGTAGCAGATAAGTCTCTATCTCCAAAAGATTTCTTATATTTTGTAGCAAGTTCTAAACCAACATTTTCAGTAAACCAAAAAGTTAAACCAGCACCTGGATTAAGAGTTCCGTAACTACTATCTCCGAAGAAAGTATATCCTCCACCAACAGATAAAGACGGATCAATTACTTTAGAATTAATTAAATTCATGAAACTATATTTGATAGTTGCATCAATACCATAATACATCAAATCACCTGGATTTGACACTACATAACCACGAGAATCGTGACCCGGAGCTGTTGGAGCAAATCGTACATATTTTTCAATTTTGTTCACAGATCCAGCAAGACCAAAAGAGAAATTATCTCCTACGTATTTCGATACACTAAGGTATGATACGGAAGGAAGGATATTCCAATTGTCTTTAACTGCAAATGGTTGAGAGAAATGACGATCAAGCCAATTATTTCCACCACCAGCGCTAGTCTTAGTGTCTACGGCATTAACTCCAAAAGAGATAGCCCAAGGATTGTTACTGTCTTGTGCGTGAGAACTTAATCCCATCACCATCATTACAGCAACAAAAAGTTTGTTAAGATGTTTCATACTTAATTTATTTTAATTACAATATTAGTTAATTATAGACAAAAGTAATGAGTAATTTTTTAAATACAAAATGAAATGTTAAAATAAACCTACAAAATCATAAAAACATGGGAATTACACAACTTTTAACACTTTACCCACCTCAATAAATGCATTTATTGCCTTATCTAGATGTGCTTTTGTATGCGCCGCTGATAATTGCACTCTAATTCTTGCTTTGTCTTTAGGGACTACCGGGAAAAAGAATCCAATAACATAAATTCCTTTTTTCAACAACTCATCGGCCATTATTTGTGACAGTTTTGCGTCATAAAGCATTACGGGAACGATAGCAGAGTCTCCTTCGATAATATCAAAACCTGCTTTTTTCATTCCTGTTTTGAAATAATTGGTATTCCACTCTAGTTTATCCCGCAATGAAGTATCTTTCTCTAATAATTCAAACACTTTTATAGATGCTCCAACAATTGTAGGCGCTAAAGAATTAGAAAATAAATACGGTCTAGAACGTTGACGCAATATTTCGATAATTTCTTTTTTGGCAGTCGTATAGCCCCCCATTGCACCTCCAAGTGCTTTTCCTAAAGTTCCTGTAATAACGTCTACTCGCCCCATTACACCTTTTGCTTCAAGCGTTCCTTTTCCGGTTGCACCAATAAACCCGGCAGCATGACATTCATCTACCATAACCATTGCGTCATACTTATCAGCTAAATCACAAATTTTATCCAAAGGGGCTACAACTCCATCCATAGAGAAAACTCCATCTGTAACAATTAATTTGAATCGACTCCCAGCTGCTGTAGCTTTGATTAATTGTTGCTCTAAATCCTCCATATTACTGTTTTCATAGCGGTAGCGAGCCGCTTTACACAAACGAACACCATCAATAATAGAGGCATGATTCAAACTATCCGAAATTATAGCGTCTTTTTCTCCTAATAATGGTTCAAAAACCCCTCCGTTAGCATCAAAAGCCGCTGCATATAGAATCGTGTCTTCGGTACCATAAAATTCAGAAATCTTTTTCTCCAATGTTTTATGAATATCTTGCGTTCCACATATAAAACGAACCGATGACATTCCGAAACCGTGCGTGTCCAAAGTATCTTTTGCAGCCTGAATCACTTCTGGGTGGGATGATAATCCAAGATAATTATTAGCGCAAAAATTCAGAACCGTCTCTCCTGTAGCAATAGTGATTTCAGCTCCTTGAGGTGACGTAATAATTCTTTCTTTTTTGAAAATTCCATTGTCTTCAATCGTTTGTAGCTCCCCTTGAAGATGTTCTTTTATCTTTCCGTACATTTTTTATGTTTTTTAAAGTTCAATATTGCGAATAATATATTTTTTAGGCTACAAATTTACTACATCGATTCCTTTTCCGATGTAAATAAGTGCTTTTTTAACAACTTTGTACCCCATAGATTCAATTGCTGTTTGATAATTTTCTAATTGCTGTTGGTATTTTACATTATGGATTCCCGTTTTATAATCCAGCAACAACACTTCCTTGTTTTTTGTTAAAACCATCCTGTCTGGCTTAATCGTTTTGCCTTCTTTTTGAATAATTGCTTGCTCATTCAACACTTCATTCCCATCGGCAAAACAAATTTCTAATTCGCTGTGATTGACAATCTCGTTAATCGTATTGAAAACTGTTTCTTTTTGAGCATATGTTATCAGTCCGTTTTCAATAGACTTAGTAATTGCCAAATCAACATCGTTTTTTGTTTTCACAAAAGATAAAATTTCATGAATAACATTTCCGTATTCAATTGCTTCCTGCTGATGCGTTCCCCACATCAAAGCTTCTCGTTGCGCAATTTTAATATTTTTTGGATTTAAAATTTCTGAAACTAACGGAATTGTTTTCGAGGTATCGACATGTTGTTTGGCTACAGATAATTTTGTTGCGTTTCCAAATTCATATTCCAATTTATTTTTATCAAATCCGCCGTTATTTTCCAAATAATTAATAAAAAAGCTACACATATTATTCTTTGGAACCTCGCCTTTACTGGATAAATTCATATTCGAAATCATATACAATTGCTCCTCTGCTCTAGTCAAAGCCACATACAATACATTAATATTGTCCAGCAACTCTTCTTGTTTCTTTTGATTGTAAACCTCAGCAGCTTCCTCTCCAAATCCTTCTACTGCGCTGCTGTTGTCTATTAAAACTTTTGGCAAGCCAAAATCCTGCTCCTCAGCATTGAGCCACAATTTATCCTTTGGTTTTCGATTGTAATCTTCTTCGGCAAAAGGAAAAATCACAACCGGAAATTCTAATCCTTTTGATTTATGAATAGTCATAATCCGTACTGCATTGGTCCCTTCGGGAGAAGGAATGCTAAATTTCTCCGCATTTTTATCCCAAAAACTTAAGAAGTCCGAAATCCCAGCTTGGTTCCGAATATCTCGTTCCAGAACAATATCTAAGAAATATTGAACATAGGCATTCCCAACTCCTTTGGAAAGCACCGAAGTTTCGGGCGGGGAAAGAAACTTAGCTATTATAGTTTCAACTGCTTCATACAATGATTTTTTTCGAATGTTTTGAAAGGAAAGCGAAACATCGAAACTCATCAACCAATTTTCGAAATCAGTTTCCTGAAACAACGCCATTCCTTGAGCGATAAAATCATGAATTGGTAATTTATCCTGACTGTTTTGAGCTAAATATTGAAGAAAATTAGCTTTAGATTCTAAATCAGAACTGTTTTTTAAGTATTTTAATAAATGAATAATCAATCGAACTTCTGTCGCATTTTGAATCATTAAGGTTTCCGAAGATAAAAGTGGAATTCCTTGCTCCGTCAAATAATTGGCAATTGCAATTCCTTGGCTTCGCTTTCGAGTCAGAATTACAATATCCTTATATTGAAAACCTTGTTGTACTGATTTCTGAATCGTATTTAAAGTCGCTAAAACATACAAATCGGTTTTGTCCAAAGCTTCTTCATCGCCCTCCGCAGTTTCTACTTTTGGAATAAAGGAGATATTTACATAACCGCCGGTTTTGTCATTCGTTTTTTGATGGCTGTGATTTTCATACAAATCTTTATAATCAGGATGTTCGAATTCATTCGACAACAATTTGAAAAAATCATTGTTGAATTTGATTATTTGAGAATAACTGCGGTAATTTTTATTTAAATGTTCGAGTCTTTTATCCGGATTATTGAACGGATTTTGGTCCTTGCTCAATTCGATAAACTGCTCCGCTTTCCCTCCACGCCAGCGATAAATGGATTGCTTTGGATCGCCTACAATCATCAAAGTTCCTTTTACTCCAAAATCATCCTGACCCGAAAGCGCATTATCTATCAGCGGAATCAAGTTTTGCCATTGCATTTCGGAAGTATCCTGAAATTCATCGATAAAAAAATGGCGGTAACGCTCTCCCAATCGTTCGTAAATAAAAGGTGCGGGTTGATTTTGAATTTCCCGATGGATAATTGCATTAAATTCTGAGATAGAAAGCACGTTTTGTTCTCCCTGAATCTTGGCTAATTCGTTGCTTACCGTATTCAACAATGACAAAGGAGTAATGTTTTTCAAAAACGCTTTGTAAAAATTTATCTTTTCGAACGTTTTATACACTTTATCGAGCAACTGCAATAAATCCGGGATTATAGTTTCAATAATCGCTCGGTCTTTTGCCGTTTTATTGATTTTTATATCATCAAATTCGTGATAGGTTTTATTTTTTGGATTGAATTTCCCTTCCTGAATGCTCAACAAATGTTTTGGAAAATGTCCTGCCGAAAAAGATTTAGTGTCAATTCCGTTTTTATCAATTAACGACAACGCTTCCTCGGCAAAAACAATGCTTTCTTTTTCCAAAATTGTACACGCTTCGGATAGTTTCATTTTTATTTCGACAAACTCAGCGATGGATTTGTCTTGAAAATGAGTAATTTCATTTCGGTTGTTTTCGTTAAGAACCAAACGGCCGGTTTCTAGTATTTCACGAGAAATATCCCAAGATTTATCATCATCGGTTTTTTCCATCGTGAAATCAATTAACAACTTTGTTAATGTCTCATCTTCTCCGGCTTGTGCGATAATGGCATCGACGGCTTCTACTAATAAATTTTCGGTGTCCAAAGTAACTTCAAAAGTCATGGGTAAATTCAAATCGTGCGCAAAAGCTCGAATTACTTTGTGCGTAAACTTATCAATGGTCGAAATATCAAAAGCAGCATAATTATGAATAATATGCTTGATGATTTGCTGTGACTTGGTTTTGATTTGGATAATAGACAATTCTGTATCAGTGGCCAAATCCTGCATTAAATCCTGCGCTTTTGAACTTGGTTCGTCTTTGGCAAATTCAGACAAACTACCTACGATTCGGCTTTTCATTTCATGTACCGCTTTATTGGTAAACGTAATGGCGAGAATGTGACGATAGGCATCATTTTTTGGTGCGACCAGAATGATTTTAAGGTATTCTTTGACAAGCGCATAGGTTTTTCCGGAGCCGGCTGATGCGTCGTATATGGAGAATGAAGGTCTTTGCATTACGATTTTATATTTCTGATTAACGATTTTATATTTCTGATTTAAAATTTATGACCTAAATTCCTAAATCCCCTAGCCCTGATAGAAGTGAAAATCCTTTTATAAAGCGGTAAGCCTTTCAAAGGCTTGCCGCTTTATAAAAGATTGCAACGGATAGCAGGAAACAGCTCCTAAAAACACAACTATAACTAGGTTACTTTTAAAAATTGTCCCGAAACTTCGGGATAAAACTTAAAAGTAGTATTTTTGCAGCATGGAAACAAATAGACAGAAAAAAATAGGTGGAGTTATCCAAAAAGATTTGGTTGATATTCTGCAAGGTGAAGTGAGAAAAAACGGAGTAGCTAATTTAATTATTTCGGTATCCAAGGTTACTGTAACTACAGATTTATCTGTAGCTACGGTGTATTTAAGCGTTTTTCCTCAGGAGAAAGCCAAAGAAATTTTAGAGGCGGTTAAGTCCAATTCTAAAACCATAAAACATGATTTATCACAACGTGTTCGTTTGCAATTAAGAAAAGTTCCAAATTTGGTTTTCTTTATTGACGACTCTTTAGATTACATTGAAAAAATTGACAATGCGCTAGCCAATAGAGACAATCCTATAGAAAACAGAGAGCTGCTAGACAAACGTAGATTTCAATAAAATTTGAATTTTCCTCTTTACATAGCCAAACGCTACATTCTTAGTAATAGTAAAAACAATGCTATCAATATTATCAATCGCATTGCGAGCTTGGGAATTATTGTGGGCGCAATGGCTTTGTTTGTGGTTTTATCCGTTTTTAGCGGGTTGAAAGTTTTTAGTCTTTCGTTTACAAATGATATTGATCCTGATTTAAAAATAAGCAGCACTTTAGGAAAATCCTTTTTTATTTCTCCAAATCAAGAAAGCCAAATTAAGAAAGTTGACGGTGTAGTTTCGTACACCAAAATTATTGAAGAGCGGGTTTTATTCACTTTCAACGGAAAACAAGAAGTAACCTACTTAAAAGGTGTTGATTCGAATTTTAGCAAAGTAAATGCGATAGAAAAAACGCTTTTCAACGGACAATGGTTGCAACCAAATACTTATCAAGTAGTTGTGGGCTATGGAATTGCACAGAAATTCTCGATGGGGTTATTAGATTTCAATAATCAATTGGAAGTTTTAGTTCCAAAACCAGGAAAAGGCGCTATTGAAAATCCCGAACAAGCTTTTAATAAAACGGATCTTATTCCTGTTGGCATTTACGCAATCAGCGAAGATTTAGATTCTAAATATGTGTTTGCTGATTTAGGTTTAGCCCAAGAATTATTAGAATACAAAACCAATCAGGTTTCTGGGATTGAAATCAAAGTAAAAAAGGGTGCTGATGAACGCACAATTACAGCACAACTTCAAACTATTTTCGATAATAAAATCACCGTAAAGAATAGGGCACAACTCAATGAAGCGCTCTATAAAATGTTGAATACCGAGAATATTGCGGTGTATTTAATTTTCACTTTGGTGATTGTGGTGGCACTTTTCAACTTGATTGGCGCACTGATTATGATGATTTTAGACAAAAAAGGAAACTTAAAAACCCTTTTTAACCTAGGAACCGAAATCAAGGATTTGCGCAAAATATTTCTGCTTCAAGGTACTTTATTGAGTCTTTTTGGTGGAATTATTGGCTTGGTTTTAGGAATACTAATCGTGTTGTTACAAGAATATTTTCAACTGATTATGATTACTCCTACACTGGCTTATCCAGTTGTTTTTACCATAGAAAACGTATTGATTGTTATGGGAACAATTGTTACGCTTGGCTTTATTGCTTCATTGATTGCCAGCAGTCGCGTGAGTAAGAAACTGCTAGAATAAGGTGTCAGATTGATTAACGATTTATGATATATATAAAACACGAATTCCACTAATTTACACGAATCAATTTGTGGAAATTAGTGGAATTCGTGTTTACCTATTTTTTTTAAACTAGCTCGTAACCTGCATACGTTTCTTCGATTTCATTCAAAGCAGCAAATAACTCTTCGGGACGATCTAGCGTTACTAATTTTTGTTTGTGGGGTTTAAAAGAATGAATTCCCTTGAAATAATTGGTATAATGGGGCCTTGTTTCTACAATTCCTAATCGTTCTCCTTTCCATTCCATTGCCCAAGTGAGGTGATTTCGCACTGCTTCGACTCTATCGATAACGGTTGGCTTTGGTAAATGTTCCCCTGTTTTGAGATAGTGTTTGATTTCATTAAAAATCCAAGGATATCCAATTGCTGCACGACCAATCATAATCCCGTCGATGCCGTATTCGTTTTTATATTGCAATGCTTTTTCAGGAGAATCGATATCACCGTTCCCAAAAATAGGCATTGTTATTCTAGGATTATTTTTTATTCGGGCAATGTGCGACCAATCTGCATGGCCTTTGTACATTTGGGCACGAGTTCTAGCGTGAATGCTCAAAGCAGCTACGCCAATATCTTGCAAACGCTCAGCAACCTCATCAATATTGATAGAATTATCATCCCATCCCAAACGGGTTTTTACCGTTACGGGCAAATGGGTGCTATCGATAACGGCTTTTGTCAAGCGAATCATCAGATCAACATCTTTTAAGACTCCGGCGCCGGCGCCTTTGCAAACCACTTTCTTAACTGGACAGCCATAATTAATGTCTATTAAATCCGGGTTTACGGCAGAAACAATTTTGGAAGATAAAGCCATGGCTTCTTCATCACCACCAAAAATTTGGATTCCAACTGGTCGTTCGTAATCGAAAATATCTAATTTCATTCGGCTTTTGATGGCATCACGAATTAATCCTTCGGAGGAAATAAATTCCGAGTACATCAAATCGGCACCATGCATCTTGCACAATCTGCGAAACGGCGGATCGCTCACGTCTTCCATAGGTGCGAGAAGTAAAGGGAAATCAGGTAGTTCTATGTTGCCAATCTTAATCATCTTCATTTAATTTGGTGCAAAATTACGTTTTTTAGATGAAAGGATAAAAGAAGAAAGGAGAAAGACTTAGTATTAAACCGATTAGTTTACGAATTCAGGACTTTGAAGCTATTGATTTTAGCGTATATTTGCAGATTAATTGTCGCGATTTGCGAGTGTGCGTGAGGGATAGTAGTGAAAATCCTTTTCCTTTTTTCTTAAAAAGGAAAAGATTGTAACGAATAGCCCGACCCTTGTGGTCACGCCCATATTTCGACTCCGCTCAATTATGACATATAAAATTGACAGATGGATAAAATGAAAAAAATAAGGAATTTTTGCATTATTGCACATATTGACCATGGTAAAAGTACGCTTGCTGACCGTTTGCTAGGTGCTACACAAACCGTAACCGCTCGTCAAGAAAAGGCGCAATTGCTAGACAATATGGACTTGGAGCGTGAGCGTGGGATTACCATAAAAAGTCACGCCATCCAGATGGAATATACGTATAAGGGCGAGGAATATATCCTGAACTTAATTGACACTCCTGGTCACGTGGATTTTTCTTATGAAGTTTCTCGTTCTATTGCCGCTTGTGAAGGTGCGCTTTTGATTGTAGATGCGGCTCAAAGCATACAAGCACAAACGATTTCGAATTTATATTTGGCTTTAGAAAACGACTTGGAAATTATTCCGGTTTTGAATAAAGTGGATTTACCAAGTGCCAATCCTGAAGAGGTGAGCGACGATATTATTGATTTATTAGGTTGCAAACTAGAAGATATTATTCATGCTTCGGGAAAAACTGGTTTTGGTATAGAAAATATATTGGCAGCGATAATTGAAAAAATTCCGCCGCCATCAGGAAATATTGATGAGCCCTTACAAGCATTGATTTTTGACTCGCATTACAATCCGTTTCGTGGAATTGAAGTTATTTTCCGCGTCAAAAATGGAGAGATTAAGAAAGGGCAAAAGATTAAATTCATGGCTACTGGCAATGAATATTTTGCAGATGAAATTGGAACTTTAAAATTGAACCAAGTTCCCAAGCAAGTAATTTCTGCGGGTGATGTTGGCTATTTGATTTCGGGAATAAAAGAAGCTAAGGAAGTAAAAGTAGGAGATACGTTGACCGATGCAAAACACCCTACAACCAATATAATTACTGGTTTTGAAGACGTAAAACCAATGGTTTTTGCTGGAATTTATCCTGTTGACACCGAAGATTATGAAGAGTTAAGAAACTCGATGGAAAAACTGCAGTTGAACGATGCTTCGTTGGTGTTTTTACCGGAAAGTTCGGCAGCATTAGGTTTTGGTTTTCGTTGTGGATTCCTAGGAATGTTACACATGGAGATTATTCAAGAGCGTTTAGAGCGTGAGTTTAATATGACAGTAATTACAACGGTTCCTAACGTTTCGTATCATGCTTTTACCAAAAAAGATCCCGAAACAGTACTGATTGTAAACAACCCATCCGACTTACCAGAGCCATCTCGTTTAGACCATGTTGAAGAACCTTTTATCAAAGCGACTATTATTACAAAAGCCGATTATGTAGGGAATGTAATGAGTTTATGTATCGAAAAACGTGGGTTGATTACCAATCAAACGTATTTGACTACCGAACGTGTAGAGTTGACTTTTGATATGCCGTTGGCTGAAATTGTATTTGACTTTTATGACCGTTTGAAAACTGTTTCTAAAGGATATGCTTCATTTGATTACACGCCAATTGGAATGCGAACTTCAAATTTGGTTAAAGTAGATATTTTATTAAACGCAACAATTGTAGATGCTTTATCCTCTTTGATGCACGTTGACAACGCTTATTCTATTGGAAAAAAGATGTGCGAGAAGTTGAAAGAATTAATTCCGCGCCAACAATTTGATATTCCTGTTCAGGCCGCAATTGGGGTGAAAGTAATTTCGCGTGAAACGATAAAAGCCTTACGTAAAGATGTTACCGCCAAATGTTATGGTGGAGATATTTCTCGTAAACGTAAATTATTGGAGAAACAGAAAAAAGGTAAAAAACGTATGCGATTGGTAGGAAATGTTGAGATTCCGCAAGAAGCGTTTATGGCGGTGTTGAAATTGAATGATTAATCTTTTTAGAGAATAGAAGAAAGAGAAAAGAATATATAGAGAGAACCTGATGATTTAAAAATTGTCAGGTTTTTTTATACATAGTCATTTCTAATTTAGAAACATTTACATCTGTTTATAAAGAACCTATGATTACATTCACACAGCTCGTATGAATTACTGTTGGTTAAAACCAACGGCAATTCAAAGGCGGATTCAAATAATAATCTGATTTCAAATTTATCTATCCATTTCCGTTGGTTAAAACCAACGGAAAGTCAAAAAAATGATTCAAATAATAATCTGACTTCGAATTTATTTATCCTTCAACCATGCAAACAATCGTTTTGCATCTGCTAGTTTAAATAACTGAGTTCCTTCATTCATGGTAGCTGCTGAACCGCAAGCCACACCCCAACGGATGACGTCTTTTAGGCTTTTGTTTTGAGATAGTGCCCAAACCATTCCTCCTACCATACTGTCACCGGCACCTACCGTACTTTTTTTGGCAACATTAGGAGCGGGAACAAAATCATAGGAATCCCCAGTTACTAGAACTGCGCCTTGCGGACCAAGGGAAACAACCACAATTTCGGCGCCACCTACGGCAATAATTTTTCTGGCGGCATCACTTACTTCTTCCATTTCGAGATGTTCGACACCAATTAGTTTGGCCAATTCACCCACATTGGGCTTAATCATATAAACGCCAGTCTCCAGCACTTTTTTTAATGCTTCACCCGAAGTATCTACAATCACTCTTGCATTTGACTGCTTCCCAATTTTAGCCATTTTTTGATAAAAGTCGACCGATAAACCCTCTCTTAAGCTTCCGCTTAGAACAAGATATCTCGATTCAAGTCCTTCAACAGCGCAGATGATTTCGTTTTTTTCAGTATTCGAAATGGAGGTTCCTGGAAAATTGAAACGGTATTGCGAATTAGTATTATCATCAACGGCAACAAAACTTTCTCTGGTCCAATTTTTAGTTTCAATAGCGTGAAATGCAATTGACTCTTTGTGTAGAATTTCTTTTATCATTTCGCCTGACGGACCTCCAGAAGCTATTACTGCCAATGAGGTTCCTTCTAAACGAGATATTGCTTTAGAGACGTTTATTCCGCCGCCGCCTGCATCATACAGCGGAGCCTCACATCTTATTTTCTGTTCAGGAATTAATCCTGAAAAATGAGCGCTTTTATCTAGAGCTGGATTTACTGTTAGGGTAATTATATCAAATGATTTCATACTTGCCTTTTTTAATTATTCTTAAAGATGCGAAAAAAAATTATGCCAATACAGGCTAATCTAAAATCTCTTCTACTTTATCTCGTTATAGGAATACAACTTTGTACCTTTGCCTTTTAAATAAAGATAATGATTGAAGATAAAAACCCACAACGTACTAGTATTGCTCAGTTAGGAGAATTTGGATTGATAGACCATTTGACAAAAAACTTCGAAATCAACCAGCCATCAACCCTAAAAGGAATTGGTGATGATGCGGCTGTTCTTGATTTTAAGGAAAAAAAAGTACTGGTTTCTACCGATTTATTGATAGAAGGAGTTCATTTTGACTTGGCTTACATGCCCTTAAAACATCTGGGTTACAAAGCCGTAGTGGTTAATGTTTCAGATATTTGCGCGATGAATGCTAAGCCGACTCAAATTACGGTTTCTGTAGCGGTTTCTAATCGTTTCCCTTTGGAAGCTTTAGACGAATTGTTTGCTGGAATTACGCATGCAGCCCGTGAATATAATGTTGATGTTATAGGTGGTGACACCACTTCATCCCAAAAAGGATTAATCATTAGCATTACCGCTATTGGTGAGGCTGATGAAGCGGAAATCGTGTATAGAGATGGTGCCAAACAAACCGATTTATTGGTTGTAACAGGCGACATTGGCGCGGCTTATATGGGATTGCAAGTTTTAGAAAGAGAAAAGCAAGTTTTTCAGGTTAATCCAAATTCACAACCCGATTTAGATGCATATACGTATTTAATAGAACGCCAATTGAAGCCGGAAGCCCGTAAGGATGTTAGAACTTTACTACATGCTTTAGAAATAAAACCAACGTCAATGATTGATATATCGGATGGATTGTCTTCGGAAATTATGCATTTGTGCAAACAATCAAAAGTGGGTTGTAATTTATATGAAGACAAATTACCAATTGACCCACAGTTTATTAATGTTTGTGAGGAATTCAACATTGACAGTACAACGGTGGCAATAAACGGCGGCGAAGACTACGAATTGCTTTTTACCATTGCTATGGAAGATTTTGAAAAAATAAAAGGAAATCCAAATTTTACTATTATTGGTCACATGACTCAAGAAAGCGAAGGGATTCATTTAGTTACTCGAGCCAATACAAAAATTGCCTTGAAAGCCCGTGGTTGGGATGCTTTGACTTAATAGAATATTGAAACAAAAAACGACACCTTTATGAGTGTCGTTTTTTCTGTTTTAACAATTTAAAAAAGTAATCCCAAATTTTTAGCCTCTCGGACTAGATCATTGTCACTTCCTCCTTGAATTTTTAATAACTCTTTTAAATTAAGTTTTCTGCTTTCAATTGCGGCTAACGAAATGGGGATGTACTGTGTAATGTCGTTTAATTTAGTCCCTTTTGACAAATGAAATAGAATTTGTTTGTCAAATTGATCAATTTCTATCCTGTTATCTTCCGATTGATTCAACATTTTCAGAACCGACTCACTGTAATATTTTTCATTTTTTAACACTGTGTCAAATGCAAAAAGTAATTCATCAAATGTCAAATCGTTTTTTATAACCAGTCCACTAGGATTTATAGTGTTGATTATCGTTTTTATATTCAATAATTCCGTAAACATGGTTAGCAAAATAATTTTGCAATTTGGCATGTATTGCAATAGTAATTTTGCTACGTCTTCCCCAGAATAAATGTTTTTTTCGGCGTACGGAGGCATGCTAATATCTAAAAAAGCAATGTCAAATATCGGAGTATCAGGATTAGTAATAATGTTATACGCAGATTGACAGTCTTTAGCCTGATCAATATAGAAACTATATTGCTCTGGATGGTATCGCGTTATTGCATTTTTATAGCCTTCAATTATAAAAGGATGATCATCAACAATCAATATGTTGTTTTTGATTACGATGTCTGCAGTTGAATCAATTGTCATTTATTTATACGTATTTATATTTTTCCTAAGGCAATTGCTACTTTTATAGTTGTACCCTCACCCAATTTAGAATTAATTTCAGCGGTTCCGTTACATTCTTGGGCTCTAGAACGAATGTTTTGCAAACCTATTCCTTTTTTTGCTTTATTACCGTTAAAACCTATTCCATCATCAACAATTTCCAAAATAAGATTGTTCTCTTCTTTCTTTAATTTTATAGTAATGGTGTTAGCATTGGCATATTTATTAATGTTTTGTAAACACTCCTGAATGATTCGATATAAATTAATTTTAGTCGCGTTACTGATCAAATCCCACTGAATAGAAGGTTCAATACTTGAAATCAACTTAGACTCAAAGGTCTTTTTTTGGTCTTCAAATAAGTTATTTAGAATAGCGACAAAGTTATTAATTAATTCTGATTTTTCCCTGCTCAAATCGTGGGAAATCTCACGTATGTCCTGTTCAATATTCTTTAACTCCAACAAGTAATTATTTCTCTTTTCGACGGCAGTCGTATCATCAAATTTATTCAGACTATCCAGATTGATGCGCAAACCAAACATTCTGCCTAAAACACCGTCATGCAATTCTTGGGCTACTCTTTTTTTCTCTCTAACTCTCCCTACTTCAATAGTGCTCTGCTGGGAAATCATTAAATTATAGATTTCTTCATTGGCTTTTTGTTGCCTTTGTTTGTAAACAAGGGCTTTATTCTTGTTTTTTTGTGCCTTTACGAGATACAGCAGCAAACCCACAATTGCAAACCCTACTAAACCATACAACAAATTCCTGTTCTTTGCTGTCAGATTAGAGTTTTTTTCTTTTATCTCTTCTGTTTCAAATTCAATACGGGAAAATTTATTTCCTATATTTCGCTCTGCCTTTTGAAGTTTTTCGCTGACTTGAATGTATTCATTCGCATAAACCGCTGCATTGTGAGGCTCTATGACAGATAACTGTTTTAGTGAGATTAAAATGTCACGATATGAATTTGAACTTCTTGCTAACGCCAATGCTTCCTTGGCATTCTGGCTCGCTTTTACCGTACCCTTCCCAGACCTAAAATACGCTGACAAATTAAGTTTACTGGCAATGATACCCGTTGTGAGTTGTAAACTATCTCTAATTTTTAATGATTTGTAAAATAAATCCGGAAGACCATCCTTTTCATTCAGCTTAAATTTAGAATGAGCTAAATTATCTAACAACATGGCATATACATATGGTTTGTCTCTGAAAATATATTTTTGTTCTAGTCCCTTTTGAAAATATTTCTTTGCCTCCTTGTATTGATGATTTTTGAGATACACATAACCAATATTGTTATAAGAAGTGGCTTCTGGCTGAAAAACGGATGGAATCCTTTCGTCAATACTCGCCAAGGCTTTGTTGTGGTATGCCATTGCTTTATCAAAATCATCTAATTCGTTATAAATCAATCCCAATAGGTTGAAAG
>RRZU012232966.1_pt1 | contig 15382 bp, 17 predicted proteins | sample 2165561 | NCBI WGS metagenome assembly RRZU01 (sample SAMN10456909, study PRJNA506462) | wastewater metagenome | isolation source: wastewater sludge | place: USA: Moscow, Idaho
AGCACGAGGCCCGGCGGCAATGGAACCGCCGGGTTCGGCGAGCGGCGCGGTTCCGCGAGCACGAGGCCCGGCGGCAATGGAACCGCCGGGTTCGGCGAGCGGCGCGGTTCCGCGAGCACGAGGCCCGGCGGCAATGGAACAGCCGGCTCGACGCGCCGAGTGTGAATCGTTGGCGAGAAATCGGTCGAAATCTCGCAAAGGATTCACACTCGGAGCTCCCGTCCTCTCAGCCGATCGGGACGAATCCCGAGCCGGGACGCCCCTTGGCGACGATGTCGGCCAGCTGGGTGTTGATCGACATCGTCACGGCCGGGGTGTGCAACGGGATGTACTTGATGACGCACGTCGGCAGGTCCTCGGTGAACGCGCCGTGCAGCATGCCGACCAGCCTGTTGTTCACCGTCACCGGCGCGCCGGAATCGCCCGGCTGACCGCACACCTGGTTGACGATGGTGCCCGGGTCCTTGCCGGGCCCCCAGGTGATGCCGCACGAGGACCCGGTGGTCCGGCCGAGCTTGCAGGCGATGTCGCCGAGCCTCGGGTCCGGACCCAGCCCGTTGATGATGAACCCGTTGACGTTGTCGGTCGGGGTCACCTTGGCGGGGTCGAACTTGATCACCGCGTAGTCCAGGCCGTCGTTGCCCGCCACCATCTCGCCGACCGGGCCGGCGTCCTTGGCCGACTCGGCGGCGACCTTGGCGCCGGGGCCGCCGCAGTGCGCGGAGGTGAATCCGATCAGCTCGCCGCGGTTGTCGGTCCCGATGGTGGTCAGTGTGCAATAGGTGTCACCGTCGACGACGATGCCGGAGCCGCCACCCAGGGTGACCGGATCGGCCGCGGCGGGCCCGGCGGTCAGCAGGGACAGCACGACCAGTCCGGTGATCGCGGTGCCCGGCGCCCGCCATCGGTGCCGACCGGTCAATGTGCTCTCCCTCGAAATCCCACGGCCGGGGCCGCTCGTGGCCACCAGTCTAGCCGAACCACATCTGCCCCACCCGTAACATTGCGCGGGTCAGCGCACTCGCTCCTCGGGAGCTGGCCGGGCATGGCACGATGAACGCGGAGTTCCAGACCGACCAGTTCCAGCCCATCGGGGAGGATCGCAGACCGTGAGCAATGGTGACCCCACCACCGGCGTGCCCAGCACCGTGACGTCCATTCCGCTGGTCGACCCGCATGCGTTGTCCGCCGACCCGTCGATCGGGGAGCTGGTCAAGAACGCCACCTCCCAGGTGTCCACGCTGGTGCGCGCCGAGGTCGAGCTGGCCCGGGCGGAGATCACCCGCGACGTCAAGAAGGGGATGACGGGCAGTATCTTCTTCATCCTGGCCGGCGTCGTGCTGCTGTACTCGACCTTTTTCTTCTTCTTCTTCCTCGCCGAACTCCTGGACACCTGGATCTGGCGGTGGCTGGCGTTCCTGATCGTGTTCGTCGGCATGGTGCTGGGCGCCGCGGTGCTCGGACTGTTCGGCTGGCGCAAGGTTCGCAAGATCCGCGGCCCACAGCAGACCATCGAGACGGTCAAGGAGACCCGCGCCGCGTTCACCGGGCACGACCGGGCGCCCGGCACCGCCGTGAAACTCGAGACGGACCCATCCGGATGGTGACGGACGGGTGAGCGTCCCGGGACCGTCGGTCGCGCGCATCGCCGGGCCGTGGCGGCACCTGGACGTTCATGCCAACGGCATCCGCTTCCACGTTGTGGAGGCCCTGCCCCCCGCGGGCACCGTCGCCGACCGCGAGCCGTCCACCACCCGGCCGCTGGTCATCATGCTGCACGGCTTCGGGTCCTTCTGGTGGTCCTGGCGGCACCAGTTGCGCGGACTGACCGGGGTGCGTGCGGTCGCCGTCGATCTGCGCGGCTACGGCGGCAGCGACAAACCGCCGCGCGGGTACGACGGCTGGACCCTGGCCGGTGACACCGCCGGGCTGATCCGGGCGCTGGGTCATACGTCGGCGACGCTGATCGGCCACGCCGACGGCGGCCTGGTCTGCTGGGCCACCTCGATGCTGCATCCCCGGTTGGTGCGGTCCATCGCGCTGGTCAGTTCGCCGCACCCCGCGGCCCTGCGCCGCTGCGCGCTGACCCGCCGCGATCAGAGCCGCGCCCTGTTACCCACGCTGCTGTCCTATCAGCTCCCGGTCCTACCGGAGCGCCGGCTGGCCCGGCACGATGCCGACGCCCTCGAGGCCGTGATCCGCACTCGCGCATCCGCGAAGTGGGTTGCCTCAGAAGACTTCTCGGAAAGCATCGGGCACTACCGCACGGCGTTCCAGATTCCCGGGGTGGCGCATTGCGCACTCGAATACCAGCGCTGGGCGGTGCGCAGTCAGCTGCGCGGTGAGGGACACCGGTTCATGCGCTCGATGGCACGGCCACTGGGCGTGCCCGTACTGCACATGCGCGGTGAGGCCGACCCGTACGTGTTGTCCGCACCCGTGGAACACACCCGCCGGTACGCGCCGCACGGCCGATTCGTATCGATGACCGGCGCCGGCCATTTCGCGCACGAGGAGACGCCCGACCAGATCAACGGTCACATAGGACGATTCCTCGACCAGGTCTACACGGGCTGAGCACACCCGTCTCGCTCCTCCTCCGCCGCATCCGCGGCGGCATCGTCGACTCGACCCGACCTGACCGTCTCGCTCCTCCTCCGCCGCATCCGCGGCGGCATCGTCGACTCGACTATGCCGACGGCAGGCAGGCTCCCGTCGGCACCGGCTCGGTGTTGTTGACCTGGGCCAGCTGCCGCGACACTTCGTTGGCGGTGAGCACGAACCCGGTGTCGTTGTCGTCGACGGCCGCGCCGAACACCACGCCGAGCACCTGCCCGCCCCGATTGACCAGCGGACCGCCCGAATTGCCCTGTCGGACAGTCCCCTTGACGGTGTACACCTCGCGGGTGACGGTGGCACTGCGGTAGATGTCGGGGCCGTTGAGCTTGATCGTCTCGCGCACGCGGGCGGGTGTCGCCACGAAGTCGCCGCCGCCGGGGAAGCCGAGCACCAGGGCATCGGTTCCCGTCACCGCCGACTTGGTGGCGAACGGGATCGGCACGGCCGGCAGATCCGGTACCTCGAGGATCGACAGATCCTCGTTCGGGTCGTAGGAGACCACCACCGCGTCGTACACCTGGCCGTCGGATTCGACGGTCACGCTGGCCGATCCGGCCACCACGTGCGCGTTGGACATCACCCGGTTGGGCGCCACCACGAAACCGCTGCCCTCGAGCACCTTCTCGCAGCCGGTGGCCACCCCGCGAACCTTCACCACGCTGGGCCGCAGCGCGCTTACCACGGCACTCGCGGCCAGGGATGGGTCCGGGTCGTCTACGTTGACGGTCTGATTCGGTCCGATCTGCAGCCCGGAGGAGGCCAGGGCCTCCTTCAACCGGCTGCTCACCAGATTGTGGAGCCACGGCGGAGCGATCCGGTCGATCTGCTGGATCACCTTCGAATCTTGAACGGCGGCAACCAGACTCGGTTGTGTCGACTCCTTCAGCGGAGCGGCCATCAGCCACGCCGCCAACAGCACCACCGCCACCTGGAGAACCACGCCGATCAGCGAGTCGACCAGTCGCGCGCCGCCGTGCCGGATGGCGCCGCGCATCGCGCCCCCGACCACCGACGCGGCGATCACCCCGACGACCACCAGCGCGAGGATCAGGAACAGCGTCGCGAACGTCTTGGTCCGGGTGCCGTCGAGGTGGGTGACCACGTGCGGCGCCAGCAGCACACCGGCGGCGGCCCCGAGGGTCACACCGATGAAGGACATCAGCGAACCGACCGCGCCCGAGCGCCAGCCCGACACCGCGGCGAGGAACGCGACCACCACGATCACGATGTCCAGTACCTGAGACGATGTCATCGCGCTCCTTCGCCAACCCGTGCCATAGCGTCGTCCAATTCGAGGACCTTGCGGTCGTCCCACGGCTGTGCCCAGCCGGCGACGTCGAGCATTGCCGAGATCACCTGACCGGTGAAGCCCCACACCAACATCTGGTTGAGCAGGAAGGCCGGGCCGGCGAACCGCCGGGTATTGGCCGCCCGGTACACCATCAACCGGTTCTCCGGATTGACGAAGGCGCGCAACGGAACTCGTGCCACCACGGCCGTCTCGGCCTCGTCCACGACGCCGACCGGACCCGGATCACTCGAGTACGCCAACACCGGGACGACGTGAAATCCCGAGGGCGGGATGAACATTCGCTCGAGGGTGGCCAGGGGTTGCAGGCGGGTGACGTCGATGCCGGTCTCCTCACACGCCTCGCGCAGGGCGGTCCCGACGGGTCCGTTGTCACCGGGATCACTGGCGCCGCCGGGAAAGGCGGCCTGCCCGGCGTGATGCCGCAGCGTCGCCGCGCGCACGGTGACCAGCAGGTCCGCGTCGGCGGGCACAGCGCCTGCCGGCGCGTCCGCGGCGCCGGAGAACAGCACCAGCACCGCCGCGTCGCGACGCCCGCCGAGGACACCGGCGGCGGCATTGGCGGCGCCGATACTGGCCAGTACGTCGGCCGGCACCCGGCGGCGGTAGGCGCCGCGGACTCCGTCGACGTTGTCGATCAGTGGCCGCAGCCAGGCCGGTCCCGCTCCCATTTCCGGTGGCGCTGGCGGATTGGCTGCATTCACCGCCACACACCTCTCGCCGTCGGTCATCGGGTCATCGCCGCTGCGCCTCGCCCACCGCGGCGGCGATCTCGTCGGCATCGGTGAACGCGCGCGGCAGGATTGCGGCAACGGTACCGTCCGCACGCAGCACCACCGTCGCGGGCATGACATTGGGGACGTGCAGGGCAGCGGCGATCCGGCGGTCGCCGTCCTGGAAGGTGGGCAGCCGCACCCCCAGCTCGGCGAGGCGTTGCAGACCGGCCCCGGCGTTGGGGTCCTGGTGCACGGTGACGACGGTGACGACGGCACCGGCACGCCGCTGGTACTCGGCCATGGCGGGCAGTTCCACGGCGCACGGGCCGCACCAGTAGGCCCAGAGGTTGAGGACGACGGGCCCGCCCGCCAGGGCGCGCGCGACATCTACCGGCACGCCATCGGCCGCGCACTGCACGGTGACATCGCGCAGGGCCGTCGGCCCGGGGCCACCGGAACCCGCGGGGCAGGGCGCCAGATCGGCGCGCCGGCGCACATCGGCCAGGGCCTGTTCGGTGCCATGGGCGTCCGGCGCGGACTGCACCACCGGCCGGCCGTCACCGCCGGCAGGTCTTCCCGTCCCACCCAGTTGCGTCGCGAACGCGACGACGAGCAGCGCAGCCAGCGCTGCGCAAACCAGGGTCCACCGGGCCGAGCCGCGCATCCGCGCCTACAGCCCGGCCAGGGCGAGTAGGTGTTCGGTCTCGGGCCCCTTGACCAACGGTGCCGCCAGGAGCGGATCGGTGGGACCCAGCCCGAACGACGGACAGTCGGAAGCGAGCACACACACCCCACAGGCCGGCTTGCGCGCATGGCAGACCCGCCGGCCGTGGAAGATCACGCGATGGCTCAGCAGCGTCCACTCCCGGCGTTCGATGAGTTCGCCGACCGCCTTCTCCACCTTGACCGGATCCTCCTCGGTGGTCCACTGCCAGCGCCGGACCAGCCGGCCGAAGTGCGTGTCGACCGTGATGCCCGGGATGTCGAAAGCGTTGCCCAGGATCACATTTGCGGTCTTGCGGCCGACCCCCGGCAGCGTCACCAACTCATCCATGGTGTCGGGTACCTCCCCACCGAAGCGGTCCACGAGAGCCTGCCCGAGTCCGATCAGTGAGCTCGCCTTGTTCCGGTAGAAGCCGGTGGGCCGGATGAGCTCCTCGAGTTCGGTCCGGTTCGCGGTCGCATAGTCGGCGGCGGTGCGGTACCGCGCAAACAGTGCCGGCGTGGTCAGGTTGACCCGCTTGTCGGTGCTCTGCGCCGACAGGATGGTGGCCACGGCCAACTCGAGCGGATTGGTGAAATCGAGTTCGCAGTAGACGTGGGGAAAGGCGCGGGCCAGCGTTCGATTCATCCGCCGGGCCCGGCGTACCAACCCGAGCCGCGACTCGGTGCGCACCTTCGCCGATCCGCGTTTGCCCGTGCCCGCCGCCGTCACCCTGTCAGGGTACTGAGCAGGTCCGGACCGGTGACAATTCGTGATCCCGATGAGACCTTCCGCGTGTTTACTTCACCCTTGTGTCCTGGATGTTTCCCGCACTGATCCCCGCATTGCTGATGCTGGGAACATTCGGGCTCGAGCGGGTGGAGAACGCGCTCGGCTTCCACGGCGACCCCGACGCCATCGACGAGCTGGTTGCCCTGACACCGCCAAAAGTGGACCGGCCCCGCGACCACATCGCCCGCCCGGCGCCGACCTTACCGTCATGGTCCTCGAGCGGTAGCTTCACCGGACTCGCCGCGCTGGATACCGAACCCGGCCTGCCCACGCGGGTGTGCCAGCACGAGACCGCGAATCCGCAGTTTCGGGCGACTCGCCATGCCAATCCTGTGTAGCGTTGGCTCGTCGCACACAGCCCTGCCTCTAGACTAGGTCGGAGCTGTTCAGCGCCATTTCGGACAATTGATGAATACGAGGGAAAACGTGGACGAGATCCTGGCCAGGGCCGGAATCTTCCAGGGAGTCGAACCAACCGCTGTTTCAGCGCTGACCAAGCAGCTGCAGCCTGTCGATTTCCCGCGTGGGCACACGGTGTTCGCCGAGGGCGAGCCCGGCGATCGGCTGTACATCATCATCTCCGGCAAGGTGAAGATCGGCCGGCGGTCGCCGGACGGCCGGGAGAATCTGCTGACCATCATGGGTCCGTCGGACATGTTCGGTGAACTGTCGATCTTCGACCCGGGTCCCCGGACCTCCAGCGCCACCACCATCACCGAGGTGCGCGCGGTGTCGATGGACCGCGAGGCGTTGCGGGCCTGGATCGCCGATCGGCCGGAGATCGCCGAGCAGTTGCTGCGGGTGCTGGCACGCCGGCTGCGCCGCACCAACAACAACCTCGCCGACCTCATCTTCACCGACGTGCCGGGCCGGGTGGCCAAGCAGCTGCTGCAGCTGGCCCAGCGGTTCGGCACCCAGGAGGGTGGCGCGCTGCGGGTCACCCACGATCTGACGCAGGAGGAGATCGCCCAGTTGGTGGGCGCCTCCCGCGAGACGGTCAACAAGGCACTGGCCGACTTCGCCCATCGCGGGTGGATCCGCCTGGAGGGCAAGAGCGTTCTGATCAGCGACAGCGAACGCCTGGCCCGCCGAGCGAGGTAAGCCTCGCGTCAGCGAGGCGCGACCGAGCGAGTATCGATACCGAGCGAGGTAAGGCCGCTACCCCCGCAGGTAATCGAGCTGCGCCTGCACCGATTTCTCGGCTGCGTCCCACAGCTTTTCGTCCACGTCCGTGTAGACGTGTTCGACGATGCGGCGGGCGCCGGCGTCCTCACCGAGTTCCCGTAGCGCGCCGCGTATCTGGTCCAGCCGTTCCTGACGGTGGACCAGATACATCGCGGTGACGTCACGAATGTCGGGCAGGTCGGGTCCGTGGCCGGGCAGGACCCGCCGGGCGCCCAGACCCGCCAGCCGGTGCAGCGATTCCAGGTAGTCCCGCAGCGAGCCGTCCTCGCTGTCGATGACGGTGGTGCCGCGGCCCAGCACGGTGTCGGCGGTCAGCACCGCGTCGTCGAGCAGGAACGACACCGAGTCGGCGGTGTGCCCCGGCGTGGCCAGCACGGTGATGCGCAGTCCGGCCGCCTCGATCACCTCGCCGTCGGTCAGCGGCCCGCCGAGCCCGCGCAGGAATCCGCTGCCCACCGAACGGACCACCGCGCCCGTCGACTCCACCAGCTTGTCGATCCCGTCGGTGTGGTCGCCGTGCCGGTGGCTGATCAGCACCAGTGCCACGGTGCCGAGTTCGGCGATGCGGGCGAGGTGCGCATCGTCGTCGGGGCCGGGGTCGACGACGACGAACTCGGCGCTGCCGGGGCCGCGCAGGATCCAGGTGTTGGTGCCCTCGAGCGTCATGATCCCGGGGTTGTCGCACAGCAGGACCGACGCGGTCTCGGTGACCGCGCGCAGCTGGCCGACGGCGGGATGTTCCAGGATCAGCCGGCCTCTGCCGCGATCTCCACGACGAGCTCGATCTCGACGGGTGCATCCAGGGGCAGTTCGGCGACCCCGACGGCCGAGCGGGCGTGTGCGCCGGCATCGCCGAACACCTCGCCCAGGAAGTTCGAGGCGCCGTTGACCACCGCGGGTTGACCGGTGAAACCGGACGCCGAGGCGACGAACCCGACGACCTTGACCACGCGGGTCACCACGTCGAGGCCCACCAGAGCGTCGATCGCGGCCAGTGCGTTGAAGGGCGCGATGCGCGCCAGGTCGGCGCGCTGTTCCGGGGTGACGGCCGCGCCCACCTCCCCGCTGTGCACCAACTTGCCGTCCACCATCGGCGACTGGCCGGACGTGAAGGCGAGGGGGCCGCGGCGCACCGCCGGCACGTAGGACGCCAGGGGCGCGACCACCGGCGGCAGTTCCAGACCGAGTTCGGTCAGCTTCGCCCGGTGGCTCACTTGGGCCTCTTGAGGTACGCCACGTGCTGCTCGCCGGTCGGTCCGGGCAGCACGGACACCAGCTCCCAGCCGTCGGCGCCCCACTGATCGAGGATCTGCTTGGTCGCGTGGGTCAGCAGTGGCACGGTCGCGTACTCCCACGTGGTCAGCTCACTCATGGTTGGAGCTTAACCGGGTGTGCCTGTTGGTTAGCATGCACTCATGGCGACCACAGCAAGCGGCGGACATCTCGTCGGCTGGCCCTCCCGCTTGGCCAAGGCCCGGCTCCATTTCGTCACGGGCAAGGGTGGCACCGGTAAATCGACGGTGGCCGCCGCTCTGGCCCTGACGCTGGCGGCCGGCGGTCGCAAGGTGCTGCTCGTGGAAGTCGAAGAGCGCCAAGGGATCGCGCAGCTCTTCGACGTGCCGCCGCTGCCGTACAAGGAGCAGAAGATCGCCACCGCCGAGGGCGGCGGGGTGGTCAACGCACTCGCCATCGACATCGAGGCGGCGTTCCTCGAATACCTCGACATGTTCTACCGCCTGGGGCTGGCGGGTCAGGCCATGCGCCGCATCGGCGCCATCGAGTTCGCCACCACCATTGCGCCCGGTCTGCGCGACGTGCTGCTCACCGGGAAGATCCGGGAGATCGTCACCCGCACGGAGAACGACCACAAACAGCGCTACGACGCGATCGTGGTGGATTCACCGCCCACCGGCCGGATCTCACGGTTCCTCGACGTCACCAAGGCGGTGTCGGAACTGGCCAAGGGCGGGCCGGTGCACGCGCAGGCAGAGAGCGTGGTCAACATCCTGCACTCCGAGAACACCGCGATCCATCTGGTCACGCTGCTCGAGTCGCTGCCCATCCAGGAGACCATCGAGGCCATCGAGGAACTGCGGGAACTGGACCTGCCGATCGGCAGCGTCATCGTCAACCGCAACATCCCCGCGATCCTGCCGTCGGATGCGCTGCTGGCGGCCGCCGACGGGGTGATCGACGCGGAGACGGTTCGTGCCGACCTCGGCCGGGTGGGCGTGAAGCTCGCCGACGCCGACTTCGCCGGACTGCTCACCGAGACCATCGAGCACGCCACCCGGATCCGGGCCCGCGCCGAGAGCGCCGAGGCGCTCGATGAGATCGACGTGCCGCGCCTGGAACTTCCGGCCATCAACGACGGCATCGATCTCGGCAGCCTCTACGAGCTGGCCGAGGCGTTGGCACAACAGGGAGTCCGCTGAGTGATGAGCAGAGCGAGGCACGAGCGATGCGAAGAGCGAAAAGTGAGGTCTGACCGATGAGCACCACACCTCGCACCCTGGACATGGGCTCGATCCTGGCCGACCGCAGCAACCGCGTGGTCGTCTGTTGCGGCGCCGGCGGTGTCGGCAAGACCACGACGGCGGCGGCCATGGCGTTGCGCGCCGCCGAGTACGGCCGCAGCGTCGTGGTGCTGACCATCGACCCGGCCCGCCGGCTGGCCCAGGCACTCGGGGTCAAGGATCTGGGCAACACCCCCCAGCGGGTTCCGCTCGACGACAGCGTGCCCGGCGACCTGTCGGCGATGATGCTCGACATGCGGCGCACCTTCGACGAGATGGTGATCGAGCACTCGGAACCCGAACGCGCACAAGCGATTCTGGACAACAAGTTCTATCAGACGGTGGCGACCTCACTGGCCGGTACGCAGGAGTACATGGCGATGGAGAAGCTGGGTCAGCTGCTGGCCCAGGACAAGTGGGACCTGGTGGTGGTGGACACCCCGCCGTCCCGCAATGCGCTCGACTTCCTGGATGCCCCGAAGCGGCTGGGCAGCTTCATGGACGGCCGGCTGTGGCGCCTGCTGCTGGCGCCCGGTCGTGGCTTCGGGCGGATCGTCACGGGCGCCGTCGGCCTGGCCATGAAGGGCCTCTCGACGGTGCTCGGTTCCCAGATGCTTTCCGACGCTTCGGCTTTCGTGCAATCACTGGATGCGACGTTCGGCGGCTTCCGGGAGAAGGCCGACCGGACCTACGAACTGCTCAAGCGGCGCGGCACCCAGTTCGTCGTCGTGTCGGCGGCCGAACCGGACGCCCTGCGCGAGGCCGCCTTCTTCGTCGACCGGTTGTCGAAGGAGAACATGCCGCTGGCCGGGCTCATCCTCAACCGGACACATCCGACGTTGTGCTCGCTGACCGTCGAGCGCGCGACCGACGCCGCCGAGGAGCTCGAGCAGGCCGACGCGGATTCACTGGCGGCCGGGGTGCTGCGGGTGCATGCGGACCGGGCGCTGACCGCCAAGCGTGAGATCCGGCTGCTGTCCCGCTTCACCGGCGCCAACCCGCACGTGGCGATCGTCGGCGTGCCGTCACTGCCGTTCGATGTCTCCGACATGGAGGCGCTGCAGGCGATCGCAGATCAGATCACCCAGGCCGAGGCGAAGTCGGCCTGACGGGCGCTGACGGGACCGATTAGCCGACGGCGCGGTGTTTGCGCTGCGCGGCGAAGAATTCTGCCCAGGAAACGACCTCGGGATGCTGCTTGAGCAGCGCACGACGCTGACGCTCGGTCATACCGCCCCAGACGCCGAACTCCACGCGGTTGTCCAGAGCATCGGCACCGCACTCGGCGATCACCGGGCAATGCCGGCAGATGACGGCGGCCTTGCGCTGGGCTGCGCCGCGTACGAACAATTCGTCGGGGTCCGCGCCCCGGCACCTCGCCTTTGCGACCCAGGTGATCCGGGCCTCTGCTTCAACGCTCTGGACGGTGGCCGGTATGGCTGGGGTGTTCGTCCTACGCGGCGCGGGCCGAGAAGCTGACATCAGCGCTCCCTATTCGCTCGGACCACCTCGTGAGGTGGTCTAACCACGGGTGTAGATCGCTGAGTGCGATCTACGCCACACTACGCAGGTCGTTGTTACCTGTGTCGCATCGTGTGTTTAAGTTAGGTGGTCAGGTGCCGTTTGCGCAACAGTTCGATAACCACTTTTTTGGGACGAGCGTGCAGACAGGCCGACACACCCGTCGAATTGACACGCAATGACCGTCCCGCCCGGATACTGCCGGGCACCCACGAGTGCGCGGAGGCACCGGGACGGTCGTTAGTCTGTAGTGCATGTCGGACCGCCCACCGGTGGCCGTCACCGTCATCAAGCTGGCGTGGTGCTGCCTGCTGGCTGCGGTGATCGTGGCCGCCATGCTGTTCCCCGTCGTCGGCGGGGCCGGTGTGATGTCCAATCGCGCCTCCGATGTGGTGGCCAACGGCTCGGCGCAGTTGGTCGAGGGCGAAGTGCCGGCGGTGACGACGATGGTCGACGCCAAGGGCAACGTCATCGCCTGGCTCTATTCGCAGCGCCGCTTCGAAGTGGCCGGCGACCAGATCGCCGACACGATGAAGCTGGCAATCGTCTCGATCGAGGACAAACGGTTTGCCGAGCACAACGGCGTCGACTGGAAGGGCACCCTGACGGGCCTGACCGGCTACATGTCCGGGGACGACGACACCCGCGGTGGTTCGACCATCGAGCAGCAGTACGTCAAGAACTACCAACTGCTGGTGATCTCGCAGACCGACGCCGAGAAGCGCGCCGCCGTCGCGACCACCCCCGCGCGCAAGCTCCGGGAGATCCGGATGGCGCTGACGCTCGACAAGACCTTCACCAAGCCGGAGATCCTGACGCGGTATCTGAACCTGGTCTCCTTCGGCAACGGCGCCTTCGGCATCCAGGACGCCGCGCAAACCTACTTCGGCGTCGACGCCTCGCAGCTGAACTGGCAGCAGGCGGCGCTGCTGGCCGGCCTGGTCCAGTCGACCAGCATGCTCGATCCCTACACCAACCCCGACGGCGCGCTGGCGCGGCGAAACCTGGTGTTGGACACGATGATCGACAACATCCCGGAGCACGCCGACGAGCTTCGGGCCGCCAAGGAGCAGCCGCTGGGCATCCTGGCGCAGCCCAACGAGTTGCCGCGGGGCTGCATCGCCGCCGGCGACCGCGCGTTCTTCTGCGACTACGTCCAGGAGTACCTAGCGCGCGCCGGCATCAGCAAGGACCAGCTCTCCAAGGGCGGCTACCTGGTGCGCACCACCCTGGATCCCGACATCCAGGCACCGGTCAAGGCCGCCGTCGACAGCAACGCGGCGCCCGACATCCAGGGCATCGCGAGCGTGATGAGCGTGATCCGGCCGGGACGGGAGTCGCATCCGGTGCTGGCGATGGTCAGCAACCGGACCTACGGCCTGAACAGCGACGCCGGCGAGACGATGCAGCCGCAGCCGTTCTCGCTCGTCGGCGACGGCGCCGGATCGATCTTCAAGATCTTCACCACGGCCGCCGCCCTCGAGATGGGAATGGGCATCAACGCCCAGCTCGACGTCCCGAACCGGTTCGAGGCCAAGGGGCTGGGCAGTGGCGGCGCCAAGGGCTGTCCGCGGGACACCTGGTGCGTGCAGAACTACAACGGTTCCGCCTACCGCTCGCCGATGAGTGTCACCGACGCCCTGGCGACCTCACCGAACACCGCGTTCGCCAAGCTGATCTCGCAGATCGGGGTGCAGCGCACCGTCGACATGGCGGTCAAGCTCGGTCTGCGGTCCTACGCCGAGCCGGGCACCGCGCGGTCCTACGATCCCGACAACAACGAGAGCCTGGCCGAATTCGTCAAACGGCAGAACCTCGGCTCGGTCACCCTGGGCCCCATCCAGGTGAACGCACTGGAACTGGCCAACGTCGCCGCCACGCTGTCCTCCGGTGGCGTGTGGTGCCCGCCCAACCCGATCGACAAGGTCTTCGACCGGCACGGCAACGAGGTGTCGGTGACCACGCAGACCTGCGAGCAGGTGGTGCCCGACGGGCTGGCCAACACGATGGCCAACGCCATGAGTCACGACGACCAGGGCAACGGCACCGCGGCCGGGTCCGCCAATTCGGTGGGCTGGAACCTGCCGATGGCGGGCAAGACGGGAACCACCGAGGCGCACCGGTCGGCCGGCTTCATCGGCTTCACCAACACCCTGGCCGGCGCCTCCTACGTCTACGACGACTCCACCGACCCGGGCGAGCTGTGCGCCTTCCCGTTGCGCCAGTGCTACGACGGCAACCTGACCGGCGGTGCCGAGCCGGCGGCCACCTGGTTCGCCGCGATGAACCCCATCGCCAACAACTTCGGCGAGGTGAAACTGCCGCCCACCGATCCCCGCTATGTCGACGGGGGCCCGAACTCGCGGGTGCCCTCGGTCGCCGGTCTGACCCAGGACGAAGCGCGGCAGCGGTTGAAGGACTCCGGGTTCCAGGTCTCCGACAACATCAGCTACATCAATAGCGCGTCGTCGTACGGCAGCATCCTGGGCACGTCGCCCACCGGACAGACCATCCCGGGCGTCATCGTGACCATCCTGGCCAGCAACGGGGTACCGCCGCCACCGCCTCCACCGCCCGCGGCACCGCCGCCCGTGCCGGGGGCGCCACCCGGTGCCCCGCCGGCGATCGGGCAGACCGTCGTCGAGATCCCCGGCCTGCCACCGATCACCGTTCCGGTGCTGATCCCGCCCGCGCCGCCGCCACCGCCGTGACACGCGCATCACTGCGCTGTAGACGGTCGGCCGCAGTACCATTCGCTACATGCCTGCCGCACCACACGCTCTGAAGAGTGCCGTAACCCTGGCGGTCGGGACGGCGATCGCCGGGCTCGGCTACGCATCCCTCGTGGAGCCCAACGCCTTCGTGGTGCGTGAGCTCACCATGCCGGTGCTGGCGCCGGGCTCGTCACCGCTGCGGGTGCTGCACCTGTCCGACATCCACATGCGGCCCAACCAACGGCACAAGCAGGCCTGGCTGCGGGAGCTCGCGGGCTGGGAACCCGATCTGGTGGTCAACACCGGCGACAACCTGTCGCACCGCAAGGCGGTGCCGGCGGTGGTGCAGGCGCTCGGCGATCTGTTGGCCGTACCGGGCGTCTTCGTGTTCGGCAGCAACGACTACTTCGGGCCCAAGCCGAAGAACCCGGCCAACTACCTGTTCCGCAAGGACCATCGCTCGCACGGGCCGGCCCTGCCCTGGCAGGATCTGCGGGCCGCATTCAGTGAGCGCGGCTGGTTCGACGTCACCCACGCCCGCCGGGAGATCGAGGTCGCGGGTCTGACCATTGCGGTCGGCGGGGTGGATGACGCCCACATCGACCGCGACCGCTACGAGACCATCGCCGGGCCGCCGAACGCGGCCGCCAACCTGCGCCTCGGGATCACGCACGCGCCCTACACCCGCGTGCTGGACCGGTTCGCCGCCGACGGGTACCAACTGGTGCTGGCCGGGCACACCCACGGCGGCCAGTTGTGTCTGCCGTTCAAGGGCGCCCTGGTCACCAACTGCGATCTGGACACCTCCCGCGCCAAGGGGCCGTCCCAGTGGGGCGCCAACACCGCCCTGCACGTATCGGCCGGCATCGGGACGTCGCCGTACGCGCCGTTCCGGTTCTGCTGCCGGCCCGAGGCCACGATGCTCACGCTGGTCGCCTCGCCCATCGGCGGTGACGACTCGTTCACGCCCTCTCCCCCGGTCGAAGCGGACAGCCTACGCACGCTGACCCGGTGACCCGGACGGCCGACCGCTCGCGGTCGCGGCGTTGGGTCGACCGTGCCGTGGCGCTGATCGAGGCCGACGCCCGGCGCAGCGCCGACACCCACCTGCTGCGCTACCCGCTGCCCTCCTGGTCCGCGGACGCGGATGTTCAGCTCTATCTGAAGGACGAGACCACCCACATCACGGGCAGTCTCAAGCACCGGCTGGCTCGTTCGCGGTTCCTCTACGCGCTGTGCAACGGGCTGATCACCGAGGACACCGTCACCGTGGTGGAGACGTCGTCGGGGTCGACGGCGGTCTCGGA
>RRZU010371796.1_pt1 | contig 15380 bp, 10 predicted proteins | sample 2165561 | NCBI WGS metagenome assembly RRZU01 (sample SAMN10456909, study PRJNA506462) | wastewater metagenome | isolation source: wastewater sludge | place: USA: Moscow, Idaho
GACCACCGCGATGAGCGCGCTACGCTCCGCCTGGGAACGAGAGCACGGTCGCGGCAGCGTCATCGGGCTCGCCCCATCAGCGGTCGCTGCGCAGGTGCTGTCTGATGATCTCGGCATCCGGGCGGAGAACACGGCTAAGTGGTGGCAAACCCATCAAGGTATCGGTGCGACGTTCCGCAAGAACCAGCTCGTGATCGTCGATGAGGCCTCACTCGCGGGCACTCTCTCGCTCGACCGCATCACCGCGCACGCTGTGGAGGTCGGTGCGAAGGTGCTGCTCGTGGGTGACTGGGCGCAACTGCAATCCGTCACCGCCAGCGGCGCCTTCTCGCTCCTCGTGCACGACCGCGACGACGCGCCTGAACTCGTCGACATTCACCGCTTCGTCAACGAGTGGGAGAAGGCCGCATCCCTCGACCTCCGCCACGGACGCACCGAAGCAATCGACACCTACGCCGAACGCGGAGGCATCACCGGTGGTGACACCGAGGCGATGATCGACGCCGCCTACACCGCCTGGCGCACTGACACCCTGGATGGGCTTGCGACGGTGCTGATTGCAGACTCCAACGAATCGGTGCACGCGCTCAATCAGCGAGCCCGAGCTGACCTGATCCTCGACGGCACCGTGAACGCACTCCGAGAAGTCGTCCTCCATGACGACACCCGTGCAGGAGTCGGAGACAGGATCATCACGCGCAAGAACGACCGCCGCCTTGGTGCGGGACGTGGGTGGGTGCGAAACGGTGACCGCTGGACTGTTACGGAGGTGCGAGACGACGGATCACTCACCGTCCGCCGTCAAGGAAGCAGAGGCACGACGATCCTGCCCGCCACCTACGTTTCCGAGCATGTCGATCTCGGATACGCAGTCACCGCCCACCGCGCTCAAGGCATCACGACCGACACCTCGCACGTACTCGCCGACCCATCCACCACGCGCGAGAACCTCTACGTTGCGATGACCCGCGGACGGCACGCCAACCTCGTCTACGTCGCCACCGACCGACCCGACGACAGCCACACAACACAGCACCCCGCGGACGATCCGGATGCGACCGCGCGGAGCGTGCTCTACGGGGTACTGCAACACGTCGGCGCGGAACTTTCCGCGCACGAGACCATCACCGCCGAGCAAGAAGCATGGGGCTCGGTGGCGCAGCTCGCGGCGGAGTACGAGACAATCGCGCAAGCCGCCCAACACGACCGTTTCGCCACCCTCGTTCGCGATTCCGGCCTCACCCCGGACGAAGCAGAAGACACGATTCACTCTGAAGCGTTCGGGGCGCTCTCTGCCGAACTGCGTCGGGCGGAAGCGAACCATCACAACATCGACGCTCTCATGCCGCGCCTGGTTGCCGGTCGAGGGTTTGGCGACGCTGACGACATCGCCTCTGTGCTTCACCATCGACTCGCACGAGCTACTGCGCGACCGGCAGGCTCAGGCCGGACTCGCCAGGTGCCGCAGCTCATCGCGGGTTTGATCCCCGAGGCCGCTGGTGAGATGAGCGCCGAGATGCAGATCGCTCTCACCGAGCGTCGCGAGCTCATTGAGCAACGCGCTGACGCGATCCTCGACCGCGCTATCAGTGAGAAGCAGGACTGGGCGCTTGGACTTGGAGAACCACCCGTCGAACCGCGAGCAGCGGCAGCATGGAACCGCCAGGCGATCACGGTCGCGGCGTACCGTGATCGCTACGGGATCACCGCGAAGACGCCACTCGGCCCAGCCCCGGATAGTGATGCGCAGAAGATCGATGCCGCACGAGTAGCAGCGGCTCTGGCGAGACTTCGTGACATCGCTGCGCAGGCGTCGGAGCCAGACACGCGCCGGCCCCAGGGACGTGACCGGCGCGGTCTCGCTCGCTGAGCCGAGGCAGACGGGCTCTTCCCGATGTCGCAGGGGCGACGTACAGTGGAAGGACAAGCAGGGCGACTTTCAAATGTGTGTCGCCGTTACCCCGAGTGTGACGGTATGACGGCCTCCGGGCAGTCCTTCAAGGTTCTTTGTCGCCAGACCCCTGAGAAGAGGACTGTCGTCATGATCCGCCAACTTTGGACCCTCAGCATCCACACCCGCGCATTCCTGCGCCGCTACATGCCCACCAACATCCTCCTCGACGCCATCCGCACCAGGCGAGGACTCAAATGGGGCGTACCCACGATGCTTCTCGCGATGCCGTACTTGGTCGCCGCGAGCATCTGCACGAACCTCATCGACAACGGCGCGCCTGAATTGCTGTACCTGGTCGTTCTGCTGTGCGTATGGAACGCGTTGAAGTTCCTGTGGATCGGGCCCGTCAGTCTCATCCATCTCATGCTCATCCGAACTCGCGAGCGGCGCACGCGCTTGGCCGAATCGAGCGCATGACACAACTCGGCATCCGCTAGCTCAGAACCCCACCCGCTGCTGGAGCTTGTGGTTGGAGTATTGGCTGCGCATTCGCCTCCTACATCAACCTTCGAAACTGGAGGGATGAACGATGAACCACAGCCAAGCCCTCACGGGCTGGAACCACTCCTGAACATCAACGAACTCGCCAACTACCTCGGTGTCCCCGTCTCCACCATCTACGACTGGCGCACCAACGGCAAAGGACCCCGCGCCTACCGCTTCGGAAAGCGGATCATGTTCGGCATCACCGACATCCGCGCCTGGATGGACACCATGCGCGAACCCGCGGGCGCCGCCACCTTTCCCGGAACGACAGAGGCTACACATGGGTAGGCCCCGCACGCCGATCGGCACCTTCGGAATCATCGCCACCCGCACACATCCCAGCGGCAACCACGTCGCGAAAGCCCGCTTTCGAGATTGGGACGGCAAGAACAGGCTCGTCCAGGCCACCGGCCCCTCCCGTTCCGCTGCCGAACGGAAACTGAAGCAGAAACTCGCCGAACGCTCCCTCTACCAGCCCGGATTCAATGGCATGAGTGCCGACAGTCCCTTCCCAGAGCTCGTCGCCTACTGGCTGGAAGACATCGAGATCGAAGACCGCCTCTCGCGAACCACCAGGAACCTCTACGAGCGAGATATGCGCACCCTCGTCCTCCCATCATTCAAAGACCTCACCCTCCGAGAGATCGGCGTCGCCCGCTGCGACCACTTCCTCAAACACCTCGCCAAACGCAGCTACAGCCGAGCCAAGCACGCCCGCGTCGTCCTCCGCCTCGCCCTCGCACTCGCGGTCCGCCACGAGATCCTGCCCCGCAACCCGATGGATTACGTCTCGCGACTCCACCGGAAAAAGAGCATCCCGGACGCATTTACGATCAATGAGGTGCAAGAGATCAGGGCGGCGATCACGGCGTGGGAGTCCCGTCGGATTCTGGCGGGTCCGAGACCCGACCGGCAACTCGGGCAGATCGTCGAAGTCCTGCTCGGCACCTCGGCTCGCATCGGCGAGGTTCTTGCGATCCGCCTACAGGATCTCGACCTGAATAGTCCGATCCCGACGGCGAGGATCGCCGGTACGATCATCACGCGGAAGGGTGAGCCGACCCACCGACAGGATCATCCGAAGACGGATCGTTCGGTTCGTCGTGTCGCGCTACCGTCATTCACGCTGCACGCGATCCGATCGCGCCTCCTCCGGTCCGGCGAGACCGAGCCGGGCGCGCTGCTATTCAGTACGCGGGTGGGGACGCCGCACACGACGAACAACATCCGCCGACTTCTGCGAGACGTGATGGATGAGGCCGGGATCGAGAACGTCACACCACACCGCTTCCGCCGCACCGTCGCCACTGTCATTAACGACGCCCAAGGCGCGCTCCTCGCTTCCGAACTTCTCGGGCACACCGACCCGCGGATCACGATGCAGCACTACATCCAGCGCAACGAGAGCGTCGACCCCGCCACCGCGGAGCACCTAGAGCGAGCGTTTGGAAAGGCTGGGTAGTTAATCTCCATGCCTCAGAACAGAGATTCTGTGTAGTCATGACGGATGGATCATGCGCAAGGAACTAGCAGCAGTGCATTCATGCCTTAGCTAAATGACCGAGTTCTAGGGTAAGGAGAGGAGAAGGCGCGTTCGACGGCGTGATGATCGTTGCACGCTTCTTTGCCCGTGTCACTGCAACATTGAGCGCATACCGCGCGGATTCCAAGTCTCTCGGTGTTGCGTTAAGCCTGAGAAAGGGTTCGTATCGCTCTTCATATGTGATGACCTCGTCAAACTCGCGACCTTTGGCGCGGTGGATAGTCATGACAATGAGATCTCTGTTGCCGCGTTTGCTGCTGGTTAGTTGGTATTGGAGGACCGCGTTTCGGAGCGTGTCAGCTGCGCCGAAGTAAGAGCCGTTCTCACGCCAGATATCAGCCAACAGTGTTTCGATTTCAGATCCCCGCGTGATGAAGTTGAGCATTCGCACATATCCAGCCATCTGCTTGATCTCAGTCGTATCGGACGCCGCAAGCATACTGACGACGGCGAGGTAGTCCCCGAGCACGTATCCGCTTCGGCATTTACTGATTGACCCGTCAAGGAGCTCACGCAGCGCCTTTACGATCTTGACGTTGACGGGAGTACCTGCTCGGAGCTTGGTGGCGTATCCTTCGAGGCGATCGGCCGTGGAACGGGCTGTCGCTGACAGCTTCACTGACTTTGTTCTCAAGTAGTGGGCCATTGCATCGCACACGGTAGCGTCTCGCTCTAAGCCGTCGCCGGACGCTTGGAGAATCACGCCTATAAAGATGAGTGCGGCGTAGCCCTCTTCTTTTGTTGTATGGATATCGATGCTGAGAGCAGGCAACTTCGGGTTGCTTTGTGGCGCACTAATGTACTCGTATACCTTCATAGCGAGGGCATTTGTCGGCGTGAGAATAGCGATTGTTCCGCCGCCGACTCGAAGGCGTTTCAATGATGCAAGGAGGGCCAGTTTGAGCCTCAATAGTGGAGGGAAGTCGCACAGTACTATGTCGACCTCGTCGTAGGGGTACTCGAAGCTCCCGCGAAGGACATCGCGACCGAAGCGGGTGATCGAACTGCCGGGACTCCGCCAGTTCCATTTTGAAAGGTCCACGTGTTGTGGCGTGAGTGCCTCGTCGAAGTCAGCAAAGCGAGTTTCACTTGATCCTTCCACGAAGTCGTAGATCCGTTGGCTCGGGTCTCCGAGCGCAACGAGCTGTGAGTGCTGGCTGAGCGTCTTCACGAGGGCCCACTGATCATCTGTAGTGTCTTGAAACTCGTCGAGGACGATGAGCGGGTAGGCCGAGGCATAAGCCTTGAGTAGTGAGGGGCTTCCAGCGAGAATTTCGTTGGCAAGTCCCGCGAAGTCGTCGAACCCCACGTGCCCCAGCATCTCGAACTGTCGTCTGAATTCAGCGCGCAGGTCAACGTTGGGATCTTGAAAGTGTGATCGGAAAGCGTTCTGTTCGGCCTGGGACATGATTTTCACACCCCGCGGTGCGCCTAGGAGGTAACCGTGGCTACGTAGAATCGTCCAAGCAAAGCTGTGGTAAGTGCCAACCTCTAGGCGGTGGCGTTCTTCTTTCGCGAGTTGAAAGGTTGCGTGCTCGGCAACGCGATCGACGGTGGCGTTCGCGAAGCTAAGGAAAAGCACCCGGGCGTGGCGACTATCGAGGCCCTCGCCAATCGCGCGAGCAGCCTTTCTGAGAGCCACGGTGGTTTTGCCGCAGCCAGCACTACCGGTGACCATCACCGGGCCTTGAGCTTCCAGCAGCGGCTTTATAGCGAGTTCGTAAGCCTCTTCAGATTGTTGTGTCGCTGACATCTGGTTCCTCTGCGCCTTCCGAGTCAGCGTCAGTGTCTGCGATTGCCGCTATGCTCTCCGTGGTGGCAGGTGTAGGAGGTTCGCTTGCTTCTTTCAACGCTTCCAGGACACTCGTCATAGAGGGAGGGAAGTCAATCTCCGTGAGACCAGACACCAGATCAGCTGCGAAGCGATCTCCCTTGGTCTTCGATAGAAGCTTCTTCAGAGCTTTGGCGTATTCGTCATCAGTGTCTTTCGTTGGCTTTGACACATGTGAGGGCCACGCCCCATTAGCGATTAGTTCATTTACATATTTGCGTTTGGCATCAACGGGAACCTCTGCCAGCACTAGGTCTTCGAATCCGCTGTAGGGCTGCTCGAATGCGTAGTCGGAATTTGCTTTGATCTCGTCCAGGCGATCAGCGGGCTGTTGATCGAAAACTGACGCAACATCTTTTCCAAGGCCGCGGAAGAAGCCCGCGAAGCCGGCGACGTTGGTTTCGCCTTGTGCATCGAAGATAGCCCAACCGCGGGTGTCAAGTCTCGCGAATCGGGTGGGGTTGGCTCGGGCGGCAGTTTTGGCGAGTTCGGTATACGAAGCAGCTTCGGTGTCGCCCTCTGTAACGAGAACTCTGCGAGCTAGCAGTGCTTCGCAGAACCGGGTTCGAATCCCGGTGCGGAACGCCTTGAGGCGTAGCGAAGTGGGCAACGTGACCGGCGTGCTGGACAGTCGGCCGGTGCTGTGTGCACGGGATAGTACGGTCATCTGCTCAGGCTCGAACTCTTCGAGCACGTACGGTGAGTGGGTGGTGAATATGGCCTGGCCGCCGAGCGCGAGAATGAGATCTACGACTCGCTTTTGAGCCGTCGGGGGAACTGAGATCTCTGGCTCCTCCATCGCGAAGATGACGCGTCCCTCGCGCTTTTGCGCGATGAGAGTAAGCATGGCTATCACCAGTGAGTTGATAGTGCCCGATCCTTGGTGATTGAAAGGTGCCGAGTAACCGGGCGCTCCCGTAGCCATGAAGGACTTCAATACTCGGCGGAGGTCCTCACGTGTGAGTTCAGACACCCGAAGGTGCGGTGCATCTGCCCACTCTGCAGCGACGATCTGTTTCATAGCTTCATCGATGCTTGAGAGAACCTGGCCAAACTCGGGATTCTCTTCACCCGCTACTGCCACGCTTCGCAGCTTTTGGAGGAGGGTCTCCCACATTTGAACTTCGACCTCAAACGTACGAAGAACAAAGTCGAGGAGTGATCCGCGTTCCATGGACATGGCTCGGGTACCTGTCCGCAGGGCACGAAGTAGAAGGAAGCCGAACTCGCGCTTGTCAGCCGATCTAGCCTCGTTAGTGGGGTTCCCCTTATCGTCTTCTGGGCTGCAGAACCAGGTTCGGCCCTCGAAATCGTCCTCGTCCGGGTCGTAACGTCCTACGAACCGAATTCGCACGGAGGGAAGTGCGTCCGAACCCGGTCCAGGTAGAGATGAGAGCAGTGTTTTGTTGGCAACGTCCCAATACTCGAGGTTGTTCCGAAAACGAGATTGAAGTTCATCGTCAAGATCAACAATCATGACTTCGATTGTGATCTCGTTCACTAGGTATTCACCACCGTGAAAGTCGTGTTCGTCGATGACTGGGCGACGGAACAAGCGGTCAGCACCTAGTGCAAGTTCCGCGGCTTCGAGCAAGGTGGACTTGCCCGAGTTGTTGTCGCCGAGAAGTACGGTGTTTCCTGCGAAGGACACTTCTGCCTTTGAGATGCCTCGAAAGTTTTCGATGGTGATTCGCGCTAAGTACATGCGGCCTCAATCCCGTACAGATCGTCGTTCGGCACATCGCCAATGATGCGCGCTCCCATCCTCTCAGAGGATCACTCAGTCTGAGGTATGCCCCACTCGCAGACCGTTTGCGTTGACGCCCGCGCGTAGTCTCTCTGCTTCATTTTTCAGGCATTGTGTTCGGCGCATATCGGTCGCTTTTGTATCGTCGCCTGTCTGCTCCTATGCCACGCGTGCCCTACTTTCGAGGTCGCGATGGATGTGACCTGAGGATATGTAATGTGCCTCTTTCATCATTTGAGGCGATCATCGTTACGATGTCCGGGTATATGGCATGTGGGCGCGCCCGTCTGTTTCTCTGCTACGGGCTGGTGAATCATCCCGCCTTGGCATGGACCAGCTGGAGTGAGACACGGACCCGACATAGGCGCACCGGCCAGACAACATGGGAGAATCTGACGTGAGGCCAGCTTGGATCACCGATCAGAGCAAGAAACGCGAGGAGGCGGTCGAGCATGTGGACTGACAACGAGACTGATCGCGATTTCCTCAACTTCGAGGGTGTCGCTGACACCATCGCCGAAGTCATCGTCAGCGCGAATGGGCGGCCCGTATCGATCGGGGTATCTGGTGCCTGGGGCGTTGGAAAGTCCTCCATGATCAAGCTGACAAAGACTTCCCTCGCGAAGCATCAGCCAGAGCAGGGAGCAGAGAAGTTCGTCTTCGTAGAGTTCAACGCTTGGTTGTACCAGGGATACGACGACGCCCGTGCAGCGCTACTCGAAGTGATTGCCAACAAGCTCGAAGCCGAGGCGGAAGCTCGCAAGACAGGGATCGATAAGGCAAAGGACTTTCTTTCACGGGTCCAATGGTTCCGCCTCGCAAAACTGGTCGCGTTGCCCGCGGCGTCGATGGCGCTAGGGCTTCCGCCCGTAGGACTCACGGGAGAGATTGCCGGAGCCGTCAGGGATGCAACCTCTGGGAGCCTGGACAATGAAGGGCTGGAGTCGCTTGGGGAGCAGGCGTTAGCCACAGCAAGCGTCGCAACAACTCTGGTGAACCCAAAGGAAACGGTGTCACCGCCGAAAGAGATTCAGGCCCTTCGCGACTCGTTCGAAGACGCGATCAAAGCGCTTGACATCACGCTCGTGGTACTCATCGACGATCTAGATCGGTGCATCCCAGGGACCACAATATCGACTCTGGAAGCCATCCGTCTTTTCTTGTTCCTTGAGCACACGGCGTTCGTCATCGCTGCCGACGACAACATGATCAAGTATGCCGTCAAGAAGCACTTCGGTGGACTCGAAGACGACGAACTAATCACCAACTACTTCGACAAGCTCGTACAGATACCCATTCGCGTACCAGCGCTTGGAACCCAAGAAGTTCGTGCCTACCTCATGATGCTGTTCATCGAGAACAGCGACCTCGATCAAGTGCACAAAGATCAACTTCGGACGTCAATCGCACATCAACTCCGAGAGTCTTGGAAGGGCAAGCGCGTTGATCGATCATTCGTTAGTAGCTGCGGGATTGATCTGAAGCCTGGGCTGCTTGCTCGGCTTGAAACGGCGGAGCGGCTTGCTCCGCTAATGACAACTTCGGAGCGGATCGCAGGAAATCCCAGGTTGATCAAGCGATTCCTCAACGCGCTTTCGATCCGCATGACCATCTCGACCGCTCAAGGTGTGGGCGTGGATGAGGCAGTCTTGGCGAAGCTATTGCTTTTTGAGCGCTTGGCTTCGCCGGCGGCATACGCGGCATTGAACGCCGCGGTGAACGCCGACCCAGACGGAAAGCCTCAAGTCCTGACTCCGTGGGAAGACGCAGCAACGAAGGAGGAAGAGTTCGAGCCCGACGAGGCATGGGGTGAAGCGTTCGTTCGGGAATGGCTGGCCCTCCCGCCAGCCCTCGGGCAGCTAGACCTTCGTGGGGCGCTCTACGTTGGACGCGAACATGCGCCCCTGGTCACAGCATCGGATCGTCTGTCGTCTGCGGCGGCCGACTTACTTCGAGCACTTGTTGAGGATCCTCAGGAGTCCCGCGCCCTCGTTACCCAACTCGCGGCGCTGCCTCGAACCGAGTTGTCGATCATGATGGATCGCGTTCTAGCGCGCGCTCGCCAGGTCCAAGAGTGGGGCGCTCCGCCAATCCTGGATGCCTGCATCGCCCTAGCTAGTGCCGATCCAAACCAAGGACGAAGCCTCGCAGGTTTTCTCATCGAGCGACCCGGCAAACAGATTCAAGCAAGCATTGTGCCGAAGATCGAGTCGGAACCCTGGGCAGCCGATGTACTCACACACTGGACCAACGCCGCCGATGTTGAGGGTCCAGTAAAGAAAGTCATTGAGGGGAGGGTTAAGAGTGGGAACGTCGCAAAGTAGTACTGGACCAGGCGCCGGAGTCGCTCTCGTTCCGCCCTGGGCCGACGATGTGCCTCAGGACAATCCACTAGACCCCAGCGCCGACAATACACCGGACGAGCCCGACCAGAACCGGCCGCAAGAGGCGCCACCTGCACGGTTCAGGGACACTCGTCGAAGTCTTGGAAGCTATGCCCGCAACGGAGATAGCCGGGACCTTCGCCGGGCGCTCGGTCACTATGTAAGAAGCGGCTATGGTGGCACCGCAACCATGACGCGCCGGCTGGGCGGAACGGCCGCGACGGCCGGCCGCTTGGGCTCGATGTTCCAGTCTGGCCGCACGCCGGACGGGACATCGCTCCGTGACGCGGCCCTAGCTAATGGGAGCGACGCAAATGCTGTACTCGACGCAATTGTTGACGCCGCCAGTCCTGCGGACGGAACGCAGGACAAAGAAGCATCACGCCTCTCGATCCGCAATGCGCTATCCGACCTACTGGCACGATTCCCTGATGCTGACCTCTTTGCGCTGACCGAAGCGCAGAGGAACTACGTGATCGAGCGCTATGCGGCTCTCGACGTGTATGCGCGATTCTGTCTCGACTTGCAGAAGACTGTGCTGGACAAGGCCCCAGACGCAGTCACCGGGATGCGACGACTGAGATACATCCGCGAGTTCATCTCGGAGCAAGTCTCGGCCTCGTTTCGAAAGATTCGCGACGAGAGTGCAGCTCCGACGACCAGGAGTATCGCTCAACTTACCCGTTCGGCGCTAACCGAGACACTGGCAGTTTTCGAGGAGTACACCTCATGAAATACCTCAGCGTTCCCAAGCTGACGGCAAGCGACCGAAGCGGCGACCAAACTCCCATCCTGCTGTTCGGACGTGGCGAAACCAGCGACGTGCTCACGGCGGGGTGGTCTGCTGCGGAGAAGGTTCGCCGACAGAAGTTGATCCCAGATGCCACAGCCTGGGACTTGCTCGCTATCGCCTTATCAGTCGTTGTCGCCGATGGCACGACGTTGCGAAGCGCGAGCCCAGACGGATGGACTCGGCAGATCGAACTTGAAATCGCGTTGAGTGACCCGCAGCGGTGGAACCCGCACGCCGATGCAATCGCTACGGCGTTGAAGTTTCTTACCACCGATCTTTGGACGATCTCGTTTCGAGATGGCGGAGCTATCCCGACTCCGCCCAAGAAGCCTCAGTACCCGACGAGTGATGCCGTTGCACTTTTGTCTGGCGGCCTCGACTCTTTGATCGGTGCGATCGACCTCACTGTGGCAGGGACGAAGTTGCTTGCCGTCAGTCAAACGGTGCGTGGGGATGCGGCGAAGCAAGACCGGTTCGCCCAGCGGATTGGTGGGGGTATCGATCACCTTCAGCTCAATCACAACGCAAGTACCCCACGCGGCGAGAAGGAGACCTCACAACGCTCTCGTTCACTGATCTTTCTAGCTTTCGCCGTGCTGGCTGCCACCGCCACTCGTCGTTACGCCTACGGCCAGCCGGTACCTCTGTACGTCAATGAGAACGGATTCATCGCGATCAACCCACCGTTGACAGCGGCTCGCGTGGGAAGCCTCAGTACTCGAACAGCCCATCCCGAGTTTTTAGGACGGATGCAAAGCATCTTCGATGCCGTAGGACTCAACGTCCAGATCAAGAACCCATACGCGGAGAAGACCAAGGGTGAGATGCTTCGTGAGTGTCTTGACCAAGACCTGCTGTCCACCGAGGCGCCGCTTTCGACAAGCTGCGGTCGATTCCAGCGCTTCAACTACCGGCATTGCGGTCGATGCGTCCCGTGCCAGATTCGGCGCGCTTCATTCGAGGCATGGGGACGTCCAGACCCGACGGAGTACGTGTACGATAACTTGGCTATCGAGGACGAAGACCATGCAGCGTTTGACGACGTGCGTTCCGTAGCGATCGCGCTGCTCACGATCGAACAAGATGGCTTCGACCGTTGGCTCGGACCGGCTCTCGGCTCTCCGCTGATCCATAACCGTCTCGAACTTCGAGGTATGCTCCAGCGTGGCTTTGCCGAGCTACGGAAAATCCATGAGAGGTACGGTCTCGTATGATCGACTTCCACTGTCACCTAGATCTCTACCAATCGCCGTCTGCCGTAGCAGACGAGAGCCAGCGCCGCGGCATCGGCGTCCTCTCGGTAACTACGACGCCCTCTGCGTGGAACGGAACCGTGAAGCTCGCCGAGGGACGTTCTGCGATCCGCACCGCGATCGGCCTGCACCCTCAACTCGCAGGACAGCGAAAGCACGAACTGCCCCTCTTCGACACATACTTGACGAAGACTCCCTTCGTCGGTGAAGTGGGCCTAGATGGGTCACCCGAGTGTCGCACCTTCTGGGAAGATCAGTTGGAAGTCTTCGACCACGTGCTTCAATCTTGTAGCGCCGGAGACGAAAAGATCATCTCGATCCACAGCCGTAGGGCGGCCAAAGATGTACTTGACCAACTCGACCAATACGCGCAGATCAAGACCCCGGTGCTCCATTGGTTCTCGGGCTCACACTCACAGTTGGAACGCGCGATCGGGCGCGGGTGCTGGTTCAGCGTTGGGCCGGCGATGCTGACTGGTGCGAAGGGCAGAGACCTGGTGGCGGGCATGCCCAACGACAAGATTGTCCTTGAGACAGACGGGCCGTTCGCACAAGTTCGACGTCAGGGGCTGAACCCGTGGGATATCACCTCGGTCCTCGGGCTGATCGCGGAACTGTGGGGCGTGAGCGAGCACGAGGCGAAAAGGCAGATCAAAGCCAACGAACGGACGCTTCTCGCCCCTGTCGCGAGCACGCTCGAAATGGGTTTCTGAGGCACCAAATATGGTGGAGATTCAACGGTCGACCGCAATGATCCCTTGACGAAAGTCGTGCACTCGATCGGATGGAGGATAGATCCTTCGACCGAGAATTCGGTGTGCCAACCAACCTTCGCGAAGCCTAGCGGCGAGGGCGACCAGAAGGTGCCCACAACCTTGCAAAGCATGCAATCCAGAGCGTTCTGAAGTCCCCTGACCTGCAGAACTAGGCAGAGAACGAGGCCCATAGGCTGCTTTGGATACCTGTAGCTCAGGGACCACTGCGGCGAATCAAACTCTAGGTGCTGTCGAGGTCTACGACAAACAGGAGTATCTGTAGCTATCCAGCGAAGTTAAGACGGCTATTGCCGACGCTCGGCATTATCATTGACTCATGAACGCGGGTCAGGACTCTCGATGGGAGGTTGCTGCGAACCACCCTGAGTTGCAGGCAGCATTCGCCGAACAAGACACCGGAACGCTCCTTATGGGCAGCCCTCTCCGCGCAATCTCGGATGACGACGATGTCGACGACGATGTCCGTTTCGTCGCAGATCTGCTTGCGACGATAGCGGGGTTCATGCCGAACGGGAACGACTGGACCAACCCCTACGGTCCTTTCGCTGCATTCGGTGATCGGCGGAGTCCCATTCCCGCAGACTTCACCGAGGCGGACATTACGGTGCTGGCCGAGATCGCCCCACTCATCCCCAGTCTGATCCTTCGGAGTCGCGTCCTCGACGTCGTCGCAATCACTGGGGATACTGCGCTTCGCCCGGCTCGGCATGTGGCGCAGCTCCAGGCCCTGGCCGACCATGGGGTGACCAGCGAAGCAATCAGCTATGCCGCTGAGCAGTGGGAACGTGGGCTTGCCGTCGCTGTTCGTTTCCGTGGCGTCGCATCCGTTCAGCTCGACGAGATCGAGAGCCAACTCGTTGAGGCCGCGAGCACTTCCTCCGACGGCGCGCTTGCGGTGCGCGCGGCGCGAATGCTCGGCGAGCATCGACTTGGGCGAGAGCATGCAGCGGCGATCGCGGCACACCTCGCAGGACAGGCTGAAGGCATTGAATCTATCGCCGCTCAGAACACCTTGGAGGTCGCGGCCGAGTGGTATCAACGTGCAGGCGATCCTGGGGCGGCCGAAGAAGCGACGTACACAATTGTTCAGCGACTGATCGCTGAAGCAGAAATTAACGAGGCTTTTCGAGCATCCGTTCATCTAGAGCTGGCCCTTAAAATCCTCCGTACGCTGTCTCGCGCGGCCCGCGAGCGCCTTGGTGCGGCCGACCTGCCGACCGAACTGGCGCGTCGAATCCGGGAAAGCGGCGCCGCGGCGATCGGCCAGATGCAAACTTTCACTACGGAGAGCGGCGATCTCAGCGGCTATGTTGCTGCGTTACTCGCCACAATCCGTAGCGACGATCCCGTTGAGTCTGTCCGGTGCTTCGCTGACGTACAGGCCTTCGCTAGTGTGTCGGCGGCTCGGACTGAGACTGAAGCGCGCGAGCGGCGATCCCCTCTCTCTTTTTTGGCGACGCGGCGGACCCTTAGCGCCGATGGGCGCACCGTATACCGTTCGCCTGCGAATGACGATGCCACGATCTATGGTGAGAGGGCCGCCATCTGGGAAGGGATGATCCAGCACTATCAGCTGCGAGTCAATCTTCTGGGCGGTATCGTGTTGCCGAGGGCTTGGAGACAGCTCTCTACTGATCACCGGCTACACATTGGCGACTTCCAAGCGCTTGCTGCAGGCAGTTCAATCGTGCCTAGCACGCATGAAGGGATATTTGCGAGGGGGCTGCACTATGGCTACAACGGAGACTTCGGGGCCGCAGTCCATCTCCTAGTGCCCGCGATCGAAGCACTAGTGCGATTGCACCTCGCGAACTCCGGTGAGCGCACGAGCGTGATTAGCGCGGACGGAGACGAAAACGAGATCGGTCTCTCCGCGCTTATGGAGAACGAGCGGGTCGTCGACATATTCGGTGAGGACGTTGCATTCGAACTTCGCGCACTGCTGTGCGGACCCATCGGCCCGAATCTTCGCAACGAGGTCGCGCATGGATTAGCCGGCGATGCTGCCTTCTCCTCAGGCGTTAGCGTCTACCTGTGGTGGCTCACGCTCAAGCTCGTCTTCATGCCCTACTGGAACGCGCTGCACGATCCAGGCGCAGCTGAAGCGCGAGAACCTTCGGATCCTGGGCAGGAAACGGACTAAAAGCGTCTCTCGAGTCTGTCGCTCAGCGCTGCCACGCAAGCGCATTTACCGTTGATGAATCGATAGATGCTGACCGCGTCATCACAAAGATCGTAGATAACACGTCATCACGAGGGTGGAGCGAACTCGTAACAGTTTTTCGTCGCTTGTCGAGGGGACCAAAAGGGGACCAGAACCATTCAATTCACGCATTTCGTGACGTGCTCTGCATGATCTGATCCGCGGAATTACGCGGTTCTCGGCGAGTGCTAAACCACTTGGACGCCTGGGGGTCAAGTGCGGTCGCGGCTGTTTCAGCCTGAAAAGTGAACAACGGGATGTGGCGCAGCTTGGTAGCGCACCTGACTGGGGGTCAAGGGGTCGCAGGTTCAAATCCTGTCATCCCGACAAATCGCCCTGGTGAGAGGGAACTCTCACCAGGGTTTTGTCGTATCTGGGCTTCGTCACTGGCTGGTCCACTTCCCCTATCC
>RRZU012167515.1_pt1 | contig 15380 bp, 18 predicted proteins | sample 2165561 | NCBI WGS metagenome assembly RRZU01 (sample SAMN10456909, study PRJNA506462) | wastewater metagenome | isolation source: wastewater sludge | place: USA: Moscow, Idaho
AGGAACCGCACGTCTTCGTCATCGACGTAGACGTTGACGAACCGGCGCAGTGCGCCATCGTCGTCAAGGATTCGGGCCTGGATGCCCGGCGCCGTGATCTCGAGCGCCGCCAAGGCACTGCCCAGGGTCGCGCCCGGCTCAGTCAGGGTGACCTCGGATGAGTCGCCCGTGTACGTGCGCAGGATGGTCGGGATGCGAACAGTAACGGCCACAGCCGTGCCTCCATGTGGTGATCCCGGCCGGGCGGCCGGGGGATTGCGGGTGGTGATCAGCGCCCGGAGAGCGCCTCGTGGACCTGGGCGACCGAAGCGTCGATGATCGCGGTGGGCCCGACCTGGTCGGCCACAGCATCGAGGGTCTTGAGGCCGTCTCCGGTGTTCAGCAGGACGGTCTCCTGGTCGCGCGCTGCCTGCCCGGTCTCGAGCAGTTTCTGGAAGGTTGCCAGGGTGACACCGCCGGCGGTCTCGGCGAAGATCCCCTCAGTCCGGGCAAGCAACCGGATGGCCGTGACGATGTCGGGGTCGCTGACGCTGGCGATGGCTCCGCCGGTGCGACGCACCGCGTCCAGCGCATACGGGCCGTCGGCGGGGTTCCCGATGGCCAGGCTCTTGGCGATGGTGTCGGGCTTGACGGGGCGCACCACGTCGAGTCCGTCGGCGAACGCCCGGGCCACCGGGCTGCAGCCGTCGGCCTGCGCGCCGAAGACGCGGTAGGGGGTGTCAGAGATCAGCCCGAGCTTGATGAGCTCGCGCCAGGACTTGTCGACCTTGGTCAGCAGTGAACCGGATGCCACCGGAACCACCACCTGATCCGGGGTCCGCCAGCCGAGCTGCTCCGCGACCTCGTAGCCCAGCGTCTTGGAGCCTTCTGCGTAATAGGGCCGCAGATTGACGTTGACGAAACCCCACGAGTCGGTGATCGGGTCACCGATGAGCTCGCTGCACAGTCGATTGACGTCGTCGTAGTTGCCCTTGACCGCCAGCAGGACCCCGTCATACGTCGCGGTCGTGATGGTCTTGCCGGCCTCGAGGTTCGATGGGATGACGACCACAGAGTCCTGCCCGGCCCGAGCCGCGGCGGCGGCCACCGCGTTGGCCAGGTTGCCGGTGGAAGCGCACGCCAAAGTCGTGAGTCCCAGCCGCCGCGCGGCGGACTGCGCGACGGCCACGACCCGGTCCTTGAAGGAGTGGGTCGGGTTGCCGCTGTCGTCCTTGACCCACAACGGTGCGGTCATGCCCAGGACGTCGGCCAGGTTGTCGGCACGCACCAGTTTTGTCATGCCGGGGTTGAGGTTCGGTTCGGAGCCGGCGTAGGCGGCGACGGGGAGGAAGGCCGAGTAGCGCCACAGTGATTGGGGTCCGGCTTCGATGCTCTCGCGGGTGATGCCACTGAGGTCGTACGCGACCTCGAGGGGCCCGAAGCATTCGACGCAGGCGTAGGCCGCCCCCAGGGCGTAGTCGGCGCCACACTCGCGGCAGACAAGCCCGGTGGCGTTTCCGAAGTCGGGCGCGTTCTGGGCAGCCGGGGTCCCAGCGGTGGTGGAAGCAGTCAAAGTCACGACGGGGGTCTCCTCATCTTTCCCTCAACGGGGACGGACTTGGCACCGACTGAACGGTTGCCGGGGCTTCGCTGGGCCGTTTCCCTCTGCCCCTCTGGATGAGACATCTTCAGTTGTCCTGACACTGTAACGGACCCCGGGCGCCGGCGACCAACAGGCGCTGGACCGGGCCGGCGTCCCGCCGGACGTCCCGCGGGACACCTCACAGGTGGCCTGACGCGCTCAGGGAGTGGATAATCGCACGATGGGAGTGTTCCTCCCGGGACCAGCCGACAGGGAGTGGCACATGCGACCCGAGGTGCGGTCCTGGTTCGACCGGCGCACCTCTGCTGCCTCGGACTGGCCGATCGACCGGCTTCTGGCGGCCAAGGGCACGACCAGAATCGATGTGATCCTGCCCGCCCTCAACGAAGAGGCGACCGTGGCCGACATCGTGGCCGTCGTGCGACGAGACCTGATGTCGGCGGAATTCCCCTTGGTGGATGACCTCGTCGTCGTGGACACCGACAGTGTCGATGCCACTGCGCAGCGGGCGACCCATGCCGGCGCGCGGGTGGTATCGAGCCGCGACGTCCTGCCCCACATCCCGCTGGAGCGCGGCAAGGGCGAGGCGATGTGGCGCGGACTGGCCGCCACCAGCGGTGACCTCGTGGTGTTCGTGGACGCGGACCTTCGTTCGTTCACCGCCGACTATGTGACAGGGCTGCTGGGGCCCTTGCTGCTCCAGGACGATGTCCACCTGGTCAAGGCCGTGTACGACCGCCCGCTGGTGGCCGGTGACATCCGCATCGCCGCGGGCGGCGGCCGGGTCACCGAGATCCTCGCCAGGCCGTTGATCAATGCCCTGTGGCCGGACCTGGCAGGGGTGGCCCAGCCGCTGTCCGGTGAGTACGCGATGCGCCGGTCCCTGCTCGAGACCTTGCCCATGCCGTGTGGTTACGGTGTGGAGATCGGCCTGCTGGTGGACACCTACCGCAAGGTCGGGCTGGCGGGGATCGCCCAGGTGGACCTCGGCGTGCGGGAGCACCGTCATCAGGATGCGACGCGCCTGTCCCGGATGTCGGCACAGATCCTGCACGCAGCCCTCACGCGCTGCGATGCCGGGGGGCTGGTCTACTCCCCACCCGCGCATCCCACACAGCCGGAGTTCAGTCACGAAGGAGGAGTGTTCGGGGTCAACGAGCACGCCATCCAGACGTGCGAGCGGCCGCCGCTACTGACGATCCCGGAGTATCGGGCCACGCCTGGGGCGGCCACCGCCAGTCGGTAGCGATCAGCGCCGGGCGCGGTGGACCGCGGAGCGGGCCTCTTGCCGCTGCTGACGCAGGCGGCGTAAGCGGCGCACCAGTACCGGGTCGGCGGCCAATGCGGCCTCGCGGTCGATGAGCCTGTTCAACAGTTGGTAGTACCGGGTGGCGGTGAGGTCGAACTGATCCCGGATGGCTTCTTCCTTGGCGCCGCCGAAGCGCCACCAGGTCCGCTCGAATTCCAGGATGTGGGTCTCCTGGTCCGTCAGTCCCACCCCGTGGGACTGCTCGTCCAGATCGAATGCCGTATGCATGTGAGTTGCTCGCAACTTCCTACTCGTTCACGTCTGTGATGTGCCGCCGGTCAGGTCGCGCCTCGCTTGTCTCGCCAGCCCGAGTTTAGGGCCGGGATCCGACACGACCGGGGAACCGGCGTCCGGGTGTCTGCCTGCGTGGCGACCCCGGTGGTCACCTTGGCCCTACCCGGGGGCATGCCGGGCAAACGCGGATGTGGGCCGCGCCACGTGCCGCAGGTCAGGATCGTGGCCGAACCGGAACCGGGTCTGGCTCAGGCGTCCGGTTTGGGACTCACCCGGCGGGCGAACAGGTAACCCCACCCGTTGGTTGCCCAATGGAGCCCCATGGGCGCGAACAGTGACCCCGACCCGATACGCAGCAAGGAGAACACGACGCCGCCGATGGCGGTCGTGATGACGGACCCCACGATCCCGGTCAGCTGCGCCCGCCGGCCGCCCCCGCCGACGGTGCTGAGCCGTTCGTTACGCAGATGCATGTCCAGTGACGGCAGGATGTGCCACAGCCCGAACATGAAGGCACTGGCCACCGTGGCCCACACGACCCCGTACCGGCGCGCCAGCATCGCCCACAGCACGCCACGGAAGGCGATCTCCTCGAACAACACCGTGCCGAACGGCAACTCGACCAGCGACTGCCAGAACAGTCGGGGCACCGACAGTCCGGCGATGTTCTGGTCGTGGAACGCCTGGCGGGTGCGTGTCCACGTCGTTCCGACGGCGTAGACGGTGAACACCAGACCGATGGCGATGCCACCCCACAGCAGGCCCGCGAACCACGTACGCGGCGCCAGGCCGAGATCGGCCCAGGTGCAACCGTCCAGCAGCCCGAGGGCCAGGACCACGATGGACCCACCCACCGTCCAGAACAGGTAGTAGCCGGGGACCGCCTTGTTGGCGGCCACGTTGATCATGACGAGCAGGACGATGACCGCCACGACCGGCCACCAGGCCAGGCCGGGTTGGATCTCGGGCAGGGAACGACCCCAATCAGCCAACCACTCGGTGAACAACAGAACCCTCCGCCCGGAACCCCTTGATCCTACGGGCCGGGTTGGCGTGTCACGTGCCGGAGTTGAACTCCTGGAGCTTCTCCGTGCAGCGCTGGACCTGCGTCACCCCGTCGGGATCGTCGATCAACTCCCCGGCCAGGGCAGTCGCCTGTGCCTGCAGTTCGCGGGCCTGGGCGGTCAGATCCTGGGTATCGGCCTTGAGCGGGTCCTTCAGGGCCTGACGCGATGCTGCCAGGAATTCGTCGACACCCTGACAGTAGGCATCCGCCGCGGTAGCTCCTGTTGCGGAGGCGCTGGGCGCCGCTGCGGACGTCGACTCGGCGGCGGGAGTCGCCTCGGCGCTGCAGCCGGTCATCGCGAGCGGGACCACAAGCAGTGCCAACACCAACCGGCGCATCTGGTCCTCCCAGGTTCCTGTGGCCTGACAGTATCGTGTGTCATGGCCCAAACGGTGACGGACAACGCGGCGCAGACACGGTACGAGTTGGACGTTTCCGGAGACCGGGCGGGGCTCATCGACTACGTGACCATGGACGGGGCGTGCGACCTGTTCCACACCGAGGTCGATCCCCAGTACGCCGGTCAAGGGCTGGCGGCGGTCCTGGTTGCCGGTGCGGTCGCTGATCTGCGGGCGCGGGGCCTGGCGCTGATCCCCACCTGCCCCTACATCCAGGCCTGGCTGCGCAAGAATCCCACCGAGCTGGACATCGTCCCGCCAGAGGTCGCCCAGGAGTTCGGGCTGATCGCCTGAGGGGTCCTACGACCAAGGTCCGATTGAGAGGGGGATGCCGGCTGCCCGAAGGTCTACATGGGTGATGAACAACCAACGGAGGTTCCCCATGAAGAGCAAGAGACTCGTCGCGGCCTCAGCGGCGACCCTGCTGTCCCTCGGAATGGTGGCGGCGCCGGCCGCTTCTGCTTTCGCGGCTCCGCCTGGGCACAGTCACGGGCACAGTCACGTCGTGGGCAACCTCAACGTCGACAAGGCGACCTGGAGGCAGGCCAAACTTGAGCTGCGCGTGGCGTTGGCGGCCGCCCACAAGAAGTTCCACGTCGACACCAGGGCAGCCCGGGTCACGTTCCGGGCTGACACCGCCGATGAGCGCGCGGTGTTGCGGACGGTTCTGCGCGACGACACCGCCACGAATGAGCAGAAGGGCGCAGCCTGGCAGCAGTTCTTGACCGACACTGCCGATGAGCGGGCCCTGCGCAAGGAGGCCTACATGACCGCCAAGAAGACGTGGCAGGCCTCTCGAATCGCGGCCTGGAAGGCGTTCCGCCTGGCCGTGACCAGCTGACCCCAGTCCGCTGCCCCCCCCGCGGTGGCCCCGTTCGATCTGTCGGACGGGGCCACCGGCAGGTCCGGTGGCCCCCGGGTTTCGTCAGCGTGCCGGTCTGGCCCAAGATGAGGTCATGACCGAACCGCAGAACTTGCTCGGACCTGAACCCACCCTGTTGCCGGCCGAGCCTGGTGCTGCCGAGATCGTCAGCGGCCTGCCGCCGCGTGACGCCGTGAGGCTGCATCCACAGTCCAGTGCCGCTTGGGCTGCGATATCTGAAGAGGCCCGGGCGGGCGACCGCGACATCGAGTGGTACGCGTTCGCCCGGGTCGGCTACCACCGCGGCCTGGACGCACTGCGACGCAACGGGTGGAAGGGGCACGGGCCGATCCCGTGGAGCCACGAACCCAACCGCGGGTTCCTGTTGTGCCTTGCCGAACTCAGCCTGGCGGCCCGGTCGATCGGCGAGGATGACGAGGCGCAGCGGTGTGCCCAGTTCCTGGCCGACTCCTCGCCGGAGGCCGCGGCCCTGTTGCTGGGCTGACCGCGTAGCCAGTTGCTCCGCTGACCGGTCTCAGTCGTTGGGGCCGTTGACCTTCATCTGCTTGATGTAGGCGACGCCGTTCTCGTAGGGGGCGCGCACCGTGGCCAACTGCCCGGACCGGCGTTCCCTTGCCGCTGTGCGGCGGGCGTTGAACGCCTCACGCAGGTTGGCCTCGGCCTGGTTGATGTCATTCAGCCACTCCGCCTTGGCCTGCAGGATCCGGGCGGTGTACTTGTTCTTCGTCTGCTCGGTCTGATTGCGGTACTTGCGCAGGACCGCGTTGAGGTCGATCTGCTTGGACTTCTGCTCGCTGTTGATCTCGTCCTGGACCTCGGAGATCTGGAGCTTGATGGTCTGGCGCTTGGCGGGCTTGCTGGCGCGGTTCAACTGACGCTGCAGTTTCCTGAGGTTCTTCTGCAGGTTGCCGATCTTGGTGTCGTAGGAGGCGTCGATCGCCGCGACGGACCGGTTCTTGGCCGACGTCAGAGCGTTGAGCGCGCTGGCACGGTTGGCCTTGATCGCTGAGACCTCGTCGCTGCGCTCGACGCGCAGTTTGCGCACCTTGGCGCGCGCCTTGAAGCGCTGCGCCTTGGCCTTCTGCATCGATGTCACGTAGATCGTGCGGACCTTGCCGTTCGCCTTCGCGCGCTTCTTCGCCAGCGTGTTCTTGAACTTCTGGACTTCCTTGGGGGTCACGGTCGTGTTCTTGCGGGCGTTCAGGAAGCCCACATAGGACTTCAACTCGCGGTACTCGACGGTGCTGCGGATGTTCTGCGAGCCCGCTTGGGCCACCGACACGCCGGTACCGACGAGCAGGGCAGGCAGCAGGAGAAGGGCGATGAGCAATCGGCGTGTCATGCCGCCATCCTAACCAGCCGTAGGGCGGGTGTCACCGAGAGTTGATCGTGACGGTGAGGCCGCTAGCGTGTCGGCGTGACCAGTCCCGCTCCTCCCGTGGCCAAGGTCGTGGCAGCGGGTCTGGCCGGCGGCCTGATGTCGGGCATCTTCGGCATCGGCGGTGGGATCGTCATGGTCCCGATCTTCGTGTTCTGGTTGGGACTGGATCAGAAGCGCGCCATCACCACCTCGCTGGTGGCCATCATCCCGATCGCCGTCTTCGGGGCCGCCGGTTACGCCTGGGGTGGCGCCGTGGCGTGGGCCGTGGGACTGGCTGTAGGGGTCACCAGCATCGTCGGGGGTCAGATCGGTGTCCGACTCCTGCCGCACGTTCCTGTCGCCGCACTGCAGGTGGCCTTCGCCGCGCTGCTGGTCTATTCGGCCTATCGCCTGGTGGTGCCCGGCGATGCCACCGCCGCCGCCGGTGGCGAGGAACCGTGGGTGCTGTTGGGGTTGGTGGGTGTGGTCGCGGGGCTGGTGGCCGCCCTGTTGGGAGTGGGCGGTGGGGTCATCATCGTTCCGGGCCTGGTCCTGCTGGCAGGGGTGGATCTGACGACTGCGCGGGGCACCAGTCTCGTCGTTGTCGTCCTGACGGCGTTGACCGCGTCCTTCACCAACATCCGGGCGGGCCGCACCGACACCCGACTGGGCGTCATGGCCGGGTTGGCCGGCGCCCCGGCCGCACTGTTCGGTTCCTGGGTCGGCCAGTGGTTGCCGCAGCGGCTGGCGGCCGGGCTGTTCGCCCTGCTCATGCTGGCCGCCGCCGTGCAACTGCTGCGCAGGGCGTGGTCGGACCGGCGGCACGGGGAGCAAGCCAGTCAGACGGCCGCCGAGTAATCCTTGATGACCGCTCGACAGGGAGTTCCCTCGACGCCGCGCAGTTTGAGCGGGAACGCCTCCAGCCACAGCGGGCCGGCTCCGAGGCGCTCCAGGTCCACCAGGCCTTCCAAGATCAGGATGCCGGCGCGGCACAACGCCACGTTCACGTCGTAGTCCTCGGTCGTGCGTGACTCCAGGCCCACGGAGTCGATGGCGATCATGCCCACCCCGGAGTCGTGGGCCAGCCAGTCCGCTGCCGCCAGCGACAGCCCAGGTCGGTCCCTGGGGTCAAGGACGCCGCTGTCGATCGCGCGGCGCATGTGACCGGACCGCAAGAGCAGAATCCGGCCAGTCAGGGATCGGCCAGCCACGGCAGCCTGGAGATCGTCAAGCTCGAGGTCGGTACCCCGTCCGGGGACGTCCACCACGATCGCTTCCCCCTCGAACCTCTCGAGCGGGAATGCATCGATGGTGGCGCCGTCAGCCAAGAAGTAGTGGGGTCCCTGCACGTGGGTGCCGGCCTGCGTCGGCGTGGACAGTTGGTAGACGAACTCGGGGTTGGCCCCGGTCAGAAAGTTGAACGGACCGGCGACCGCCACTGGTTCGTCACCGGGAAACTGGAAGTCGTCGAGCCACATGGAGACATCGACCAGTCGGTATTCCATCTCGACTCCGTTCGGCCCGGGTTCGAGGTGATCAAAGCATGTCGCCGGTCGGGGTGGCGCGGCGGTGGGAGCGAGCCTTCCGGCCCGCTCCCACCGTCACCTCACGGCTCGATCGTCACCAACTTCCCGCTCCCTGGCGTCAGAGCATCGGTGGTGGCGTACAGGGTCCCGCCGGCCCACTCCAAGGCTGCGGGCTGGTTCACGGTCGCGATGGGGACCGGGCCCTTCCTGCCCACACGGGAGATCCGGTTGCCGAACATCTCGGCCACATAGATCTCGCACCACGGCGACACCGCCACGTTGGTCGCGCCGGCGAACCCGGTGGCGACTCGTTGGATCCGCGGGTCGCCGCCACCGTGAGAGTGCCCCCAGCCGCCCCCGTGCCGCCGGCCCCAGCCCCCGTCACGTCGGTTGCCCCAGTCATCACCATGGCGGTGCAACGAACGACGCTCGTGCTGCCGCCAGGAGCCGTGGCTCATCACCTTGGTGCTGATCCGGTAGACGCTGCCGCGAGCCCCCAGGCTCGGGTCCTCAGGCCCCCCGGGGAGCGTGGTCACATACAGCCGCCCGCTGCGATCGACCTCCACGTCAGTGGGCACCGGCTCGAAGTTGAACGTCTTGCCCACCACGCAGTCAGGCAGCCCGTTACCCGATGCGGCCTCTTGCGTCACGACCAGCGGTTGTGCCGGTAGCACCGCAACGGTTCGGATGCCCTTGCTGTTGACCAACAGGATGTCGTTGCCACCGGCATCGGCGACCAACAACCCGCGGTGGGTGCGTGCCAGCGCGTACGGGTGACTGTCGATCCCGCCCGGGTGGTCGCGGAAATCCTCCGGAACCTGATCGGCACATTCAGGCGTGAGCCCCTGAAGCCCGTAGCGGTTGCCCTTGTCGGGATTGTGTGCCGCCTCGTAGGCAGCCAGGTCGGCCACCGTGCGCAGGGCTCCACTGGGTCGACGCACCCGGATCTGCGCCACCCCGGGCTGTTGGGTTCGGGTGTAGAAGACCCGGCCGTACCGGCCGGCCGCCACGCCATCGACACCGTCATCGGTCACCAGGTCCGAGACCTGGCCATCTGCCCGCACCCGGGCCACTCGGTCGGCGTCGCCGACCAGGACCGAGCCGGACCAGGTGACCTGGATCTGCAACGGCATGTGCAGACCGGTGGCCACCGGGTCCGAGACCTCGGCCGCCGACGCTGGTGCAGCTGAGCTCATCGCTCCCGCTGCGAGCGCCACGCATGCCGCCGCGGCCATCGATCGGGACTGAATTCGTGATCGGGACATCGTCCTCCCCTTCGTGGTGATCAAGTGCTCCGACCGTGCCGTTCGGCGCCGCCGGGCGGGACGCAGCCAGGCGCCGGCAACCCGACCGGGTGAGCCAAAGTCCGGAACCCGGAAACAGACGTCACAGCGCGCGCATACACCTGGGGCGGTGGTTCACTGGCATCACAGTTCGCAGGGGAGGCTCCCATGGCGGCGACATCGCCCTCGCAGACAACGCCCACCGTCGATCCGCGGCCGTCTGCGTGGGTCATGTACGCGACGTACGTGGTCAGCGGGGTCGGGATCTTCGTCGGTTTCTCGACAGTGCTGGCCGATCCCCCCTCGTTGGGGCTGGCCACCTTGTTGGCGGTGGGCGGGGGCGGGTTGCTGTCGTTCGTGCGCCACAGCCTGTTGCACCGGTCCGATGCCGCCCGCATGGGCTGGGACTACGGTCGCCGGAACAACTTCCAGATCGAGGTCGGCCTGGCCAACCTGGCCTGGGGGCTCGTCGCCGTGCTCGCGGTCGTCCTGAACTGGGGATTGGCGGTGCAGTCGGCCACCTGGCTCACCATGGGGTTCTATCTGACAGCGGTGACCGTGATGCAACTTGTCGCGCCCGGTGGCAAGCGACGCTCGGTCGGGCCCATGATCGCGATCGCGAGTTTCGGCATCCTGCTCATCGTCATCGGTGGCCTGGGGATGTCAGCCGCGACCTGATGCCCAGACCCGCACCGGGGGGTCGGGATGACACGTGGAGCCTCCTGTCGGACTCGAACCGACCACCTACGCTTTACAAGAGCGTCGCTCTACCGGATGAGCTAAGGAGGCAGGAGTCCCATGGTACCCACCCCCGCGTCGCTCATCGGAGTGCTCGGGGCCCAGCCACTGTGGCCTGTCCGGGGGGCTGGGCTCTCTGTTGGTCAGGGGTTGCGGATCCGGTCCAGCGCGATGGCGGTGGCCACCGACGCATTGAGTGACTCGGTCGACGAAGCGATGGGGATGGTCACCAGCAGGTCACACTGCTGAGCCACCAGCGCGGAGATGCCCACTGCCTCGTTTCCCACCACGACCGCGACCGGTTGATCCCACAACTCGCGGTCGACTTCGCTGAGGGCGGTGCCGCCCTTGGTGGCCAGTCCGACCACGAGGTAGCCGGCCTTGCGCAGCGATGTCAGGGCCCGCGACATATTGACCACCCGGGCCACCTCGATGCGGGACAACGCGCCCGCTGAGGAGCGCCAGGCCGACGCCGTGACGCTTGCAGCCCGACGGTTCGGCAGGATCAGGCCCGAGGCGCCGAAGGCGGCAGCAGTGCGCGCGATGGCGCCCAGGTTGCGGCTGTCCTGAACATGGTCCAGGGCCACCACGAGTGGCTGTTGCCCCGCCACGTGAGCGGCGATGACGTCGTGCAGTTCCACGTACTCGAACGGGGCCACCACCAGTGCGATGCCCTGGTGGGGGAGTCCGTCACCGAGCTGGTCCATCTCGGACTTGGTACGGATATTGACCGGGATGCCGGCAGCCTGCGCAGCGGTCTTGGCCCGGATCGACCGAGGGTCATCTGTCAGGAACTCCCCGACGGCGAGCTCGATCGCGGGGACGCCGGCCGCGACGGCCTCGTCCACGGCGTTTCGCCCCAGGATCACTTCTCGCCGACCGCCGCTCTCGGAACGCGAGCGGGTCTTACGTGCCGCGCGGCGTGCCGCGGGGTGGCCGGGTCGGTGTTCTGCTTTGGGCGTCGGGCCCTTCCCGGTCAGACCGCGGCGTCGCTGCCCGCCCGAGCCGACCACTTGCCCCTTCTTCGTGGCCTCGCCGCGTACGGCGCCCTTGCGTTTGGAATTTCCGGCCATCAGATCCTCGATTCCGCCCACGACCAGGCTGAGCTGCCCGACCCGTCCTCGATAGCGAGTCCGATGTCGAGCAGTTGGTGGCGGATCTGATCCGCGGTGGCGAAGTCCTTGTCGCCGCGGGCCTGCGCGCGCTGGGCCAGAAGGGACTTCACCAAGGTATCGAGAGCTTGCTCGGACCGGTCGTCGCGGTCGTGCTGCCACTGTTCGGCCAAGGGGTCGAAGCCCAGCACGTCGGCCATCCGGCGCACGTCGGCCAAGTGGCCACTGGCATCCGCGTCGTGACTCAACGCGTCGTTGCCGCGGGTCACGTGCTCATGGAGCACCGCCAATGCGGCCGGCACTCCGAGATCGTCGTCCAGGGCGCCGGCGAACGCGGGGGGCACGTCGGTGGCAAGTTCACCAGGGCCGCTGCGTTCCGCGGCCCGTCGTACGAACGACTCGATGCGGCGGAAAGCGGTCGCCGACTCGTCCAGGGAACGCTGGGAGAACTCCAGCATCGAGCGGTAGTGCGCGGAGCCCAGGTAGTACCGCAGTTCTATTGCGCGCACGGTCTTGAGCAGTTCGGAGACCAACAGCGAGTTGCCCAGGGACTTGCTCATCTTCTCGCCCGCGGTGGTCACCCAGCCGTTGTGCATCCACGTGCGGGCGAAACGGTCGCCGGCCGCCTGCGACTGGGCGATCTCGTTCTCGTGGTGGGGGAAGAGCAGATCGATACCGCCGCCGTGGATGTCGAACTCGCTACCGCAGTACTTGGCGGCCATGGCGGAGCACTCCAGGTGCCAGCCGGGGCGGCCGCGCCCCCATGGGGTCTGCCAAGAAGGCCCGCCCTGTTTGGCGCCCTTCCACAGCGCGAAGTCGCGCTGGTCCCGTTTGACTGTCGACACCGAGTCCGAGGCCGGGAGCATGTCGTCCAGCTTCTGCCCGCTGAGGCTGCCGTACTGCGGAAACGACCGGACGTCGAAGTACACGTCGCCGTCACCGGGAGCGTAGGCGTGGCCGGTGGCCACGAGGCGGTCCATGAGTTCGATCATCTCCGGAACATGGCCCGTGGCCCGTGGGGCATAGGTGGGAGCCATGATCCCCAGATCGCTGTACGCGCGCTCGAACGCATTCTCGTGCAGGTACGCCCACGACCACCACGGGATGCCGGCCTCGGCGGACTTCAGCAGGATCTTGTCGTCGATGTCGGTGACATTGCGGATGTAGGTCACGTCCAGCCCGCGGAACAGCAGCCACCGGCGCAGCACATCGAACACCAACTGGGAACGCACATGCCCGATATGGGGGTCGGACTGCACCGTCGCGCCGCAGACATAGATGGACACCGCCCCTGGACGTACCGGGGTGAACTCACGCAAGGAGCGCGAGGCAGAGTCATGGAGCCGCAGTGTCACCTGACAAGGTTAGCGACCCGATCACAAGGTGGCCGCCGGTCGGATCGCGACCAGGGCGGTGGCGATGGCCGCGACCCCTTCTCCGCGCCCGGTCAGACCCAGCCCGTCCGTGGTGGTCGCGCTGATACTCACATGGCACCCGGCAGCGGCTGACAGCACTGCTATGGCCTCCTCGCGCCTCGGGCCCAGGCGCGGGCGGTTGCCGATGACCTGGATCGAGATGTTCTGGACCATGTGTCCGGCTCGTCGGACCCGCGCCGTGGTCTCGGACAAGAGCAGTTGCCCGGCAGCGGCTGCGTACTGCGGGTCCGATGTCCCGAACTGCGAGCCGAGGTCCCCCATGCCACAGGCCGACAGCACGGCATCGCAAGCCGCATGGCTGGCGACGTCGGCGTCGCTGTGTCCCGCGAGGCCCGGCTCATCGGGCCAGTACAAGCCGGCCAGCCACAGCGGTCGGCTCGCATCGAACTGATGGACGTCGACCCCGATCCCCACGCGCAGGTCAGCGAGCATTCGAGGACCTCCTGCCCAGGATGTCGGCGGCCAGCGCGAGGTCAGCAGCCGTGGTGATCTTGAGGGCGTCGGGGTGACCGGGGACGACCAGTACGGACGCGCCGAGCCGTTCGACCAACTGAGCGTCGTCGGTGGCGTCGGCGTCAACTGTCGACAGCGCCTGGCGCAGCAGGGCCGCACGGAAGCCTTGCGGAGTCTGGATCGCACGCAGGCGGGAGCGGGCCGGGGTCGCCACCACCACGTCGGACTCGTCGATCTCCTTGATGGTGTCCACGACCGGGATCCCCGGCACCACCGCATCAGCGCCGCCGACGACTGCGGCGATGACGGCCTCGATCACGGCTCGCGGGACGAACGGGCGGGCGGCGTCGTGCACCAGGATTCCCGTCAGGTCAGCGGGCATCGCCGCCACCGCGGCCCGCACTGACTCGGTGCGCGAGGCGCCGCCGGGGACAACGCGGACGTCGGGGTGGACGATATCTGACACTGCGGCTTCGGTCGCCGTCACATGGTCGCCCGGTGCGGCGATGATGATGGTCGTGATCTGCGGGACCCCGGCGATCGCCGCGGTGGCATGTGCGACCATCGCGCGGCCGTCGATCAGGTACAGGGCTTTGGGCAACGGCGAGCCGAACCGCTCACCGCGACCAGCAGCGGTGATGACGCACCCGAACGGGCTCATCGCTCGTCCTGAATCCGGGCGAAGGCCATGCGGCCGTTCGATGTCGTCAGGACGCTGGTCACCTCGACTGAGACCTCGGATCCGATCTGTGCCACGCCGTGGTCCACGACCACCATCGTGCCGTCCGTCAGGTAGCCGACTGCCTGTCCGGCCTCCTTGCCGGCACGGATCAGGTTCACGGCGGTCACGTCTCCGACCACAATCGGAGGACGCAGCGCGACGGACAGCGTGTGCAGGTTCTGCACCGAGACGCCGGAGATCGAGGCAACTTTGGCCAGGGCCGAGTCGGTGGTCAGCAGGGCCAGGGAACGGGATCTGGCGATACTGACGAGTTTGGCGTCGACGTCGCTCACGTCGGCCGCCTCGTCGTCGATGACCATGACCGCCAGGCTCGGGATCCGACGCAATTCGTCGAGGGTGGCCAGGCCACGTCGGCCCTTGTCGCGGCGGCGGTCGTCGCTGGAGTCGGCCAGCAGTTGGAGCTCGTCCAGGACGGGCTGGCACACCACGATCGGCCCGGGCAGAAACCCGGTCGGCACGACGTTCAGGATCCGGCCGTCGATCGCCACGGACGAATCGATCAAGCTGCCCTGCGTGCGGCGGGCTCCGGCGGTGACCCCGGCGCGGCTGCCGATCGTCTCCATCACGGCGGAGCGACGGCGGCGCGCGACCGTGAACCCGAAGGCTGCCGCCACCACCACCGCGAACGCGAAGATCGAGACCGCTATGAGCGGCGCCGTGAGTAGGAACACGGGCCAGAACAGCAGCGCGGCCAGGGCCGCTGCCAGCAGCGCACCGATGGATCCGGAAACGACCTCTTCGGGGGTGATGCCCCCCAGCGCCTGCTCACCTCGGTCCAGCGCCCCCACGATCTGGCGCGCCAAGACCCCGCCCAGGGAGTACCCGAGCCCGGCTCCGACGATCACGCCGAGCATGGGGGCGGTCAGCACCCCCAGGACCGGTGCATCCGGGGTGGTGGTGAGTGTCTGAGCGATCTGCAGCCCGACGGCGGCACCGAACACCACGATCAGGACGCGCAGGATCTCGGCAACAACCGTGTCGCTGCGCTGCGTCATCCCCCCATTGTGGGGGTCCAGACGGGGATGAGTCCCCCGGATCAGGAAGCGAGGACCTCGTCGAGGAGGGCTTCGGCCTTGTCCTCATTGGTGTTCTCGGCCAGGGCCAGCTCGCTGACCAGTACGGAACGGGCCTTGGACAGCATGCGCTTCTCGCCGGCGGAAAGCCCACGGTCGCGTTCCCGGCGCCACAGGTCACGGATGACCTCGGCAACCTTGACGACGTCGCCGGAGGCGAGCTTCTCGAGATTGGCCTTGTAGCG
>RRZU012879278.1_pt1 | contig 15380 bp, 11 predicted proteins | sample 2165561 | NCBI WGS metagenome assembly RRZU01 (sample SAMN10456909, study PRJNA506462) | wastewater metagenome | isolation source: wastewater sludge | place: USA: Moscow, Idaho
CCAGTTCATTGCCAGTCAGTTGATGGTGATGGCAGGCGCGTTGTCTCCGGCTCACACACCGAGGCGACTGGCCGAACTGCGGGGCAGCATGGGCTGCTTGTTCATAGAAAAACGTCCCAGGCCATCAAGGCCCAGGACGGTTAAGATTTCAAAGACCCGATTTCCGGTCAACCGCAAGGCGGCTCCCCTTAAGTAACAGCATTGCGCCGGTTGGCGGGGCTTTTGCATTCAACCCGGTGGACAGCAGCCAGGTTTACTCTTCGTCCATCACGGCGGTTGTGTAGACATCCTGCACGTCGTCGAGCGATTCTAGCGCGTCGATCAGCTTCTGCATCTTCGCGACATCGTCACCGGCCAGCTCGGTTTCGTTTTCGGCGCGCATCGTGACTTCGCCCATTTCGGCCTTGAACCCCGCGGCTTCGAGCGCTTCCTTGATCGCGTGAAATTCATACGGCGGGGTGATGACTTCGATCGAGCCGTCGTCGTTGCCGATCACATCCTCGGCGCCGGCTTCGAGCGCGACTTCCATGACGGCATCCTCGGAAGTGCCCGGAGCGAATACCAGCGAGCCGCAGTGCCTGAACTGGAACGACACGCAGCCGTCGGTTCCCATGTTGCCGCCGTACTTGCTGAACGCATGGCGCACATCGGCGACGGTGCGGGTCTTGTTGTCGGTCAGGCAATCGACCATCACGGCCGCGCCGGCGATGCCGTAGCCCTCGTAGCGGCATTCCTCGTAGTTCGCGCCTTCGAGATTGCCGGCGCCACGGTCGGTCGCACGCTGGATCGTGTCCTTGGTCATGTTGGCGTCGAGCGCCTTGTCCATGGCCAGGCGCAGGCGCGGGTTCGTGTTCGGGTCGCCGCCGCCCATGCGCGCAGCCACGGTGATTTCCTTGATCAGGCGAGTGAAGATCTTGCCGCGCTTGGCATCGGTAGCTGCCTTTTTATGCTTGATGTTTGCCCACTTGGAATGGCCGGCCATGATGAAAATCCTGAAGCGTGAAAACAATAGAAGGCGCGGATTTTATCACACGCCTTTCCAAAAAATCCTGTCCGATCAAAGGCCGAGGCGCTCGCCGGTGGCGAGCGGATTGCCGGCGAGGAAGGCAGCGGCGTCCATGCGCTTGCCGCCCGCCTTCTGCAGCTCAGTGATCCGCAGCGAGCCCTCGCCGCAGGCGACGACGATGCCGGTCCTGTCGGCGGCGAGAATTTCACCGGGTGCGCCGCAGTTTTCGGCGACGCTGGCGCGCCACAGCTTGAGCGCTGCGCCGTGCAGCGTGGTCTGCGCCGACGGGAACGGATTGAACGCGCGGATCATGCGGTCGAGCTGTGCGGCCGGCAGGTTCCAGTCGATTGCGGCTTCTTCTTTTTTCAGCTTTTCGGCGTAGCTGGTGCCAGTCCCGGGCTGCTTCAGGCGCCTTGCCTGCAGTGCTGGCAGATCGGTCAGCGCGGCGACGATTGCCCGTGCTCCCTGCTCGGCCAGCTTGTCATGCAGGCTGGAGGCATTGTCGTCTGGCGCGATGGGTAGGGCATGCACGGACAGCATGTCGCCGGTATCGAGTCCGGCGTCCATCTGCATGATCGTGACCCCGGTTTCTGCGTCTCCGGCGAGGATGGCGCGCTGGATCGGCGCGGCGCCGCGCCAGCGCGGCAGCAGCGAGGCGTGAATGTTCAGGCAGCCCAGCTTTGGCAGGTCGAGCACCGCCTGCGGCAGAATCAGTCCGTAGGCGACGACGATCATCACATCGGCCTGTGCGGCGGCGACCGGCGCCTGTTGCTCCGGCGTGCGCAGCCGCTCCGGTTGCCAGACCGGGATGCCGTGCTGTTCTGCGACGAGCTTGACCGGGCTGGGCGTCAGTCTCATTCCGCGCCCGGAAGGGCGATCCGGTTGGGTCAGGGCCAGCACGATCTCGTGCCCGGCTTCGATCAGCGCCTTGAGCGCGGCAGCGGCGAATTCCGGAGTTCCGGCAAAAATGATTTTCATGGCAAGACTGTTCCGGCGATCCGGCGCAATCGCACGGATTTAAAATTATCTTTAAAATAAATGACTTGCATCTAGAGGCGGATGCTACATGTTTTCTCGCTGGTTTTTCTTCAACTTCTGGACGATGCGGTTCAGCTTCAATTTCGAAAGCTTTTCGACGAACACCCGGCCATTTAAATGGTCGATTTCGTGCTGGATGCAAATTGCGAGCAGCCCGTCCGCTTCAAGTTCGAGCGGTTGGCCGTGGCGATCCTGCGCATTGACCTTGACGCGTTCGGCGCGAGTAACTTCCTCGTAGATGCCGGGTACCGACAGGCAGCCCTCCTCGCCGCGGACCTCGCCGTCCATGTGGGTGATATGCGGATTGGCCATCACGATCAGTTCGTTTTTTTCTTCTGACAGATCCATGACGAGCAGACGCAAGTGCACGTCGACCTGCGTTGCGGCAAGGCCGATTCCGGGTGCCGTGTACATGGTTTCGGCCATATCCCCGATCAATTGCTGCAAGTCCGGGCCAAAATCCTCGACGGGCCGGGCAATTTTGTGCAGCTTTTCATCGGGGTAGTGCAGAATATTCAGGATCGTCATAATTTCTTGCTAGTGTTTTAATTTGAATGCAGAATCAAAAGAAATTTGCCACTGCCGCGCGCAATGGATTGCCGCGGATGGCTTTTCTGGTCAACAGCCTGCTGGGCCTGGATTGGATTGAAACCATGCGTACGTTGATTATATCGCTGATTCTTGCCGGAAGCTTCATGGGCGCGGCTTGGGCCGACACGCTGCAGTTGCAGGACAAGGCGCCGGATCGCTATGTTGTCGTCAAGGGCGACACGCTGTGGGACATTTCTGGCCGCTTTCTCAAGCAGCCATGGCGCTGGCCGGAAATCTGGAAGCTGAACAAGCAGGAAATCCGTGATCCGCACTGGATCTATCCGGGCGACGTGGTCCTGCTGGATCGCAGTGGCGCCGAGCCTCGCCTGCGCTTGTTGCGCGATGAGAAATTCCGTCCCAGTGAAGGCCGGCTTTCGCCCGGCGTGCGTACGACCCCGCTCGATCGCGATGCGATCGCCAGCATTTCACCGTCCGCGATAGACCCGTTCCTGACGCGTCCGCTGGTATTGCCCCCTGAAGTGTTCGCCAAGGCCCCGCGCGTTGCCGCTGCGCATGAAAGCCGCGTCGTGTTCGGCATGGGCGACACAATCTATGCCGTCAACCTGGATGCCAAGCCGGGCGAAGTCTGGCAGGTGTTCCGTTCGGGCAAGAAGCTGGTCGATCCGGATACCAAGGAAGTGATTGGGCATGAGGTGACTTATCTTGGGGAGGTTCGCGTCGAGGTGGCCGCGGACGTGTCCACGCTGCGTATTCTGAGTTCCAAGGAAGAAATCGGCATCGGCGACCGCTTGGTCCGGGCGCCCGAAAAAACCTTCATTAACTATTCGCCGCGGCTTCCTGAGCAGTCAGTCGAAGGCAAGATCGTTTCCACTTATGGTTCGGTCGCGGATGCCGGCACCTTCACCACGGTCGTAATCAACCGCGGTGCCGAAACCGGTCTGGAAGTCGGCAACGTATTGTTCGTGTACAAAAAGGGCATACCGGTGAAGCGGGAAGGCGATGAACCGAAGCGTGTTACGCCGCCGGTCAAGAGCGCGAACCTGTTCGTTTACCGAGTATTCCCGAAGCTGTCCTATGGCCTGCTGCTTGACGCCACCCTGCCGGTCAATGTCGGCGACGGGGTCAAGGGCCGGGCTGCGGTGAAGGACTAGCCTTGCCGCGTGATGCCGATGCTGAAGTCTGGCTGCGGTTTGTCCTTGTGCGAGGACTCGGCTGCCGAACCCGACTCGCGCTGCTGCGTCGTTTTGGCCGGCCGGATGCGGTGCTGGGCGCCAGTTGGGCAGCACTGCGTGAATTGCTGGATGCAGAGCCTGCCACTGCAATGGTGCAAGCGGGCGAGCGTACGGATTGGCCCGAACTTGCTGCGCATCTCGAATGGCTGGACGAGCCGGATAATCATCTGCTGACACTGGCCGACGGGGCGTATCCAGGCGCCTTGCTTGATTTGCCTGATGCGCCGGTTGCCTTGTTCGTCAAGGGAGCCCCCGCTTGCTTGTCGCATCCGGCGCTGGCCGTTGTTGGCAGCCGCCAGGCAACGCCGCAGGGGCTGGAAAATGCCGGGGCGTTTGCTGCTGAGCTGTCCCGGTGCGGGTACACGATCATCAGCGGCCTTGCTGCCGGTATCGATTCGGCCGCTCACCGTGGCGGACTTGCCGGATCAGGCGCTACTGTTGCGGTCGTTGGTACCGGGCTTGACCGCGTTTACCCGGCATCAAACCGCGAACTTGCACACGGCATTGCCGCGCAGGGCGCGATGGTTTCAGAGTTTATCCTCGGCAGTCCCCCGCTTGCCGAGCATTTTCCGCGCCGCAACCGCCTGATCGCTGCGCTCGGACAGGGTTGCCTCGTCGTCGAGGCGTCGCTCGGCAGTGGCTCGCTGATTACTGCGCGTCAGGCCGCCGATCTCGGCCGCGAAGTGTTCGCGATCCCCGGATCGATCCATTCGCCCCAAAGCAAGGGCGTGCACCGCCTGATCAAGCAGGGGGCGAAACTGGTTGAATCGGCACAGGACATCCACGATGAACTGGCGGCTCCGCAACTTGTGGGGATGAAGGCCCCTGAGCTGATATCGCCTGAGAAAGAAGATCCGCTATTGGCGTCGCTAGGTTGGGATCCGGTCGATATCGACACGCTTGCGCAGCGTGCTGGACTGGGTGCGGATGTGCTGAATGCAACGCTGTTGACACTCGAGCTTGATGGCAAGATAGTGAGCTTGCCGGGAGGGCGCTACCAGCGCAAGGGATAGCACCCCTGCCGCTTTTGCGGCAAATAGTGCTATAAAGCGGGCCAGCGCCCTTATCAACTTATTTTCGTGTCGGAACATGCCAGCCAACCTACTGATCGTAGAATCGCCCTCGAAGGCGAAAACCCTGCAAAAATATCTGGGTAAGGATTTCCAGATTCTTGCTTCCTATGGCCATGTGCGCGGACTCGTCAGGAAAGACGGCTCGGTCGATGTCGAGCATGACTTCAAGATGAAGTACATGGTGATCGAGCGCAACAAGAAGCACGTCGACGCGATCTGCCAGGCCGTCAAGGATGCGCAGCATGTGTTTCTGGCAACTGACCCGGACCGTGAAGGTGAAGCGATTTCTTGGCATATCATGGAAATCCTGAAGGGCAAGAAGCTGGTTACGCCCGATCGCACTTTCAAACGTGTGGTGTTTCACGAGATCACCGAAAGCGCGGTGCTGAATGCAGTGGCGAATCCGCGCGATATCGACAGCAATCTCGTCAATGCGCAGCAAGCGCGCAGCGCACTCGACTATCTGGTCGGTTTTAACCTGTCGCCGCTATTGTGGCGCAAGGTGCGTCAGGGGTTGTCGGCTGGCCGCGTACAAAGCCCGGCGCTGCGCCTGATCTGCGAGCGTGAGCTGGAGATCCGCGCGTTCACTACGCAGGAATACTGGACACTGCATCTGGACAGCCACAAGGGCCGGCAGAAATTCAGCGCGAAGCTGACTGAATGGCAGGGGCGCAAGCTTGAGCAGTTCGATCTGCCGAGCGAGGCTGCGCAGGCCGATGTGCTACGCGAGCTCGAAGGCAAGACCGCGCGCGTGGTTACGGTCGAAAAGAAGAAAAAATCGCGCAGCCCGGCTGCGCCATTCACGACCTCGACGTTGCAGCAGGAAGCTGTGCGCAAGCTTGGCATGACGACTGACCGCGCGATGCGCACTGCCCAGCAACTGTACGAAGGCATCGACCTCGGTAGTGGCTCCACAGGTTTGATCACCTATATGCGTACCGACTCGGTCGCGCTCGCCAACGAGGCGCTGTTCGAGCTGCGCGACTATATCGGCCAGAATTTCGACAAGGATTACTTGCCGAACGCGCCGGTCGCCTACCGCAATAAGTCGAAGAATGCGCAGGAAGCGCACGAGGCGATCCGTCCGACCTCGGTATTCAATACGCCGGAAAAGGTCAAGCCGTTCCTGACGCCGGATCAGTTCAAGCTCTACCAGATGATCTGGAAGCGTACGCTCGCATGCCAGATGACGCCGGCCAGGTTCGACACGGTCGCGGTCGATATCGCCGTTGGCGCCGGGACTTTCCGTGCGACTGGCCAGACGCTGGTTTTCCCCGGCTTTATCACGGTCTACCAGGAGGATGCCGACGATGTCGATGACGAAGACGAAGCTCGCCTGCCGGTGCTCGAAGCCAACGACGAACTGCCGGTCGACAAGCTTCACGGTGAGCAGCACTTCACCCAGCCGCCTCCGCGCTTCACCGAAGCAAGTCTTGTGAAGTCGCTCGAAGAATTCGGCATCGGCCGGCCTTCGACCTACGCGTCGATCATTTCGACTCTGAAGGACCGCGAGTATGTGATCCTGGACAAGAAACGCTTTACGCCGACGGATACCGGCGAGGTGGTTAACAAGTTCCTGACCGAGCATTTCACCCAGTACGTCGACTACAACTTTACCGCCAAGCTCGAGGATACGCTCGACGACGTTTCGAACGGCGAGCGCGAATGGGTGCCGGTACTGGCCGACTTCTGGAAGAAATTCCACAAGCAGGTCGAGGAAAAGCTCACGCTGTCGCGCAAGGAAGTTACCCAGGAAGAAATCGACGAGCTGTGCCCAAAGTGCGGCAACAAACTGGCCATCCGTTTGGGCAAACGCGGCCGTTTCATTGGCTGCACGACTTACCCGGAGTGCGACTACGCGCGCAACTTGAACGAGGACGCGGACAGTGCGCCGCTCGAACCCGAAGTGGTGCCGGATCGCACCTGTCCGGATTGCGGCTCGCCGCTGCATATCAAGTCCGGACGCTACGGCAAGTTCATCGGCTGCTCGGCGTATCCGAAATGCAAGCACATCGAACCGCTGGAAAAGCCCAGAGATACGGGCGTCGAATGCCCAGAGTGCCACAAGGGCTCGCTGATTGAGCGCAAGAGCCGGTATGGCAAGCTCTTCTATTCGTGCAACACTTACCCGAAGTGCAAATACGCGACCTGGAACCCGCCGCTCGCCGAGCCTTGCCCGAAGTGCGGCTGGCCGATCCTGACGCTGAAGACGACCAAGCGGCGCGGCACGGAAAAGGTCTGTCCGCAGAAAGAGTGCGGCTATAGCGAGGTGGTTGCCCCTCCCGCTCAGGAATGACAAGGAAGACGATGTACGCCGACCCCGTGGCATACGACAGCGAATATCCGCTTCAACAAGCACTGGCGCTACATAAGCGCTACTTCGAAACGGTTGACGGCGTGGTCTCTACGCTGATGGCTCCTGATGAGCCGGACGCAGTCGGCGACGCCTTGTCCATTCTCGGGGATGCCTGCCGCTGTTCGTTTGCTGGCGTGTATCTGAATGAGCCCGAATGCGGGCAAGCTCATCTTTCCGGCCATTGGATCGATCCGCTGCGCGAGCTTCCGGTCGACGTGCTTTCCAGCTTTCTGCACGTGCCGTACAGCCGTTTCACACAGCTTGCGGAAACGCTGGAAATCGGAATGGTGCTGAACAAGGCGCTGCCGGAATTGCCAGTGCCGGTGCAGATGCACTTTGCGCCGCTGGGTGTGCAGCGGCTGATTTTTTTGCCGCTGCTTGATCGCGGCTTCCCGTTCGGCTTCCTTGCGCTCGCCGATCTTCATGTCGATGTGGCTAGAAGCCAGGCCGAACTGCACTGCCTTGCCGTGCTGGCCAATGTGTTTGCCCAAGCGTTGCTCAAGCAGCGCGCCGAGGCGGAAATGCGCACAAACCAGCAGCGCCTGCTCGCGCTGGTCGGCGCCACGCAGGACACTGTATTCGAACTCAACGAAAACGGAATCATCGTTCAGGTCTGGTCGGGGCACCCGGCGCTGCCACCGGCGTCCGGGCTGGTCGGAAAGCCGCTATCGGCGCTACCCGCCGGAATGGCGGACGAACTGGTCCAGGCGTTGCCGCTGGTTGTGAACGAGGCCCGCAGCCTGCAGATCAGCTGCACGCTGTATCATGACGGCGCGCCGGTTTATCTGCTGGTCCGGCTGAGTCCGGTTCAGTCGGGCGATCGCCTGCACGCCGTGGCCATGGCGCAGGATGTCTCCGAGATCATGCGCGATGCGTCGCAACGCAAGACCATGCTTGATACGCTGAATTTGCTTGAGGAGGCGATCGTCGACCTGACGCCGGCCGGCGAATTGGTGCATACCACGCCGGCTTGGGCGCGTCTGCGTGCGATCGATCCGAAATGTATCGACCAGGATCTGGGAATCGCCTTGTGGCACTGGGCGCATCCGGATGATCGGGCAATACTGACGGCAGCACTGACGCAACTGCTCGAGTCGGCGGAACCCAATACCCCGTGTTTCCGTCTGTTGCGCGGCGATGTCGAGCCGATCTGGGTCGAGGCCCGCCTGATTGCGCATCATGCGCCGGATGGTTCCATCCAGAGCGTGCGCGGCGTATTGCGCGACGTGACGGTCGCGCACCTGAACCAGCAGCACATCACGCAACTGGCGCTTTACGACAGCCTGACCCACCTGCCGAACCGGCTGTTGCTCGATGAACAGCTGCATCAGGCGATCGCACGGGCGCGCCGCAACCATACCCGGGTTGCGCTTGGATTTATCGATCTCGACCACTTCAAGGAAGTCAATGACGCGTTCGGGCACAAGGTTGGCGATGAGCTACTGATCAGCGTAGCCGACAAGCTTGCTGGCGTGCTGCGGGAGAACGACATGCTGGCGCGTTGGGGCGGCGATGAGTTCATCGCGCTGATCCCTGATTTGCCGGAATCAGCCTGCCCGCTACGCGAACTTGCGGAGCGCCTGCGCAGCGCAGCCCAAGAGGGGGTGATGCTTGAAGGTTTGGAAAAAATTAAGACTCATCCGACCATCAGTGTCGGTTTTGCGGTTTATCCCAATGACGCCAGTTCAGCCGAAGACCTGCTGTCTGCAGCTGACCACACGATGTACCACGCGAAGAACAATGGCCGCAATAAGGTGGCTTTCTGTTCCGATTCCGCACACCTGAAAGCGCTGGGTCGGGAGCAGTTGCTGCTGAAGACGCGGCTGTCCGGTGCGATCCAGGATAATGGCTTGCAGGTATTCTTTCAGCCGATCGTCGATGGAGGCAGCGGCGCCGTACTTGCTCTTGAGGCGCTGGCCCGCTGGCCGGATGGCAACGGTGGATGGGTTAGTCCTGACATCTTTATTCCGCTGGCGGAAAAGACAGGCCAGATCCAGGAGCTTTCCAGTTGTATCATCGGGCAGGGGCTGACGCAACTCGCGCAATGGCGCGCGGAGGGACTGCAGCAACCGCTGATGGTCAATATTTCCCGCAGCCAGCTGTTTGCGCCGAATTTTGTCACGATGCTGGTCGAACAGCTCAGGCGCTGCGAGTTGCATCCACAGGATCTGGTTCTGGAAATCACGGAATCGGTTGCGCTGACCGACTATGCCCGTCAGCTCAGACATTTGCGCCAGTTGGTGGCTACCGGCTTCAGGATCGCGATTGACGATTTTGGTACTGGGTATTCGTCATTGTCGCAACTGCATGAAATTCCTGCACAACTACTGAAAATAGATGCGTCGTTTTCCCGGCGCCTGAACACAGAGGAAGGCCGTAGCGTGATGCAAGCGATCGTTCAGCTCGGCCATCTGCTGAAGCTCGATATCGTGGCGGAAGGAGTCGAGAGCGAGGAAATTGCCCGGCACCTGCAGCAGTTGGGCGTTCGGCGCATGCAGGGCTTCTATTTCAGCGAGGCGGTACCCGCGAACGCTGCGGGACTGATGCTGCGCCTGGGCGTGACCAGGCAGTTGAATCCCCCCTAAACAAAAGCCGCCTCACACAATAGAGGCGGCTTTTTTGATCATGCACTCGTTTTACTGGTGCATCGGCGCGAGGATCTGCCGCAGGAACTGCTGTGCGCGCTCGTGGCGCGGATGGGTGAAGAATTCTTCCGGTTTCGCGTCTTCGAGGATTTCGCCGTGATCGAGGAAGATCACGCGGTTCGCGACTTCGCGCGCAAACCCCATTTCGTGGGTCACGACGACCATCGTCATTCCGGATTCGGCCAGATCCTGCATCACCTTCAGCACTTCACCGATCATTTCCGGGTCGAGCGCCGATGTCGGCTCGTCGAACAGCATCGCCTTCGGGCGCATTGCCAGGCCGCGCGCGATCGCGACGCGCTGCTGCTGCCCGCCGGACAGGCGCGCCGGATAGGCGTCTTTCTTGTCGGCGAGACCGACGCGCTCGAGCAGTTCGAGCGCAAAGGCTTCGGCGGCTTCACGGCTTTCCTTGCGGACCTGGATCGGCGCGAGCGTGATGTTCTCGAGCACGGTCAGGTGCGGGTACAGGTTGAAGTGCTGGAAAACGAAACCGACTTCCTCGCGCACTGCGTTGATATTGGTTTTCGGGTCGGTGACCTCCATTCCGTCGACAATAATCTCGCCGTCGTTGACCGGTTCGAGCTGGTTGATCGTGCGGATCAGCGTCGATTTGCCCGAGCCGGACGGGCCGCACACGACGACGACTTCGCCCTGCTTAACCTCGAGCGAGATATTTTTCAGAACGTGGTGGTCGCGGCCGTACCACTTGTTGACCTTGTTGAAACGGATCATCGTTTGGGACTCTCGGGCGAAAAACCTTGCCATTGTGCGTAAACGGGAAAAGCGGGGCAAGCGTGGCCAACCCTTATGGCTGGCCGTGGCTGCCGGTCAGTCTGCCGCGCGGGCCGACAGGTGGTTGGCCAACGCAACGAATTGCGCGACGCTGACATTTTCGGCGCGCCAGCCAGGATCAATGCCGAGTGATTCAAGTTCGGCGTCGCTGGCGATGCCTTTCAGGTTGTTGCGCAGCGTCTTTCGACGCTGGGCGAACGCGGCCTGAACGATTTCCTCAAGCAACGACTCGTCGTTTGCCGGATGCGGCAGCTTCGGCCAGGGGATCATGCGCACGACGGCCGAGTCGACCTTCGGCGGAGGATTGAACGCGGCAGGCGGGACGTTGAGCACGCGGTCCATCACGAAGCGGTACTGCAGCATGATGCCGAGCCGGCCATAGTCGGGCGTGCCGGGCTCGGCGACCATGCGGTCGACGACTTCCTTCTGCAGCATGAAATGCATGTCGCTGATCACGCTGCCGAAGCTAGCCAAGTGAAACAGCAGCGGCGTCGAGATGTTGTATGTCAGGTTGCCGATCAGGCGGATCTGGCCACCCGGCGCGATCTCGCGCGCGAGCGCGCCAAAATCGAAATCGAGCGCGTCGGCGTTGTGCACGGTCAGCCGTTCCGGCGGAAAGCGTTCGGCCAGATGGGCGACGATGTCGCGGTCGATTTCGACCGCGTGCAGGTGCGGAATGCGCTCGAGCAGCGGTCGGGTTAGCGCGGCGAGTCCCGGGCCGATTTCGACAAAGATGTCGCCGGCCTCCGGGCTGACGGCGTTCAGGATGTCGGCGATCACGCCCTGATCCTGCAGGAAATTCTGACCAAAGCGTTTGCGCGGGATGTGCGGTTTCATGCGAAGCGATTCCTGGTGCTCCGGCGGGATGGGGCCGGAATTTATAACTTATTGATTTATATGGTATTTTACTTGCCGGTGAGCGCTAGCTCCAGCGCGAGTCCGGTGGCGGCAAACAGGCTGCCCGGATCTGCCCGGCCGGTCCCGGCCAAGTCAAGTGCGGTGCCGTGGTCGACCGAGGTGCGGATAATCGGCAAGCCGAGCGTGATGTTTACGCCGCCACCGAAGCTTGCATATTTGAGCACCGGCAGTCCCTGATCGTGGTACATCGCGAGCACCGCGTCGCCGCGCGCCAGTTGGTGCGGGGTGAACAGCGTGTCCGCCGGCAGCGGGCCGATCAACGTCATGCCTTCACCGCGCAGTCGCTCGAGTACCGGGATGATCACGTCGATTTCCTCTCGCCCCATGTGGCCGCCCTCGCCTGCGTGTGGGTTGAGGCCGGCAACCAGGATGCGCGGATTGGCCAAGCCGAATTTGTGTCTTAGGTCAGCGTGCAGGATGCGCAGGACTTCGGTCAGCGCGGCCTGATTGAGCGTGGCGGGAACGTCCTTCAGCGGCAGGTGCGTGGTGGCAAGCGCGACGCGCAGGTCGCCGCCGGCCAGCATCATGACCACGCGCGCGGTCGCACAGCGTTCGGCCAGATATTCGGTGTGGCCGGAAAAATACTGGTGCGGGAACGCTTCGTTGATCACGCCCTTGTGGATCGGCGCGGTGACCATCGCGGCAAACTCGCCGGTCTTGCAGCCGCCGATCGCGCGGTCGAGCAGCGCGAGCACGTAGCCGGCGTTGGCTGGATCCACTTGGCCGGGCCGGCAGGCTGCGGCGAGCGGAACATGCAGGATCGAAAGCGGTGCGGGCGCGTCAGGCTGGTAATCGGGGAGTTCTAGACGGATTCCGCAGGCTTGGGCGCGCTCGCGCAGCAATGCGCGGTCGCCGAGCAGGACGAGGCTGGCGGGATAGTTATTTTCGAGAAGTCGGGCGGCCAGTTCCGGCCCCACGCCGGCAGGCTCGCCGGTCGTGATGGCCAGAACAGGCCAAGGTCGCTCGGGCATCATTCTTCCTTGAGACGGAGGGAAACGTAGGCTTTGTCGCGCAGCTGGCGCACCCAGTCGCCAAACTGTTCTTCAGCCTTGCGGCTGCGCAGGTCGAGGCGCGCCTTCATGCGGCGGCTTTGCTGCGTCATGTCCTGATCGCGGCGATCTTCGACCTGGATCAGGTGCAGGCCGAACTGCGACCTGACCGGCTGACTGATTTCGCCTGGCTTGAGTTGGTTCATCGCCTGCTCGAATTCCGGTACGGTTTCGCCGGGCGAGATCCAGCCGAGGTCGCCGCCCTTGGCCGAGCTGGCATCGTCGGAATACAGTCGTGCCATTTCGGCAAAACTTTGTCCGCTGGCAAGGCGATCGCGAATCTGGATCAGTTTCTGGCGTGCTTCGTTTTCCGAGACGACTTCGTTGGTCTTGGCCAAGATGTGGCGAACGTGGCTCTGGCGTACGACCAGCTGGTCGGACTGCTCGCGTTTTTCCAGCAGTTTGAACAGGTGCAGACCGCTGCTGCTGCGCACGATGTCGGTGATCTGGCCCGGATTGAGTTTTTCCAGCATCTCGGCGAAGGCCGGAGCCAGTGCGCCGGCCGGCTTCCAGCCGATCAGTCCGCCATTGACCGCGTCAGGGGCATTCGAATATGTCGCGGCGACGGCGCCGAATTCCTTGCCTTCCGACAGTTCCTGGCGCGCAGCCATGATGCGGGCGCGTTTGGCCTGGATCTGTTCCGGCGAAGCGTTTTCCGGCAGTGCGACAAGGATCTGGGCGATCCGGTATTCGACCTGCGGTTTGTTCGCGGCCAGCGCGAGGAAATCATCAATTTCGGAGTCGGTCACGACGATGCGGTTGTCGACTTCACGTTCGCGTAACGCGTTGATTGTCATTTCCTCGCGGATTTCCTCGCCAAGCCGGCGCCAGTTCAGCCCTTCGGCCTCGGCGCGCTGGCGGAATTCCGGTAGCGACATCTTGTTCCGCTCGGCCATGCGGGCGAGGGTCTGTTCGAGGAGACTGTCGTCGATGCGGATGCCAAGGTTCGCGGCCTGCTGCAGCAGCACACGCTCGGTGATCATGCGCTGCAGGGCCTCGTTTTCCAGCACATCGGCCGCCGGGGCGGTGACGCCCTGCTTGACGAGGTTCTGGCGGATCGTTGAAACGCGCTCGTCGAGCTCCTGGCGCGTGATGGCGCTGCGGTTGACCACGGCGACGACCCGGTCGACCGTGACGATGGCCGCGGGCGCTTGGGTGGCAAGAAACAGGGCAGTCAGGGCAAACGTGCGGAACAGGTGGTTCATGACGAATATCTCAGAAGCGCGGTTGCGCGTAAGTGTTTTCATAACCCGGAATCGAGTCACGAATCGCCTGGAGCGGATTCATGCCGATGCCTGCGAGGCCGCCCAGCTCGAGCAGCACGAAGAATGACGTGTTGTATTTCTGGTTGTCGGTTACGTAGCGCTGGGCCGCCAGACGCAGCGCCCAGCAACCGGCGTTGTATTCGACGCCCGCGAGGGTTTCCAGGGCACGGCTGTCTTCGAGCGAATAATTGTAGCGGCCCAGTGCGTACCAGCCATTGCCAAGCGGCCACTGGCCGGAAACGTCGATCTGGCGCATGTCGGAAATGCGGTTGTTCACATAGCGCAGGTTCAGCAGCTTGTGTTCGCCCGGCTGCCAGGTCAGTTGCAGATCCGAACGGCGCGTCGTTTTTTCATCCTGACTGTACTGCAGCAGGTAGTTCGCCGACAGATCGTTCCACAGGTGGGCGCCCAAGCTCATCAACCAGTCCGAAGTACGCTCGCTGTCCGGACGGCCCTGCGAGGACAGCGTGACGCGCTGGTTCGAAAAATAGTGGCGCTGGCCAAGGGTCGCACTGAACCGCTCGATGCCATTGTCGTCCTCGAACAGGCGGCTGGTGATAGCAGTCGTGAGCTGGTTCGCGTCGTTGATTCGGTCCTGGCCGGAATACTGGTTTTCGCTGAACAGTTGGGTAAACGACAGGTCGGTTTCACCGGAGTCGAAGGTCGGCAGATGGGACTGGTCGCGGTACGGGATGTACAAATAGTACAAGCGCGGCTCAAGCGTCTGCACCATGTTGCGCCCACCGATCTGCGTTTCGCGTTCAAAGAACAGACCCGTGTCGAGACTTGCAATCGGCAGTGTGCGCGAGTGGCTTTCATTGTCGCCGTTTTCCGGACGCAGCCGGTAGTTTGTCGCATGCACGCCGACCTTAGGCGTGATGAATCCCCATGACTGGTTGAACGGGACCGAAATGCTCGGATAGACCCAGGTTCGCGTGCCGTCGGTCTGGGTCGAATGGTTGAACTCGGTCAGCTCGCCCTGGACCGTGGTTTCCAGCCCTTGCGCCAGCGTCGGTTGCGCGGTGAACGCGAGTTGCGGCATGCGATCGTACGGCTTGGCGACCGGATGATAGAGCGTGCTCAGCGTCTGGTAGCGCTGCCAGCGCACGAAGCCGTTCCAGTTGTCTCCGGTGTAGCTGAGAACGCCTTCGCGTGGCAGGTTGCTCTGCGAGGAGACCTCGAGCCGGTCGCCGAAATCGGAAAAATAATCCTCGTCCGAGGTTTTCTGCACATTTACGTCAAGACGCAGGCGCTCGGTCAGTTTCTGGCCGTGTCGGAACATCAGGCTGTTGCGCGATTGATCCTCGATCCGGTCGTCAAGCGTCTCATAACGGATGAGGCCGGAGTAGTCGGGTTCGAGGTAGCGGAACTCGCCGCCGAGCATCAGGCCGCGCTTGCTCATGTAATGCGGAAAGAGTGTCGCGTCGCGGTTCGGCGCGATGTTGATGTAATAC
>RRZU013261035.1_pt1 | contig 15375 bp, 19 predicted proteins | sample 2165561 | NCBI WGS metagenome assembly RRZU01 (sample SAMN10456909, study PRJNA506462) | wastewater metagenome | isolation source: wastewater sludge | place: USA: Moscow, Idaho
AAAAAGAGTATCATATGGGATCAAAAAATTTAAAACGCTAGAAAAACTTATTCAATTACGTATTTCATAGTGCTTAGAGTTACTTTTTGACCCCCCTAGTTGACAAAGAACCTGATAAAAAAAGAGCCTTTATTGGCTCTTTTCTATTTTTTAAATACTCAACTCATTCAAACAAAAAGCGTATAAATCCAGAACATTTCAACTGTTTGTCTATCTATAAGTTCTATTTTACTTTCCACTCTTATTAATTTACCATTTTTATCAAATACGCTCTCTAAAAGTTCATTCCCTTTATTTCCAGTATTAAGTTTTGATATAAAACCATCTTTTGTTTCTGAAATTCCATCTTTATAATTTAAAATCTCACCTGTCTCACTATTTTTTATAGTTCCATTTACTACACCATTAGAATCAAAGGTAAGATTATATATTTCTATTCCTTCATAACCTACATAACTATTCAATTTGCCTTCTTTAAAATTAATTATCACATCAATATCTTTATTATCAAAAGTTATACTTTTCCATTTAAAATCACCATCAAGTTTACCATTAACTATATTTAATGAAATTCGAACTCCTTTATTTTCCACAAAAGAATTTCCTTCTAAATATCCATCTTTTAAATTCATATAACCACTGTCATATCCAACTCCATTGAATACAATTTTACCCGTATATAAATGATTATCATACAGTATTTCATCATTTTTACTTAACAAAAGTTTATCTGATGGATAATTTATTTCCTTTGGTATTTCCCCTGCAAATATCATCATTGACATCGTTAATACTATAAATATTAAACTTAAAATTCTTCTCATATTATACCTCCTCCCAAATTATATAAGTATATTATACCACTTTTTATTTTAATTTTTCTATTCTTTTTTAGATTTTTCAACAAATTTCATCTACTTATAGAATTTTACTAGCTACCGTAATTAAAAATACTTTTTTATATACCACTTTTCATCGTATTTAAAAATCTCAAATTTTAATAAATCAGAATCAATTTTTTTATTAATAACTTTATATATAAAATCATCCTTTGCACCTTCGTATTTAATAGTCCCATTTTCTAATAAAACTATTGCATCACATTCATTTATTGCTATATCTATCTCATGCATGGCAATAATAACTGTTTTTCCTTTTTCTCTTAACTTTTTAATTATACTTATTAAATCATTTTGAAATGTAATATCTAAATTATTAAATGGCTCATCAAATAAAATTATAGGTGTATCTTGCAGTAACACTTTGGTAATAAATACTTTTTGCAACTCTCCACCAGAAAGTTTATCTATTTCTTCACCATATAGATGCTCAATTTTCAATTCAATCATAATATTTTTAACTTCTAATAAATCTTCTTCATCGTATTTATCAAATAATCCTTTTCTATTGTATTTGCCAAATGCTATAAATTTTTCAACTTTTATTGATTCATAAACTATATTAGTAATACTATTACCTTGATCAAGAAATCCAACTAATGTAGATAATTGTCTATAATTAATATTCATAATATTTTCATCCATAATTTCAATACTACCATTATTTTCATTTGATAATTTATAAATTTTACTTATTGTTTTAAGTAATGTAGATTTTCCAGATTCATTTGATCCAATCAAACCTGTTATTGTTTCTTTTTTTATTTTTAAATTTATATTATGCAATATTTTTTTATCTTTTTTATAATTAAATGATAAATTATTTATCTTAATCATGATTTATCACCATAATATAATAGATAAAGAAAATGCCACCAAGCAATGATGTTACTATTCCAACTGGCAATTCTAAAGGTGGTAAAATCATTCTAGAAAATAAATCAGAGACAACAAGCAAAATTCCACCTAATAGAATAATTCCAAATAAATTATTCTTAAAATTTAAAAATTTAACAACATTTGGTATGATTATACCTATAAATCCTATTGTACCACATACACTAACAATTACAGATGTTAATACAACCGATATCATCAAAAAATAATTGTTATATTTATGATAATCTAAGCCTGTATTAGATGCAAAACTCTCTCCCATACTAATTAACTCATATTCTTTTTTAAAAATATTTACTAACAATACTGATAAAGTGAATACAAATAAAACAAATAATAACAGTTTATAATTGTAGATCTCTAAATTTCCCATTGACCAAAATATGAAGCTCTTAAATTGAGTTCCTTCAGTTTTTACATATAATAGAATACTATTAACTGAAGATATAGCTGTTGATAATGAAAACCCTACTAATATCATAATAATATTTGTCCCTCGTCCAACTTTTTTAGTAACTATTAATATAAAAGCTAATGTGAATAGGCTCATACATACAGAAAGTAGTACTCTAATAAGTATATTATCAATATTAAAAATAAGTAATATTATATTGGCTAATACAACTGTTGAGGAAACTCCTAATATATATGGATCCATTAATGGATTTTTTGTAACCTTTTGAGTTATATCACCAGCTAATGAAAGCGCAGCACCAACTAGAAATGCAAATAATATTCTAAATAGTCGTATATCAATAATAATTATTTCTAAATTTTTGTTCCAAGTCCGTGTAAATAATTCATATCCAAACAAACTATTTATTAATATTTTTAAAGTTACTACTGGATTTATTATAACTGATCCTAAAGATAGTAATAATATGAAAACTAATAATAGTAAAATAAATTTAATTATAGCTCCAAAAAAAATTTTCATTATGCATAAATTCCCTTCTCTAATAATAATTATAATACAAATGTTTTTATAAAATATATTTTTAATGGTTTTCCATTATAAGATAGCTTAGAAAATTTCCATTTTTTTAGTGCTTTTATAACCTCAGAGTGTATACCGTAAGGGTTATCTCCAGATAATATTACAACATTTTCAACCTTCCCGTTTTCTGAAACCAGTATCTTTGCTTTTATTGTAATCTTCTTATCATAATTATTTTTACTTAATATTGTAGTATCTGGATTAATTTGATCTAATATTTCATAATTTATACCATTAATATTTGAATTTTCAGCTAAATAATAGCTTCCTTTATCAATTAACCCTTTAGGTAAATTTGGAAAATTTGATTTTTCAACATCTACCGAATTACTCTTTGAATACTCTGTATTATTGGAATTTATATCTGAATTCACATTTAATGAATTTATTGAATCTACTTTTGAATTATTATATAAATTTGATTTTGTTGTTACATTCTTTTCATTATTATTCTCTATTTTACTTTCTTTTTTCTGTTTAATAGTGCTTATATCAATTGAGCTAACTAAATTTTTATTTCTTTCTTTAGTACTTTCTAAATCATTAATAACAAAATTAATTTCATTAGTATTTAATTTTTTTTCTTTTTTTTCTTCTACAGTTTTTTTAACCATTATCGAATATGTCAAAATAAATAAAATAATAATAAAATTTATTATTATTGATAAAAAAATATCATATCTATTTATAGATGAGGATATATAGTTATTCATCTTTATCATAAATCTAGCCTCACTTAATTATACTATTTAAATTTATTTTTTCTACACCTATGCTTTTTAATTTATTCATCAATTCAATTACATTTTCATATTTAGTACTTTTATCTATACTAAGTAGTATCTCATCATTACTATCTAAGTATTTTCCTAATTCGTCAAATTTAACTTTAATAACTTCATTATTAACATTTTGAATTAATATCTCATCATAAGAAATAAATGTTACTGATTTATATTTCGTTTTATTTTTATCAACAGCATTTTTATTTATTACTGGTAATCTTACTTTATATATTTGATTTTTTATATTACTACTACCCGTAACAAAGAAATAAATTAATATTAAAAATACAACATCCATTATTGGTGTTATATTAATATCCTCCATATTTTCTCTCATTTTTCTCTTTCTTCTCATACTAAATCAATTCTTTCTTTTTTTCATTCAATTCAATCGTATCCAATATATTCTCTATTTTTTCTATAAATAAAGAATAAAAAAAATGAATAGCTATAGATAATATGAGACCTATTGCTGTTGTAACTAAAGCTTGTGAAATACTTGCAGATACAATTTCTTTACTCGTTTCTATAGATGAAAAAGCATTTATAAGTCCAAGTACTGTTCCTAAAATACCTAGTAATGGTGCAACTAGATACGAAAATCTCAGTATCCACATATTATGGTACAACTCAATTTCTTTAATTTTAATTAACACTTCTAAATTATTAGAATTAGAATCTCCAATGTCATAAATATCTTTGCTATATAAAGTCCTAATTTTATTAATAACAACTGCAACCGATAATATTGATATGACTATTAGCACTAATGTAGTTACTCCTCCATATCTTCTAAACATTAGTTCATAATTATTCAATTTATTTACCTCCATTTATTGTATAATCAAACTTAATGTAATAAATTCTTTCATCTGATGGATATGATACTAATTTATCACTAACTGTTGAATATACTGTATAATCATTATATTTATTGTTAAATACATTATTTATTCCAACCTGTAATCCAAAATTAGAGTTTATATCATACTTTAAATCAAAGTTTGTAACACTGTAACTTTTTTGTTTTTCTTTTTTATTATAAAAGTCTGATATAGCGTATTGTGAACTTCTATATGAGTAATTAGCCGATAACTGCAATTTATCCGTTAAAAAATAATCTCCTCCTAAATTAAGTATTACCTTAGAAGTCCCTGGTATTTCCGAATACTTATATATTCCATCATCTATTTTTGTATTTAATAAAGTCATTGATTCTTTTAAATTAAATTTATCATATTTTTGTCCTAGTTTGACTTCTGCTCCATATCTTGTAGTTTTTCCATCTATATTCTCATTAGAACCAAAACCATATCCACCACTTGGATTATAATAGATTTCATTTTTTGTATTCACATAAAAAACATTTATATCTATTGTATTTCCTTTATAGTAATCACTTACTCCTAATTCAAATTCATTATTTTTCTGAATTTTAAATTTTTCTCCTAAGCCATATAATGGATTTATTTCATCAATGTTTGGTGTTCTAAAGCTACTATTGTATCCTAAATATATTTTTCCTGTGTCGCTATATTTATATCCCATAGACAATTCATAAGCATTACTATTATATTTTTTATTTATAGATTCTCCGTATCGAGTATTTTCTACTCTTATTCCTTCTTTAAATATGAAATTATTATAGTTATTTGTATTTAGAATATACACCCCTAAAGATTTTTTTTCATTATTAGCACTGTCGTAATTTGTTTCAGTCTTAATTTTACCTTCACTAGCATCTATTCCAAATAAAATATTAGAATAAGAGTTATAATTATAAGTAACTTTTGTATTTATATTAAATGAATTTTCCTTATCTGTTCTAATATATGGAAAATATGTGTCTAAATACTCTCCTCGTGTTTTTCTAGTTTGAAATCCTAAAATTGATTCAATTTCTAAATCATTCTTTGAATACAAAATATCAAAAAGCAAATTATTTTTTATCCTAGATAGATTATCATCAGGATCACCATAAGTTCTACCATAAAGTTGCATATTTTCTTCAGATACAGATCCTGGTAATCCCCTTTTAGAATTCAAATAACTGTATTTACCTTTTATTAAAATATTATCATTTATTTTTTGTACTATTCCTGAATATATATTCCATTCATCTAAATCAGAATTTACTCTATATCCATCACTGTCTTTTTTTTCTATTCCAAAATTGACAGTTGTATTTTTTGAAATTATTTTATTTATATCTAATTTCTCATTAAATGTATCATTTGTCGATATGTAGCTCTCAATTTTATAATTATCGTTCTGAATAATATCTTTAGTCACTATATTTATAACTCCACCAGTTGATCCATCACCATAAAGAACTCCTGAACCACCATTTATAATTTCTATTAATTTTATATTTTCCAATGGAATACTATTTATATCTATTCCACTGCCATCTATTGGATTAATTGATATTCCATCTAATAAAATTTTAGTATTACCAAAAGCTGTTTCTCCATATCCTCTTAGATCTATAACACCTGTCCCAATAAAACCATTCTTAATATTCAATGTTGTTGTTTTTTGTAGTAGCTCAAATATATTGCTTGCTCCTGATTCTTTAATCTCATTTTCAGTTATTTTCTGCGTATAATTCTTATTTGATTTACTAAATTTTTCTTCCAAATTACCATCTCTACCTATTTTTTTTCTCGGAACTACGGTTTCTCCTAGATTGACTGTTGCTGTACCATCAATTACCTCTTCAGATTTCAAGTTTATTCCTTCCAATAATAGTAAGTTAAATACTAAAATACTAACAATTTTTCTTTTTTTCATAACTTCTCCTTTTTTATTATTTTTTTATAATAAAAAATACTCTTACTTGTCCTCGCAAATAAGAAATATAAACTATTTTGGCAGGTCTCCTGACTAATTTCATCCTATTTGGCACCTTCCCAAGAACAAATTATTCTCAGTGGTTTAATTGCCTTTCGTCCATATTACAGTAGCGGGTCTGTTATGGAATCTAACCATAATTCCCTTTTAAGATATATAATTATATTATATATCACCAAAATATTTTGTATTATTTTATATTTATATTGTATTTTTTAATATTTCTAATATTCTAATAGGTATCTTCTCTATTTTACCTTCTTTATTAGTGAATACATTTGTAGTATTTGCTTTTGCTTTAAGAATATTATTTTGATCAAATATCTGGTAATCAAAAATAATTTTAACACTTGTTAATTCTCTTATTTCAATACGGATATCTATAACATCATCATATTTAACCGAATTAATATAATCTATACTTAAATTTTTAACAGGCATTATTATCCCCATTTCTTCAAGTGATTTATATGAAATATAATTCCTTAAATACTCTGTTCTAGCAATTTCAAGCCATTTCAAATAATTCGAGTGATAAACAACACCCATTTGATCCGTTTCATAGTAATATATTCGATGTTTAAATTCTCTCATATTTTTACTTCCTTAAAATTCTTTCACTTCTATTTTGACTATTTTTCTATCTTTTTTTGCAATAGATGATATCACAGTTCTTAAAGAAGTTATTACTCTTCCATTTTTACCAATTATTTTGCCCATACTATCTTTTTTAACATTTATTAATATATTAATGAATCTACCTTTTTCATTGCTTTCTATAGTATAATCTCCTGCATCTTCCAACAAATTTTCCACCAAAAAATCTGTCATTTCAAAATATCTACTCATTTTTTCTCCTTTTTATAAATTGTTAGTTATAAAACACCTAACCATTCACGTCTCTCTAATATTTCTATTAAAATACCATTTTGCTCAAGTTTACATAGAAGTCTATCAATATAATCCAAAAAGTAAACTGTTGTTATTATTTTAATTAATCCTTTTTGACTATCGAGTGTTCTAACGTTTCCCAAATCTTCACATGCTTCAAAGACTTTATTTATAAAATCAATATCTGATTTATTTGTTTGTATTATATATTCCCAACTTTTCATTACTTCTCCAACAATTCAATAAAATTTATAAATTCTTGTACTGAAAATTCTTCTGCTCTTGCTAATTTTGGTTTGTTCATCAACTCCAATGTAGATGAAACTTTCTCTTTGGAATAACCTAAAGATATCATATTATTTGTTATACTTTTTCTTTTATTTGAAAATGCTGCTTTCAAATATTTAAAGTACTTTTCCTCAGATATTTGATTAACATATCTATCATCCCCTAATACCTTTATTTTCAAAAAAGCAGAATCGACTTTTGGTATTGGATTAAACATTTCTTTTTTTACTGTAAATAAATATTCTGTTTCTGCAAAAAATTGAACTGAATGTGTTAATATACTCATATTTTTACTATTTGATTTAGAAGTAATTCTTTCAGCAACTTCTTTTTGTACCATTAAATAAATTTCACTAATATTATCTCTAAAGTATAAAAGTTTATTTATAATTGGCGATGTTATATAATATGGTATATTTGCAACAACCTTTATACCCTTTTCATTATTAATAATGCTTTTTAAGTCATACTCTAAAAAATCAGCATGTATAAGTTTAAAATTTTCATAATTGGAAAATTTTTTATTCAAAATTGGTATTAGTCCATTGTCTATTTCAAATGCTACAACTTTTTTTGAATTTTTTATGAGTGATTCAGTTAAAAAACCTAAACCTGGACCTATCTCTATAACTTGCGTTAATGTTTTGTCTAGTGAAGAAATATTAATTATGTCATAGAGTAAATTATTGTCATCTAAAAAATTTTGACCATATCTTTTTTTTGTATCATAATTAATTTTGCTCAATATTTTCTCCCATAACGGCTATATAAGGTATATTTCTATATTCTTGTTTATAATCTAATCCATATCCTAAAACAAACTCATCAGGTATTTCAAATCCAACATATTGAACCTCTATATCTGCTTGTCTTCTCTCTTTCTTATCAAGTAATGTACACAGAGAAACTGATTTTGGTCCCCTTCCTCCTAACATCTTTAAGACTTTTTTCAAAGTTAATCCTGAATCAATTATATCTTCAACCACAAGTATATTCTTTCCCATTATACTTCCTTCTAAATCTTTTAGAATTCTTACTTCTCTTGAAGTTTCAAATTCATCTCCATAACTTGAAATTTCCATAAAGTCTACAGTCAAAGGCATTTTTATTTCTCTTATTAAATCTGCCATAAATAATAAAGAACCTTTTAATAATCCAACTACAGTAAGTGTTTCATCAGTATTTTTGTAATCATTTGTTATTTGTACTCCAAGTTCTCGTATTCTATTTTGTAATGTTTCTTCATCTATTAACTTCTTACAAATCCCATATTCCCAATCTTTTTTCATTATCTCAGCTCCTTATTAAATTTAAATAATTCTTTATTTTCTTCATTATTTTATAAATTATATCATTAAATATATCACTTTTCAAGCATATATAAGACAATTGCGTTTTAGTTATATTTATGGTATTATATCAATAAACATTAATAATTATGCAAGGGGTATATATATGAGTTCAGAATTCAAACCTAATTTTTTAAAAATAACAATTTATTTAGTGTGCCTTATAATATTGTTAACTATAGGAAGAGAAGTTTTTTATAGACATTTTTTTAATACACAACTAACTACGATTCCTGATGTTACATCACTAAATAAAGATGATGCAATAGATTATTTGAAAAAATCTGGATTAAAGGTTAAAGTAATTGACTCAAAAACTGAAAAAGTTGGTCTTAATCAAGTCTTCATTCAATTTCCTTCAGCTGGAAAAGTTGTAAAAGTTAACAGAACTATTAAGATTTGGGTTAATAGTGGTGAAGGACAAGAAGTTCCTGACATAGTAGGACTTGAGTTACTAGAGGCTCGTTCTAAGTTGCAAGGTGATAATATTCAAATTCAAAAAATTGACTATCTGCCATCTAATCAAAAATATAATACAATTTTAGGTGTTTATCCTGCACCTGGAACAAAATTAGAAATTAATCAAAAAATTTCTATTCTTGTTTCTTCTAGAATGGTTACAGACCCATCAGTTATGCCAAACTTGATAGGTTTAGATATAAATGATGCAAGAGTATTACTTGCTCAAATAGGTCTTAGCGTTAGTTCTGTAAATAATGGAAGTGATGCAACATTGCCTATAAATACAATCATTTCAACTAGTCCTGCACCTGGTGCAAAGGTCGTTAAAGGACAAAAAATTACTGTTATTGTTAATTTAGGTGTAATACAAAAACAAGAAGGACCTAGTATAGAAGAAATAATAAATGAAACAAATCAAGAAATAAATAATAAAGATATTGAAACAATAATTGATGATACACTCAAAAAAATAGACCAAAAAGAAACTGGTCAAAATAATTCAACAACTGAAACGGCTAAGCCAGAACAACAACAGCAGCAATCACAACCTGAACAACAGCAACAACAACCAAAACCAAAACAGTAATTAAAGGAGTTACTTATAGAAGGAAAAGTTATTAGAAAAATTAAAGGATTTTATTATGTGCTACCAAAAGGTAAAAGTAATAATCTTAGTGATATATATGAATGTAAATTAAGGGGTATACTAAAACGAAAAAATGATAAATTTAACTGTATAATTGGTGATTTTGTTACTTTTGATGATAATGAAAAGGTTATAACTGGTGTATTAGAACGTTCTAATATGTTAGAACGTCCATTAATTTCCAATGTTGATTTTCTTGGTATTACATTTTCAATAGAATCTCCCTCATTTGATATTATTAATTTTCAAAAGATGCTAATTAATTCAACTTCGCAAAACATAAAGCCTATATTAATTTTAACAAAAATTGATCTTATATCAGAATCATATTTATTTGAATTTATTAAAAATCTTAAGTCAGCATTTAATGATATGTTTGAAGTGTTTCCAATTTCAATAGAATCTAATATAGGAATTGATAAATTAAAGGATTATTTATTAAATAAAACTACAATTATCACTGGTCCAAGTGGTGTTGGAAAGTCTACATTGATAAATATGTTAGTTGGCAGTGATGTATTAGAGACTAATACAGTTAGCAAAAAAACTGATCGAGGTCGACATACAACTACTGAAAGTCGATTTTTCAAATTATTAAATGATTCCACTGTCATAGTTGATACACCTGGTTTTTCAACTTTAGATTTCCCAAATATAATCGAGAAAAAAGAATTAGATTCCTTATTTCCAGACTTTATTAAATACATTGATAAATGTAAATTCAGAGACTGCATTCACATCAATGAGCCTAAATGTGCCATTAAAGATGCTGTTTCCAAAAATGAACTTTCCCAAATAAGATATGATTTCTATGTATATACAATGAATCAAATTTTTAAATAAAAGGAGCAAATAAAATAATGAAGAAAAATATAAAAATTGCACCTTCTCTTCTTGCTGCAAATTTTGCCTTACTTAAAGAAGAGGTCGTTGCTGTTGAAGATGCTGGTGCTGAATACTTACACTTGGATGTAATGGATGGACATTTTGTTCCAAATATTAGTTTTGGTGCTAGTCTTATAAAATCTATAAGACCATATTCTAATCTAATATTTGATGTTCATCTAATGATTGATAATCCAGATAGATATATTAGTGATTTTGTAGATGCTGGTGCTAATATAATATGTGTACATGCTGAATCTACTAAACATCTTAATAGAACAATTCAACTGATAAAATCATATAATGTAAAAGTTGGAGTTGCATTAAATCCTTCAACGCCACTTGAAGTAATAAAATATGATATTGATAATATTGACATGGTTCTAATCATGACTGTTAATCCAGGATTTGGTGGACAAAAATTTATTCCACAAATGTTAAATAAAATAAAAGAATTAAGGACAATAGCACCAAATATTGATATTCAAGTTGATGGAGGAATTAATAATGAAATTTCAAAATTAGTTATTAATGCTGGTGCTAATATACTTGTTGCAGGCTCGTATATATTTAATGGTAATTATAAAGAGAAAATAAATTCTCTTAAATCATAAAAAGTTTAATTAATAGGATGGAGGTTATATGTATTCTACAATTGAAATATTATTAGATGAATTTTATAAAACTTATTATAAAATAGAAGAAATAAATTTAAATCAAGTCATAAAATGCCTTACAACAACTGAATTACATGTTATAGAAGCAATTGGAGATGATTCATTGACTATGAATGAACTCTCTGATAAGTTAGGCATAACTATGGGTACAGCATCAGTTGCAATCAATAAGCTTGCTGAGAAAAATTTTATTGATCGTGAGCGTTCAGATGATGATAGAAGAAAAGTATTTGTTAAATTAGCTAAAAAAGGATTGCTAGCTTTTAGATATCATGGTAATTTTCATACTAATATTCTTGAAAAAATAACTATGCAAATACCACCAGAAAAAATGGAAACTTTTCTAGAAGTTTTTCAACTAATGGTAAAAAATCTTGATAAAGTAAAAAAAGATATTCAACCAGAATCTATCATGAATTTTGAAATTGGTGATATAGTACAAGTCTCTTCAATAAAAGGTAGCCCAGCAATTAAAAAATATCTAAATGAAAAAGGAGTTCTGACTAAATCAATTATAAAGATTAATGATAAAAATAAGCATATAATTATTTTACTTATTGAAGGTGAAGAAAAAATAATAAATGTTGAAGATGCAAGTGACATTATGGTTATAAGAAATTATGTATGATAATAAAAGCAGTCTTTGACTGCTTTTGTTTTACTAATAAAAAGGAGTTTTTTAATGATATATATAGATGGTATAGGTGTCTCATTCTTAATAAAAGAATTAAAAGAAAAAATACTTAGATACAAATTAACAAAAATCAATCAATATGATAGATCATCACTTTCTCTATATTTTGGAAAACAAAATTTACTTTTTCAAATAAAAAATAATCTTTCAATAGTTTATATAAAAAAAGAGAAAGATTTAAATACAGATTTTCAATCAAAATTTATATTATCACTTAAAAAATATTTATTAAACTCAATTTTAATTGATATTAGACAAGAAGGTTTTGACAGAATAATATATTTTGATTTTGAAAAATTAAATCAGTTTGGTGATATTGAAAAATACACTTTAATTTTTGAAATAATGGGAAAATCAAGTAATATTTTTTTAACTGAAAATAATAAAATAATAAATGCTCTTTCTTTTTCTACACTGGATCAAGGTAATAGAGTAATAATGACGGGTGCTACTTATACATTGCCATTCGAAACTAAAAAAATAAACCCAACATACTTCAATAAAGAAAATTATAAATTTAAGACATCTAATGATTTAATGAATAATGTTGAAGGAATTGGAAAATATTTTGCTTTATCTACATTTCATGATTATGATTTATTTAAACAATATTTAGAAAATTACAATCCAACAATGTACACTACTATTAAAAATGATGTAGAACAAAAAATAGCCTCTTATAACATATTTACACATTTTGAAAATATATCTATAAGCAAAGAATCATTCGAATCATTGAATGAATTATTCAATGATTATTTCAAATTAACTATTAATACAAGTGTATCAAATGATAAAAAAGTATTTTTATTAAAATTTATTGATTCTCAAATAAAAAAGAATTCAAAAATTATAGAAAATATAAAAATTGATATTAACTCTAACAAAAACAATGAAGAAATCAAGCAAACTGCTGATATTTTAGCAGCAAATATGCATTATTTAAAGTTAGGATTATCTGAAATAAATGTTTATGATTTTTATAATAATAGAGATACAACTATTAAACTTAATCCATTAAAATCACCAAAAGAAAATTTAAATATATATTATTCTAAATACAATAAAGCAAAACGTACAGTATCAATACTAGAATCACGTTTAATAGACATAAAAAATGAAATTAATTATTTAGAAGAAATGAAAATATATGTAGAAAAAGAAAATGATTTTATAGGATTAGAAGAAATTGAAAATGAACTTAATATTAACTCTAATAAGCGAAAAATAAAACTTAACAAACATAAAAAACGAGAGTTATTACATTTTGAACATAATGGTCATAAAATTTTTGTTGGTAGAAATAATAAAGAAAATGATGAAATTACGTTTTCAAAAGGAAATTCTTATGACATTTGGCTTCATATAAAAGATCTCCCAGGAAGTCATGTACTAATAATCAAAGGGAATGAGATTGTAAATAATGATACATTAATATTTGCAGCAAAATTAGCTGCTGAATTTTCAAAGGCAACTTCTGGTGATAAAGTTACTATTGATTATTGTGAAAAGAAATTTGTGAAAAAATTAAAAGGTGGAAAAATGGGAAATGTTACTTATTCAAATTATAATTCGATAATTTTAGTTGTTGAATAATTTCAATATTATCTGTAAAATCTTTTTTAATCATAGTGATTGACAAATTTATGAAACTATTGTAAAATTACTGTATATAATAATAATTATACAATTCTAAGGAGGATAACATTATGGCTAGTAAAACTGTAACTATGACAAACCCAACTGGACTACACACAAGACCAGGTGGAATATTTGTAGCAAAGGCTAAAGAATTTGAAAGTGATGTTTTTGTTGAAAACGACGGTAAAAAAGTAAATGGTAAATCTCTATTAAAACTTTTATCTATAGGGATAAAAAATGGATCTGAAGTCACAGTTTATGCTGAAGGGCCAGATGCTGATCAGGCTGTTGAAGTTTTAGGTGATTTATTAGCTAATATAAGAGACTAATTTATTTAGTATTATTAGTATTTAAATGACTTTTTATTTCAAAATTATAATTATAAAAGGGTTGTCATATCTTTGAACAACCCTTTTATAATTACTTTCTATTTTTCACGCTTTTCTAATATTGCTTCTATCCAACCAGTAAAAAGTGGATGTGGATTCGTTGGTCTACTTTTAAATTCTGGATGATATTGAACAGCAATAAAAAATGGATGATCTTCTAATTCAACTGCCTCTACATACTTACCATTTGGTGATGTTCCTACAATTTTCATACCATTTTCCTCAAATATTCCTTTATATTTATTGTTAAATTCATATCTATGTCTATGACGTTCAGAGATTTCATTTTTTCTATATAATTGAGATATTTTACTTCCTTGTTTCAATATACATGGGTATGAACCTAATTTCATTGTTCCACCCATATATTTCAATCGTTCTTGTTTTTTCTTTTAGCTTATTATAGGATATTCAGTTTCTTTATCAAATTCAGTTGATGTTGCACTATTATATCCTAATACATTTCGTGCAAATTCTATTGTTGCAGTTTGCATTCCAAGACATATACCTAAAAATGGAATTTTATTCTCTCTAGCATATTTAATCGCTTCTAATTTACCTTCTATCCCACGGTCTCCAAAGCCTCCTGGTACTAGTATTCCTTCATAATTTTCTAATTTTTTTATATTAATATTTTCTGATTGTATATAGTCAATTATAACCTTTGTATCTTTGTTAAATCCAGCATGCTCTATTGACTCATTTATACTTATATATGCATCTTTTAGTTCAACATATTTACCAACAACGGCAACTTTCATAATTTTTTTTGGATTTTTAAATTTTTCAATCATACTTTTCCATTCAATTAATGATGGTTTTTCAGCTTTAAGTCCTAAATATTTACATGCAACATCTGCAAGACCTAATCTTTCCATTGTAAGTGGAAGTTCGTATAATATTTCAGCATCATTTGCTTCAATTACTGCTTCCTCTTCTATATCACAAAATAAAGATATCTTTTTCTTAATATTTTGATCAACAAAATGCTCACTTCTAAGAATAATTATATCTGGTGATAT
>RRZU010271713.1_pt1 | contig 15373 bp, 17 predicted proteins | sample 2165561 | NCBI WGS metagenome assembly RRZU01 (sample SAMN10456909, study PRJNA506462) | wastewater metagenome | isolation source: wastewater sludge | place: USA: Moscow, Idaho
ATCTTTTTTGTAAAGAGCCAAAAAATCGTATAGATTTTGACTATTTGATTCTATTTTTGCAATTAATTTTTTATCATATGTAAGAGCATCAAGTTTAATATTTTTACTATTAAGATTTTCGATAAATTGTGTGATTTTAGTTGCAATTTTTTCATTTTGATAAGGTTGCTCTTTAGTTATATTGGAAGATAAATTTATACGTTTGGTGCTGTAGTATGTAGTGTAAAAATAAAGTGAAGATAGGATGATGAGAAATAAATAGACTAAAAAATAGTATCCTTCATAAGAGGTTGTAAGATGGGAATAGCGAAGTGGTTTCAAATTTTCAATATTTAATTTGAGTTGAAGAAGCTCTTCTTTATTGATTGAGATTATTTCATCAATTGTGATTTTATGGTTAAATTGGACAAATTTTATAATATCACTTGTTTCATAGTTTTTATTTTCAAAAGCGGATACAAATTTTCCATCAAAATAGAGGGTACAAAAACTTTTCGTTATAAAAAGTTGGTATTTTTGTTTGAAATTTTCTTGATTGTTTTGATAGTTTTCAAAAAGTTGAAATTCTAAAATAGCTTTTTTATGTTTAGTTTGGAAAAGATAGATCTCATAATGATTTGATTTTTCTATAAAACGATAAAAAACTTTTGAATCTTTTGTTATTGGTAGATTTGCTTGGGTAAGTGTTGTTTGAAGAAAGGGTTGGAGATATTTTTCTAAAATTGGTTCTGTGACTTTTTTTGTAATGCGAGTGATATTTGAAAAGGGTATAAGTTGTGTAGTAGAGCTACTAGACAACTTCATAGCGATACTCTAATAGACCACTATAGAAGTTAGAGATTTCATCAGAAATCGTACCCTAACTCTTTAAGACCCTCTTTATTTTTGCTCCACCCTTTTTTGACTGAAACAAAAAGTTCAAGATAGACTTTTTTCCCGATAAGTTTTTCAATTTTTTTCCGAGCATTGAGCCCGATTCTTTTGATAGCTACTCCACCCTCACCAATAATCATCCCTTTTTGAGTTTGTTTTTCAACAATGATAGTTGCTTTTATCACTTCAACATTTGGTTTTTCTTCCACTTTATTCATAATAACATCAGCTTCATAAGGGATCTCATCACTGATATTATCAAATACTGATTCCCTTATAAACTCTCTATAAATATCTCTTAAATTTGTAGTAGTAAGGATTTCAGTATCAAAAAGATAAGGACCAATAGGAAGGTACTTCACTACTTCATCAAGTAAGGCTGATTGTTTTTTCCCTTTTTTGATAGAGATTGGGATGATAGCTTTGTATTTATCGTTATATTTTTCGTATTCAGCAATTTTATTTGCAACCTCTTCACTTGTAACAAAATCTGTTTTTGTAAGGAGTAAAAGGTGAGGAGTATTTTTTTTGTTTTCTTCTAAGAACTTCTCATAGTGAACTACTTTATCTGTAACTGGTGCTAAAAATAATATCAAATCACACTCTCCGATAGCTTTTAAAGCTTCTTCAAGCATAAATTGATTGATTAATTTTTCTTGATGGTGTAATCCTGGAGTATCTACAAAAATGATTTGGTCATCACCGTGCATCACTATTGTATTTGACCTTTTTCTTGTGGCATTTGCTTTATGGGATACCATATTTATTTTTTCACCAACTAACCAGTTTAAAAGCGAACTTTTACCAGCATTTGGTCTTCCTATGGTAGCCACATATCCACATTTTGTCATATATTTTCCTTAATTTTGCTAATTATATGAGTAGTTTAGCATTATTCAACTAAAAAGTTAACTATTCTAAGCCAAACGATACCGATATATTCATGCCAAGCTTTTTCTGTTTTGTTTAAACTATAGCCATCTGGAAGTGAAATAGTACTATCACTCTCTTTTATAAGATAATCAGTTGGTGCTGGAATTGGTTTAAGCCCAACATGTTCAAAAATCATCATAGCTCTTTTCATATGATAGGCTGAGGTTACCAGAATAAATTTTTGTTTTTTTAGAATCTCTTGGATGTTTCTTGCTTCCTCTTTTGTATCTTTTGGTTTTGGATAGACAAACATATCTTTTGTATCAATCCCTATAGATTCCAATATTTTTGCTGTTTTTATCGCTTCAGGTGTCGTTCCTCGTCCTTCATATCCAGAAACTATAATTTTTGCTCCATCAATTTCATGATAAAGTCGTAATACTTCCCAACCTCTATCTTCCATATCCCCACCAAGAAAAACTATAAACTTCGTATCTCTTGGAATCTTTGTGAGTGGTTGATATGTTTCTTCTAAAGAACTAAGCAAAAAATTGGCAAATGCACTATGGGAAATAATTATTATCCAAAGAATTGCGATTGTTAAAAAAACTTTCGCTTTTTGGATTTTTTTCTTAAAAAGATAAAAAAGCCCAAAACCAAAAATAAATAATCCAATCGAAAATGGCATTAGTAAACTTGCTATGATTTTTTTGAGTATAAAAAGTATCTCCATATTATCCCTTATATAATTGTATTGTTTTCTATATTGATAATTTCATCACTACACCATTTGGCTAAATCTTCATCATGTGTAATAAGTAAAATTCCAAATCTATCAACAAAAGTTATTAAAACTTTCATGACGTCAAGTGCGATGATATTATCCAAAGCACTTGTAGGTTCATCTGCTAAAAGTAAATCTGGTTTCATTAAAATAGCTCGAATGATACTACATCTTTGTAACTGTCCACCACTTAGTTGGTGAGGTTTTTTCTCTAATATCGAGGATTCTAGTGAAAACTTCTCAAGTAAAAAATCTAACTCATCAAGATTATCAGTAACATCTTTGATTTGTTCAAGAATTGAATAAATTGGGTGAAATGAGCTATAAGGATCTTGATAGATTGAGCTGATTTTTTTACTATTTATTGTGCCATTTAGTGGTTTGAGATTATTAGAAATGAGTTCAAAAAGAGTACTTTTTCCACTTCCGCTACTTCCTACGATACTTTTAATTTCACCTTTGTGAATTTGAAGATTAAAATTATTATAAATTAACTTCTTTTTTGTGTAACCAAAAGTTATATTTTGCATCGTTAAAACAGTTTCTCTCATACTGTTAATTTTACACTAAGTATAGTTAAAGTTAAGAAGTTGTAATATTTTCGAACAATAAAATTTAGGAGAAAACAATGAAAAAAATCGTTCTTGGAACATTAATCTGTGGTGTTGCTGCATTTGGTGCAGTTAACTTAGGTGCTTGTAAAGGTTGCCATGGTCAAAACTGGGAAAAAGCAGCTTTAGGAAAATCAAAAATCGTTGCTGATATGTCAAAAGCTGATGTTTCTAAATCATTAGTTGGATATAAAAATGGAACCTATGGTGGAGCGATGGCTGGTGTTATGAAAGGTCAAGTTGCTAAATATAGTGATGCTGAATTAGCTTCAACAGGTGTTGGAAAATAATTTTAGTTTGACTAAAGTCTAAAAGCCTAGCTATTTTTAGCTAGGCTTTTTTCATTTGTAATCTAATGGATTTAACTAGAGGGTGATTGTAAACTCTACTCCATCACAAGTTTCATCTTTATAGATATAATGTGTATTTTGAACAAGTTTAAACTCAGTTTAATTAGAATTTATATTTCAAATGAAAGATACTTATTTTGGAATAACCAAATAAAATCTAACATTTTCAACTTGTTCTTTATTGTAGAGATTTTTAACATAAATTTTCCCGTTAAGATGTTCTGTAATAATTTTATTTGCAATATAAAGCCCAAGTCCATTGCCTTCTTTGTTTTCTTTAGTAGTAAAACTTTTTTGAAATATATTGGTTATTATTGACTCATCAATAAAAGTTCCATTATCTGAAACAGTTATAATTAAATTTGTCTCATCTTCACTTACTTCAATTATAATGTTTTTAGATTCTAAAGGAAGTATTGAAAGTTTATCTTTTGCATTTGAAATGAGAATTATCAGTATTTGACATATGTCGTTATGAAAAGCTAAGAGTTCAAGATTTTTTGTATTGTAGTAAATCTCAAGAACAATGTCATTTTTTGCAAGTGGAATTTTTGTAAATTTTGATGCTCGTTCGATACAGTTTTGTAAATTTACTTGTTGCTTTTCTTTCTTTGAATTAGAAAAATCCTTAAAATCATCAATAGTTTCATTCATATATTGAATTTGTTCCTGTATTTGTTGATTCCAAAAAAGAAACTTTTCTTTATCAAAGTTATCAATTTCAAGTTGTAAGTCCATATTTGTACTAAGAATTGATAGGACTGATAGAGGTTGTTTCCATTGATGGACAATCATAGAAAGCATATCTCCAAAAAGTGCTTTATTAGAAAGTATTGAAAATTCATTATCATTTAAAATATGCATAGTATTTCCTTATTTATCCTATAGGATAAAGATAAAATGATTGTATAACACTAAAGTTAAATTTCAAATTAACTCTATAGGATAAATATGGAATTCGATTTTAGTAATGCAAGCAATGATGAAATAGAGGAATTTTATAGAAAGATTTCTACCAAAATACGAAAAATAAGAGAAGAAAAAAATATTACTCAGCTTGATTTAGCTCTTGAAATCGGTATTAAATCGGTTGCTTTTTATTCAAATTGTGAAAACAATAGATATGGAAAACATTTTAATCTTGAGCATTTATATAAGATTGCAAAAGCATTTAAACTATCACTAAGTTCTTTTTTTGAAGAAAAATAAAAACAGCATTTCTGCTAAAAGTTTTATTACATAATTTGCAATACTTACTTCATTGGCATAAAAGTTATTATTCTTTTGGTAAAGTCGTAGACTTTGCCTTATTATCTTTGAGTTCTTTTATCTTTTGCTCTTTTCGCACAGCATCTTGTAAATCTTCTGTAGAATCAAACAAAAGTCCATTCATCATCTTTTTCCCATCATCGAATTGTCCTTGTTTTACAGCCCAGATAAAAATCCCCAAAAGTGAAAAACTTACAATTATTCCAACTACTAACTCCAACCATAAAATACTATCGTTCATCTATTTTTCTCCATCTATTCTAACTCGTTTTTCTTTTATTCTCATACTATTACCTACTACCAAAAGCGAACTTAAACTCATAGAAAGTGCTGCTATAAGTGGAATAACATATCCAAAAATTGCAAGAGGTAAAGTAAGAAGATTGTAAATAAGAGATATGGATAGATTTTGTTTGATAAATTTGAATGTTCGTTTACTGATATAAAAACTTTTCATAATACCTTCCAATTTATCATTTAAAATCACAACATCACTTACAGCTAAAGCAATATCTGCACCATTTCCCATAGCGATAGAGATATCTGCACGACTAAGAGCCAAAGAGTCATTTATCCCATCACCAACCATTACAACAATTTTTCCCTCTTCTCGAAGAGAGCTTACAATATCTGCTTTTTGTTGTGGATTATGGGAAAAATAATACTCTTTAACTCCTAAAGTTTCCGCCATTTTTTTCACTACTTGTTGGTTGTCCCCACTACAAATAATCGTTTCAATTCCATTTTTTTGTAGATATTCTATCGTCTCTTTTGCATCATCTCTAATAGTATCTTCTAGGAAAAATGAAGCCAAAGTTTCCCCATTTATTTGAAAATGGTAGCTTGTATAGAGTTCGCTATCATCTAATTTCCCACCAAAAAGTTTTTTATCTTCAAAAAGTGCACTCACACCAATAGCTGGGATTTGCTCAATATTTTCAAGATTTATATGATGAAGATTTGAATACTCTTCAATTAAAAAGAGTTTGATAGCTTTACTAATAGGATGAGTGGAGCTATCCACTAAACTATACAGTAAAGAGAGTTCATCGTTGGACAAATGAATCTCACTTGAAACAACTCCCGGTTTTCCATAAGTGAGAGTCCCCGTTTTGTCAAATATTACAGTAGTAGCTTTTGCAAATGTTTCTATAAATTTTGCCTCTTTAAATAAAATCCCCTCTCGACCAAGCCAACTAATCCCAACAAGACTAGCTATTGGAGTAGCGAGTGCTAAGGCACATGGACAAGCGATAACTATCACTGAAATCGTGATGATGAGTGCTTTTTCAAAAGAGAGTCCCATAATATACCAACTTACAAAAGTGATAAATGAAAGGAGTAATATGGTGACAGAAAAATATTTTGAGAGGTTATTTGTCATCTCTTCAATTTTTGGTTTTGAGTTTAGTGAGTCTTCAAGGAGTTCAACTATATTATTCAGTGTTGAATTTGCATAATCTTTAGTAGCTTTGTACCTTATCACTTTATCTAAGTTAATGGTACCACTATAAATTTTATCCCCTAATTGTTTTGCAACTGGCAAAGATTCTCCACTGATACTACTCTCATCAAATGCACTTTCTCCATTGATAACTTCCCCATCCACAGAAGCTTTTTCACCATTTTTAACTTCAATAATATCCCCAACTTGGATGGCATCCAAAGAGACCACTTTCTTCCCATCGTTTTCAATCACCGTAGCTTCAAGGGGAATATATGATTTTATTTTGTCCATCGTATCAATAGCACTTTTTTTCCCTAAAACCTCAAGATATTTTCCAACTAAAACAAAAGTAAGTATCATAGCAACACTATCAAAATAACTATTCCCAGCTCCACCGAAGAGGACATACAAAGAGTAAATATAAGTTAAACTTGCGCCCGTAATAACCAAAAAATCCATATTGATAATTTTATTTCTAAGACCAAAATAGGCACCTCTAAAAAATATCCACCCACTATAAAAAAGGACTGGTGTAGCAAAAAGCCATTCAGCAAAATGAACCATTTGGGTCATACTTTCACTCATTCCTGTAAAAAATCCAGTATATTTTGCAACACCAATCATCATAATATTCATAGAAGAAAAAATAGCAACACTCATCCGTAAAAAATAATCACGATTATTTTTGATTGATTTTGTATCTGAGGCTGTTTTTTCGTAAGGGTAAGCATTGTATCCGATACTTCTAATTTTATTAATAATGGTAGAAAGGGATATGATATCTTCATCCCAAACTATCGTTGCTTTATTATTTGTAAAATTTATTTTTGCTTCTACAATTCCATTTGTTTCATCTAAAACTTTTTCATTGAGCCAAATACAAGCGGCACAGTGGATCCCTTCAATAATTAAATCAACTCTACTAAATCCTTCAGTTGTTCTTTTGACATATCGTTTATGAAAACTATCCATATCAAAAGTAGAGCTATCGTTTCCAAGCGCAAGTGGTTGTGAGAGTGTATTTTTCCCAAGTTTATCGTAAAAACTTGATAATCCATCATCTTGAAGTATATGATAGACACCTTGACACCCATTACAGCAAAAATACAAAGAGGGATTTTCCTTCTCTTGTATCATCACCTTTTCATCAAATTCTAATTGACAATGACTACATTTTACTAACGACATACAAATACACCTTTTTGATAATCTTTTTTTATTTTAGTATGTTTTTTAATAAGCCCATTCATACAGATAAATACTCCATTCTTATGGTTATTTCTTAAAAATCCTAAAGCCATACCTAGAGAAAATGATGCTTCTGTTTTCTCATAACTATAAGGCTTCATAGCTCCAACAAAAATAATAGTTTTATCTTTGATAAATTTTGCTAGGACTTTTGCTGATTTTTTCATAGTATCTGTACCATGCACTATGATAATTTTTTGTTCACTAGAAGATATTATGGTATCTAGAAGGATTTTTCTATCATTTTTATCCATCTCAAGGCTATCTTTATAGATGATTCCTTCTACTGTAGGAAGTTGATTCGAAACGAATGTTCTTTTTAAAATATCAAAAATTGTATCGTTGTGTTGTGGGACTATAAGTTCCCCCGTTGTTGGTAGGTATAATTTATTAAAAGTTCCACCAACATTTATTATTTTTACATTTTTGTTCAAATTCTTTTTCTCTTTTATGATTTTTTAGATATTATAACTAATTAAAATTAAAGGGTATTCCTTATAAATGAAAGATTGTAACAAATGAATGCAAATGCTGTAAATTTAAAAGACATCACTGTTTTATATTGTGAAGATGAAGATGATTTAAGAAATGTAACTGGTGAAGTGATAAAGCAGTTTACAAAAGAGGTGCATCTAGCTCAAAATGGGAAAATTGGTTTTGAAACTTTTTTAAAATATCAAGATGATATAGATTTAATTGTAACAGATGTAAATATGCCTGAACTGAATGGTTTAGAAATGGCGCGAAAAATTAAGGAAATTAATCCAAATATCCCAATTATTGTAGCAACGGCATTTTCAAACTCATCTTATTTACTTGAAGCAATTGAACTTGGAATTGATAAATATGTACTTAAACCAATAGATATCAAAAAGTTATTTAGTGTTATGAAACAATCCCTTCTATACCATGAATTACAAGATTTATATCGGGATAATTTAACACATCTTTCCAATAGAAATGCACTAATAAAAGAGTTAAAACAAGTGAAGTCTTCAATTATTGCACTTATGGATATTGATGATTTTTCTATTATTAATGAATTATATGGGGAAGAAAATGGGGATAAATTACTTATTCAATTTAAAACTATTTTACAAGAACACTTCCCAAAACCTGAATATGATTTATATAGAGTAGGGGCTGATAAGTTTGTCGTAAATGTAAAAAATGTTGAGATGACACAAGATGAACTTCGATTAGAATGTATTGACTTTATTCATAAGTTAGATAAATCTGGAGTCTCTTTTGATAATGGAAATAATATAAATATTGGAATTACGGTAGGAATTGCAAAATCTTATAATAATAGAACTTTTGAAAATGCTCAAAGGGTTCTTAGTATGGCAAAAAAGAAGTTTATTCAAGTTATGCAATATGATGAAACAATTCACGATACACAAAAGAATTTTGAAGAGAATTTATCTTGGGTAAAAAAACTTAAAGATGGTCTTTTTGATGGGCATTTTAGAGCATTTTTTCAACCAATAGTAAAATCTGACACACAAAGTGTCTATAAATACGAAGCTTTGATAAGATATATTGAAGATAATGGAGATGTTATTCCACCATTTAAATTTTTACCAATTGCAAAAAAAGCAAAATTATCATCGAAAATTTTAAAACTTATGTTACATGAATGTTTAGATTTTATAAAATTGAAAAAGATGATTGTTTCAGTTAATGTTTCTTTTGATGATATAAGAAACAAAGATACGCTGGAATATATCGTAAAGATTTTAGATGAACATCAAGAGGTAAGTGAATTTTTACATTTTGAATTACTTGAAACCGAAGAGATTGAAGATTTTGAATTGGTTAGAAAATTTATTGATACTGTGCATGTTTATGGTTGTAAAGTTGGCGTAGATGACTTTGGAGCTGGGTATTCAAATTTCAATATGCTTGAAGCTCTTAAAGTAGATTTTGTAAAAATAGATGGTTCTTTGATAAAAAGTGTTGATACGGATATTAATCAAGAGATTATAGTTGATACAATCGCAAGTTATGCGAAAAGAACTGGGGTTGAAACAGTTGCAGAATTTGTAAGCAAAGAGAGTATTTATGAAAAAATAAAATCCTTGGGTATCACTTATGCACAAGGATGGCATTTTGGAAAAGCGGTAGCTATAGAAGAAATAGAGTAGATACAGATAGCCACTCTAAACACAATAACTTTATCCGTATAAAATTTTTTTTGAGAGAGAGTTTTTACTCTTCTCCCATCCATATTTTTATAATTTTATCTTTTTTAAATAGTGAAGATTTTATCATTGCTGCATTTCCAACTGCTATGAGTTTTTTACTAGCCTCTTCTAAATCATCATTTAGGATTAAATAATCATACTTATCAAGACTATGAATTTCTAGTTTTGCATTATTTAATCTATTCTGTATAATTTCAGGATGGTCTGTATCTCTTTTATGTAGTCTATTTTCTAACTCTTTAAGCGAAGGAGTTGTTATAAAAACAGATGTTGTAATATCATTGAGCTTTGCTCTAACTAATTCATGCCCTTGTACGTCAATATCAAAAATAACTAATTTCCCTTCTTCTAAGGCTTTTGTTATAGGCTTTAAAGATGTTCCATAATAATTATTATGGACACTCGCATACTCTAAAAAATTATTTTCTTTGATATCTTTTTCAAATTCTTCTTTTGTCACAAAAAAATAGTCAACTCCATGAACTTCCCCTGCTCGTGGTTGTCTTGTTGTTGTTGAGATCGAAAAATAGTAATTTGAAAAATTTTCATAAAATTTTTTAAGTAAAGAACTCTTTCCACAACCACTTGGTCCTGATATTATAAGTATGGCACCTTTTTGCAATTCTTTATCCATTATTTTCTAACCTTAATTGTAATGTAATTTCATTTCCTTCTGTTAATCTGTCAATAACATTTTGATTTAATTTTTTTAAAAGGGGTGCTAATTCTTCGATAGAATATTGATTCAAAATAAGTTTGATTGGTTGATTTTCTTTGAATTGATAAGTAGATACATCATCAATAGCCTTATCTATAATATCAGAAAGCTCTATCCAATCATCTTCTTTTTCAATATTTTTTAAATAAGGATCAGATTTATCATCATTTATCATATCGTAAAGTTTTGAGAGTTCATCTTTGTCTAATACTCCACCATGACCTAATTGCTCTTTTTTGACAGTTAAATCATCGCTATTAGCATTTTCTTCATCAACTTCACTCACTAAACTATCGATGAATTTTGCTAAATCATCTGTAATCTCTTCATGTGTTGGTTTATCCGTTTCATAAATTTTTTGAGTTTTTATTATAGGTTCATTTTTTTTATCATTTATCTTTTCATCAACACTAATAAGAATTTTTTCTAAATTAACACTTAATGTTGAAGGTAAAAATGGCTTTTCAATAATGAAATCAAAACCATCTTCCTTTAATTTATTATTCTTTAGTAGCACCAATGTATCACAAAAAGATCTCAATTTAATAATATTTTCATCTAAAAAAATATCATCAATTACTATTAAATCTACATCTTTTATAATATCTTCAGCAGATGTATAAATTTTTAAATGAATTATTAATTTATTGGAAATTAATGTAAAGATTTTATTAATTATAGGTGTATTGGAAAGTAAAGCGATAGTTTTCATTATTTAACTCTTTCTAGGTTTAAATCATTGATTTTGTAAACTTTATCACATAAAAATGCTAAATCATCTTCATGTGTCACCAGAATCATACCAGCTTTTTCATAAGCAACATATTCAAATAGGACATCCATAACCTCTTTTGCAGTTGTCTTATCGAGATTTCCAGTTGGTTCATCTGCAAAGATAATTTTAGGTTTTTTTGTAAGTATCCTTGCAATTGAAAGTCTTTGTTGTTGTCCACCACTTAGTTCACCAATCCCTTGATGAAGAGTATGATCAATTTTTAGTCTTTTCATAAGTTCAGTATCAATGGTATTCCCACTTAAAAACTCTGCTATTTGAAGATTTTCTCTTGCAGAGAATCCACGAAATAGATAATGAGCCTGAAATATAATACCAAAAATATTTCGTCTTAACTCTAAAAGTTTCTTTTGTGAAAATTCTAAAATATTTTGATTTTCATAAAAAACTTCCCCATTATTTGGGACTAAAAGTGAAGAAAGAATATTTAATAGTGTAGATTTACCACAACCACTTGAACCTATAATAGCAATTGTTTCAGATTTATTTAGTTGAATATTGACATTGTTAAATAAAGGATAATCAAAACTATGAGAGATCCCAGTTGCATGAAGCAAAAGGGATCTGTTTTGGAGAGTTTTGTGTGTTGGATTGTTTGTTTCTATGGTACTCATAATACAACAATCACAACAAAAGTCAAAATTATTTAGCCATTTGAGCTGCTACTTCAGCTGCAAAATCTTCCTCTTTTTTCTCAATTCCATCACCAAGTTCAAATCTGATATATTCAACAACTTCAATTGAAGAATCAACAGCTTTGATAGCCTCTTCAACTGTAAGTTTGTCATCCATAACATAAGTTTGTGAAAGTAATGCATGAGTTTTATCTAATTGAGTATTATCTTCAATCCATCTAGCAATTTTTCCAACTAAGATATTGTCAATAATTTTTTCAGGTTTCCCTTCAGCTACAAGCTCTGCTCTCATTTTTTCTTTAGCAACATTGATTGCTTCATCAGTTAATTGAACTCTTGAAACATACTCTGGAATGTTTTTAAGAGGTTTTTTTAGTCTATAAAGCTCTTCATTTTCTTTTTCGATGTCAGCGATAATTGCTTTGTTTTCAGACTCGATAAAATCAGCTGATAAATCTTTATAAGAGATAACTGTTGGTTTCATAGATGCAGCATGCATCGCAACTTTTTTTAAGATATCGATAGTTTTCTCTTTCGCTTCAGGAGCACAAGTAGCAGCAAGTAAAACACCTACTTTTCCTAAGTGTACATATCCATTTACTACACCAGTATCTGAAGTTATTGTTACCATTTTTCTAGCAACGATATTTTCACCAATAACAGCAATCTTTCCATTTAGGTATTCGCTAAATTTAGAACCGTTGATAGTTGTTTCTAATAATTCTGAAGTTTCAGATACACCTTCAGATTGAACATGAGCAGTGATCTCTTGAGTTAAAGCTATAAATTGATCATTTTTAGCAACGAAATCTGTTTGAGAATTGATTTCAGTCATTGTCGCTTTTGTATTTGTATCATTTACTATGATAGTAATAAGTCCTTCAGCAGCAACGTTTCCACTTTTTTTAGCAGCTTTAGAAAGACCTTGCTCTCTTAACCATTTTACAGAATCCTCAATATTACCTTCGCAAGCATTGAGTGCATTTTTGCAATCAAGCATCCCTGCACCACTGATTTCTCTTAATTCTTTGATAAGTTGTGGAGTTGCACCAGCCATAATTTACTCCTTATCCTCAAATTCTGAAGCATCCATTTGGATTTCAGCAGTCATATCAGCAATCTCGTCTTCTGAAACATCACTTGCAGATTCGTCAGTTGAAGCATTTTCTAAATAAGCATTTCTACCTTCGTTCATAGCAGCTGCCATTTCATTACAGAAAAGTTGTACTGATCTGATTGCATCATCGTTTCCTGGGATTGGGAAGTCAACAAGATCTGGATCACAGTTTGTATCAAGTGGAGCGATAACTTTAATTCCAAGTCTTCTAGCTTCTAAGATAGCAATTTTTTCTTTAACAGCATCGATAACAAACATCATATCTGGAAGTTGTTTCATATCTTTAATACCACCAAGGTACGCTTCTAATTTTTCTTCTTTTCTTGAAAGCATTAAAGCTTCTTTTTTAGTTAAAAGATCTAATTGACCTTCTTCTCTCATTTTTTTGATAATTTCAAGTTTTCTAATTGATTTTTTGATTGTTGGGTAGTTTGTAAGCATTCCACCTAACCATCTGTGATTTACATACGGCATATTACAAGCAAGCGCTGCTTCTTTTACTGCTTCATCAGCTTGTTTTTTAGTTCCAACGAATATCATCGTCTCACCTTTAGCAGCTGCATCTCTTACTACATTGTATGTATATCTGAAGTATCTTAATGTTTTTTGTAAATCTATAATATAGATATTTTTTCTAACACCAAAAATAAATTTTTTCATTTTTGGATTCCATCTTCTTGTTTGGTGACCGAAGTGTACACCACATTCTAATAAATCTTTCATTGTAACCATGTTTTTTCCTTCTTTTCGAGTTTATACTCAGATTATTTAGGGGCTTTTACCTCTATAGCCATTCGTAAGTTTCCCTACAGCCCTTTGTAGAATTGCTATATGTGAGTTCTTAATAGAAGAGTTTTCTAAAAAGTTCGGGATTTTATCTCTTTTTTGTTTAATTTATTCTTATGTGATATTTATGTATTTTTTGCAAAAACTTATACAAAATGTACTTTTTTAGTATAAAAATTAGCACTTTTTTGGTACAATATTTCAAATTCAAAAAAAAGTATCAATTATGGACATAACAGAACAAGATTATAGTAGTTTAGTAGATGCACAAATATCTGTGGATGTACTTTTGGGAAGTACTGATATTGATATAAGGAAGTTTCTTAGTCTTGGAGAGGGTGATATTGTAGCTCTTGATAAGCTTGCGGGTGCTGGTGGTGATATTTATGTAAATTCTCGGATTGTAGGGACAGGAGATATCATTGTTATTGATGAAAAATTAGCTGTTAGAATTCAAGATGCTATGGATACAGATAATGTCGTTGGATATTTTTTCAACGAACAAGTTATTTAAATAAAACTAAGGAGAATATTATGGCAGCAGTAAATGATGTGGTAGTAAATAGTAAGGTTGGAGTTGATGGAAATAGTTATACTACAGCGATATCAAATGATAAATTGACAAATGATGATTTTCTAAAACTTTTATTGGAACAAATGAAACAACAAGATCCAACGAAACCCCAAGATACGACAGCTATTATGGATAGTCAACTTAAAATGTCAACAATTCAGTCTAACTATGATATGTCAACTGCTATGGCAGCATTGCAAACGGCTTATGGAAACTCAGCATTGGCAACTTCAGCAAATCTAATTGGTAAAATTGTAGAAGATGGAAGTGTGGATAGTGCAGGACTTCTTAAATCGTACCAAGTGCAAACGGTTGAAAATGTAGATGGGGAGCTTTATTTAAATACAAGACAGCTTACAGGCTATGTCGATAGATTGGTCGATACTACAACCGATAGCTATGTAAAATATGATAGTAATGGCTATATTTTGAATAGTGATGGTTCAAAAACAGAGATTATGATAAAGATGGACAAAGGGCGATTTGTCCCAAGTAGTACAGGCGGAATAACCCTTCTTGATAAAGATGGAAAAGTTATCACTGATGCTGATACTGTTGCGAAATATGTCACTGATGGTGCATCTGTAGTGTACTCAAAGACACCAACAAAAATTTTAGTCGCAAATGTCAAAGAGATTTGGTAAAGGAACAAAATGTTAGATGCACTATATAGCGGAATTACAGGGCTCAATGGCTTCCAAACAGCTCTTAATACCCAATCAAATAATATCTCCAATGTCAATACAATCGCATACAAATCTGATAATATCTCTTTTGCTGATCAGATGTATCAAAATGCAATCGGAAAAGGGGTCAGTGTAAGTACAGTAGATAAAAATTTTACCCAAGGAAATATCAAAGTCACAGGGGGGACTTATGACTTAGCGATAGAGGGAAAAGGTTTTTTCCTTGTAAAAGGGGATACTGATGAGGTTATGTTTACAAGGGCTGGAAATTTTATGATGGCAGAGGACGGAACTTTGAGGCTTCCAGATGGATCTCAAGTTCAAGGGATACCAGCCCAATCGACCAGTGTTCTGTCTTCAGATGATAATCGTATCTTTACGGCTGAATATACAAAATTCTTA
>RRZU013157898.1_pt1 | contig 15373 bp, 12 predicted proteins | sample 2165561 | NCBI WGS metagenome assembly RRZU01 (sample SAMN10456909, study PRJNA506462) | wastewater metagenome | isolation source: wastewater sludge | place: USA: Moscow, Idaho
CAAGGCGCGCTATGGCCTGATGTGCAAGGAAGATGGCATGGTCTTCGACGACGGCGTTACCGCCTGTCTCGGCGACAACCATTTCCTCATGACCACCACCACTGGCGGCGCGGCGCGCGTGCTGGAATGGCTGGAAATATACCACCAGACCGAATGGCCGGAGCTGAAGGTGTACTTCACCGCGGTCACCGACCACTGGGCGACCATGACCCTGTCCGGCCCCAACAGCCGCAAGCTGCTGGCCAAGGTCACCGACATCGACCTGGACAAGGACGCCTTCCCCTTCATGAGCTGGAAGGCAGGTCTGGTTGGCGGCGTGCCGGCGCGGGTGTTCCGCATTTCCTTCACCGGCGAGCTGCGCTACGAGGTCCACGTGCAGGCCGACTACGCTCTGGGCGTGTGGGAGCAGATCATCGAAGCCGGCCAGGAGTTCGACCTGACTCCCTACGGCACCGAGACCATGCACGTACTGCGTGCGGAGAAGGGCTTCATCATCGTTGGCCAGGACACCGACGCCTCGGTGACCCCGGACGATCTGAACATGGGCTGGTGCGTCGGCCGTACCAAGCCGTTCTCCTGGATCGGCAAGCGCGGCATGAACCGCGCCGACTGCCTGCGCGAAGACCGCAAGCAGCTGGTCGGGCTGAAACCGGTCGACCCGAATCAGGTGCTGCCGGAAGGTGCGCAACTGGTGTTCGACCCGAAACAGTCCATCCCGATGCAGATGGTCGGCCACGTCACCTCCAGCTACATGAGCGCGGCGATGGGTTACAGCTTCGCCATGGCGGTGGTCAAAGGCGGCCTCAAGCGCATGGGCGAGCGTGTGTTCGCACCGCTGGCCGATGGCAGCGTGATCGAAGCCGAAATCTGCAGCTCCGTGTTCTATGACCCGAAAGGGGATCGCCAGAATGTCTAACGTCAACGTCTACTCACAACGTCCCGCCGACATCGCCGGGCAATCGCCGCTGCACCACGCCGGCCTGCATGAGCTGGTCGGCAAGGGCCGCAAGAACGCCGGTATCACCCTGCGCGAGAAGAAACTGCGCGGGCATCTGGTGATTCGTGGGGATGCCAAGGACGCCGGTTTCTCCGGCGGTGTGCACAAGGCCCTGGGTCTGGAACTGCCGGTGGCGCTGACCCTGGTCGCCGACGGCGACACCTCGCTGCAGTGGCTGGGCCCGGACGAATGGCTGCTGATCGTGCCCGGCGGCAGCGAGTTCGAGGTCGAGCGCCGGCTGCGCGAAGCGCTGGATGGCCAGCATATCTCGGTGGTCAACGTCAGCGGCGGACAGACCCTGCTGGAGCTGTCCGGGCCGAAGGTGCGTGAGCTGCTGATGAAATCGACCAGCTACGACGTGCACCCGAGCAACTTCCCGGTGGGCAAGGCGGTGGGCACGGTGTTCGCCAAGTCCCAACTGGTGATTCGCCACACTGGCGAGGAGACCTGGGAGCTGGTGATCCGCCGCAGCTTCGCCGACTACTTCTGGCTGTGGCTGCAGGATGCCAGTGCCGAGTATGGGTTGGCGGTTGAGGCCTGAAGCTGAACCTGAGGTATACGCGGACAGCTCCCTCTTCCTCCCGGAGACGACTGCATGGAGCAGGAGGTAGGGGGCGCAGGATGCCAACGCTGAGGGGAGTTCGCTATGACGTGTGTCTGGCGTGGGTCTCACAAGCAGCCACGAACAACCCCCTCTCCCTCTGGGAGAGGGGTGGGGTGAGGGAAGGGGCAGACCGCATTGTGTCGGATAGCCCTCACCCCCGGCCCCTCTCCCAAGGGAGAGGGGTGAACAGCAATGGAGTCTATTATGAGCCGCACCCCCGACACCTGGATTCTCACCGCCCACTGCCCGAGCGTGCTCGGCACCGTGGACGCGGTGACCCGCTTTCTCTTCGAGCAGCGCTGCTACGTCACCGAGCACCACAGCTTCGATGACCGGCTGTCCTCGCGCTTTTTCATCCGCGTCGAGTTCCGCCAACCGCAGGACTTCGACGAGGCCGCCTTCCGCGCTGGCGTTGCCGAGCGTCTGGCGCCCTTCGACATGCAGGTCGAGCTGACCCCGCCGGGCTACCGCGCCAAGGTGGTGCTGATGGTGTCCAAGGCCGACCACTGCCTGCATGACTTGCTGTATCGCCAGCGCATCGGCCAGTTGGCCATGGACGTGGTGGCGGTGGTGTCCAACCACCCGGATCTGGAACCGCTGGCGCGCTGGCACGGCATTCCCTACCACCATTTCCCGCTCGATCCGGCCGACAAGCCGGCGCAAGAGCGCAAGGTGCTGCAGGTGATCGAGGACACCGGCGCGGAGCTGGTGGTGCTCGCCCGCTACATGCAGGTGCTGTCGCCCGAGCTGTGTCGCCGGCTGGACGGCTGGGCGATCAATATCCACCACTCGCTGCTGCCCGGTTTCAAGGGCGCCAAGCCCTACCACCAGGCCTACCAGAAGGGCGTCAAGTTGGTCGGTGCCACGGCGCACTACATCAACAACGACCTCGACGAGGGGCCGATCATCGCCCAGGGCGTGGAGGCGGTGGATCACGCGCATTACCCGGAGGACCTGATCGCCAAGGGCCGCGATATCGAATGTCTGACCCTGGCCCGCGCCGTCGGCTACCACATCGACCGCCGTGTGTTCCTCAATGCCAACCGCACTGTGGTGCTCAACGCCTGAACACGAGGCTACCTGGCTGTAGGGTGGGTCGGGCGGCGCTCCGCTTCAGCCCACAGGCTTTTTCGGTAGGCTAAAGTGGAAGGCCGCCCGGCCCACCCTAGAGAAGGAGTCGCAACGTAAAACGCTATTTGGTGGGCTAAAGCCCACCCTACGGTAACAACGGTGCCATTTGTAGGGTGGGCTTTAGCCCACCAGGCGCAACGGAAGAACGTAATTGGTGGGCTAAGGCGGATCGCCGCTCGGCCCACCCTACGGAAACCGCCCTGCCAGGCTTTACCGGCGGTTTCCGGCAACAGATGCAACAAGCTCCAGTGCAAGGTCGCGCGGCCCGTCGGTCGCGTCTTGTGTCCACAACAAGAAAGGAGAGTTACGCATGTCTGGTAATCGTGGTGTGGTTTATCTCGGTACGGGCAAGGTCGAAGTGCAGAAGATCGACTACCCGAAAATGCAGGATCCGCGCGGCAAGAAGATCGAGCACGGGGTCATCCTGAAAGTCGTTTCCACCAATATCTGTGGCTCCGACCAGCACATGGTGCGTGGCCGTACCACCGCACAGGTCGGCCTGGTGCTGGGCCACGAGATCACCGGTGAGGTGATCGAGAAGGGCCGCGATGTCGAGCGTCTGCAGATCGGCGATCTGGTTTCCGTTCCCTTCAACGTCGCCTGCGGTCGCTGCCGCAGCTGCAAGGAACAGCACACCGGCGTCTGCCTGACCGTCAACCCAGCGCGTGCCGGTGGCGCCTACGGCTACGTCGACATGGGCGACTGGACCGGCGGTCAGGCCGAATACGTGCTGGTGCCCTACGCCGACTTCAATCTGCTCAAGCTGCCGGACCGCGACAAGGCCATGGAGAAGATCCGTGACCTGACCTGCCTGTCCGACATTCTGCCCACCGGTTACCACGGTGCGGTCACTGCGGGCGTTGGCCCGGGCAGCACCGTCTACGTCGCCGGTGCCGGCCCGGTCGGTCTGGCCGCCGCCGCTTCGGCGCGTCTGCTCGGCGCCGCCGTGGTCATAGTCGGCGACGTCAACCCGGTGCGCCTGGCCCATGCCAAGGCGGTGGGCTTCGAGATCGCCGACCTGTCCAAGGACACGCCGCTGCATGAGCAGATCGCCGAGCTGCTCGGCGAGCCGGAAGTCGATTGCGCCATCGACTGCGTGGGCTTCGAGGCCCGCGGTCACGGCCATGACGGCGCGCAGCACGAGGCCCCGGCCACCGTGCTCAACTCGCTGATGCAGGTCACCCGCGTGGCCGGCAAGATCGGTATTCCCGGCCTCTACGTCACCGAAGACCCGGGCGCGGTGGACGCGGCGGCGAAGATCGGCGCCCTGAGCATCCGCTTCGGCCTCGGCTGGGCCAAGTCGCACAGCTTCCACACCGGCCAGACCCCGGTGATGAAGTACAACCGCGCGCTGATGCAGGCCATCATGTGGGATCGCATCAACATCGCCGAGGTGGTCGGTGTGCAGGTCATCAGCCTGGACGATGCGCCGCGTGGCTACGGCGAGTTCGATGCCGGCGTGCCGAAGAAATTCGTCATCGACCCGCATAAGACCTTCAGTGCGGCGTGACGTCGTGACCTGGGCTTAGTCCCAGGCCGCTACCTTTCACGACAAAGGCGCAGTTGTTGGCGTCGTCTTTCGGGAGCCCGCAGGCTAATGCTGATCAGATAAGTTCGTCACCACCCCCTCCTACTTGCAGTAGAGGGGGCGCTTTTCGTAGGAGCCAGCTTGCTGGCGATGCTTTTTATGGCGGATCGCCGGCAAGCCGGCTCCTGCAAAGATCGAGTGCAACGGCTTAACTGACTGGCATTAGCCTGCGGGCTCCCATTTTCTGTTACGTGCAATCACTGCCACTCGGCACGGATTTGCGCGATGCGCGCGTCCTTCTCCTGCCAGAGTTGAGTGACCCAGTCCTGCATGTACTGGCGAAATACCGGGTCGTTCTGGTAGTCGCCCTGCCACAGTTCGGCAGCCAGGTTGCGCGTCTGGATATCGACGGTCACCTTGCCCACTTGGCCGCTGAGCAAGGCCCAGAAGCCAGGGGGATTGCCCTCGGGATAGACCAACGTAACGTCCAGCACGGCGTCGATCTGCTCACCCAATGTAGCGAGTACGAAGGCCACACCGCCGGCTTTGGGCTTGAGCAGGTAGCGGTAGGGTGATTGTTGCTGAGCCTGCTTGGCGGGTGTGAAGCGAGTGCCTTCGAGGAAGTTGACCACGGTCACCGGCAAGCGCTTGAACTTCTCGCAGGCGGCCTTGGTGATCTCCAGATCCTTGCCCTTCATGTGCGGGTTCTTGTCGAGGAAGGCCTTGGAGTAACGCTTCATGAAGGGGTAATCGAGCGCCCAGAAGGCCAGGCCGAGAAAGGGCACCCAGATCAGTTGCTGCTTGAGGAAGAACTTGAAGTAGGGCGTCCTGCGGTTGAAGGCCTGCACCAGGGCGGGAATATCGACCCACGACTGGTGATTGCTGATCACCAGGTAGGAGCGGTCTCTGCGCAGCTCGGCGTTGCCGCGGATGTCCCAGTGTGTCGGCGTCAGCAGGGCGAAGATGCGTTTGCAGTTCTCCGCCCAAAATTCGGCCACCCACATCACCCCGCGCGAGCAGGCATCGCGCGCCGCCTGGCCCGGCAGGACGAACTTGGCCAGGGCGATCAGCAGCAGTGGGCCGATCAGCAGCAGGGTGTTACCCAGCAGCAGAATGACATTGAGTAGACCGATCAACAGGGGGCGCATGGCAACTCCTTGGCAGGCGTGGACGCCGCATCATAAGCACCTGTTGGGTGTGGCTCAAAATCGTCACCAGTGGCCTATGGCCATTTTTTGTCAAAGCCCTGATGCGGGTCAGTGTGAAAAATCAGGGAATTATCCGACAATGACAAGGCCCAGCTCCCGGACTCCCTCGCCAACCCGTTCTGGATGATGTCGATGTTGAAACGCATTGCGGTGGCCGATCTGCGGATCGGTATGTACATCCAGGAGTTTTGCGGATCATGGATGGATCACCCCTTCTGGAAGTCCAAGTTCATGCTCAGCTCGGAAAAGGATCTGGCCCGCATTCACAGCAGTGCGATCACCGAGCTGTGGATCGATGTCGGCAAGGGGGCTGATGTAGCCCCAGGTGTGCAGGCCACGACCGAAGAAGAGGCCGAATGCGAGGCCGAAGCGCGGCTGCTGGCCGCCATCGAGCCGCCCAAGGTCAAAGCCCTGTCGATGGAGCAGGAGCTGGAACAGGCCGTCAAACTCTGCGCGCGTTCCCGGCAGGCGGTCATGGAGATGTTTAACGATGCGCGCATGGGGCAGGCGCTGCAGTTCGAGCAGGCCGAGGCCCTGGTCGAGGAGATTTCCGAATCGGTTCTGCGTCATCCCAACGTGCTGATCAGCCTGGCGCGGCTCAAGCACAGCAACGAATACACCTACATGCACTCGGTTGCCGTATGCGCGCTGATGATCGCGCTGGCGCGCAAGCTCGGCTTGCCCGACGATGCCGTGCGTGAGGCCGGGCTGGCCGGGCTGCTGCATGACATCGGCAAGATGGCCGTCCCGCAGGAGCTGCTGGACAAGCCCGGCAAGCTTACCGACACCGAGTTCGCCAAGGTGCGCAAGCACCCGGAGGAAGGCGGCAGCATTCTGCTGGCGAGCAAACAGGTCAGCGCGCTGGTGCTCGACGTATGCCTGCATCACCACGAAAAGGTCGACGGCAGTGGCTATCCTCACCGTCTGCAGGGTGACCAGATCAGCCTGATGGCGAAGATGGGCGCGGTCTGCGACGTGTATGACGCCATCACCTCGAACCGTCCCTACAAGCAGGGCTGGGACCCGGCCGAGTCGATCCGCAAGATGGCCGAGTGGAAGGGGCACTTCGACGAGGCCGTGTTCCAGGCCTTCGTCAAAACGGTTGGCATCTACCCGGTCGGCGCGCTGGTGCGCCTGCAGAGCGGGCGTCTGGCGGTGGTCATGGAGCAGAATCCCAAGGCGCTGCTGGCGCCCAGGGTCAAGGTGTTCTTCTCGACCAAGTCGCGCTTGCCGCTGCCGCAAAGCATCGTCGACCTGAGCAAGATTGCCGACCAGGACCGTATCGTCGGGCGCGAGTCGGCCGAAGAGTGGGGGTTCGAGCGGCTCGACGAGTTGTGGAGTGGGATGGATCTGGAGGGGCGCGGCCGCTGAGACTGTGCTGCAAAAGCCATCTGTCGTCACTCCCGCTATGGCGTGAGCCCAGATGCTTTGCAGGTTTTGGATACCCGCTGCGCGGGCATGACGATTTTTTCAGTGTTTCCCTGACGGCGTGCGGGTGAGGCTGGGCGAGGCTTCGCCGTGGTCGCTGATGAAGTGCGCTCGCTGTCCAATCGCACCCAGGACTCGACCCAGGAAATCGCCCAGACCGTGGACAACCTGCAGCGCGTGGTTGGACAGTCGGTCACCCTGATGGAAGAAGCCTGCAGCCAGGCCGACGGCGACATCGGCAGCGTGCTGGCCATGGGTGATGAACTGCAGAACATCGTCGACTCGGTGCAGCGCGTCAGCGACCGACTGGCGCAGATCGCCACGGCTGCCGAGCAGCAGGCGGCCACCGCCGATGAGGTCAGTGGCAATATCCAGCAGGTCGATCAGGCCGCCGGACAACTGCTCGATGGCGCCCAGGCCGTGAGCAGCGCTGCCGAGCAACTGCGCCTAGGCAGCGAAAGGGCTGGTGCAGAATATACCGGGCGCTTCACCCTCAGCTGAAGCCAGGGAAAGATTGCAGAGGTCGTCATGATCCACGCAGGCGGGCGCCCGGAATATCCGGGTTGCTGTCGCCGATAAACGGCTTGTAGAACATTACCGGGCTGACCTGGCTGGCCAACTCTGCTAAAAACACTGCAAACAACGCGGAGCCCCCAGCATGAAAACGGTTGCCGAACTGCTCAGAACCAAGTCCAACACCTTTCTCTACAGCGTCGACGCGGACGACTCCCTGCTCGATGGGCTGCGCATCATGGCGGAAAAGGGCGTTGGTGCGCTCGTGGTGCTCTCCGGCGGACGCATGGTCGGCATCGTCAGCGAGCGCGATTACGTGCGCAAGGCGGCACTGGCCGACCGCTCGATGCTGGATGCCAAGGTCAACACGATCATGACCCGTGAGGTGATCAGCGTCAGCCCGCGTGACAATCTGCAATATTGCATGCAACTGATGACCGAGCGTCGCCTGCGTCACCTGCCGGTGCTGGCCGAGGGCGAACTGATTGGCCTGCTGTCCATCGGTGACCTGGTCAAGGAAACCATTGCCGAACAGGCCGACCTGATCCGTCAGCTGGAGCAGTACATCCGCGGCGAGATTCCCTGAGCGCGTAGCCCAATGCAATCCGGGAAGTCGTCCGTTGATTCCCCCGGATTCCATCCGTATATGGACCCCTCCCGTTTTGCCAGTTGCGTAGGGCGGGTGCAACCCGCCAACCACCCCTGACGGGCTGCCCCAGTCCTACGCTATCGCCCGCTTGACGCATGATCCGGCCCCCGGCAGCCTGCCGCTGTTGCCCAACAGGTGCAGGACGCCCGATGCCGCAGATACTCGTAGTCGAAGACTAAGCCGCGATTGCCGATACGCTGGTCTATGCCCTGCAGGCTGAAGGCTTCGTCACGCACTGGTCGAGCCTGGGCGGCGAGGCGCTGACGCTGCTGGAAAATGGCGCCTTCGACCTGGCCATTCTCGACGTCGGTCTGCCCGATATCAGCGGCTTCGAAGTGTGCAAGCGCCTGCGTCTCTTCTCCGAACTACCGGTGATCTTCCTCACCGCGCGCAGCGAGGAGATCGACCGCGTGGTGGGTCTGGAAATCGGCGCCGACGACTACGTGGTCAAACCCTTCAGCCCGCGTGAGGTCGCCGCCAGGGTCAAGGCCATCCTCAAACGCGTGGCGCCGCGTGAAGCACCAGCAGCCAGCGCGCCGAGAACCTTTCAGATCGATGATGCCGCCTTTCGCATTCACTACCATGGCCAGGCCCTGAGCCTGACCCGCCACGAATTTCGCCTGCTGCGCACGCTGCTCGGCCAGCCACGCCGGGTCTATGCGCGCGAGCAGTTACTCGATGCCCTCGGCGTGGCCAGCGAGGCGGGCTACGAGCGCAACATCGACAGCCATATCAAGAGCGTGCGCGCCAAACTGCGCGCCATCGCCCCGAGTGAAGAGCCGATCCAGACCCATCGCGGCCTGGGCTACAGTTTCGAACCGGAGGCCTGAGTCATGCCACTTGGCGTGCGCATCTTCCTCGTCTACTTCCTCTTCGTTGGCCTGGCCGGCTGGTTCGTACTGAGCACGGTGATGGACGAGATCCGCCCCGGCGTGCGCCAGAGCACCGAGGAAACCCTGGTCGATACCGCCAACCTGCTGGCCGAGATCCTGCGTGACGAGGTCAAGGCCGGCACCCTCGGCGAGGGCCGCCTGAACGACGCACTGGAGGCCTATGGCCGGCGCCAGCCCAGGCCAGCATCTGGGGGCTGACCAAGGCCGAGGTCAACCACCGCATCTACGTCACCGACGCCCAGGGCATCGTCCTGCTCGACTCCACTGGCCTGGCGGTCGGCCAGGATTATTCGCGCTGGAACGATGTGCTGCTGACCCTGCGCGGCCAGTACGGCGCCCGCTCGACCCGCGAAGACCCGGACGATCCCGACTCTTCGGTGATGTATGTCGCCGCACCTATCAGGGATGGCGAGCAGATCATTGGCGTGGTCTCGGTGGCCAAACCCAACCGCACCCTGCAGCCCTATATCGAGCGCTCGCAAACGCGTCTTGGCTGGCTCGGTGCCGGGTTGATCGGCCTTGGCCTGTTGATTGGCGCGGGGCTGTCCTGGTGGCTCAGCGCCGCACTGGGCAAGCTCACTCGCTATGCCCAGGCGGTCAGCGAGGGGCAGCGCGCCGAGGCGCCCACTGTGCGCGGCGGCGAACTGGGGCAACTGGCCAAGGCGGTGGAGCGCATGCGCACCGAGCTGGAAGGCAAGGCCTACGTCGAGCGTTACGTGCACACCCTGACCCACGAACTGAAGAGCCCGCTGGCCGCCATCCGCGGCGCCGCCGAACTGCTCGACGGCGACATGCCGGCCGAGCAGCGCCAGCGTTTCGTGGCCAATATCCAGCAGGAAAGCGCACGCCTGCAGAACCTGATCGAGCGGTTGCTGCACCTGGCGCAGGTGGAGCAGCGCCAGGGCCTGGAAGAGCGCGTTGCCGTGCCGCTGGCGGCGCTGGTAGACGAACTGCTGCAGGCGCAGCAGGCACGCATCACCGCCGCCAATCTGCAGATCGAACAGGCACTGCCTACCGGCATCGAGCTGCGCGGCGAGCGCTTCCTGCTGCGCCAGGCACTGGCCAACCTGCTGGACAACGCCCTGGACTTCACCCCGCCTGGCGGGCGCATCCGCATCGCCGCCGAACGCCAGGACGAGCGTATTGTGTTGCGTCTTTTCAACCAGGGCGAAGCTATCCCCGGCTACGCGCTGGCACGCCTGACCGAGCGCTTCTACTCCCTGCCGCGCCCCAACGGCGGCCGCAAGAGCACCGGCCTGGGCCTGAACTTCGTGCAGGAGGTGGCCGAGCTGCATGGTGGCGAGTTGCAGATCGGTAATGTCGAAGGCGGTGTGGAAGTACGTCTGACACTACCCGCGTAGGCAGCGCTGCTGTTGCCTTGTGGGAGGGGCTTTAGCCGCGACTCGCCGCTAAAGCGCCTCCCTCAACAGCCTGAGCGTCAGCCTTTGTAGGAGCGGCTGGGCGGCACCCCGCTTCAGCCGCGAAACTTCTCGGCCGTTTAGGATGGGCAGCAACGCGACGTTCCTGTTTTCGCTGCGCTCAATCCAGGCATGGTGGACAAGCTTCGCGTTGTCCACGCCACTATGTCTTCCTTAGCGCTCAGAACAGGCCGGATATACGAATGCAACCGCGCTGACGACAGGTGCAAAGGCAAAGCTTTGCTCACTACTTGTGGGGAGAGTCCATATAAGTTGTTAGGCGGTGTAGCGCTGACGCTGTGCCCCGACTGATTGGTAATTTAGTTTCTGTACTGATTTTAGTAATTTATTCAACTTCGATAAATGTACTTGTTACAACATCGCTGGCATTGAAGCGCACTACCATAGAGCTGTGTTTCCAGTCCCAATGGCACTGACCGAGGCTATAGCGAAATTCATTAGTAGTTGAAGGTGTTGTAGCTTCTCCTAAAAGTTTATCTACCTCATGTTTTTTAAGGCCAGTTAACCGTTCATTTCGTATTAGAGATAGAGCCATCCCGCCCCGAACGCAGCCAGGGTCGTTTAACATGGATTCTTTTTTGAGCTCACTCCATAAGGTGGTGTCAAACGACTGCTCTTCTGTATGAGGCGTTGTGAAGTTTAGATATATGCTACCTATAACAATAACTAGGATAAGGGCTACGGTGATGCGAGCAATCATACTCATGCTTTGAAATAGCCTAACTATAAATAGACACCAAATGGTGCATAACCTGCGGGTGGTTTTGGTGGATAACCTTTCTGGTCATTTTCGAAATCCTTCTCTATCTCGCGGCCTGCAGCGAGGCGGTGGGGTGTTTGGCAGGTTATACACCATGTCGGATAACCGCTGGCAACTCGTATTCAGTCGTGGCGTGCTGACGCTCACGATCCTCCCGGGTATTGCTTCGCTCAGCCCTGGCTACGGTTCTCTGGCGGTGATGATCGCGGCTAAAACGGAATGCCGCCCACCCGATCCTACAGGTCGGGTTGCGGCTCGGGTGTGGGTGTTTTGTATGGCAAGCGCAGCAGTTCAACTTGCCACCAGCTCGGCAGCAAGCGGCGGACTTCGGGGCGGGCGAAGCGGTCGTCGATCAGGTAGAGCACGCCCTGGTCTTCTGGGGTGCGGATCACCCGGCCGGCGGCTTGTACGACCTTTTGCAGGCCGGGGTACAGGTAGGTGTAGTCGTAGCCGTTGCCGAACAGGGTGTCCATGCGCTGGCGGATTTCTTCGTTGATCGGGTTGAGCTGGGCCAGGCCGAGGGTGGCGACGAAGGCGCCGATCAGGCGTTCGCCGGGCAGGTCGACCCCCTCGCCGAATACACCGCCGAGCACGGCGAAGCCGATGCCGCGGCCGCCGATCTGGAAGCGCTCGATAAAGCCCTGGCGCGCCGCTTCGTCCATCTGCCGGGACTGCGTCCACACCGGGATCTGCGGGTGGTCGCAGCGCAGCTCCTGTAGCACCTGTTCCAGGTACTGGTAGCTGCTGAAGAAGGCCAGGTAGTTGCCGGGGCGTTCGGCGTATTGGCTCGCCATCAACTGGCAGATCGGCGCCAACGAGGCGTCGCGGTGCTGGTAGCGGGTCGACAGGTTGCGCACCACCTGTACGTGCAGTTGTTCGGCGCTGAACGGTGAGGCGACGTCCAGGCACTGGGTCTCTTCCGGCAGGCCGAGCAGGTCGAGGTAGTAGTGGCTGGGGCTGAGGGTGGCGGAGAACAGCGTGGCGCTGTGGGCGTCTTCGAAGCGCGGGCCGAGGAAGGGCGCCGGCAGGATATTGCGGATGCACAGGGGCGAGTAGCTGCGACCATTACCCGCCTCGATGCGGTTGATGTCGAACAGCGAATGCGGGCCGAAGCTTTCCGCCAGCCGGCAGAACAGCATGGCGTCCATATAAAAGCTGAGCAGTTCACCGCCATTGCCTTCGGGCTGGTCGGTAAGCAGGTCGGTGATGGCGCTGACCGCCTTGCCCAGCGCGGCAAGCAGCAAGTCCGGCGCCAGCGGGTAGACCTGATAGGGCACCTCTTGCTCGCGGTGCAGTTGATCCCAGTGGCGGTCGACCCGTTCCAGCACGCTTTTCAGACGCTTCGGCGCATCGCGGCACATGGCCTTGAAGCGCGCCTGATCCAGCTCGGCGCTGTACATGCCGCGTCCGCGCTCCACCAGGTTGTGCGCTTCGTCCACCAGCAGGCAGACGCGCCACTGGTTGATCAGGGTGAGGCTGTGTAGCAGGGCGCCGAGGTCGAAGTAGTAGTTGTAGTCGCCCACCACCACGTCGCTCCAGCGACACAGCTCCTGGCTCAGGTAGTAGGGGCACACGCCATGGGCGATGGCGATATTGCGCACGGCTTGCTGATCCAGCCAGCGTTCCTTCAGCGCCGCGCTGCGTGCTGCCGGCAGGCGGTCGTAGAAGCCCTTGGCCAGCGGGCAGGAGTCGCCATGGCAGGCCTTGCTCGGGTGTTCGCAGGCCTTGTCACGGGCCACGTGTTCCAGCACGCGTAGCGGCGTGTCGGGTTCGCGCAGGCGTTGCAGGGCATCCAGTGCCAGGCGCCGGCCTGGCGTCTTGGCGCTGAGGAAGAACAGGCGGTCGAGCTGCTGGCCAGGCATGGCCTTGAGCTGCGGGAACAGGGTGCCGAGGGTTTTGCCGATGCCGGTGGTGGCCTGCGCCAGCAGGTAGTGGCCGTCACGCGCGGCGCGGTATACGGCTTCGGCCAGTTGCCGTTGGCCATGACGGAATTCGCCGTAGGGGAACTCCAGCGCTTCCAATGCCTGGTTGCGTGCGTGCTGATGCGCCTGTTCCTGCCGCGCCCATTCGATGTAACGGCGGCAGTGCAGGGCGAAGAACTCACCCAGCGACGCGGCGCTGTGGCGTTCGCGGAACACTGTTTCCTGCTGAGTCATGACGTTGAAGTACACCACCGCCAGATCCAGTTCATCGAAGCCCAGCTCCTGGCATAGCAGCCAGCCGTAGATCTTCACCTGCGCCCAGTGCAGCAGGCGGTGGTTGGCCGGGATGCGCGAGATGTCGCCACGATGGGTCTTGATCTCTTCCAGCAGGCGAAACTCGGGATCGAAACCATCTGCGCGGCCACTGACCGTCAGCCCCTCGAACTCGCCTATCAGCGGCAGCTCGGCAACGTAATCCGGGCCGCGCCGGGCCACCACCGTGGCGTGTCCGGCCATGCCTTCCTGTGCGGTGGGCGAGGGGGTGAAGCGCAGATCGAGGTCACCTTCCTTGGCGGTGAACTCGCACAGCTCGCGCACGGCGATACGCAGGCTCACTCGGCCCACTCCACGTAGCAGACGCTGACCGGCATGCCATGCTCGGCGCAGAAGGCCAGCCAGCGCTTCTGGTTGTCCTGCAGGCGGTCGCCGGGGCCTTTTACTTCGATCATCCGGTAGCGGCCTTCAGCAGGCCAGAATTGGATCAGGTCAGGCATGCCGGCGCGGTTCTCGCGGATATCGGCCAGCAGGCGGCGGAACCAGGCGGCCAGGTGCGCGGGCGGCAGGCAAGTCAGGGCCTGTTCCAGGCGTTCGGTATCGAGCAGCTCCCAGAATACGAAGGGCGACTGGATGCCGAACTTCTCGGCATGGGTGCGGCGTATGGCCTCGAGGTAGCTGCCATCCTCCAGACGCGCCAGGCAGGCGGCGAACAGTGGCGCGCGACGGGCATGGAAGTCGGCGCGGTGCAGATCCACCGGGCCGGTATGGAAGGGATGGAAGAAGGCACCAGGCAGCGCGGCGAAGATCGCCTCCCAGCAGAGTAGGCCGAACAGCCCGCAGATCAGCGTGTTCTCCACGTAATGCACCGGTGCATCGGGTTCGGCCAGGTGCATGGCTACGGCCAGCTCGACGCTAGCGGCGCGCGGCAGGCGCAGGTCGAGGCGATCCTCGATCAGCTTCGCCGCCTTGGCCGTTGGCGGCAGGCCGAGGCGTTTGCGCAGGCGTGTGCGCGCCCTTTCGGCCAGTTGCGCCTCTTCGGCGTTGTGCGGCGCTGCGATCACCTGTTCGGCCAGGGCCAGCGCCTCGGCATCTTGGCTCAGGCGTTCCAGCACGCGGATCTGCCGTTGTCGCGAACCTACTGCGCGGGTGTCGCGGTATAGCGCCAGCGCCGAGTCCAGCTCGCCAGCGCGCTCCAGATGCTGAGCCAATTGCAGCAGCAGGCGCTGGTGGCGTTCGCCGATATGCGGGCTGTCGCTGGAGAAATCGCCAAGGTGCTGCAGAACCTCGGTCACCGGCATGCCGACCTCGAAAGCCTCGCGGCAGGCGCGCAGGTGCAAGTAGTCGTCGACGTCCTGGCGGTGGCGAAAGCCGCGCGAGCCCGGTGTGATTGGCACCTGTTCGTAACGGAATATCCCCAGGTCGGCGAGTACGAACTCCGACCAGTCCTGCGCCAGGTTGCCGAAGAACATCAGGCGCAGGCGGTCACACAGTGGGCCGATGGCCAGGCTCAGCAGGCGCTCGTCCAGATTTGGGCACCAGTCCGCCAGGCTGCGGGGTTCGCTGTGCAATTCGCGCAGATGGTCGAGCACTTCGCTTTTCTTCAACGTCCCGCGCGGCAGGTCGGCGGCGAAATGCGCGGCCAGTTCGTCCTTGAGCAGCAGGGCGCCGAGTTCGTCGAAGTTCAGGGCGGCGCAGTCGATCAGCCAGCCCCGTTGCAGCAGTGGTGCGGCAGCGCTCGGTATATCGCCGATCTCGGCATAGCGCAGTTTGCTCGCGCGAAAGTGCACGCCCTTGCGCATCACCAGGCGCACCAGCAGCGCCTGGGTGGGCAGGGGCAGCTGAGGGAAATCCGCAACGAAGGCGCGTTCGGCGTCGTCCATCAGGTCACGGTGATGGGCGTCGAGCCAGGCGAGGGCCTTGCGAAAGTTGGCCAGGTAATAGAGTTCGGGGGCATCGAGGCTGAGCATGGGCGAAGTTTTACTGGTTTTTTATACAGATGCCAGTGCCGCCGAGCTGCTGGATGAC
>RRZU013300354.1_pt1 | contig 15373 bp, 7 predicted proteins | sample 2165561 | NCBI WGS metagenome assembly RRZU01 (sample SAMN10456909, study PRJNA506462) | wastewater metagenome | isolation source: wastewater sludge | place: USA: Moscow, Idaho
AATACGGATTGGTCGGTACTAAATTTTGGTGAAACGCGAAGAACGCTATATTCGAAGGCATGATCCATTCCGTTTGGAATATTGGTCCAGTTAAGTCCCCCATCAGTTGAGCGCAGAATTTCATCGTAACGCCAGCCAGTGTATGCGCCATCGGTTACTAGAAACATCGTTTTGTCACTGGCATAGTTTGGTGATGCAGCAAATGCAAGCACCATATCATGAGGCGTGTGTGCGTGCGTATTCATGCCGGTGGCGGCAATTGCCAAGAAAAATACAGTAATTACGGCAATTCGCCGAATGAAACTAGTTTGAATTTTTTTTATATTGACTAACATGTTTAATCCCTCAAGCTTTAATTGCTTATTATTTATTGACTTCATTAAATGAAGCTTTTGTTATGAGTTTATTAATAAATCCTGAATCTCTGTGTAGTTAATTGGTATCAAAACTAGAGGCTGAGATTGGTGCAAATGTATATTTATACAATAAGTTATAATTATTATATTTTGTATAAATATACACGCTATAGGACATCTTCACAACCTCAAAAGTTTTACTGCGATAACAAAAAAAACCTCCAGGCAACGTTGGATTAGCGGCTTTTTAGCAAGAATTGATGGCTCCAAGCAATTTGATATTTACACTCAAAGCGATATTTTTCATCACGTAAAACTTTTTACTTCGAGTGAAGGATTAAATTGTGCATGTTTCAGAATTGATCGTTTCAATTGACAAGGTAAATTGGATTGTTCCTATCATTTTCCCTGTCAGGTGCGGCATTGTTGTTACATTAATTTTCCGGACTTCATGAGTTCGAGATCCGTGTCATCATTGCCACATCTTAGAAACCGATAACGAATCTTTTAGTTTCAAGCAAAGTAGGACAAGTGCAAAAGCGAGAAGTAAGAAAAGATGTTATTGCAAAGTTATTCGATTTTTGAACCGCCAAGGCTCGGAGGGGATTCGTTTAACTTCCCGCTTCTTTTAATCCACTCTTCTGCGGTCATGGTATGCATAGCAAGTGCATGAATAGAATGAAGCTCATCAGCCAGAATGCTGCTGATTATTCGATGGCGAGCTAGAAGTATTTTCCCATTAAATTCATCAGAAACGATCGTCACCTTGAAATGAGATTCGGATCCTTCTGGCACATTGTGCTTGTGACTTTCATTGATCACTTCTAGAAATCGTGGTTGCAATGATAGAAGCTTGATCTCGATTGAATTTTTTATATTCATAATTTAACTGATATGTGCTGTCAAAAATGGAGTTGGTTGGGCAGTAGTTGATCTATTTTAGAGACTTATCCCAGTAAGGTGTATCTCCAATGTATTCTGACAGGAAATTAATAAAAAGACGTATCTTTATGGGCAAATGTCTGCTAGGGAGGTAGCAGGCATAAATATGACGCTCTACCGATAGGTATTCCGGCAGCACCGTTTGGAGTCGTCCTTTTTGTAATTCCAGGCCAATTGTATAAGTGGGTAGCAAAGCAATTCCTAATCCATGAAGAACCGCCTGTGCAAGCGCGTCATTATCATTGATACGTAAGGTTCCTGATATTGGAACCTTGATTTTGCCCTCGGGTCCGTTGAAGCGCCAGTAGCCTTGCTCGGCTGAGAGTGCGCAATCAAGACAATTATATTTCTCTAAATCTTCTGGTGTTTCTGGCATGCCCCATTGTTGAAAGTACTGAGAGGTCGCGCACAATATGCGACGCACAGGTGCAATCTTGCGAGCCACTAGATTCTGATCAGGCTCGTTTGTCACGCGAATTTGTACGTCATACCCTTCTTCAATCAGATCACCTGGATGATCGGTAATAGTCAAGTCAATTTTGATCTTAGGGTAACGAGCAAGAAAACATGGGAGTGCTGGAGCGACATGACGCGTTCCGAAAGAGCTCGATACACTCACTTTGAGTGTCCCGCGCGGCTCAGCATGAAGACTATTGACCGCTCGTTCGGCATGTTCGGCTTCCTCCAGGATGCGAGTTGCATGCTCTGAAAGCGCGATACCTGTCTCGGTCAAGCTAAGATGCCGAGTGCTGCGGAGAAATAATCGGGTGCTGAGATTTTTCTCAAGTTTGGCAATGGCCTTACTCACCGCTGCACGAGAGATATCCATACGCCGCGCCGCTTCAGAAAAACTTCCTGCTTCGGCAACTCGAGCAAAGATTGCGAAAAGATTGAGATCTTGCATAATATTATTGTATCCAATATGGAAACAAAATGTTTCGTTTTTTGGGACTTCTCTCAGCTGCTACCACTCTGTATTATGTGTTCCAAGGTGAGATATTTATATTCGTCCACGAAATGGTTAGGGTTGTTATTGTAATTAAATAACCAATCGGTATCGAGCCTTAATGAGCTCGCTCTTGATCACTTAAGGTAATGTGCTGTTGGTTCTCCAGCGTGTATTTTATTGTCAACCATTAAGAGCGTATTATTAATGAGGTTGTTTCTGCAAGACAATCGCATATTTATGCTACTTGCAAAGATGACCAATAAAAGGAGTAAAATCAATGGAAACTACAGAGTTAATAAAAGCACCTCAATTAATTGTGGTTTATGCAATTACTGTCCTTTATGCAATCACGTTCACCTTGGCGGCAGTTGTAACGACGTCTACTGGTAATGCGATAAGTAGCCCGCAAGCCTTGCATCAGATCGCCAAGATGGAAACAAATAACTTTAATCTCTTCCGGGTTTAATTCCCCGCCCCTTGGGGCGAAAGCTGGTTGAAAACCAGCAGATTGAAGAGCGAAATTAATACCCCGCTGCTTGCGGCGGGGTGCTTTATTAATCTTCAAGTAATGAGAAATGGTAGTTCAGGTTAAATCTGATATGGATCGCGCCCCCGTGTTTGTAATCAAGTAATTTATGGTGAGAGAACATAAAAATTCTCAACGGGGGCATTTTTGAACAAATACGGCTCCGTAATATAAAAAACAATGCGTTATGAAGCTATGTAGGTACTGTCAAGCTAACTGTTAAGAAGTGCTCAACATTAGAGTTATCGTCTGTTGGTGTGAAAAGTCAGGGCTAAATTTTTAGAAAGCAACACCGTAACTTTTCAACTTATCAGTGAGCATTTTCCTCGGCTCATTTCGACATTTTTTGAGAAATTGTTTAACTATTGCTTGGTAGTGCTTTGTTATCTCGAGTCGCCTGCAGCAAGATATCGTCCACTTTGCCGTTCTGGCCCATCGCTCACCCCTAAATCATTTGTTTGCTTTGAGTTATCACAAATATTTTATCAAGGATGAGTGTATTCACTTATCCCTGATGTTGGTGCCGCAACTTTCTAACATTTTTTTGGCACAAACTTGATTTGCCACAGTCACATCCATTCCATTTTCAGCTAAAAGGACTTCCGATACCTGGTTCATTAATCCTCAGCTACTGGAGGCCGTAAGAATATTCTCTCCGATTGAATTTGAAAGAGCGTATTATCACCAAGAGGAGGAGTCAACTGGTACAGCATGACTCAAATTGATAAGTCTCCGGAGTAGTCGAGCCGACTCAAGACAGTTATTGGCAATCAAAGGTCATAAAATCGGTGTAACGCTGACTGCCATGAATTTGAACAAGGAGAATGCTATCAACATCAGGGCGCCCGGATTTTCAGCGCAAACGTCGAATGTACTCCGTAATGCCCGTGATACGGAATTACTTCGTTCCGAGTTGTTCAGCATTGAGCAATTGAAACGTCAAGGGGCGATGCTGGCAGGGCAGTACAAGATCGATCCACATCCCGGACCGGACCGGTTATTACCACGGCTCGCAGATAATGAACGCGTGCTTATAGCGGCTTATGACGTTGTGACTGTCGCAGTAGCACCGGGACAACGAATCATTCCAGCAGAGGCCTGGTTACTGGATAATTTTTATCTCATCGAACAGCAGATCAATCAAGCGCGTCGGCATTTACCACGCGGGTACAGCCGTCAATTACCACGATTGGCGAATGGCTCATCAGCTGGTTTCCCCCGCATTTATGACTTGGCTTTGCAGCTCATCTCCCACATGGATGGCCGCGTCGACAAGGAAAACCTTATCCAGTTTGTCGCTGCCTACCAGACCGTTGAGCCGTTAAAGCTAGGTGAGTTATGGGCATTTCCGATCATGTTGCAATTGGCGCTATTAGAGAATATTCGCCGCGCTGCATTACGTATTGCCCGTCGACGTGAAGAACTCAATGCAGCCATCATCTGGGCAGATCGGATGCTTGCAGCCGCTGAAAGGGAACCGAAACAACTTATTCAGCTGCTGTCGGAGTTTGCTAATGCCGACGTGCCTTTGACTGCACCTTTTGTGGAGGAATTTTATGCCCGGCTGCAGGCTCAAGGATCAGCAATGGCATTCGTTCAAACTTGGGTTGAGCAAAAATTGCTGGAGCAGGGAATAACGGCAGCCCAATTGTCAGAAGCATCTGGTCGAACTGGTGCCGCCAATCAAATTTCCATTGCCAATAGTATCGGGAGTTTGCGTTTTATCAGCACCATGGACTGGAGGAATTTCGTCGAGTCGCTGAGTATTGTCGAAGAAACTTTGCGGGCAGATCCAGCGGGAATGCATGCTTTGCAAGATTTTGCCACGCGCGATCGCTATCGGCATGTCATTGAGGATGTGGCGAGAAGAAGTTCGTATAGTGAATTGGCGGTAACCCGTGAAGTCATTGCTTTGGCACAGACCGCAGCTGAACAATTGGGTGTTCACAATCGTACAGCGCATGTTGGATATTATCTGATTGATCAGGGCCGGCCAATATTGGAAAGTAAAGTCGGTTTCAAAATACCGTGGAAATTAAAAATCAGCCGCGCCAGTCAGCATCTCAACCTGATTCTTTATCTTGGCCCGATCCTGATGCTTACCGCATTGGCGGCATCGGTTGCTCTTTTATCATTCGAAAGCCTTAATCCGGGTGATTGGCGCTTCTGGTTTTTTGCGATTGTTGGCATCATAGGCGCCTCGGCGTTGGCAGTTTCACTGATTAATCTGCTGGTCACGTTGTGCTTGCCTCCACGTATCTTACCGCGACTGGATTTCTCGCAGGGAATCCCGGCGGTTCACCGCACCATGGTTGTGGTTCCAACTTTACTGAGTAAACCGCAGGATGTTGATGAGCTGCTTGGCGCTTTAGAGATCCGCTATCTTGGTAATCGTGATCCCAATTTGTACTTTGCTCTGCTAACAGATTTTCGTGATGCACTGGAATGTACGCAACCAGAGGATGATGCGTTATTGGCTCATGCACGGGCTGCGGTCGAGGCGCTTAACGTTACCTATCAAGACGATCGGTCATGCATTTTCTATTTGTTTCACCGGCCACGCGTATGGAATCCACATGAACAGGTGTGGATGGGATACGAACGCAAACGCGGCAAACTAGAACAGTTCAATGCCTTGCTGCGCGACGGGGAAAAAACAATGTTTTCGGATATGGTTGGAGAGATGTCTATTCTCTCGTCCATCCAATATGTCATCACCCTTGACACCGACACACAACTTCCCCGCGATGCAGCGCGTACTTTGATCGGTAACATGGCCCACCCGCTCAATCGGCCGATATACGATGCTGACCAACGCCGCATTGTCGAAGGCTATGCAATTCTGCAGCCGCGCGTCTCAATCAGCCTAACCAGTGCAAGTCAAACGCGATTTACTAAATTATTCGCGGGCGAATCGGGTATTGATCCCTATTCGCGCGAAATATCCGATGTCTATCAAGATATTTTCGGCGAAGGATCATTCATTGGTAAGGGCATTTACGATGTAGATGCCTTTCGTCAGGCCGTTGATGGATGTTTTCCAGAGAATCTTATTCTCAGTCACGATTTGCTGGAAAGTGGATATGCGCGTTGTGCACTGGTGACCGATGTCGACCTCATTGAAGAGCATCCGGCTAGTTACGTCATAGAGGCTAGTCGACGACACCGCTGGATACGCGGTGATTGGCAGCTTGCGAGTTGGTTGCTTCCACGTGTTCCCGGACCACCTGACTCCAATGGGTCGAAAGAAAGACGCCGACCAAATCCACTCAACTCTTTGTTAATGTGGAAAATATTTGACAATCTTCGACGTAGCCTCGTGGCGCTGTCGCTACTGGCATTATTGGTAGGGGGGTGGTTATTCGGCCCAGGGCCAGCTTGGTTCTGGATTTTGCTGGTCGTTAGCGTGGTGTTCTTGCCCGGCTTAGTGGGAAGCGTGATCGAATTAATCCGTAAACCGGAAGATCGTGACTGGCTGGTGCACTTTAGTCTGACCAGCAAGTCAGCCGGTCGCCATATTGCACTGTCGTTACTGACGCTGATTTTATTGCCCTATGACGCGCTAATTAGCCTGAGTGCCATTATGTACTCGGGTTTTCGCATGTTATTTACGCGACGTAGCTTGATGCTGTGGCATCTACCATCCTATGCACGTCGCAATGCATGCCACACATTGGCCGATTTTGTAAAGGAGATGTGGATCGGACCTGTTTTGTCAGTGTTGCTGATCCTGCTGTTAGAAAGTAAACAATTATCGGAATTGCTGTTTTGTGCACTTATATTGCTTGTATGGTTCTTGTCCCCTATTGTCGGTTGGTGGATCAGTAAACCACTGGTATCCCCGTTACCCCAACTGACGATGGATCAACGTGTATTCCTGCGTAAATCGGCGCGGCGAACATGGCGTTACTTCGCGCAGTTTGTCGGTCCAAAGGATAATTGGCTGCCGCCGGACAATTTTCAGGAATACCCGACTGAAATCATTGCCACACGCACATCACCCACGAATATCGGTATGGCTTTGCTGGCTGATTTGGCTGCCTATGATTTTGGTTACATCTCCGCTGGTGAGTTTTTGTGTCGAATTCAAAACACACTGGACACGATGGAAAAGCTGGAACGCTACCTTGGCCACTTTTACAACTGGTACGACACGCGAACACTGAAACCGCTACACCCACAATACGTATCTTCAGTGGACAGTGGAAATCTTGCCGGTAGCTTGCTCACCTTACAAGCTGGATTAATCGAATTGAAAGATCAACCGATTCTGTCAACCAATACTTTTCAAGGGTTGCAGGATACTTTGCGAGTACTTGCCGAACACGTGCCAAAATTACTTGCTTCGGAAATGGCAAAGAAAATTAAGGATCTAGAGCACAATCTGAACATGCTCACATTGGACGAATCTGTACAAACGTTGGTGATCGCCGATAGTTTTTTGGTTGAGTTGCAGCGTATTGGTAAGGAGATGATTGCTTGTCTGCCCACAGATATCGATATCGACGGCGAACTGTATTATTGGGCGCAGACATTTGTTCTGCAAATCAGCGCATTTCAAGAGGACCTTAGATATCTGGTATCCGAACCACAACACTTAAATAATATTCCGACTCTCGCTGAATTGGCATCTGCAGGAACGGAACCGAGAGTGTCAACTAGGAGTGCGCAGGAGCGGATTAAAACGATCAATGCTCTGGTGGATCGTTGCCGCCAATTTGCAATAATGGATTTTGAATTTCTCTACGATACAGCGCGTGACTTGCTGGTTATCGGTTATGACGTAGGCGAGCGACGCCGAGATCAGTCATGCTATGATTTGCTGGCATCCGAAGCGCGTCTGGCAAGCTTTCTACTGATTGCGCAGGGAAAAATTCCTCAAAAGCATTGGTTTGCACTTGGTCGGCTTTTGACCAGCCATGGCGGAGACGTAAGTCTGATTTCGTGGAGCGGTTCGATGTTCGAATACCTCATGCCGCGCTTGATTATGCCAAGTTACGAAAACACCTTATTGGAACAAACATGCAAAGCTGCAGTGTTGCGCCAAGTCGAATACGGTCGGCAACGCGATGTTCCTTGGGGTATTTCTGAATCTTGTTATAACGCCACCGATATAAACCAAATCTATCAATACCGGGCATTCGGAGTGCCAGGACTCGGTTTCAAGCGTGGGTTGGGAGACGATCTGGTCATTGCGCCCTACGCCAGCGCACTGGCGCTGACGGTGATGCCGCATGAATCATGTCATAATTTACAAACACTGGTCGCCAACGGTTTGCTCGGTGCGTATGGGTTCTATGAAGCTGTCGATTATACGCCAGCACGTGTGCCGCGTGGTAAGATCAGTGTCATTGTGCGTACCTTCATGGCGCATCATCAGGGGATGAGCTTGCTGGCTTTTGAGCATATATTGCTTAATCAACCGATGCAGCGCCGTTTTATGTCGGACCCGCTGATTCAGGCGACGAAATTGTTGCTGCAGGAACGTATACCGAAAAAAGGGGCAACATTGCATCCACACGCGGCGGAAGTCAATGCCGCTGCGCGCCCGGCAGTTGCAGAAGCCGGCGAGATCATGCGTGTATTCACCGATCCGAACACACTGATACCGGAAGTGCATCTGCTATCCAACGGACAGTACCACGTGATGGCAACTCATGCCGGAGGCGGTTACAGTCGCTGGCGCGATCTTGCTGTCACCCGCTGGCGCGAAGATGCCACTTCTGATGGTTGGGGCACCTTCATTTACTTGCGAGACCGTGATTCCGGGCATTATTGGTCCACTGCATATCAGCCTACTTTGTGCAAGGCCGATCACTATGAAGCGATTTTTGTCCAAGCACGTGCGGAATACCGTCGCCGCGATCGGTCGATAGAAACGCACACCGAGATCTGCGTTTCACCTGAAGACAATGTCGAGATTCGCCGTGTTACACTCACTAATCAGTCTCCCCGCATCCGTCATATTGAAGTAACCAGTTATGCAGAAGTGGTGTTGGCGCCGTTGAATTCCGATTTGGCTCATCGTAGTTTCAGTAATTTGTTCGTGCAAACGGAAATTGTTCACGATCGGCAGGCGATCCTCTGCACACGGCGTCGCCGCACGATGGAAGAAGAGACACCATGGATGTTTCATCTGTTAGCGGCTCCGGGTGCAGTGATTGATGAACCTTCCTATGAAACGGATCGAGTTCAATTCATCGGGCGGGGACGAACGCCGGCAAATCCTGTGATGTTAGATACCGGAAATCATATATCAACTTTGTCGAACACGGATGGTTCGGTGCTTGATCCGATCGTGGCAATCCGTCGCACTATCACATTATTGCCAGATGAATCAGCCACGGTGCAAATCATCTCCGGAATCGCCAGCACGCGCGAAGCGGCCTTGGGGTTGTTGGAAAACTATTGTGACCGGCACTTTGTGGAACGTGCCTTTGAAATGGCGTGGTTTCAAAGTCAGGAAGTGCTACGTCATCTCAATATCACTGAAGGCGATGCTCAAATCTATGGTCGTCTTGCCAGCTCCGTCATATTCAGCAACGCTTTGCGTCGCGCTGCTCCCAGCGTTATTGTGCGCAACCAACTGGGTCAATCCGGGCTTTGGCGTTTTGCCATCTCGGGTGATTTGCCAATTATACTGATACGAATCGGAAACCTGAATCGTATCGATCTGATAAAACAAGCGATTCAGGCCCATGCCTATTGGCGAATGAAGGGTTTGTCTGCTGATCTGGTAATCGTAAACGAGGATTTCTCAGGCTATAGAGCAGATTTGCATGATCAGATCATAGGATTGATTAATGCAGGGGCTGACGCGCAAATAATCGAGAAGCCAGGAGGCGTTTTTGTACGACGTGTCGAAGAACTTTCCGAAGATGAGAGGGTCTTGCTCCAAACGGTCGCGCGCATCGTGTTTAGCGATACAGCCGAAACATTGATCGAGCCATTGGAACATCGCATATCGTCTGAACGTAGTTCTGATCTCCTTGAGCCCCGGTTGCTGCTGCCGGTCTCTGAACTAGTCAGTCCATTAGCAACGCGTGAGCAGATTTTCTACAATGGCTTGGGAGGATTTACGCCCGATGGGCGCGAGTATGTCATTACTCTAGAACCAGGCAAAAATACGCCTGCGCCGTGGGCCAATGTAATCGCCAGTCCGTATATCGGCACGGTTGTTAGTGAGTGTGGTAGTGCGTATACCTGGGTGGACAATGCACATGAATTCCGATTGACTACTTGGCATAATGATCCATTGAGTGACAGTAGTGGTGAGATGTTCTACATCCGAGATGAAGATACAGGAATTTTCTGGTCGCCAACACCATTGCCAACCCGTGGTCAATCCGGATATGTGTGCCGCCATGGGTTTGGGTATAGCGTGTTCGAACATTACCAGGCTGGAATCTCTTCGGAACTGCATACCTATGTAGCCATGGACGCGCCAGTGAAATTCGTGCTGATCAAGCTGCACAACCATTCCAAGCACACAAGGCGATTGTCATTGACCGGCTACTGGGAATTGGTGCTTGGTGAATGGCGTCACACCAATCAGATGCACATAGTGACTGAGATGGATCCACACAGTGGAGCGCTGTTTGCTCGCAATGCTTATGGTCGCGAATATGCCAAGCGAGTCGTCTTTGTAAAAGTGAGCGAACAAGAGCGCTCAGTAACTGGGAATCGTACCGAGTTCATCGGTCGCAATGGCTCACTATCCAACCCAGCATCGATGCGGCGCAAGCGCTTGTCAGGAAAGATCGGGGCTGGCCTCGATCCGTGCGCAGCTATCCAAACACATCTCGAACTGGCTGAAGGACAAGATCGCGAAATCGTATTTATATTCGGCGCAGCTCACAGTGTCGATGAAGCGCATCAGTTTATTCAGCAATATGGTGGACTCTCAGGCGCCCGGCAAGCATTGGAAGCGGTATGGGGGTATTGGAACCACACATTGGGCGCGGTGTATGTGGAAACACCAGATCCCGCTTTGAACGTATTAACCAATGGTTGGCTTATCTATCAAACACTATCTTGCCGATTCTGGGGTCGTAGCGGATATTATCAGTCCGGTGGTGCCTACGGTTTCCGTGACCAATTGCAAGACACCATGGCACTAATCCATGCGACACCTTGGTTAGCTCGTGAGCAAATAATCCGCTGCGCCGAACGGCAATTTCTCCAAGGTGACGTGCAACACTGGTGGCATCCACCTAACGGACAAGGTGTGCGTACTCATTTTTCCGATGACTATCTGTGGCTGCCATATGCTACCTGCCGTTATGTGCTGGCGACTGGCGATATCGGCGTGCTTGATGAGTCGATTCACTTCCTGGAAGGGCGCGAGTTATATTCGGAAGAGGAAGCTTACTACGACCAGCCGCAACGCTCCCTGGAAGAGGCAAGTCTCTATGAACATTGCGTCCGTGCCGTTAAACATAGTTTGCGCTTTGGCGATCATCATTTGCCGTTGATGGGGTGTGGCGATTGGAACGATGGCATGAATCTTGTCGGCCGTAACGGCAAGGGCGAGAGCGTTTGGCTAGCATGGTTTTTGTACGCGAACCTTCAAATGTTTGCCAACTTGGCACAGAGCCGGGGAGACGAAGCTTTTGCCAATATTTGTGAGCAACAGGCTGCACGGTTGTGCGAGCATATCGAAGCCCATGCCTGGGACGGCAAATGGTATCGGCGGGCCTATTTCGATGACGGCACACCTTTGGGCTCGTCCAGTAATGATGAGTGTAAAATTGATTCGATCAGCCAGAGTTGGTCAGTCATTTCCGGGGGTGGAGATCCTGCACGCGCAAGCCAAGCGATGGCTGCGGTAGACAAATACTTGATACGGCGCGATACGCAGTTGATCCAATTGTTCGATCCACCCTTCGATAAATCAAAACTTGAGCCTGGATATATCAAAGGCTACGTACCAGGCATTCGTGAGAACGGCGGCCAATATACCCATGCTGCTATTTGGTCCGCAATGGCGTTTGCCATGTTAGGTGACCGGAAGCGTACCTGGGAATTGTTTACCATGCTCAATCCTATCAATCACGGTCGAACACCCGAGGAAGTCGAGCGCTACAAGGTTGAGCCATACGTCATGTGTGCGGATATCTATGGTGTAGCGCCACACATTGGTCAAGGTGGTTGGACCTGGTATACTGGGGCAGCGGGTTGGATGTATCGACTAACCGTGGAAACGATTCTGGGTCTACAGCTGGAAGCAGACCATCTACGCATAACACCGTGTATCCCGACTCATTGGAGCGGGTACATTATCCACTATCGCTTCCGCGAGACTTTCTACCACATCACTGTCAAATGCAACGATGAGAAGCCAGGTCATGAGATCCATGTAACATTAGACGGCATCGCGATCAATAACTTAGTTACCGATGACAAAGGGCGATCACAATGTATGATTCCACTTGTAGACGATCACCGTGATCACTACGTTGAGGCGCACTTAAGTTAAAGATCAATAGGATTCCTCTCTACTTTTTTGGTATGCGTTCAACAATGCCCCTTTCCAGAGTATTGCGATAATTGATTGGAAGTGTTGAAATAGAATGATCAAAAAACGCTCATGACGATAAATTAAATCTTGCCTGTCCAATAGGTTGCTCATCTTGTGTTAACTGAGCGCTGTTGACATTCGGAATAATCAATGGAGTTTCTTCGTGAGAAGTAAACAAGCCAATTACGACATCAACTTCAGCTATAGACACCGTTATCCTGGAAATAGCATTATTGTTTTTTATTGGATACTTGTATGCATTTTACAAGAAATTAATGGTTTTCCCAATCGCGCTAATGATCAGAGCCATCGAAATAGCACCTGGATCGGGTGTGCCGAGACTTTGCTCCGCATGAGGACGCGCGCGGCCAATTTTAGGCAGAAGATTCTTGGTGGATTGAGCTGCTCCATTTGCAATATCGGCTGCAACGGCCCAAGAATCGGCAATCGAAAGCCCTTGTGATGCCGCTGCAGCAAGCGCTGATGAGAATGGAAATAGAACATCAACAAGCGTCTTGTCGCCTAACTGTGCTTTCCCAAGATTGGTTACATCGCGAAGCGCCGAAGCAATGCCGACAGCAACTGTTGATGCTTGGGGTGTGGCCTCATCACCCAGAGCATTGCCTAGATTGCGGAGGATAACACCCCATAGGACGCCAGATGTGCCGCCAGCTCGATCCGACCAAGCGTCGCCAGCAACTGTAAGAAGTGTTCCAGCACCTGCTTTGGCATCAAGCGCTTCTTTTGCCGCTACAACCGCTGCGGTGATTCCACGCTGCATACCTAAGCCGTGATCGCCATCTCCAGCAATAGCATCCAATCTTCCAAGTTCCTCGCTCTTTTCGGTAATCACTTTGCAAGCGGCCTTAAGCGCCACAAAAACTATTGCTGCAGCGGATTGTGAGTCCATAGAGCCAATTTCTAATGGAGATTTTTCTTTGATTTGACTGGCTGAGGGCGTGTCTATATTGGAACGAACGATATTACCCTTATGGAATGTGGGCGTGTCTGCTGCCGCAATCCAGGTTTTCTCAAGCTCATCGTTCATCCAGAATAACGTAAGTGAGATGCCTGCCATGTCAAAGCTTGTGATTAATTCATCCACTATGGGATCAATGATGGTCAATCCGCGCTCGAATAGCAAGCGATCAACCCGGCGATAGACCACAAATAATTCTTCGTATTTCACAGAACCAAGGCCGTTAAGTATCACGCCGATACGTGCGCTATCACCATTGACGATGGTTGAAGGAGTTTCAGTGAGCAGCTTGTCGACCAACATTTCTGCCAGACCATCGGCAGTTGGCGCATCGATACGATAGAGACCGGGTTCACCATGAATCCCCATACCAACTTCCATCTTTCCATTTGCAACTTCGAACAGTGGCTTATTGGCACCAGGCAGAGTGCAACCAGAAAATGCCACGCCGAGTGTTCGTACGCGATCATTGGCATCAGTTGCGATGCGAAAAACATCATCAAGCGATTTCCCAGAATCTGCGGCAACAGCAGCAGCCTTGAAAACCGGGAAAGTTCCGGCAATACCGCGGCGTTTATGTTTTTCAGTCAAAGGTGCAGAAGCAATGTCATCGGTTACGATGACTGTCCTGACGTCAATACCTATCGCGCGAAGCTGTTCCTGCGCTTGATTGAAATTAAGTACATCTCCAGCATAATTGCCGTAGCAAAATAAAATGCCGCCACCTGCATCCACAGCCTGTGCCACATTGCAAATCTGTTGTGCCGATGGCGCTGCAAAGACGTTCCCCATGGCTGCGCCGTGTGCCAATCCCGAGCCAACAAACCCACCAAACGCCGGATAATGTCCAGAACCGCCGCCAATAACAAGTACGACTTGACCTGGTTGAGCCTTATGCTTCCGAATCACGCCACCATCAACCAGGTGTATTAGATTGCGGTGTGCCGCAACATATCCATTAATCAGCTCATCTACAAAATTTTCTGGATTATTGAACAGATAAGTCATAGTTTGGTTGTAATCTACTGCTGATTCTAGATTTATCTCGGCAAGTATGCATGGTGTTTAATTATTTCCACTATATCCCATTGTCTGCTTCTCTATTCCAAACACAGATTCGCAGCATGATTTATACAGATACAGAATCCGCCTAATCGTCTTGCTTTAACAACGAAAAAATTGCTGCCGACGACCTCACTCATCTTTCGCATATAAAGTACTCAGATAAGTTTTGATACTTGTCAATTGCGCATCAAATGCTGTAAAGAATACAGCTAGTGTTTCTGCATCGCTGTTTTTACCTGCGTGCTCCATTTGTGCGCATAATTCACCTAGTGCAAGTGCACCGACAGAACGTGCCGACGATTTGAGTTTGTGCGCCAATGAACCGACTGTTGTTAATTGGCCAGCTTGATAAGCGGCATGGAGCTCCGACGCAATTTTTTCCGCGCTGACGCGAAATTCCAGCAACATTTCCTTAATCATTACTGGATCATCTCCAACCAGTTCTTCGAGAACATGGATATTGAGCGGTGTTTCGGCTAACTCGGATTTGGCTTTGCTGTTGGATAAATCAGGTCGAGAGGCAGATTTGATAGCTTCAATTGATTGCTGATTGGGTAGATATTTTTCAAGTATCGAACGCAGATCGTCAAGCTGAACCGGTTTGCTCAGATAATCATCCATTCCAGCTTGCAGGCAACGTTCCTTTTCACCTTTTAGCGCATTCGCTGTCAAGGCAACAATAGGAATATGTTTCTGATCAGTCTCTACTGCTCTAATATCTTTTGTCAGCTCGAATCCATCCATTTCAGGCATATGTAAATCAGTCAATAACAAATTATAATCGCCACTTTGCCAACGTTTCAATGCTTCTCTACCATCGCTGGCAATGTCTGCCGCATATCCCAGCAGATTGAGTTGCTGGCGAATTACTTTCTGATTAATATCGTTATCTTCTGCTACCAGAATTAACATGCGCTGCTTCAAGGCTTCTTCACGTGAAATGGGCTTAGGCGCTGATGTGATGATGTTCAGAGGAGGCGCTTCTTCTGTTTCTGCTTCTATTCTTCCGGCAGCAATCTCCATCGCGCGAAATAAC